>ENA-OQVM01000451-OQVM01000451.1-marine-metagenome-genome-assembly--contig:-NODE-451-length-65016-cov-9.546328_pt1 | contig 65016 bp, 55 predicted proteins | sample MGYA00237776_ERZ505498 | MGnify/ENA primary metagenome ERZ505498 (study PRJEB26159, sample SAMN06265151) | marine metagenome | isolation source: Helgoland LTER site | place: Germany:Helgoland, sampling... | reverse complement strand
GTGGTTTCAAATCTGCGCTTCATAGATTTGTGTAATCGTGGTGCTTTGATACCTGTTAGACTTTGTCTGACAACACCAAATGAATTGTGTATCGCACAGATTGTGGACGCCGACGCTATGTGATGATCAAGGATAAACACTGGCCTTTGCCAGAGCCGTGGAATCCTGGCGCATCGCGAACCTGATCAGTGGAAAACCCTTCTCAGCGCTCCTATGTCGCAAAAGACGGAGCCAAAGCAGTAAGTTCAGCGCCCTATACAAGAATGGTGCGCATCTGTATTCTTTGAAAGATCACACGTAACCACGAGAGGTGACCATGAAGGTTCGCGAAATTCACATCTACGCCCACGACTTGCCGGTTAAAAATGGCCCCTACACCATGGCCAATGCCGAAGTGTGGGCGCTTGATACCACGCTGGTCAAACTGGTGGGCGAGGACGGCACCGTCGGCTGGGGTGAGACTTGTCCTGTTGGATCCACCTACGCAGAGGCGCATGCTGGTGGGGCGCGTGCGGCGCTGTCGGAAATGGCCGAAGGATTGATTGGGGCCGACCTGTGGCCAGTGACGCTGAACCGTAAGATGAACAGTCTGCTCAATGGGCATAATTATGCCAAGGCGGCGCTGGACATCGCGGCGCATGATCTTATTGGTAAAACTTTGGGCGTCAACGTCGCTGACCTTATGGGCGGGGCGCAGACAGATCACGTTCCTTCATATTATGCCACTGGCGTTGGCGCCCCGGATGACATTGCGCGTCTGGCTCAGGAAAAGCGCGACGAAGGTTATCCCCGACTTCAGATCAAGGTTGGCGGTCGTCCGGTCGAAATTGACATCGAAACGATCCGAAAAGTCTGGGAGGTCTTGCATGGCTCTGGCGTGCGTCTGGCCGTGGATGGCAACCGCGGCTGGACCACCCGCGATGCGCTGCGCGTCAGCCGCGAATGCCCTGATATTCCCTTTATCATGGAGCAGCCCTGCAACACCTATCAGGACCTCGAAAAAATCCGACCACAGGTCTCACATGGCATCTACATGGATGAAAACAGCGTTGATCTGAATATGGTGATTTCGGCGGCAGGTACCGGGCTGGTGGATGGGTTTGGTATGAAAGTAACTCGAATTGGCGGATTGCAGAACATGTGCACCTTCCGCGACATCTGCGAGGCGCGCAATCTGCCGCATACCTGCGATGATGCATGGGGCGGAGACATCATCGCCGCCGCCTGCACCCAGATTGGGGCGACGGTGCGGCCCACGCTGTGCGAGGGCGTCTGGCTCGCCGCGCCTTATATCGAAGGACATTACGACGACATGAACGGGATCGCAATCGTCGATGGCCATATCCAACGCCCTACAGGTCCGGGCCTGGGCGTGACACCGGATGAAACGAAATTTGGGGCAGCTGTCGCCTCATTCGGAGGGTAATCATGATCACAGAAACCGAGCTTCCCGAAGCCATGACCGCTGTTCTGCTGACTGGTCACGGTGGGATCGACAGGCTTGATTATCGCAACGACGTGCCCACCCCGCGCCCCGGTGCCGGCGAAGTGCTGATCCGCGTCGCTGCCGCGGGGGTGAACAACACCGATATCAACACACGTATTGGCTGGTACTCCAAGGCTGTTACGGCCGACACCCAAACTGGCGGGGCTGAGGGCTTTGACACGGTGGATGACGATGACGCCAGCTGGTCCGGCGTGCCGCTGTGCTTTCCGCGCATTCAGGGTGCGGATGTCTGCGGTCACATTGTCGCTGTGGGGACAGGTGTGAATGAGAGCCGCATCGGTGAACGGGTCATCGTCCGCAATATGTTGCGCACCTATGTCGACTATCGCCCCTATGAGTGCTGGACCATCGGCAGCGAATGCAACGGCGGCTTTGCGCAATATTGCAAGGCCCCGTCTCAAGAGACATATGCTGTGACCTGCGACTGGGATGACGCGGAACTGGCGGCGACCCCTTGTGCCTATTCCACAGCCGAAGGCATGATCCATCGCGCAAATCTGGGCGCTGAAACGGTCCTGATTACCGGAGCGTCTGGCGGCGTGGGTTCAGCGGCTGTCCAACTTGCCAAACGACGAGGTGCTACGGTGATAGCCCTCTGCGCGCCTGCCAAAGCTGAAGCCGTAAAAGCTCTGGGAGCTGACCGCACATTGGATCGGGATGCAAATTTGGTGGCTGAACTTGGGTCGGCGTCAATCGACGTGGTGCTCGATCTGGTCGCTGGTCCGCAATTTCCCAGCCTGCTGGACGTCTTGCGCCGAGGCGGGCGGTATGCGACCGCTGGAGCTATCGCTGGTCCGATCTGCGAAATCGACACCCGCACGCTCTACCTGAAGGATCTGACGCTCTACGGCTGCACATTCCAAGAAGACATCGTGTTTGAAAACCTGGTGAAATACATCGAGGCTGGAGAGATCCGCCCTCTGGTCGCCGCCACCTACCCACTGGCTGACATCAGTCGCGCACAGGAGGATTTTCTGGCCAAGAAACACACAGGTCAACTTGTGCTGATCCCGCCGCAGGAGTGAATCATGAAGATCAAGAAAATCGACTTGTTTGAACTGCACCTGCCTTATTCAGGTGGGGAATATGAACTGTCGGGTGGCCGGGTCTATACCGGATTTGACAGCGTCATCGTCCGTCTAACCGTAGATGATGGCACCGAAGGTTGGGGCGAAAGCACCCCGTTCGGTCCCAACTACATCGCCGCACATGCGCGCGGTGCGCGGGCAGGGATCGAAGAGATCGCCCCGCATTTGATCGGCCGGTATCCGCGTGATGTGGACCGGATCAACGATGCAATGGACGAAGCCCTTCTGGGTCACAATCACGCCAAGAATGCCATCGACGTTGCTTGCTGGGATCTGTTTGGCAAATCGGTGGACCTGCCAGTCTACACTCTACTTGGAGGGGCAACTGGAAAACGTCTTCCCGTCATCAGCTCGATCTATGCTGGCACCCCCGAAGACATGCGAGCCCGCGTGGCAAAGCATCGTGAGATGGGCTATATGGGGCATTCGGTCAAGGTCGGGGCGCTTGACAGCGAAGGGGGTCCGGCGCTGGATGCCGAACGCATAGCAGCATCCTTGGCGGATCGACAGCCCGGCGAGTTTTTTCTTGTGGATGCCAATGGCGGGCTGATCCCGGAAACCGCGCTGCGCATGCTGCGCGCGCTGCCTGAAGGTCTGGATTTTGTGCTGGAAGCACCCTGTGCGACGTGGCGCGAGACGATATCGCTGCGGCAGCGCTGCAACGTGCCGATCATTTTGGATGAGCTTGCACAAGAGGATGGCGATATTGCCAAGCTGGTGGCGCTGGATGTGGCAGACGGGATCGGGCTGAAGATCTCCAAAGCCGGGGGGCTGACCCATGCCCGCCGTCACCGCGACATCTGCCTGGCAGCAGGGCTGACGATCTCGGTGCAGGATACAGTGGGCTCTGTTCTATCAGCCGCGTCGATCTTCCACATGGGGGCCACTGTGCCTGAACGGATGCTGCGTTGCGTGCTTGACCCGCGTGACATGGTCACGGTTGAGACTGGCAGCTTTAACGCGCCAATCGAGAATGGCGGTGTGCTGCCCCCCAACAAGCCCGGATTGGGCGTCACTATGAACTTAGAGCTTCTGGGTGCGCCCGTCGCCAGTTGGGAGGAATAGAACATGTTTAAAGGAAAACACGCACTGGTCACAGGTGCAGCGGGAGGTATCGGAACCTCGATCGTTGAAAAGCTGCGCGCCCAGGGTGCCAAAGTGGTGGTGGCAGACCGCGTGACTGAAGGAATCGCAGCCGAAGCGCATCTGCCCGGCGATCTGCTGGACGGACTCTATTGCGACGGGTTGGCCGCGGCGGCCTCTGTGGCTTTGGGCGGGCTAGACATTGTCATCAACAATGCCGGTGTCATCACGCGCGGTCCGGTGACCGAAACGTCGGATGCGGACTGGGACCTGTCGATGGGGGTGAATGTCGAGGCCCCGTTCAGGATCTGCCGCGCAGCGATACCGCTGATGGCAGAAACCGGCGGAGGCACCATCGTCAATACTGCGTCCTGTTGGGGTGGCAAGTCACCGGGACCGAACCATGCAATCTATTGCATGACTAAAGCGGCGATTGCCTCGTTGACCCAATGCATGGGGATGGATCATGCCCATCAGGGTATCCGTATTAACGCTGTCTGTCCGAACGAGGTGAACACGCCAATGCTGCGTTCGGGCTTTGCCAAGCGCGGATTTGATCCGGACAAGGCGGTTGAAGAACTGGGAAGATCCGTGCCGTTAGGTCGGATTGCCGAACCCGAAGACATTGCGGACGTGGTGTTGTTCCTGGCCTCGGACGCAGCGCGCTACATGTGCGGCGCGCTGGTTGAGGTGAATGGTGGAAAGCCCGTCGCATGACCCGGTTCGAAGGTAAAGTGGCACTGATCACCGGCGGGCGATCGGGCATAGGCCGCGCCATTGCTATGCGGTTGGCGGCAGAAGGCGCGCGGGTTTTTACTGCGCAGCGTGGCGCGGATAATGAATTCGATGCGATCCCTGCCGATTTCACCGACCCTGCCAGCCCTGCGCAGGTGGTTGCCGAGGTGACCCGACGGGCGGGCAAGCTGGACGTTCTGGTCAACAACGCTGGTATGATGCAAGAGGCACTTGCGGAGGACATGAGCGTCGAGGATTGGCAGCGCACCCTGACCGTCAACCTGACCGCGCCTTTCCTGATGATCAAGGCAGCACTTCCGCATCTGCGGCAAACCCGTGGCAGCATCGTCAACACCGGCTCAATCGAAGGGTTGGGCAGCAACCCCGGCCATGCAGCCTATTGCGCCTCCAAAGCAGGGTTGCACGGCTTGACGCGCGCAGTCGCTGTGGATCATGGTCATGAAGGCATTCGCTGTAACGCGGTGGCACCCGGTTGGATTGATACAGATCTGAATTTGGAGTTCACTGACGCGATGCCCGATCCTGATCTCTTTCGCAGGGACATCGGCAAAATCCACCCGGTTGCCCGCACCGGAAAACCGGACGAGGTCGCCGCCCTTGTCGCCTTCCTGGCGGCCGAGGAGAGTGGTTTTGTCACCGGGCAGGTCTATACGGTGGATGGCGGGCGCATGGTCAAGCTGAGCTTGCCCTGACCCCACAGCGGGACTACCAGTTTTGCGCCGATGGCCCAGGCCGATCCAATCAGCCAAACTTTGCGATCCGGCTGGAGTGCTTTGGAACGCGCCCTCTGAATTGATACGACGTTATGTTCAGGAGACGGAGGACAACAAATAGCGAAATTTTTGCCATATTTACTCGCTAGCTTTTTGGAGATCTAAATGGGCGCCTGCTTCGACCTCTGTAGTCCATCTTCCAGCACGGACGTATTGTTTAGATGCGTCTGTATGTGGCTGAAAATCCCAAACTGGGGGTTGCCCGATTTTATGACTACGATAAATCAAACGGCGGCGGTCTTGATCCTTGACAATCTGTGTCTTCAACGTTGTTATGTTCCACGCGTCGCGAGCCTCTGCTAACATTTCCTCCATGGCTTGCGCGTAGTTTGGGTTATCTGAAAGATTAGTAAGTTCATCAGGATCAGCGTCAAGGTCAAACAATATGGATGGATCGTTTTCGCTGTAAAACAGCTTTAGCCGCCCGCGCACCAACATGAAGGTAGGTTCAAAAACACCTTCGGCTAGGAACTCACCAAGAATTGAGCGTGGCCCTAAGGTTTTACCTTTGAGAAGTGGCATTAATGATGCCCCGTCAGCCTCAATCATGTCGTCAGTGGTGCCTGCTAGGTCCACAAAGGTCGGCAAGATATCCAAAAGTGACACCGTTTCAGAGATGCGCTGCGGGCTTAATTGACCATCTGCCCAAAAGACTAAAGGAACACGTGAAGACCATTCAAAGAAAGTTTTTTTGTAGTAAAGGCCCCGCTCTCCCATCATATCCCCGTGGTCGGAGGCGAATACCACAAGCGTATTCTTTGAAAGCCCCGTTTCTTTTAGAACCTGTATAAGCCCTGCGACTTTGGCATCAATGTATTCGATGGAGGCATAGTAGCCGTGACGGGCTCGGCGGATCTCTTCATCAGTGACTTTAGCTTTGTCTATGGAGTAATGTGTACGGATACGTTTGCTGTGCTCATCCATCTGGTCAATGAGGATTGGAGGTACCTGAGGTAAGTCGATTTCTTCATCACGATATAGGTTCCAGTATTCAGGGCGAGCCACATATGGGTCGTGGGGCGATGTGAAAGACACCGTCAGCAAAAAGGGGTGTTCACTCTTGTCTCGAGCGCGGTCATAAAGCCATCCGCAGGCTTTATTTGATACTTCGTCATCATAGTCTATTTGCAAAGATCGCACACATGGACCTGTTTCCAATACATTTTTCATGTCCTGGAAGGCAACCTTTGCCTCAGGTTCACCCCAGTTTGGAGTCCAGCCAAAATCTGAAGGATAAATATCAGTGGTCAAACGTTCTTCAAATCCGTGAAGTTGGTCTGGCCCAGTAAAATGCATTTTGCCCGAAAGGCAGGTCAAATATCCACCCAGTCGCATGTAGTGGGCAAATGTTGGAAGAGCAGACGAAAAATTGTGAGCATTGTCATAGCCACCGGCCTTTGACGGCAGTAGCCCTGTCATCATCGATGTGCGTGATGGGCCGCAAAGAGGCGAATTACAATAGGCATTTTCAAAGACAATTCCTTCTTTGGCTAACCGCGAAAGCGTGGGTGCTTTGACGACTGAGTGTCCGTAAAATGGCAGTGCCTTGGCGGTCATCTGATCCGCCATAACAAAAACAATGTTTGGTTTTTCCATCTAGAACTCTCCCATTGCACATTATTGACCATTTACAATATGGCAGTCAATTATTGAGCGCATAGATTTAGGCTGCGCTAGCAATCCGATACTTGGTCTTATTTGTTTAACAGCACCTCCGCCAGCAGTCTGATGCGAGCTCTCATTTGTCCGACAGCACCGATGTGGCTTTTTTCGTATCTTTGGCTGGCTTTGACCTAAGCGCCCCGGACAGAGCGAAGCTGAGCACGATCAGCGGCAGCCCGATCCCGAAGGTCCAGCGCAGACCCAAGTGTTCTGCAATGAACCCAAGAAGGGGCGGCGCCAGCAGAAACGTCACAAAGCTGAATTGCGCCAAAGCCGCGACGTTGATGGCTGCGGGCCGGTCGGTCCGTTGCGCCGCTGCAGACATGGCAAGCGGGAACATCATCGCGTTGCCTGCCCCGATCAGGGCGAACCCAACTAAAGCGACCAAGGGGTCAGGCGCAAAGAAGACGGCGATAACGCCCAGTGCCATGACCGTTTGCATCCCACGGGCGACACGGGTTGGTGCGAAGCGGTCGACAAACCGGTCTCCGAAATATCGCACCATGCCTTGCGACAGGGCTGCGGTTGCGACGCCGATAGCACCCATCTCTGGAATCGCTACAAAGACACTGTCCATGTAGATCGCTGTCCAATCGATAGAAGCTCCTTCGAGCAGCATTGATGACAATGTCACCCCAACAAGGACCATAATCGCGAATGTTGGTTTTGCAACGATCGGTGGTTTGTCGTGACTATCGGTGGCGCGGATGGTGGCCGGTTGAAAGGCCTGCAGGCACAGCCACGTCAGAAGGATGCAAATCGGAATGCTTGCCATCAGCTGGGTCTGAGGTGTGATCCCGAATTTGACCATGATTGCGCTGTAGGCAGCCGCCCCGAAGAATCCAAGGCTCCAGAATGCGTGCGCGCGACTCATGATGCGGCGGTCCATGCCTGCTTCGACCCTGTCGGCTTCAACGTTGATGATAATTTCAACCGCTCCAATACACAGGCCTGCTGGGATCAAAAGAAAGAAAAAGGCCAACGGGTCATTTGCGAAAGAGGCAATTGCGAAGAACAGCGCCATTGCCGGAACAAGTGCGAGCATTGCAATCCGATGGCCAATCTTGGTCACAAGCGCCGTGCTGAGCGTGAGCGCTGTGATCGTTCCGACCGAAATCCCCATCAGCGCCAGACCCAAAGCGCCTTCTTCTATCCCCATCGCGAATTTGATGTCTGGAAGGCGCGGGAAGATTTGACCAAGGCCAAACGCATAAATCGCGAAGACCGCGAAGACGCGGTGATGCGGTTGGAGGCGGGCAGAGAGAGACATGGGTATAGCTTTCAAAAAAAATACACACAAGCTTGTACAAGTACGCGAAAGTGGCCAGATTTTCGGACAATTGTAAATATCGGAATTAGGCTTCCTTCTCAGTGCCTTACATTAGCTGGTAAGATGCGGACAGTGGCGATTTAAGGTGCAAAACGTTTAGGCAATATCAAATCTATTAAGAATGTGATCCCAAAAATTGGAGATAATATTTGGGTAGATGAGCAGTCAACGATAAAGCAGAAAATACAAGATATAATAAAAAAGAAAGTCAGCAGCGGAATGTGGTGAAGAGCATAATTATTTTAGCAGTGGCTTTCGCCTGGTGACATCAATTATTGGGAGCATAGATTTAGGCGATGCCAGCGGTCTGCTGCGCGCTTTTATTGGTCCGACAGCACCTCCACCAGCAGTCTGATGCCAGCTCTCATCTGTCCGACAGCACCGCCACCACATCCTACCCATTTCTGTTCCTGGTATTTCTGGCACTATTTCTGCGCAAGATCAGGGATTTGCAACAGCGTTGTTTGTCTGATGCAGCACATCTACCCTCACATTAGCGATAATTAACGTTAAACCTCAGCCGGTCATTTGCCGAGGGTGGACTTTCTGGACTTTTGAAATTTAGGCATTCAGAAATGCTAATCTAGCTCCATTTTGCCCATGGTTGTGATCATGTCGTTTATCTGAAGCTTTGAGTATCCCAACTCTTCAAGAATCTCGCGACCGTGTTCGTTTACTTTAGGTAAGTCGTAGCGGATTTTGGTTCGGAGTCCATCCAAGGTTAAAGGGAGTCCGGGAACCTGGGCTTTCCCGCGGCCATTGGGTAGCGTTATGTCCAGCAGGTTCCCAGATTGATTAAGGTGAGGGTCCTCAAATAACTCATGCGGTTTGGTAATTGGCGCAAATGGGAGCCCTATACGCTCACATATGGCCATTAAATCGTCTTGGGTCATTGCGCTAAACAATTTCTCCAACACCGGCTTAACACGATCGCGCGCACCCGATCGCTGATTGTTTGTCGCAAGTGAGGGATCATTTAACAAATCTTCGCGCTTAAATGCCTCACAGAAAAGTTTCCATTGTTTATCGCTGACAATTCCAATGAATACTTGTTTAAAGTCTTTCGTTACGAAGGTATCATAAATCGCCCATGCTCTTGTGCTGTCGGGCATCGGTACAGTTGGCACACCTGTGGCTGCGAATTGTAACATATGCTGTGCAACGACATGGACGGTTGTTTCGTAAAGAGCAGCTTTTACCTCCTGTCCTTTTCCAGTATGGGCACGATGTACCAATGCCGCTTGGATGCCGATAACTCCAAACATCCCGCCCATAATGTCAATAACAGATGCTCCAGCGCGAAGAGGCCTACCCTCTGGTCCTGTCATATAAGCAAGACCCGCCATCATCTGCACCACCTCGTCAAGTGCTGTTCGATTTGCGTATGGTCCCTCCAGAAAGCCTTTCAATGAGCAATAAATTAGGCCGGAATTACTCTTGCTCAGTTCTTTGTAGCCAAGCCCAAGTTTTTCAAGGGCACCGGGCCTGAAATTTTCAATTACAACGTCAGCGCTGATGGCTAGTTTTTTAGCAACCTCAAGCCCCTTAGGCGATTTCAAATCAAGCGCAATGGAGCGTTTGTTGCGGTTATATGAGGCGAAGAAACCGGCGCCATCGTGTTCTAGCTGGCGGGTTGCATCTCCACTTAAAGGTTCTACTTTTATGACGTCGGCACCAAGGTCGCCCAAGATCATGCCACAAGTTGGTCCCATGACCATATGACAGAATTCTATGACACGAATGCCGTTCAATGGCATTTGGAAGTCCCATCAAAGATTTGATACTCTCCAACTAATGTGCTACTCATGTTTTCCCCTGAACACTCGATATTTGTCGTTTGAAATTGATCTAGCATGATTTCCTTTCTTTATAAACGCTCATTAATTTCGTTATTTGGATGACGCATTGTCGAACACTTGATACAGTTCTTCTGAGACAGGTTAATATTTTCAATTGCTGCGTAATTTAAGGAGATTGATTTATTTTTGATTTACCAAATTTTGTCGAAATTTGTGAAGAGGGACCACGAGAAGGTTTTCAAATAGAAACTGGTCCGATATCGACTACCTGCAAAATAAAGCTTGTAGATGCTTTATCGAATACTGGTTTGAAAAATATCCAAGTTTGCTCTTTTGTAAATCCGCGGTTAGTGCCGGGTTGGGCAGACGCAGAAGAAGTAGTGGACGGGTTTACTGCAATCGAAGGTATAAATTATACAGGGCTCTACTTTAATACAAAGGGTTTGGAGAGAGCGCTCGAATATAAAGATAAGCTAACGTTATCTGGTTCAATTTCGCTCACTGCTTCGGAAGGTTTTACCCAAAAAAATTTAAATAGATCCCACACTGAGAATTTAGCAGCCATGAAACGGCATGCGACAGCCCATTTTGATCATAAAATCGAAGTGAATAGTATAGGGGTGATGGCAGCTTTTGGATGTAATTATCAAGGTGATATTGCGCCAGAGAGCGTTGTGGATACCTTGAAAGATGGAATGTCGATAGCGGAGGAGACCGGTGCTAAGATAACTGATTTCTCCCTGGCAGATACAATGGGCTGGGCAGCCCCTCATAAAATTGAGAGCGTTTTAGGCGAAGTTCGTAACGAGTGGCCTGAGATGCAGATATCCCTTCACCTTCATGATACTCGGGGTTTAGCCGTTGCAAATGCATATGCTGCGTTAAGAATGGGTATTAGCAGATTTGACTCTACAGTTGGTGGCTTAGGAGGGTGTCCATTTGCTGGGCAGCCAAAAGCGGCTGGTAATATTTGTACCGAAGAACTCGTTCTACTTTGTGAAGAATTAGGAATTGAAACCGGAGTAAATTTAGATGCTCTGATAGAAGTTGGGCGATTGGCAGAAGATATTGTTGGGCACCAACTTCCTGGTGAATTGATCCATGCTGGAAGCCTAAATGCCTTTCGCCGTAATATTTAGCATTAATTTTAGCAACTAATCAGTTTTTTATTCCTACCACTCGGAGAGTTTGGTTCATCCTCGCCCACTTTCTAGTAATAATTTCAAATTACCCAAGGTGTTATCCATGATAAAGACCCGATTGCTGTTCCCAGACTAATATCTGGATTAGTAAGCTTCTGCTGATATGCTTTGGGGGCGGCCTTCCAATTACAGAGCGCCATTGTTCCAGAAGTTCATCGCGGCCCGCTGTCTCCAACCCAGTTATATTAAGTTCCATGCCCTTACTCCCGTTGGCTTCGTTCACTGAGCAAAGCCCGAGAAGCTTCGGGCATACCAACACACAGGCTTACGGCAAAATAAAAGTCCAGTCGAAATAGAGGATCAATTAGATGTTAGGCTGTTGATGCCGAAATGGGTGTGTCGTGGTGCACAAAAAAATCAATCACCGTCAGCAACTTCAGCATGCTGGTTGCGAGCTCGGTGTGCCCTCCACCTTGGTAATACAATTAGTATTGCAGCAATAATTAATAACCCCAGGGTCATGGGTCGCTCCCAGATAAAAGCGACCCCGTCGTATAGTTGCATTGAACGGGAAAAATTATCCTCTAGCATTCCACCCAAAATGAAACCAATCAAGAGTGGGGCTAACGGAAAATTTGCAAACTTTAATGCAGTTGCGCAGATACCAAACGCTACCAGTAACAATAATTCGGTCGCATTATTTTGACCAATATAAGCACCCATAAGAGTAAAAAACATAATAAATGGTATTAGATAGTTTCTTGGAACTGACAAAACCTTTGCGATGTATGGGATAAGTGGTAGATTGAGAACTAGAAGAACAAGATTTCCAATGTACATTGAAATGATAACTGACCAAAAAATCTGAGGCTCATCCAACATTAAGCGAGGACCAGGGCTAACGTTTAGTGCTATTAGTGCTCCAAGTAAAATTGCAGTGGTGCCCGATCCGGGGATGCCCAGGGTTAGTAACGGTACGAATGACCCAGTACAGGCTGCATTATTAGCAGTCTCTGGTGCGGCAAGGCCTTTTATAGAACCTTTTCCGAATTGATCTTGTTCTTCTTTTTTTGCGATATTACGCTCTACTGCCCAGCCCAAGAAGCTAGCTATGGTTGCGCCTGCGCCTGGAAGCACGCCAATAAAGAATCCTTGGATCGATTGTCGACCTATCACAGGTGCAATGGAGCGCATTTCTGAGCTGGAAATTCGCAGATTTTTTATATCCCCATTACTGACCTCTGCAATATTTCTTGGACGTAGGATTAGAAATAACGCCTCAGGTAATGCGAACATTGCCATTGCTAATGTAATAAACCCAAAACCGGACTGCAGATCCATAATGCCCATAGTGAAACGAGGCGTATTAAAAAGGGCTCCTTGGCCGACTGTGGCCATCATCAAACCAATGGTGGTCATTAGTACTGCTTTAGAAACCTGGCCGGTGCCTGCGAAGGCGGCAATGGCCGAGAGACCAACGATCATTAGTGCAAAATATTCTGCTGAATGAAATAACAATGCAACAGAAGAAAGCATTGGCGCAAAAATCATCAATAAAATAGCGCCAATAGTTCCGCCGCAGAAACTAGAGATGGCTGCAATGGTAAGCGCCTTTCCTGCTTTGCCTTGTCGCGTCATTGGGTAGCCGTCGAAGCTCGTAGCTACCGTGCCTGCCACGCCAGGGGCGTTCAATAAGATAGAAGATGTCGACCCACCAAAGATTGCACCATAATATACCCCTGCGAGCAAGATAAGTGCTGCAGCTGGGTCACCCATGGAAATTGCTACGGGGATCATTATCGCAATAATTGACATGGGACCTAAGCCTGGCAACATTCCAATAAATGTGCCAATCAGGCAGCCCCCAATAACAACAATTAGCATTTTAATAGATAGTGCCGTCTGAAGACCAATTAGCATCCCTTCAAGCATCGAGTTAACTCCCTAATTTAAAAATTAAAGGGAGTGGACGCATATATATTTCGAGCACTTCAGACACTAAATACCAGACACAGAAAGTAGCTATTACTCCAACAGGGATCATTATTATCCATTTACGCTCTCCTAAGATGTAGGCTCCAAGTATTAAGAAACTGGCTGTTGCAACTAGGAAACCTAAAGGCTTTAAGGTTAACGCGTATAGTACCATCAGAACTAACATTCCGATGGCTTGACCAAGTTTATATTCATGCAAACGGCGGTAATCAATGTCGCCAATAACTGGTTCAGATCTTTCCAAACCAAACAAAATTATAAAAGACGTAAATAATCCAATTAGGGATAATAATTTTGGGAAAGTGCTGGGCCAAATTGGGTTACGTTGCATAAACGGCGCAAGCCCTGCGTCCATATTAAACCAGGCTGTATAGCCATAAAGTAAACAAATTCCCATAAGAATAAAGGCGGTCCAACGATCAAGGGTCAATGCCCGTACCTCCACTGGGATCGATTTTACAGAAAGGGTAGCACGATTATTGTGCTACCCAAATTAATATTAGATTGTTTTTACAGGAACCCAAGTTTCTTCATTAGGTCACCGATCACTTTTTCTTGCGATTCCAGAAATGTACGGAAATCATCTCCACTATTGTGAATGTTGACCCAACCATTACGGGCACGGACAGCTTCCCACTCTGGAGTATCGTACATCTTTTCAAGCGCGCTTTGATATTGTGCCAACTTATCTGCAGGCAGCCCAGGTGCGCCGAAGAAACCTCTCCAGTTTACAAATGTCGTATTAATGCCTTGCTCCATCATTGTTTTTGCGTCCGGTGCTGCGGGAACACGTTTAGATGAGGTTACGCCAATAATTTTGACTTCGCCTGCATTAGCCAATTCAACAGCTTCAGAAAAGCCAGTTGAAAGGGCTGATATTTCGCCTGACAATAGAGCTGCCATTGCGTTACCCCCAGCGTCGTAGGGAATGTATTTAACATCTAGTGCATTTTTACCTGCAGCTTCCATAGTCATTGCCGCGACCAAGTGATCCATTCCACCTGGTACTGATCCACCTCCAATGGCGGTAGCAGATGGATTTGAATCATATGCGGAAATCAAATCAGCCATTGAGTTTATTGGGCTGTCCTTGCTGACCACCATTGCTGCGTAGTCACCGATGGTACCTGCCACTAATGTTAGGTCACGGAAACTTTGAGGGAACACTTTGGTTAAGGACCGGATCACGATTGGGGTCGAATTAACCATCAACGTTCCGTGATTGCTGTCAGCATTTTCGATCATGTACGCAATGGCTTTACCACCGCCACCACCGGACATATTTTCATAAGAGGCAGAGCCAACAAGGCCCGCATTAGTTAGAGCTTCGCCCGTTCCGCGAGCTGTACCGTCCCAGCCGCCCCCAGCGCCTCCTGGTATAATAAAGTGAATGCTATCGACAATTTGATGCCCGCCAGCATATGCTGACGGAGCACCAAGAGTAATGGCGGCAACTGCCGCACTAATCAAGGCGCGCCGGCCTAAGTTCAATGTCATCATGATTTCCTCCCATTTGACAACTATCCGCACTACGGATCAATTGTGTATTAAGATCACGACAACCTGACATAGACCTGTCACGTGCCACGAAGGTTAATTATTTTGAAGTTTTTGCTGATTGAAGATAACTACGAATTGGCAAATGCAATTTGTGCACGTATGCGAAGTGATGGTCATGTAGTTGATCATGCAGATAAAATTTTTGATGCAATAGAGTATTCACAAATAGGTGAATACGATTTAATTCTACTTGATGTCATGTTGCCAGATGGCGATGGTCGTGAGTTTTTGAAACATCATAGAGCTAGAAATAGATCCACACCCGTAATTGTTTTGACAGCACGTAGCCAGGTTTCTGATAGAATCAGTCTTCTTGATCTTGGAGCAGATGATTATGTAACCAAGCCATTTGATCATGCTGAATTGGAAGCACGTTGTCGGGCTGCGTTACGTAGAAATTCTGGAACTTCTCAATCGATAACGGTGTTAGCTGATGTAGCTTTTGATCCCGTAGCCGGATCACTAAAGGTTGGTGATTCAACCATTAAACTTCGAAATAAAGAGCTACGAATTTTTGAGTTACTAATTAACGCGCCGCAGCAAATTTTTTCCAAACAAAAACTTTTTGATCGTTTGTTTTCCTACGATGATGACGTGTCAGAGAACGCGATAGAAGTTTATATCGGTCGTTTAAGAAAGCATTTAGTAGGATCCCAATTAAGTATCTCGACCCATCGAAGTTTAGGTTATCGGTTGGATCATGATTGAGGGAGTAAAGATTTCTGGCTCTTTAAGAAACAGATTAACTGTGTCGCTGATTGGTGGAGCTGCAGTGTTGGCATTGTTGATGTATTTTATTGTGAGGGCATATGCCACTCAAATTGCACAGCAAGGTCAAGATAATATTTTGGGTGCATCTGTCAATTCTATTTTAGACGCTGCGAACGTAAGTGAAGGTTTTATTGATGTCGATTTCCCTTATGCGTCGTTTTCAATGCTGGGTACGGATACTGACGATCGAGTTTTCTATGCAATTTACCAAGATGACGAGTTACTATCAGGCTATGATGGTTTAGCTCAAATATTCCCAGAAGTGGACAAAGGAAGTGCTTATGGCAACACTACATTCAAGGGTGCGCCGGTTAGATTAGCTTCTGCATCGCGGATGCTAGTTGGGGCAGATTTACGAGTGCAGTTGACAGTCACGGTAGCCCAAACTCAAGATAGCTTATTAGGCGCACTTAATCGGATAGGGCGCAATGTGGCTATCTTTGGGGCTGGTTTCTTTTTGCTTGTCGTTATTTTGGCGTTTTGGGCTACCTCTACAGCAATTGGTCCATTGGCTCAGTTGACGACTTCAGTCGCTCGGCGTGGTCCGCAAGACCTGAGTCCGGTGGCCAGTCCAGTACCACGAGAAATGGCACCACTTGTATTTTCACTAAACAAACTGATGGCACGCTTGGAATACTCTCTTAGTCGGAGTGAAGATTTTATTGCTGAAGCTGCTCACCGAGTACGCACGCCTCTGGCTACTGTGCGGTCTCATGCAGAAGCGACGCTACTACGTGTAGATAAAGAAGAAAATCGGCAGGCGATGCGGTCTATGATCCGGGCAATTGACGAAAGTAGTCGAGCCGCGGGGCAGTTACTTGATCATGCGATGATTACATTTCGAGCTGATAATTTAGATCAAAAGAATATAGATCTCGTAGAACTAGTTCAGGATCTAGCAATGCGTCTGTCTCCTATTGCAGAAATGAGAGATATTGAACTGCAATTAGATGCATTAGGACCAGTATCAGTGATAGGTGATGCGATCCTATTGCAAAATGCTATACGAAACTTGGTTGATAATGCTCTAAAATATGCGCCATCCGAAAGTATTGTTCGGCTTGTTGTGGCTACTACGCCGAAACCTTCCATTTCTGTAGTCGATGAGGGTGCTGGATTCCCAGTTGGAGAAATAAATTTGTTACCAGACCGTTTTGCTCGCGGCAGCAATTCGGGGGGGATAATTGGGTCAGGCCTGGGGCTGACTATCGCCCAGGAAGTAGCTGAGGCCCATGGTGGTGGTCTAACACTCAACAATCACTCACGTGGGGGCGCATGCGTTACATTTTCTTTTTGATATTAACCTTTTTGGTACAGCCAGTTCTCGCAGAAGAATGGGAGGATCAACAATTTTTTGGAAGCGCTACTTCACAGAAGACGTTGCGCATACTGTCAAATACGGATACGCGATTTTTTGCCCCAATTATTGAAAGTTTCCTTAAGTCGCAGCCATCTGTGAGTGTTAAATATTTAGTAACTGGCTCAGCCGAACTATATGATATCTTCCGGACATCTCCTGAAGATTTTGACGTCGTCATATCGAGTGCAATGGACTTGCAATTTAAATTGGTTAATGACGGATATGCTTTGGCATTGGGTGACCTAGAACATCCTGATTGGGCCCAATGGCGTGAAAGTCTTTTTGCTTTTAGTACAGAGCCTGCCACGATTGTTATTAATCGTGAAGCCTTTGAAGGAGTTCCGACTCCCAGTTCCCGGCAGGACTTGATAAAAGCACTTCGCCAAAGGCCTGAAACTTTCCAAGGCCGTGTTGGAACTTATGATGTAAGGCATTCGGGTTTGGGGTATTTTTTTGCAACACAGGATGCACGGGCTTCAGAGACTTACTGGCGCTTAACTGAGGTCTTTGGCAGCTTGGGAGTACGACTTTATTGTTGTTCTGGAGATATGATCGATGATCTTGTTAGTGGAAAAATTGCAGTCGCGTATAATGTCTTAGGAAGTTACGCTTTAGGTCGCGAAGATGCTCAGTCTCAAATCAAAGTTATTTTACCATCTAATTTCCCAACTAAAATGATGCGAAGTGCTTTCGTATCCACTAACACTCGTTTGCCAGACGTGGCAGGTACATTTATTAAACATTTAACGGGCATTCAGGCGGACATTTCTAAAGCTGCTACTTTTCCATTGCCGCCTTTGGATAGAACAGTAGAGCCAGCAATCAGCTTAGATCCAGCATTAATGACTTACCTTGATAGATTGAAACGTCGTACCTTCATACAGGAATGGGAAAGTGCCATTATCCAGTGACTTCCCACTATAAATGCTCCCTACGTCAGGCATTGGCTCTGAAATTGAGCCTTGGGTCTCTGTGGAACGGGCCGCGTGTAATAAAACACATCACGTTTGGTAGTTAGGTAAAGTGGTTTTGGTAACCCATGTGGCACACCCGTTTTCTTGCAAAGGTTAAAATTCAATGCAAATCAGGTGCTTGGCCTATGGATCTTGGTTAAAGTGGTGCCGTTAGACTGATCCGTGCTCTCATTTATCCGACAGCACCATATTGACGATTATTGTATTAATATTGTATACTATTTGTATAGGAAAAAATTGTGCCAAAACCAAACAAGTCAATTTGTGCAGATGATCTGCGAAAGCGCATTTTATCGTTGGATATTAATCCAGGGTCGGACATCGATGAAGTAAGCCTATCAAAGGAGTACGGCATTTCGCGTACGCCCCTGCGAGAAATCCTTCACCGACTTGCTGGCGACGGATATGTCCGTCTTGAAGAAAATCGTGGCGCGAAGGTCGCCTCCATGGACCTATCCGTGATGCGTGTTTTCTTTCAGACGGCACCTTTGATTTACTGTACTGTGGCACGACAAGCGGCGGAATGCAGGAGTAGCCTTCAGGTTGCAGAACTTAAAAAGACTCAAGCCGCCTTTGCGGCGTCTGCAAAGGCGGGTGAAGTCGGCGAGACCTCAATTTTGAACCACCAGTTCCATGAACAGATCGGGCAAATGGCCCATAATCCATACCTGATGGCCAGTTTGCAGAGGATGCTGATCGACCACACCAGACTTAGTCAAACGTTCTTTAACCCGCAATCTGACTTGGACCAGACTCGTATCGCTCAATCCGTCGATCAGCACGACGCAATGATTTCTGCAATTGAAGCGCGCGAAACCTCTCTCGCCATCGATCTGACGTTGCAGCATTGGGATCTGTCTCGCAACGAGATGGAGAAATATGTGCACCCGGATCCGCTCCCCCTTGATGTTATCTCAATGAAAGACCGCCGCAATGCAATTTGAAGGTATCTATACGCCGCTGGTGACCCCCTATCACGACGACTTTTCGGTTAATGAAGAGGCGCTGGCGCAAACGGTTGAACATCTTGTCTCGTCTGGTGTGCACGGGATTATCGTCGCGGGGTCTACTGGGGAATACTACGCCCAGACCGAAGAAGAACGCATTTGGATGATGAACCATTGTGCCGAGCTGATTGGTGGGCGGGTTCCGATGATTGTAGGTACAGGCGCTATTCGAACGGAGGACAGTATCCTTTATGCCAAAGAGGCCAAGAAGGCCGGTGCTGATGCGCTTCTGATCGCTACTCCACCCTATGCCTACCCGACAGGGCGTGAGATTGCATTGCACGCGCTGGCCATTGATCGCGCTGCTAATCTGCCCGCAATGTTATATAATTATCCGGGCCGCATGTCTGTAAACATGGATGAAGAAACGCTGGACCGGCTTGGCCGTTCGCCCAACTTCTGTGCGATCAAGGAAAGCAGCGGCGACATCAACCGCGTTCACATGCTGGCGCGCGATTACCCCCATATCGCGTTGTCTTGCGGGATGGACGATCAGGCGTTGGAATTTTTTGCATGGGGCGCGCGGTCGTGGGTGTGCGCCGGATCCAATTTCGCCCCCGAGGCTCATATTGCTTTGTATCAGGCCTGCGCCGTTGACGGGGATTTTGTCAAAGGCCGCGCGATAATGTCTGCGATGCTGCCGCTGATGGCTGTTCTCGAACAAGGCGGCAAGTTTGTGCAGTGCATCAAATATGGCCTTACTTTGCGCGGCATTGATGCGGGTCCACCCCGTCGTCCGTTGCAACCCCTTAACAAGGACGACAAACGCCAGTTGGCTGAGGTCATCCGTACTATGAATATGGCAGTGTCTGCCATCACGGGAGAAGCCCAATGAACGACCTTTTAACACATGCCGAATACCGTGCCATCGCAGGTGATTTAGATTTCCCCCGTACTGCATTCATCGACGGCAAATACCGCGCTGGAGCAGGCGGTGTGTTCGCCACTGTGAACCCCGTGACAGGTGATCCGCTGGCAGAGATTTCTGGCTGCAACGCCGACGATGTGGACTTCGCCGTAGGCAAAGCACGTGAGGCGTTTGATCAGGGCCATTGGTCCAAAATGCACCCCAGCGATCGTAAGGATGTGTTGATCAGACTGTGCAAACTGATCACCCGCAACAAACGCGAACTTGCTGTGATGGAAAGCCTTGATAGCGGCAAGCCGATCCTTGATTGCGAAACCATCGACATTCCTGAAACGATCCATTGTATCAAATGGCACGCGGAGGCTATCGACAAGATCTATGACCAGACCAGCCCAACCGGCGACGATGCGATTTCCATGATCGTGCGTGAACCTATTGGTGTTGTGGGGGCCGTGTTGCCGTGGAATTTCCCTTTGATGATGATGGCATGGAAGATTGGTCCTGCCTTGGCCGCGGGCTGTTCCGTGATCGTGAAGCCGGCTGAGCAGACGTCGCTGACCGCGCTGCGTATCGCCGAACTTGCGCATGAGGCTGGAATTCCGCGCGGTGTGTTGCAGGTCTTGCCCGGTGACGGCCCGTCTGTGGGTGAACCGCTGGGTCTGCACATGGATGTTGATATGGTCAGCTTTACGGGCTCGACCGAAACCGGAAAGCGGTTCTTGCGCTACGCGGCTGACAGCAACCTCAAAAAGATCGTGCTGGAATGTGGCGGCAAGAACCCTGCCGTGGTGTTTGATGATGCCGAAAACCTCGATCACGTTGCGCAACATGTGGTCAACGCGGCGTTCTGGAATGCGGGGCAGAACTGTTCTGCGACCTCGAGGCTGATCGTGCACAAGGCGATCAAAGCGCCGCTGATGGAAAAGATCGAGGCGCGCCTGCGCGATTGGAAAGTGGGTGATCCGCTTGACCCGAACACGCATATTGGCGCGTTGATTGATGCGGAGCACTGCAAAAAGGTGCGCAGTTTCCTTAACAAGGCAGATCAGGGCGAAGGTCCGTACGTCAGCCCCGTGATTTACAACGTGAAGAATGGAGACGCCAAAGCCAGCGACGAAATCTTTGGCCCTGTGTTGTCCGTCATCGAAGTCGCCAGCAATGACGAAGCCATCGTCGTGGCCAATGACACAGACTACGGTCTTGCCGCGTCCGTCTTCACCGCCAACACACGGCGCGCAATCCGCGCTGCCCGCGATATTCGCGCAGGCACCGTTACTGTGAACTGCTATGGTGAAGGCGATATTGCAACCCCGTTCGGCGGCTACAAGCAATCAGGTTTCGGCGGACGCGATAACGGCGTCCACGCCCATGACCAGTTTACTGAACTTAAAACAATCTGGATCGACCTAACCGACCCTCAAAGTGGAGATAATGTCAGATGAGCGTCGATGCAGTCGGAAAAATACGTCGCGGGCGCGGTGCACGCAAAGCAGTTCGTCAAAAGCGTGACACCAATATGTTACCGGCCCTCAAACGCGGTATCCCGCTAACAGAACCAATGTCGCCCCAACAAGTCAAGCGGATCGACAACGCCTCGATGGATATTCTTGAAAACGTCGGCGTGGTTTTTCGCGATGATATCGCACTGGCTGATTGGAAAAAGGTGGGCGCAGATGTGCGAGGTGAACGTGTTCACCTTGATCGGGGCCTCGTACGCGAGCTGATCAGCTCGATCCCGTCTTCTTTCACCTATCATGCCCGCAATCCGGAACGCAGCTTGCCGTTTGGCAATGACCATTCCATCTTTGTGCCTATGACTGGCGCACCTTACCTGCGGGATTTAGAGGACAAGCGGCGCAATCCGACGCTGGAAGATTTGGCCAACTTCCACAAACTCAGCCATATGCTGCCCGCGATCCATTCGTCAGCGCACCATATCGTAGAACCCTACGACCATCCGATCAGTCAGAGGCATCTGCGCATTACTTACAGTTCGATGAAACACAGTGACAAGACGTTCATGGGCATGACGACGAGCCCGAAGAACGCTGAGGATGTGATGGATATGTGTGCCATATTGTTTGGCAAAGAGTTCATGATGACCCACCCTGTCGTAACCGGAAATGCCAACGGCAATTCACCCCTGGTCTGGGACGAAACCATGCTGGGGGCGATGCGGGCGTTTGCGAAATACAATCAACCAGTTCTGTGTTCGCCCTTCGTACTGGGCGGAGCCAATACGCCAGCGTCCACAGCCGCCACTGTCGCGCAACTCAATGCCGAAGCATTGTCTGCGCTGGCCTACACGCAGGTCATTCAAAAAGGGACGCCTGCGATTTATGGCCATTACCTTGCCACCGTGTCGATGAAGTCGGGCGCGCCGATGGCGGGAACGCCTGAAATCAGTCTTATGAACATGATGATCGGCCAGATGGCACGGTATTACGATGTCCCTTGGCGGACCTCCAATACGCTGGGTGGTGCTAAGACCTTTGATGCACAAGCGGGCTATGAAAGCGCGACCACGATGATGGCCGTTCTGATGTCTGGTGCCAACTATATTTGGCATTCAGCAGGCTGGAACGAGGCGGGAATGCACTGTTCTATGGCTAAATTTGTCGTGGATGCAGAACAATGCGCGATGGGGCATCGCATGGCTTCAGGCATTAAGTGGGATGACTTTGATCAAGCCCTTGCAGCCGTGGCTGATGTTGGCCCAGGGGGCCATTATCTTGGGCATCCACATACATTAGAGAAGTTTCAGGAAGCGTTCTTTATGCCCGAAATGTTTGACAATAATTCGATTGAACAATGGCAAGCCGACGGTTCAGTCGAAATCAATGAGCGGGCATTGAAGCGCGTCCATGAGCTTTTGGGAGAGTATGAAGAACCCAAGCTCGATGAAGGTGTCAACGACGAATTGCTGGACTACATTGCGCGTCGTGAATACGAAATTCCGGCCGCTGACGCCCTTAACCAAGATCTGTGAAATGAGCCGCATCGATGTCAGCAGACTACCCGTCGATCCCGGCCCCGCCGCATGGAACGAGCTGCTGCCCGATGCCGCGCCTGCCCAAAGCGTCGAGGGCAAGCAGACGGCAGATTGGATTATTATTGGCGCTGGGTTTGCAGGGTTGGCCGCAGCCCGACGGCTATCACAGCTGTGTCCGACGGATCGTATCGTCATCTTGGAAGCGCGGCGTGTGGCCGAGGGGCCGGCTGGTCGTAACTCGGGCTTCATGATCGACCTGCCACATGATTTGTCTTCTTCCGACTACGGCGGCGCGCGCGAAAAGGATCACTTACTGACAGCAGACAACCGGCACGCCATCGCCTTTGCATCCGAGATGGCCGGCGATTTTGGCCTCGCCGAGGAGATATTCTCGAAATGTGGCAAGATTAACGGGGCTGCCACGGCTAAAGGTGTTGCGCACAACCGGGAATATGCGGCGCATCTGGCCAGCATAGGTGAGCCGTCAGACATGCTCGACGCACAATCTATGAAAGAGCTGACTGGCGCGGATTACTATCTCGGGGGGCTCTACACGGCGGGCACGGCTATTATCCAACCCGCCGCCTTTGTGCGTGGCGTAGCAAAGGGCTTGTCCTCTGATCGTGTGAAAATTTTTGAGAACAGCCCCGTCACAGGATTGCAGCGCTGTGGCGATTGGACCGCGACCACAGATGCGGGAAAAGTCACCGCGCCCAAGGTCATTCTGGCGGTGAACGGCCATCTCGACAGTTTTGGGTTCTTCAAGAACCAACTGATGCACGTGTTCACATATGCCTCCATGACACGCCCTCTTGCCCATGAGGAAATGGCACGCCTTGGCGGCAAGCGCATCTGGGGGATTACCCCCGCCGATCCGATGGGGACAACCGTGCGCCGCATCTCGTCGCAGGACGGGGACCGGATCGTTGTGCGCAACCGCTTTACCTTTGACCCTTCTATGGAAGTGACCGCCCTCCGCATCGCACGCGTCGCAAAGGACCACGATCGCGCTTTCACTGCCCGCTTTCCAATGCTTGTTGGCGTCGACATGCAATACCGCTGGGGCGGGCGTCTTTGCCTCAGCCGCAACAACGTTTCTGTTGTCCGCGAAGTGGATCAGGGTCTATACGCTGCGTGCTGTCAGAACGGGCTGGGAACCACGCGGGGTACATTGGGTGGAATGCTCGCGGCAGAGCTGGCTACGAACACTAAGTCCGACCGCTTGGATCGGATGTTGGCGGAAGCTGAACCCACCAGGTTACCCCCGCGCCTGATCACAAACTTTGGTGCGCCCGCGTATTTGAAGTTTCAGGAAATGAAGGCTGGCGGAGAACTTTAAGCCTGCAGCCTTGCAAACAATCTCCCGTAGAGATTTCGCAAACGAAACCAAGATAGATTTTCTACAAGTTCTAGCTGAGCAAGGATCGCCCACACCCGTTTTGGTAGGCAAATGAAATGTGTATCGCACAGATCGCAGAGGCCGACGCTATGTGATGATCAAGTGGTGATCGAACGTGCAAAACGTTTAGGCAATATCAAATCTATTAAGAATGTGATCCCAAAAACTGGAGACAATATTTGGGTAGATGAGCCGTCAACGATAAAGCAGAAAATACAATATATAATAAAAAAGAAAGTCAGCAGCGGAAAGTGGTGAAGAGCATAATTATTTTAGCAGTGGCTTTCGCCTGGTGGCATCAATTATTGGGAGCATAGATTTAGGCGATGCCAGCAGTCTGCTGCGCGCTCTTATTTGTCCGACAGCACTGCCACTAAGCCCCAGATTTCAATGGAACATTGACCCTGTTCAAGCCCTTGAAGCCCGATAACTAGGCACCGTCAAATGGCTCATGAATAGTATCTTTGTGCGGGCATTGGTACTGATACTGGGTTTAAATAAAATCCTTGAGCAACTGTTGCTGCACAAGGTTTAGTTTATTTTGAATTATATTAACCTTGCTGCGAAGCAAGCATTGCTTTCATCAATTTTCGCGCAGTGTCATCATCGACTACCGGCGTAACTATCGGGAAAGTACACTGACCAGACCAGCCCATAATCCAAGAAGTTAGGGCTTCTTGATTATCAGATTCAACAACAATCCAGCCGCAGCCATTTGGCATGTCATGCCAACGTCCAATTTGTTTTACACCATCAGGGTGTTCTCCAGAAATCTGCTCTGGGGTCATATTCGCAAAAAATGCTTGGGTATCTGGCTGCTTGTCTCGGTCAACTTGGTACTGGCACATAAAAATCATAATTTGCTCCTTTTTTTGTTGGTTTGATTATTAAATTAGAACCGGACTTTTCGGTGTTGTCGAGTCTAGGTACTAGAATTAGACGCTGTGAGCTCAAACTTGCCTGAAGCGGGCAGGCCTTTTTATAGGGCTTTCTAATGACAAAACACTCTCCAGTTCGCTACTTTAAAACTAGTCCTGAAGTCATCTGGCTTACAATATGATGCGAGCTCTCATTTGTCCGACAGCACCTCCGCCAGCAGCCTGATGCGAGCTCTTATTTGTCTGGTAGCACCGTTGGTAGTTTGAGTTTTGGTCAGCCTGGGCTTTTACAATTGACCAGAAGCGAGGTTTTAGCCTACTGCTAGAGAGTGGAATATGACCGACACTTAATCACAAACTATTTTTTAAACATACGGAATATCGCATCATCGATAACATACAAATTGTCCGGTAAACTCACACATGACAGAATATGAAAAAACCTTAAGATTACCCTATTTGTATTTTTTTAGTATGTTCACTGGAGCATCGGTCCTAATAGCTGTTGGCGCTCCTTTTACACTTTTTTTGACAGAGTTGGGCTTTGGGTCGGATAGGATAGGGATCCTTGGTGGACTGATGCCATTTTGCCAGATTTTAGGTATCGCGTTTTTACCTCTTGTCATGAAATTTGGATGTAAGGCAGTTGCAATAATAGCATTTACAACGCGATATGTTTTTTTAGGGTTATTCTTAAGTGTGCCTATTCTAATACCTGACTTAAATGCCGTATTCTATGTATTATTTTTGGCAATGGTTTTGTTTTCTTTGAGCAGAACTATAGCTGAGGTCGCGTTTGTTCCATGGTCGCAAGAGATTATTCCCCAGTCTATACGAGGGAGCATAAGCGGCAAGATTTCCATATTTTATATGGCTACTGGTTTGATAGTTTCTTACCTAACAAAAATATGGTTGGATAGCTCAGATGAGCTCCAGCGCTTTTATCCATTATTTATTATTGCGATCTTTCTTGGTATTCTGGGTGCAATAGCGCTGAAAGGATTGGGTGGTGGCAACGTCACACAACCAGCGGTTCGGGGCTTTACGGCAATCAAAGGGGTCTATGAACCAATAAAAGACCGGAACTTTCAACTGTTTTTAGTTTCGTCGGGTACTCAGTACACAGTATTTTTAATCATCAACCTATTTTTGATGCTATATTTTAAGGAACGATTTGGAACTCCCGCTGGACAACTTGTCTTGATGGCATCCGTGTTACTTATAGGGAGTGCGATTGGTAGCTATATGAGCGGATGGTTGGTTGACCGAAATGGCTCGCGCGGAGTGAGATTATCTCTACAGCTTTTTCAGATCCTTTTACTGGTTGCCGTCGCAATGATCCCTGCAGATTTCACAGCAACCCCATTGTTTATTGGAACTATCTTTTTGGTATTTGGTGTCTTATTTGGTGGTAGTATAACCGCCGGTAACGTTTATCTACTTAATTACGTACCAACTGAATCCAAAGAAAGCTATATGGCGCTCTCTTATAGTATCGACGGCCTAATTGGTGGTTCTGCAATATTTTCAGCAGGTTTTCTTCTAAATGTTTTGAAAGGCAGTTCAGTTATTACTTCTGTAATTGGGGCCTATGAAGTCCTGTTTATCATATGTGCTGGTGTGATTTTAATTTCAACTTTAACCTATTACTTTCTTTTGGAAGAAGAAGCGACGGGCGTAAGAGATTTTCTCAAACAGTTTTATGTGGGTAATCCTCTGGGTGTTCTTTGGGGTATTCATCGCTATGGACATCAAACATCAGAAGAAAGACGGCTGGACCTTACCCATAAGTTTGGCGGTGCGGGCAGTGTTTTAGCGAGAGAAGAATTGCTCAACGCCCTGCATGATCCAAGCTTTGATGTCCGATATGAAGCGATTGTTGCATTGGGACATCTCCCCAATAGCAAAAGTGTAGTTTTAGCGTTGGAAAAAATGTTGGCATATGACGGCCTAGTCGAATTACAATATGCTGCACTAACATCGTTAGGGAGGATTAAAGCAATACAGAGCGGAGCAAAAATTGCAAATTTTCTCACAGTGGACAACCCATTGTTGCGCGCGCGTTCTATTCGCACAATTGGTGAAATTCGTGATCTCAATTATGTAAAAACTATTAGATCGATTCTAGCTAATGATACAGTTGTTGATTGCCGACTAGCTGCAATATCTGCTCTAGGAAAATTTAAAGATCACGGCAGCTTTGCAATTATGCTGACTAATTATTGCGAGTTTTTTTCCTCCAGATACTCTGGTTCCGACGAACCACGTAGTAAGGTTATCTTGCTTGCACTTTCAAAAATTCTAAACCAGGAGGGTGCATTTTCAAAGGCTTGGCGACGAGAGGAAAAAAATTCAGGCTCAAGCTTGCCCAAATTAATTTACGCAATGAGCGATGCCTCTAAGCAGATCAAAAATTATTCGACTTTGACTTTTCCTGCTATAATACAAACTTCTTATCCTGCATCTCGAGATGATATCATCAATAATTTTGCCTTTATACAAAGCTTAAAGCCGCTCCTTTGTCAAAGTAATCATGTAAATTCTAAATTGATAGTTCTGATGCTAGATTCTACTAAAGACATTATTAACCCCCACCCAGCTTTGTTGATATTACTTGCTGTAACTATCTTGCCGATTTTGAAAGAAAAGTCACTTAATGCCCTACCTTCTGATCGATCCTGATTTTCATATTGATCCATTACTGACGCTTGCCCAAATGCCCGCTGAGGGTCCCCTGGTGAGGGTCAAGTTTCTGATTATCGGGTCGAGGTGGGTAACGGTGGCCCGTTCGGCCACCTCCCAAGTCGCCAATATGGTTGTGGATCGTGAGACTAATGTGCCCCAGTTCAAGCAAAAAGGGTCCTAAAGGTCTGACTATTTTGATCCCAAACCCGACAAAGTGGTCCTGTGAGAAGCCTTATATCTGCTTCTACTTGTCTTATCGTAATTTTGGGGGAGAGTTGGCTAGCGCCAAGAAGAGGGTACCGAATTTTTGAAAATATCGATTTAAAATAAAGTGTTATAAGGGGTTTGGTCATCTAAGTGGCCCCAAAAGTAGTCCCAATTTATGCGTCACTTCATGGTGCTGATTTGTGGCTTGCGCCCTAAACTGGACTATCGCAAAGCCCGCGCAGCTTCTGGGGTGGCAACACACAGGCATACCGTAAAAAAACAGACGTATAGTCCGAATAGGGTGTGTTAGACGTTAGGAAGCCGATGCTGAAATGGAAGTATCTGGGGGTACCCAGTCGTAACGGGTTTTGCCAAATTGACGACGTGAAATATCCAATATTTAAATTTTTTTGGTAATTTTCAACTGCACATCTAATGCTGCCTGATATGCCTCTTTCGCTATGTGATCAAGTTTTGCTCGTTTGGCATAATAGATGAATCCCAATGCTTTTCTGGTGCGGGTTTTAGACGTATTACCGCTGGCCCAGTGCACGGTTTTTGCGTGATGCATTAAGAATGTCCCTCCGGTGCCGGGAAATGATACTTCGTTCGCGTGATCCGCAGGGGATCCAAAATCAGTGATGCCCTGTGAAAACCCCAAGACCCCTGATTGGCCGTGTGATCTAAACCTTGGTGTTTTGTGTGAACCTCGAAGGTAATGTATGCAGCCAGTTTCTTCATCGACGTCTTCCAATGCCAGCCAACCGGTAACGGCCTCGCACGGATCAAGATGAAAATAATATCCGTCTTGATGCGCAGGTGTTGGTTGACCGATTCCGGGTGGTTTATTGAAATACTGCATATTCACGGGTACAACTTCATCCTGCAAAACCTCTTCTGCGATCCGGCGGGGGGCACCATTTTCCATTAAGTCGCGGAAATACTCGTCAAATTCAAAAATTTTCTGAAGTTGTTTTAACGTGGACTTGTCTGCTTTATCTTCGAAGTAAACTTGCTCTTGGGGCATATTTGGAACAACGTCACAGATAAAACGTTCTACTTGATCATTTAGTTCTGTCAGTTGATCGGCATCGTAGAGTGGGTGAAGGCTCAAATAGCCGTCATCGTTAAATTTTTCTAATGCGCCCGTCGGCAATTCGAATTTTGAATGCGAGATCATTTCTGGTTCCAATCAGTACTTTACTTTAAAATTTCTAGCTGATCAAAATGTTTGAGCCAAGTAAGCATACTGACCACTTCTTATGAAAACCGATTAGTGGGCTTGTATGGAGTTGAAATTCTGATGATGATTATGATTCAACACCACAGATACTTAGCGAAGATACCGGTTGATGTGATCGCATCATTGCTGGTGATAAGACCACCGTGCATTTTCTATAATTCACGCACTAGCTGCATCACAGACTGTTTGAGGTAAATTATGCAGATGGACCAATTCAACTTGATAAATGGTTTGGTTCTTTTTACTCTTGTCACCCAAAGGCGGAGTACCAATTAGCGCGAAGCCGGGCATCTAGTTCGGTCCGCGTTGAATTAGACAAGGGAAAGCATTGAAAGATGATTGATGTCTTGGACAAACTTCGCGGTGGATTGGTGGCGTCTTGTCAGCCGGTTGACGAAGGTCCCATGGATCGGCCTGACATCGTAGCCGCAATGGCGCAGGCGGCTGTCTTAGGTGGTGCTGCGGGGCTACGTATTGAAGGCGTAGAAAATCTTCGTGCCGTTCGCCCATTTGTAAGCGTCCCGATTATAGGTATCGTAAAATCTGATTGGGAAAATACCCCAGTACGGATCACGGTTCGCGTTGCAGACGTCAATGGGCTAATCCAAGCCGGTGCGGATGTCGTGGCTTATGATGCAACAGACAGGCCACGCCAAGATGATCGGAGCGATGTCTTGAAAACTATTTTGGCGGGCGGTTCGGTCGCTATGGCGGATTGTTCGACCCTGGAAGATGCGCAAACGGCTCTGATGCATGGCGCTTCAATTATTGGAACAACCTTATCTGGTTACACTGAAAATACCGCCAACGATGTTGATGGGCCCGACTTGGATCTGTTAGGCGCCTTCTCCAAACTCGAAGCATTTGTTATGGCTGAAGGTCGGTATAATACGCCCAACCTTGTTCTCCAGGCAATTAATGCTGGCGCCGATTGCGTCACAGTCGGTAGCGCGCTGACCAGATTAGAGCATGTAACAAGTTGGTTTGTTGATGCAATGCGCGGAGAAAATCAGTGAAACCTCGAGAACAAATGAATGGATTTGCAATTGATCTGGGCGGTACGAAAACTGCTGCCGCACGGATCGAAAATCGAAAGATTATTGAGCGAAAAATATTGCCAACTTATGGTGCGGCCGCGCTAGGCAAACAGCTCAGCGCGATGGCGGACTTGTTGGCGTCTGTTGGATATCAAAGGGGTGATCTGTTGGGGGTGGCAATCACCGGCCGTGTGGACAAGGCAGGCGTTTGGTACGCCGTAAACCAAGAGACGCTTACCGAAATAAATGCCTCTCCAATCGCGAAAAGCTTTGATGATACCATTGGGCCGGCCACCATCATCAACGATGCTGCGGCAGCAACGCTGGCCGAAGCGCACTTTGGCAGCGGAAGGGGCTGTAAAAATTTTGGATACATCACGGTATCTACTGGCGTTGGTGGCGGACTTTTTCTAGGTGGGCGTTTACACCAAAGCATAAACGGCGTCGCTGGGCATATTGGTTTCACGACATCGTCGCGAGGCACTCAAATGTGCGGCAGTGGTCGACACGGCACAGTTGAAAGCGTTGCGGGTGGTAATGCAATTGCGCGGGCAGCGAAGGAGCTTGGGCATTCGACATTTGACGCGCGCGATGTTTTTGCTCGGGCCGCAGAAAACGTAAGTTGGGCAGTGGCGATCGTTGATGAGTCTGCGCATTCAATTGCTGAATTGTGCGCAAATTTAACGACAACTTTGGGATTGGACGCTGTTGCGATTGGGGGCAGCATCGGTATGGCAGAAGGCTACCTTGAACGTATACAAGAACATTCAAATCGCTTGCCTCCAATATTTCAAACTCGGTTAACTCGCGCGTCTCTTGGAGATGATGGCCCGCTTTTGGGCGCGCTTTTGACAAGAATGATTGGAGTCTGAAATCAAAATTCTAATACATTCATGCCACAAAACTACGGTGAAGGCTGCAGCAAGTATTCTTCACAAACAGGTGCAAGCAAAGCCAGAATCGGTTCTTGGCCTCGCGACCGGTGGCACGATGTTGCACCTTTATGAAGATTTTATCACTTTATGTCGTCAAAAGTCGACAACGCTGTCAAAAATCACAACTTTCAATCTGGATGAGTATGTTGGGTTGGCGTCGGCGCACCCTCATTCATACCACAGCTATATGCAAGAACACCTGTTTTCGAAAACTGATATTGATACCGACACTACCTACCTACCTCGTGGCGATGCACCAGATCCTCATCAGGAGGCCACTTCGTACGAAACGATGATCAAAAGTGTGGGCGGCATCGATTTACAATTGCTGGGCATTGGCAAAAATGGGCACATCGGGTTCAATGAACCATCGTCAAGTCTTGCATCGCGGACCCGTGTTAAAACGCTTTCGGCTGGCACCATAGAAGCAAACAGGCAATACTTTCGGGGAGACGGTCAGTTTCCAAAAATGGCCATTACGATGGGTGTTGAGACTATAATGAGCAGCCGCGAGTGTATAGTGGTTGCAACCGGTGCAGATAAATCAGAAGCAATTGCAAAAATGGTGGAAGGACCAGTATCTGCGTCATGCCCAGCATCGGTTTTGCAATTTCACCAAAATGTTACTGTTTTGATTGATGAGCAGGCCGCTGGCGCATTGCAAATGCGCGCATACTATCAGCAAGTCCATCCTCGCGGTTATAACAATGACTGATATTTCCAGCCTCACGCAACCATTTAGAGTCTATGCTGATAGATTGTTTGCGGGTGACTGCCGGGAATCTGAAAATATGGTCGTAACCTACATGGATGGAGTAATCACCGATGTCACATCGTTTGACCCAGCCAAACCAATGCTAGAAAATTCTGTACACACGCCAATTGCGGCGCCTGGATTTATTGATATTCAAATTAATGGCGCATGTGATCGACAATTTAACGAATTGCCAGACGTAGAAACAGTGACCGCCATAGCAAACGGTGCGCGAGCAGGCGGCACCGCATATGTTTTACCCACACACACAACTGCCCCTGGCGAGGATTACGTCCAAGCGATGCGTGCAGTGGAAGCGGCTGTTATCGCTGGCGTTCCTGGTATTTTGGGCATTCATTTAGAAGGTCCGTTTCTCAGCACTGAAAAGCCTGGCATTCATGCGGTAACAAATATTCGTCCAATCGAACAGCGTGATATAAAAAATATTGGTTCATTCACTGGTGGAAAAATTCTCATTACGTTAGCACCAGAATGCCAGCCCGAAAATTCCATACAAAATTTGGTGTCCGAAGGTGCGATTGTATTTGCAGGCCATAGCAACGCCACTGCGAAAGAAATTGAACAGGCAATTTCTGAAGGTTTGGCCGGTGTAACTCACCTTTTCAACGCCATGTCTCAAATGACTGGACGCGAGCCTGGCATTGTAGGGGCTGCATTGGTGTCAGATCAGCTGTATTGCGGAATAATCGCCGATGGTCATCACGTTGCATGGTCCAATGTTAGATTATCAGCAGGTGTTTTGCGCTGTCATCTTTGCCTAGTAACTGATGCAATGCGAACTTTAGAGGGCGAAGAAGCTGAGTTTTCGGTACACGGAAAGAAGATTCGGTTACAAAGTGGCAGGCTCACTGATGCAACCGGTAGGCTTGCTGGAGCGCAAATCGCAATGGACGCCTGCGTTAGGAACATAATTAATTTTGCAGGCGTCGACGCTGCAACTGCAATTTCAATGGCGTCGACAAACCCTGCGAGGGCACTCAAATTGGATGACCAACTAGGGTATGTTGCGCCGGGGTACCGTGCTTCGCTTTCGTTACTAACCGACGGCTACCGCGCAACTAGTGTATTGGTAGATGGGCATTTATTTCCATATCGAAAAAACGCTTAATCCGACCATGGGGTTGGCGCTGACCGGATGTTTCGCCTTACAAATACCCGTTGAACCCACCGCAAGACGGTATCTCTTCTGTTAATGGAACCTCTTCTTGCTGGGTGACTTGGAAATGCAGGTGGTCACATTTGTTAATTACTTTATCTGGCAACGCTTAATGAGAGCCAAAATAATGCTAATCCACCGGGCCTGCATATTGTGCACAATAAAAGGATTTTAAAATCGTAAAATCATAAAAGGTTCGAAAGATAGATGCCTAAACGCCACGGTTGCATAATAAATCACTAGCTGCCTATTTACGGATAAGGTACAAAAACTGTGATCTTAGTTTAAGATGCTATTGGTTCTAAATCTCAAATAAAGTGCAAAGGTGAGAAAATAGTATCTTAATCAATTTGCTCGGTCCTCGCGCACCATTTTGTGGATCTAGGATTAGGGCAGCAAACGCATTCAGGATAAACGAGGGCAAATCTTATGACTAGTACAAGGTTTAATGGGTTAACAGCTGTTGTCACGGGCGGAGCACAGGGAATTGGGTTGGCGGTGATTTCCAGGTTGATCGCCGAGGGCGCGCGTGTTGCCAGTTGGGATGTACTCGAACAAGATAACGATGCCGCGATGGTTGAGTTTGGGGACCGCGCACTGTCTTTACAGTGTGATATTACAAATGAAGTCTCGGTTAATAATGCCCTAGCGACAACGGAAAAAGAATTTGGTACCGTCTCAATACTCGTGAATAGTGCAGGAATAACTGGACCAAATGTTCCACTAGAATCTTATCAATATAATGATTGGAAACGCGTTGTTGATATCGATTTAAACGGCACTTTTCTTGTAAATAAAGCGGTTGTTCCAGCCATGAAAGTAAATAATTTTGGGCGCATCGTAAATATTGCATCTATAGCGGGAAAAGAGGGTAATCCAAATGCTTCAGCTTATAGCGCGGCAAAAGCGGGGGTGATTGGTTTAACCAAGTCTTTAGGTAAGGAACTTGCAGGCTTTGATATTGCGGTTAATGCGCTAACGCCTGCTGCTGCTAAGACAAAAATATTCGATCAAATGAGTCAAGAACATATCGATTATATGCTATCCAAAATCCCAAGAAACCGATTTTTATTGTTGGATGAGGCAGCCGCAATGATCCTTTGGCTCGTTTCGAGGGAGAACTCTTTCGCAACTGGATTTGCTTTTGATATATCAGGCGGACGGGCAACTTATTAAGGAGCGTCACTCACTAATATTTAAATCCGTCAGAGTCATAAAAGGGTTCTGGTGCGGCTACGATGTGAGATCGCGTCCACCAAAATTTTTGATCGGTGCGCTGTTTTGTTAGTTGAGTAGGTTAAGAGATTTTTATATCCGTCTGTGTTTGGATTTTTAGATTCTAATCTAAAATTTGATGCTATAAGAGACTCAATTTACGTCAATTCTTTCATAATAAACGGACTAGTAAGTGTATTTGAAATATTTAAACTTAGCTTGAGGTGTGTCATCTTCACGCCATATATGAAGGCTCACCCAAGGATTTGTAATGAATGAGACGGTTCAAAAAAAAGTACTTTTAGCATGTTTTTATCATGAAACACACACGTTTCTAAGTCAAAAAACTGGAGTAGAGCAGTTTGCTGAAGCAGGGATAATGATTGGGAGGGATTTGATAACTAATAACATCGACAACGGTTCTCCAACTGATGGGTTTTTATCGTGTGCTGCTGAACAAAATTGGGAGATCATCCCTTCGATCCAAATGACAGCCAGTCCTTCAGGTACTGTAACAGATGAGGCTATAAGGTTCTTCGATACCCATTTCTTTGAAACTTTTGAATTAGAGTGTCAAAACTTAGACGGTATTTTCTTAGTCTTACACGGCGCAATGGTTGGTGAGAGCGTCAATGATGTTGAAGGTGCGTTGTTAAAAGAAATTCATAACAGATTGAAGATTAAGTCAATTGATATTCCTGTGGTCGCGGTAATTGATCTTCATGCTAATGTTTCCAGTGATATGACTAATTTTAGCACCTGTATTTATTCTTATCGGAAAAATCCTCACAGTGACGCTCGAGATTCGGCTGTAGAGGCGGCGAGACTCTTAGGTCAGTTTATGGATGATGAACAAACAGTTTCACAATGTCATTTGGCCACTCGTTACGTAATACCACCGACTGGATTAGGAACCGCTCTTGACCCAATGAAAAGCGTGCAAGAGCGAGCACGTAAGTTAGAGTCTTCCGATCCTGACTTGCTATGTATCAATGTTATGGGCGGTTATGCATATGCAGATATACCTGACTGCGGTTTTAGCATTAACTGCTGTACTCGTGGTCCAATACCTGTAGCAAAAGCATATCTTTTGGAATTACTAGGCGTTTTTGAGGTACACCTTCGAGATGCTTACCCGGTTGAGGATTCACTGGAAGACGTCTTGATAACCATCGACCAAACCCCGAGAAGTGAGGGGCCAGTTTTATTGATTGAGCCTGCAGATAATATCGGTGGGGGTGCTCCGGGCGATGGAACTGGTATTCTTGGGCCTCTTTTGGCGACAGGCCGTAAGGGCATTGTTGCTATAATCAATGACGCTGAGGCGGCTGAATTTTGCCATAAAGTAGGCCTTGATGCACAGGTCAATTTAAGAATAGGGGCTAAAACTGATATTTATCATGGGGAACCGGTCACGATTGACGCCACTGTTCATCATATTTCTGATGGTAAATTTGATCTAGAAAATAAGAAATCCCACCTTGCTTCAATGATGGGCATCCACATTAATATGGGCCTTTCTGCTGTTATTATGAATGCTCAGGCTACCATTCTGTTGACTAGCCGAAAAATCCCACCAATGGATCTTGGGCAATTGCATTCGCAGGGAATAACACCTGAGAAAGCAGATTTGATAATAATAAAAGCGGCAGTTTCGCACAAAGATGCTTACGATCCGATTGCAGCTGCCAGTTATTACATAGATAGTGACGGTTTATGTAGCAGCAACCTTAATAAATTACCTTATATTAAGTTGTTAGGTAAACAGGTTTCTGTGTGCTGAAAGTTAAATTTTGTTAGCAGCTCTGAGCTCAGTAGCCAGTTTCACCTGATATGCTTCGGAGGCTGCTTTGTCATGTTTGGCGCTTTTTGCAAAATAAATAAAGCCAAGTGCGCGCCTTGATCTGGTCTTTGATAGGTTCGGGCCAGCCCAATGAATAGTCCTACTATCATGCATCAATAGTGTGCCCGGTTGACAAGGGTGCGCTACAGTATTTTGTTTGTCTTCGTCCTGACTAAATTCTGAAAGACCTTGTGAGAAACCCAGTACTCCTGAAGATGCGTGCTCCCTAAAACCTTTTTCCTTATGGGATTGACGAATATAGTGGAGGCAACCGTTTTCATGATCTACCTCCTCCAGGGACACCCAGCACGTCACAGCCTTTGAAGGCGTGAGATGAAAGTAATATCCATCCTGGTGCGCAGGTGTTGCCTTTCCTCCTGGTGGTTTGTTGAAGTATTCAACATTAGTCGGAATAACATCCTCACCAAGTACTTTAGTTGCTATCTCGCGCAACACACTGTTTTCTGCCAAGGCGCAAATATAGCCATCGTGATGGTTCATGTTCATTAGCTGCTTGATACTTGCAGGATCGCTTTTGTCCTCAAGGTATACCTCTTTTGAGCTCATATTTGGAACGACTTCTTTAATGAACCGATCCAATTCGCGATTGATTTCGGCCACTTTCATGGCGTTGAATAAAGGTTTAATTGATAGGTACCCATCACGATCAAAATCGTGTTTCATTTTGTAAGTTGGTGGAACAGAAATTGTTTGATCCATGAGGATTCTCCTATAGCTGTGAGTAAAATGCAACTTGGGTAGCATGTCCTTTTATTACTTCGATTAAAAATTAGGAATACCGATACTATTTTTTAAATAGTTGGACATTTTATAGGAATATTGAGATAATTTTATTATATCCTTGGAAATAAACCAAATGAGTCAAGAAATAGTTACAGAAAGTTTGGATCTTAAAACCCATTTGTATGGGCGCATTAGTCGTAAAATGAAGCTTGGACCCGCGAAGTGGCCTTTTCACGATCTGTTATGGGTGCACCAAGGTTGCATTACTATTAAATTTTCTGACCTTGGTTCAAATATTACGCTCAATGCACCGTCAGGAATTTTAATAATGCCTAACACTGCTTTCACTGGTGAAAGTGCGTCTGCAATTTCCTCAGTTTCTATTTGCCATTTTAGTTATGATGGGCCTAGTGCTACTAAATTTGTGGAGATGGGTTACCAAGTTGTTTCAGATCTATACAAAATACATACACAAAATCAAATTAGGTTGGCAATGCATCTGGCAGACTGTAACAACCCCAATGATTTTCCACGTAGGCGTAGACTATTACACTCAATATTAGATGGGTTTGATTTTATAGACCGCCAAATAACCAATAATGTAGGGCAAGAGGTTAGTATAAATTCTGATAAACGATTGTTGAGGGTTTGGGGCATGGCAGCAAGCCGCTTAAATTCGATCCGAACACTAACTGACGTAGCTGCCTTAGCGGGCATCACAGAAAGTGGGTTTCGCAATCTTCACCGCACCCATTCGGAAACGTCTGCTGGTCAACATCTAAGAGATTTGCGCCTAAAACGCGCTGAAGAATTATTAACCACAACCAGATTAAACTTGTCAAAAATATCCCACGAAATTGGCTATCAGCATACAGAAACTTTTTCTTCTGCATTTAAAAAATCACGCGGCATGACGCCTGGTGAATACCGGCGCAATGCGGGGCCATTTGCCTGAAATGAAAGTAAAAATGAAGCTCATTGATCAAATTACAATTTATGAAAACCCTAATCCTTTATTAGTAAGCCGCCAGGCAATATTTCCTGGTGTAGTCGAGTTACCTGATGGCCAATTGATGGCTATGTTCGCAATTGGGCAGGCTTTTGATTCCGCAGATCAACTCATGCACGTTAGTAAAAGTTCAGACTATGGGCGTAGTTGGAGTTCTCCTCGGCCCATTCATAATCACCATTATGAACCTTTTCAACAGTCTGAAAGCTTTAAGCCTCTTCTGTTGAACAACGGTATTTTACTTGCAGTTGGATATGTATTTGTTCGTCCGGATGCCGAGACGCCAATTGTGCATCCCGACACATTTAAAACACTCGCTCTTAAAAACATGATTACCAATTCTTCTGATAATGGCCAGACATGGAAATTGCCAAGACAAATAGATATCAAAGGTGTACCCTTAGAGTTGTCTGGACCATGTATTCAACTTGCATCAGGCCGAATTATTGGCGCGGCTAGTCCATTTCATCTCAATAAAACAGGCCATTCTGGTTGGATCATATTTAGTGACGACGCAGGGGAACATTGGGCCAAACTATCTGAGTTTTTCAAATCGGAAAATGGTGAGGTAGCTGCTTGGGAATGCCGGTTGATTGAAATGGAGCCTGATCAAATTGCAGTAGTGTTTTGGGCATATGATACGCTAAATCAAAGAAACCTTACCAACCATATTGTGTTTTCAAATGATGGTGGCAAGCATTTTTCCCCGGCAGTGGATACCTACATTAATGCCCAGGCGTCCAATCTAATGTGGCTTGGTGGTGACGAGCTTTTAACCATCCATTCGCATCGTGAAACTCCTGTTGGCTTAAAGGTACGGCGTGTCGATATTTCAGGTAGAAGGTTTTCGATTTTGGAAGAGATTGACTTGTTCAGTGATGATAAATTGGGAAGTAATTCGGAAGACATTCGTAAGCAATTTGGAAGCTTGAAGTTTGGACAGCCATCTTTACTTAGATTAACCAATGGTGAGGTTCTGGCGACTTGTTGGGCTTTCGAAAATTATCAACATGTTATTAAAGGTTTTTTTTTAGAGCTCTAAAACGCTTAGTGATTTAACCGAGTTCCAAACTATTGATACTATTAAGGCTATTAAAAATGAACATGTAAAATAACGTGATATCTTGGTATGTGAGGCAACCCGCTTTACAGGGGTGGCCTTTTTATTTTATGCGAAAGCCCCACTCAAATTTAAAAAGCGGTGAACATTGGGACGCCACGCTTATTCCAACATTATTCAAAAAAAATAAATGCATCAATTCCTCTATCTGGATCGTTATTGTCTCTAGCCCGGGCCGTTGTAGGGAGCTCTCTGTTCGAGAGTGGTGTTATTGTTTCAAAGGATAGGCAGGGGTGAGTGGTTTCCGCTTGCGCGCGGCCGATACATCCTGAACCAATAACTTTCAATCAACGGACCTCAAAATTATTAATCACTCAGTTTTCCGGACCAGTGCATAAGTAGCTGCGCGCTTTTTTCGGATTCTAACGCTTTTTGTTTGTCTTTGAAAACTCTCATAACACATTGAGGCTTTTGGCGATCGACTACGTCGTAAACCAAGTGGTAGCCTAATTTATCCATAATTGGCCCAATCCAACCTGCACAATGATCACAGTATCTTTCCATTGGTTCGGCATCGTTATCTTGAATTTTGCTTAGGCTTGGACAAACATTCATTCGTAATTCGAGCCTGTCATCATTTAAATCTAGATCCATATCGCAGTTTTCCTCAATGCGAATATGTTCCCAATATTGGCGCATGCCTTCCATCCCATTTTCCCGAAAAAGATCCAAAGTTAACATACTTTGACTTTTACTTATTTCCAACCAATAGGCAGTAAGTGCTTCCTCTCCCCGGCTTTCAAGAAACTTGAAAACTTCATTATAAAAACGAGTGAAATGATCACTGGGTATCATAATCTCTTCCGTATAATTTGCCGACAAGATCCAGGGCCAGTGACTTCTGTATCTATGCTAAATGGAGTGCCATCAGCCATGGCGTTGTTAGTTTTTATAGTTTGATCACAAAAATGTTCTGAAACTTTTGGGACAATGTTTTTCACGTGGTGATAAGCGGTGCAGTGGCGCACGGTTAACACAATTTCAGTGTCACTAATATCGATGTTATAGTCTGCATTTTCGCGGTCAAAAAAATGGCGCCAGTGCTTGAGTAACTCACCTGCATTACCTTCCATCAAGTGACGGCGTACATCGACGTATACGTCTTTGCCAACGCGAGAAAAAATCTGATCCATTGCTTCCAGGCCAAAATTCTTGATAATAAAATCAATGGTAGTATTCGTTGCCACATGAAAATCCATATGGACGTTTCCAGAATCGCTGTAGCGTAACGGCTTGTCGTCATCCTCAATGTTAATTGCGTTCATAGACTAACTTTCCCCCAACATAGGTGGACTTAATGGACAAGGTTTTAGCGTCTAGGATGATAAAATCAGCCAATTTACCTGTCTCAATGCTACCAATTTCATGATCCATCCCCAATACCTTTGCTGGTACTAGGCTGGTTGCTATTGAGGCACGTGTAAGGTCCTTGCCGGAAAAGCTCATGTAGTTTAGCATCGCTTCATGTGATGTTAGTGATGATCCGCATAGTAAGCCATTTTCATCTCGAACTGCGTTGCCTTTTGCGCTAGTGACCCAGTATCCTGGATATGGCTCAAACCGTGCGCCCTCCCGTCCAGCGTATTTAACAGAATCTGTCTCTAAAAATAGGCGATCAGAAGGAAGTTGTGCTAACAGTTTAACTAATTTCGGGTGAGCATGAATGCCGTCACATATTAAACCTAGCGCCAAATTTGGCTCTGCTATTAGGGCGTCTGGCAATGAAAAAACCTGCACTCCAGTGCCGTCTGGTGGCATGCTTGGGAGTGCATCATACATATGGGTAACAGCATCAATCCCCCAAGAAACATAGCGTGTTACATTGTCTGGAAGGGCGGCGCTGTGACCTAGATGCACTGAGACGTTCGATTTTTTCATGTGTTTAATGAATGCCTCTGCGCCATCAAGTTCTGGGGCGATAGTTACAGCTTTTAGCTTACCTAAGGTTGCTTCGAGCATCTTATCGGCCAACGGCACTGATGGAAGTAAAAGATTTTTTGGATTATGCGCACCCGCAAGACTAAAGCATGGGCCTTCGCTATGTACGCCGATCGCCCTTGCGCCTTGCGCCTCACTACATTGCCGTGAAAGATCACTTAAGGTTTGGGGCATTTCATTGGGTGGCATGGACATGATTGACGGTAGGAACCCGGTAACTCCAAAAGCTGGTAAAAGTTCTGAACTGTTGGCAACACAGCCAGCCTTTGGATCAGTATAAAAATTTAAATCAAATCCGTGTTGAAGTAGGTCTATCATGCCTGGAAATACAATATTACCGCCTCCGTCTATTACTTTCCAATCGCTGCTTGTGGGGGTGTCTGGGTCTATAATGGCGGTAATATGATCGCCTGTTATCAATAAATTCTTACGCAATTTTCCAGAAGGAGTAACGATATCTACGTTCACCCATTTTTGATTGACTTGCATAAGGCCTACAATCCTAGTATGTTAATATGGTAACATTGTATTATTAATTAAAATGTAATTCAAGGGTAGAATTATGAAGCGTAGATGTGTTTGTATCACGGGCTCGACCCATGGAATAGGCTTTGGTATAGCGAAGGCTTTTGCGAAAGAGGGTGCGCGGCTCGTAATAAATTCCCATCAACCGGATACTGAAGCCGCTAATTACTTAGGTAAGCTGACGGAATGTCACTTTGTAAAAGCTGACTTGTCGAGTGTTGATGGCGCGCGCTCTCTTATACTCCAGGCCCATAAGGCGTTGGGTAGGATTGATACATTAGTAAACAATGCTGGAACTTTTACCGATAAGGCGTTTGCGGAAATTGATGAGCCAATGTTTAATATTGCCTTTAACCTTAATGTTAAGGGTTATCTTTTTGCATCTCAGGCCTTTTCTGAACTGGTACAGGGGGGGCATGAAAATGCGTCGATTATTTGCATAGGATCCACAAATTCTTTAGCTGCCGAGAAAAATAGTGTCATTTATGATAGCAGTAAAGGCGCAGTTTTGATGATGGTACGCTCCCTTGCGCTTTCTCTTGCTGAGCGTGGCATAAGGGTTAACGGAATTGGACCTGGGATTATAGAAACCCCTCTGACACAACCGGGCCTTGATCACCCCGGTGTTCGTGGGGTTCTTGAGGCCCAAATCCCCCTTGGAAAGCTTGGAAAACCCGAAGATATTGGTGGGGCCACAGTTTTTTTGGCTTCTGAAAAAGCTAGCTATATCTCGGGTCAGATGCTCTATATAGACGGTGGGATTGTTGCACGGCAAATGTCATGGGAAGTTTCGTCTTGAGTAAACGTTTATCGCCACGCCACCTAAATTTACGTAACGATCTTTTCCGACGTTGGAAAACTGCTGGGCTAAGAGTGGGCGATAAGATTGAATCTCAGAATGAAATCGCTAAATTCTGTGATTTTTCCATGATAACAGTGACTAAAACTTTGAAAGATCTGGAGTCAGACGGAATTATTCATCGGCAAGTTGGCAAAGGGTCATTTCTGATCAAAACCCCTTGGGCGGCAGCTCACCAACGGGTTGGGTTTTTTTATAATCGGGATATTGTTGGTGGGGGTATTTTTGATAATTCGTTTTATACTAGAATGGTTATAGCAGTTGAAAAAGGCTTAGTTTCGGATGGTCATGAGTTCATTTTGGGTAGTTTTACCAATAATTCTATGCCCATCCATATAATGGATGCACTTGATTCAGTTATAGTGACTGGCATGATCGAAGTGACGAGCGCGAAACACCTCAGTGAGACGACTAGTCAAGTCAGTCTATTTATAGATGTACCAAGGCAAGCAGAGAGTTTTAATAGTTTCCGTATTGATTTTGGCGATGCGTTTTTAAATATGTTCCAACGCTTCAACGGTGAGGGATTAAGGTATTTATATCTGGATTCTGAAATTTCTTCAGCTGAGCAGATATTGCGTTTGGAAAAGTTCAAGGATGCGCACCAAAGAAATGATCCAGAAGCTGAAATAATTATCATCAGGGTTAATCAGGAAAGTGGAATTAATAATACGGATTCTCTGCATTCAACCATTACTGAATTTCAACCTGATGTAGTTTGTGGATATTTGCATCGTGCCTGGCATAAGAATATCTCTGATTGGTCATATAAGAAAATTAAAATTTACGGTTTTCAAATAGATGCTATGCGTCCAGGGTTTTCGGTTAATACGGATAAATGGATAAAACAGATTTTACCGCGGCTTTACGAAAACCTTTCCGACCGCAAGTCAGGTCCCGTAAATCATACCTATAATGCAAGTTTTAATCCTTAAGCAAAAAGAGAGATCTATCAGTGCTCAAAATCATCAATACAGGCGCCAAATCAAATTTACCGTTTACTCCTGCAATTATTGCTGGTGATTTCATGTATGTCTCTGGGCAGGCTTCGGTAGATCCTGATGGTGGCGCCATTATCAAGGGAACCTTTGAAGAAGAAATGCGTCGATCAATTGAAAATATGCGTTCTATTTTAGAGGCGGGGGGGCTGTCATTGGACCATGTTATTAACGTTAAATCCTATGTCGCCGAACAAAGCGACCTTCCTGAATATAATAGAATATATGCCGAGTATTTTTCTCTGCCCGTACCGACCCGTAGTACGATTATGGGAGTGCTGGGCACTATGCTTAAATTTGAGTTAGATTGTGTTGCTTACGCGCCTAACACTCGCCAGGAAGCATTATAATTCTCCTACGCAATAATACCTGACTCATAAATAAAGGTAATTATTCATAATTAAAATCTGGGTATATTTTATATGTTCGGGCAGTGAGGCTGGTTTGTAAATGGAATTCCTAGTTCCCACTTTATGTTTATGTTTATGTTTGTGAGTTTTGGAAAATTAGTTTCCCAAAGCAATCAAAACTGGCATGCTGATGGTTTTTAACTCAACGTATAACTAGCCAACCCTTGGGCGTATCAAAAATTTAACAGCGGTGGATGAACTGTCTTATCTTAAGCAGTAACTAAAAATAAGTTAATAAGCCATCAATTACGTTATAATTTTCGTCCACGATGGGAATAAACTGCCATTTGTCAAATGCTGTGCATGGGTGCGAGATACCTGAACTAATCATATCACCGACCTGCCAATCTGTGTCATGCGGAATTCTAACATAGGCGTGCTGGTCATTGGTGTTAAAAATCTCTGCCATCCCAACTTCCAGAAATCCTTTTCCAGGACGGTAGCGCTTTATAGGAATAGGCAGGCCTGCATCATAAGGCATGTCGCGCTTGCCCATAGTAAGAAATGCTAGGCCAGGCTCGGGTATTGACTGAACATAGGACCAGACCTCTAATGCTGGACGAAATTTTTGCGTCCAGTGTCTTTCTGGGTTCACTCGTGCAAGCTCTTGAGCCTGGCTGTAAGCTCCATGGTCGTTGGTTATATAACAGCCACTACGTAAAACAACCCGGACAGGAATTGATAGGCTCAACGTGCTAAACTTTTCTACTATCATATCAAAGTAGGCCGATCCCCCTCCGGTTAATATGAATTCTTTTTGTCCTTCGTAAATTGGTGGAGGGATATTTTGCACTATATCCAGTACAGTATCACAGTAAATTTCAACTATTTTTGAACTTTCTTCTAGCTTGGGAATCGCACCTTCAAACGCAGCTATGCCTGCGAAGCTAAATTGATCTGGCATCTTTGTAATTTCGTCTATCAGCGATAGTGCTGCTGATTTATCACGCATCCCCGTGCGCCCACCGGATGCCCCAATCTCAACCAACAGGTTAATTGGACGCAATTGAGACATGCCTGCTAGATACCCGGACATATTTTGCAATTGATCTATCGAATCAATAAAGCAAAAAAAATCAAATGACGGGTATTCATTCAACTCCTGAACAACTGACTGAATGTTGGATTTACCCACCAGTTGGTTAGCCAAAATGATGCGCTCGATACCATAAGCCCGCATGACGTGCATTTGACTGATTGTTGCAGCGGTAATACCCCACGCGCCATGCTTTAATTGTTGCTCAAATATTTGAGGGCTCATAGTAGTTTTACCATGTGGGGCCAATGATAGGTCGTGAGCTTTGAGGTAACGAGCAAATAGCTCTGCATTATAATCAAGGTTTCTACGATTTAAGACCATCAAAGGTAATGGCATATCTTCATTCAAAATATTCCATCCCTGTTTTGATATATCATCAAGTGCAAAGGCCGATGCGCAGCCAGGAATGCCTTTTGTCCTTCGATCTAGAATGGTTTTTTCAATTGAGCCTATATCCATCTTAAATTCCGTCAAACGCCCCCAACATTTCGTCCGCATACTTTGTAAGCGCCAAAACATCAGCACCAATGTTGAGTAAATTGTAGCCCATGTCCACATAGGGGGCGACCGAAGCAGGGTCAGCCACAGTGGCTGCAATCTTGTTGTGCTTTCGTGCTGCTGTCGCAACCTGTTTTCGCATACGGACAATCTCTGGATGGTTCAGTTGACCGGGTATGCCCATAGCAACAGACATGTCACCAGGACCAAAGAATAAGGCGTCAACTCCCTCCAATGCGGCAATTTCATCAATATCATCCATGACCTCTGGATCTTCAATTTGGTACAAGGCAAAGCGTTCGCGATTTGCTGTTTCAAGATAGTCTTGAAATTCTACGCGTGTGAAGAGCGCATCATTGTTGCCGCCGTCCACTGGACGCTTTCCAACAGGCGCAAACTTTGTCATGTCACGCACATGTATGGCATCAGCTAAGTTCATCACGTGCGGTACAATTAAGCCAGCCGCATCCATCTCTAAAGGCCGGATGTAGTCGCTGTAGCTGCCACGGGACACACGCACGATAGCGTCTACATCGTAGATTTTTGCTGCACGAATTTGATGCTCCATCGATTCATAGCTGCCGGAACAATGTTCACTGCAAAGCCAGATTGCATCTGGTTGCGCCATCGCAAAAATCTCAGCTACTTTTGCATCGTTGGTGTTCAGTTTCAGTACGCGAGCAACTTTGCCATCGCGTATGGTGCGCAAAACCCGACTTTCACGCATTCTATAGTCAGAAGGTTTACCAGCGGAATATTGTTCTTGTGACATGATTTTCCTCGTTCAATAAAAATGATTATTTGGCGGTGTATCCGCCGTCGACTGGAATATTAGTTCCAGTAATGTATGCAGACGCGTCAGAAGCCAAAAATATAATTGCGCCCTTTAAGTCAGTATCGTTGGCCATACGTCCTAATTGCGTTCTGGCGGAATATTTAGCAATGAATGGGGCCGGTTGGCCAGCTTCGTAGCCACCCGGCGAAAGACAGTTAACGCGGACATTTTCGGGGCCAAGGACGCTTGCGGCCCAGCGAGTAAAATTGATCATACCACCTTTTTCGAAGAAGTAGATTGGCGAAGGGTCTGGCATCATGTTAGTGCCCAGGTAGTTATCCATTTCTACGCCGACAATACCCATCATTGAACTAATATTGATGATCGATCCGGACTTTTGTGCCTTCATGTTCTGTGCAAAAAGATAGGTAATCTTGAATAATGCAGAAGCATTGACGTGAAGGCTGATGTCATAGGCATCTAAGTCATGTGCCCACCCATCATGCGCAGACCGCGTGACCGCATTGTTTACCAAAATATCGCATGTTCCACATTGCTTTATTATATCAGCGTGAACTTTCTCAATGGATGCGTCCAAGGAAAGATCAAGGTGCATCGCGGTCACATCATAGCCGCGATCGCGCAGCTTTTGCGCGACTGCTTCCAGTGCTTCGATTCCGCGCGACGCAATGAAGGTTTTTGCGCCAGCTTCAGCCAGCGCCTCAACAATTTGGCGTCCGTAAAGTCCGGCTCCACCAGTAACAAGCGCAATTTTTCCTTCGAGTGAAAATGTATTTAGAACTGACACGGTGGTTACTCCAAATCTTTCAAGTAAATTGTTTTTCCGCCTTGTTCGCGGCTTTCAATGCCAGCGATGACAAGTTGCATAAGCTCACGGGTTTCTTCCCAGGGCACGGGCGGGGTACCCAACCGTAAATAATCAACAAAGGACGTCAGCTGGGCTTTGAAGGCGTGGAAACTGTCAGCCATCCGTAGCTGTACACCTCCATGCGTGCCGGCAAGCGTCATCATTCCAGCTCCCCCCGCCAAATTGTAAATGTTGACTAGATTGATATCGATGTTGTCGCGATGGCGCAGGTGCAAAATATTTCGTTCAACGTGACCTGTATTCTGGACAGAGATGAAGCCTGGGCCAACGATTGGATAGACTGCCTCCAATGAGTGTATTCCATAGGTTTCCCAACTCTTGGCCATCGTGAAGTTAACATATTCTAGTTTACCCAGCTCATGCGTCGCCTGGTGGTACGGCGCGAATTCTTTTGCGAAGCGCATCGCCGAAGAGCTAATCAACGGATGGCCAGCATTCACCCAATCTGAAAATATGGCTAAGTCACGCCGAGTGTTACACAGTGGTTTGTCGATAAAAATTGGTATGCCTGCTTCAACGAACGGCCGGCAACGCTCGACGTGCTCTTCGCCTTTGTCTGTGGCAACGAGCACTGCGTCGACGTTGCCTATGACGTCTGTTGCGTTGGATACTACAGTATCAATCTTGGCAACCTTAGCGACCAATTCCGCGTCTGCTGGATCATCTGTCCAAACATGCGTGACCTTCGCACCGGCAATCCCAAGAGTGTGGGAGGGTTGTTTGGAAATATAATCACAGATAGCGGGATAAGGGCATTGTGCTAATGCCACCGCATCGTATCGACCATTAAGAATGATACTCCAAGAATACGGGTGACCGTTTCCCTCGGTCATGCCCAGCATTGCCAGTTTAATTGGAGCGCTTACTATTGGAAATTTTGGCATCCCTATTTTCATACTCACCATGCGGTCCATCCACCATCGATAGGAAGTGTGTGCCCAGTGATGTAGCTTGCCGCGTCGGATAATAAAAAAGCAACTGGGCCGGCAGTCTCATGGTTCTGGCCAACACGCCCGAGCATTGTATCACGTTCAAGGTTTTTAATAAATTCATCTGGTAAATTTAGTTTTTCAACATTTGGGAAGGGGCCAGGCGCAACCGCATTTACACGAATGTTTTGGGGCCCGAAATGAGATGCCAGATAGCGTACCATCTGAATCATTCCTGCTTTTCCAGCCCCGTATTCGATTGGGTTTCGCGTAAGGCCGTGGGGATAGTTGGCCTGGTTGGGAGAAACTAGGCCAAACATGGATGAATACATAACAATACTTCCCGCACCCTCCATATACTTCGCAGCTTCACGAGCCATTAGGAACGGGCCCGTAAGGTTAAGATTATTAGCGAGATCAAAATCGTCACTGGTCAAGTCTTGGATTTCTTTTCCAGAGGCGCCTGACGTTGCGTTGACCAACCCATGCAACTTGCCAAAGTAATTCACACTGGCAGTTACATAGTTAACGATTGATGTTTCGTTTCCTACATCAAGTGGCAAGCCAATAACCCTGGCATCGGGTGAATTGGCACAGATTGATTGGATGGTTTGATCCAACTGTTCTTGATTAGTTTCACCGATGCAAATATTTGCACCTTCAGCGACGAGAAGTTTGCAAAGAGGTACCCCCAGATATCCAGCCCCTCCAGCAATCAATATCGTTTTTCCTTTTAGGCTTTTCAAAGGTCCAATCCCACTCAATAGTCCAGCTCAATAATTCTGCGTTCATCCCATGATTGCTTGGCGGAAAGTGCAAGCCGAAGGTTCAATTCTGCGTCTTCCAGTGTAGCCAGATGGCATGGCTCACCTTCCAGTGCATCCATCATATAATTAGCTTGCATTGCAAAGCGCGCTTGATGCGCTTCCATAGGTGCCAAGCCATCCATGAAGTCACGAGTTTGGGCAGGAGTAGCTGCATCGCTGTTGCGATAGATCAATTTGGAATGGTCGAGCATTAAATTGCCAGTCGTACCTATAAATTCTTGCTGGTTGGTGTTTGGCTTTTGAAATTGGTTAATAACGATGTTTGCCATGGCCCCACTTTCAAAACGGACGTTGATCAGACACGTGTCTTCAGTCTGCGTACCCTGCAGGACCAACCGGTCATACATGCAACTGACGTTCTTGGGTCTACCTACTATCCAGATCAACATGTCAAACAAATGGCTTGCCGCATCTAGAATTGCACCACCACCCATCTCAGGCCTTGCATAGTATGTAGATTGAAAATCAGGTCGATATTTTGGAAACTCTTGAGAAGAATTCATATAGATGAGTTTTAAGTCACCAATTTTTTTAGCCTGAATATCGCGGTGCAACTGCTGCAACTCGTCCGCTACCCGCCGCGTAAACCCCACCCGGGCAAGTAAGTTTTTGGCCCTCACTTTTTCAAGGACAACGTGAACGCCTTTCATAGAAACTGACAATGGTTTTTCGACCATAAAAGGTAGAGCTGCGGCGATACACTTTGTCATTAAGGGCAGATGGGTGTGGGCGGGTGCACAAATTACCGCCAAGTCAAACGATGTTAAATCTGCTTCGCAGATGTCTCCATAACTATTGGTAATATCGAATAGTTTGGCCGCATGATTTCGTTTTTTCGAATCGGGTTCAATGATTGATAACACTGCTCTATCCGTATCCGAGTAGCCCTTAATATGGCGCTGCCCAATGCCGCCTGCGCCTATGATTAATACCTTGTGAATGGGCTTTCTCCTGAAACTTTTTTCGAAAAATTTATCTGAAAAAGTTAAGTTTGACTTTTTTTTAAACCAAGTTAACCTGTTAACATGGTATCATGATTTTTACCATCATATGACTAAGTGTCAAGAATGTATGCTTTGGTTACATTTGTTATTTTTGGCATGAGGAGACGGCATTGGAAGATAAAGAAGCGAGCCAGAAATTGATTGATAGATGTAAGGGCTCGCTTTACTCAGCGGTTATAGCGGATACATTGGATTCCCTAGGGTATCACAACCAAATTGTTCGCCCTGGTCTAAAGCCTTTGACCTCTGAATCGGTCCTGTGTGGCTTCGCGCGGGTGGGACTATATATGCCCGTCTATCATGATGATGAAGAGATGCGGGTCTATGAAAATGAAATTGCTTTGGTCGATAGTTTGAAGCCAGGTGATGTCCCCGTACTAGTTTGCCACGGAAACCTCCGAATTTCACCTTGGGGTGAATTACTATCTGAGCGTTCAGTTTTCCTTGGCGCCGCAGGTTGTTTGACTGACGGTTGTGTTCGAGATGCTCGCCAAATTCAGGACTTAAATTTTCCTATTTTTTGCGGTGGGACAAACCCTGCTGATACAAAATATCGTGGAAAAATGATAATGTCTGACGTACCTGGCGAAATTGGAGGTGTTTCAGTAGCGAGGGGAGATATGGTTTTTGGGGATGTGGACGGAATAGTGATCGTGCCATCATCGACAATTAACGAAGTGGTCAAAAAATCTTTAGAGAAAGTCAGCAAAGAAAATATAGTGCGCAAGGAAATCCGTGCTGGCCACGCGCTCGTAGATATTTTTGCAAAGCACAAAATTCTCTAGTGGCCCAAAATCAAATAATTCTGATGTACGTTGCTATCTACATGTAACGCCATGCCTAGTCACAAAAAAAGGAGGGGATAAAATTTTTTTGAGAGACCATGTGTAGAATATTAATACACGAAACTATTGGTCACGTTTGGCCCAATACTCCAAACTATGGAGATTACACTAACAAAAATACGGTCATTTGACCAAGATTAATGGAGAAAGTAATGTTAAAAAGTTTAGAAGTAATGTTAAAAAACTTAAAAGGACTTGCGCTCGCAACTACAATGCTAATTCCAAGTGCGGGGTTAGTGTCAGCGCAGGCAACTAACAGCGAAGCACTGTCTGACCAGCGTGTTAGGCAGGCCATAGCCTATGCTATAGACATGGACACAATCGTTGAAACTCTGTTTGAGGGTAAGGCTATTGCGGCTGACAGTATGTTGCCTAATGGTCCGTTCAAGCCTGAAGGTTTAAACCCATATGCTTATGACCCGGACAAAGCGCGCGAGCTTTTAGCCGCCGCAAACTGGGATTCCAGCCGAACGCTGGACATGGTTTATTACTACGGTGACCAGCTCACAGCTGACCTGATGGCGGCTTTTCAGGCCTATCTGGGCGATGTGGGTGTCAAGATGACATACCGCAAATTGGAAGGCGATGTTGGCGCTCAGCTGACCACAAGACCAACAAATCCAGTTGACGGTACGTCTAACATTGACTGGGATTTGGGTTACGGTGCTGCCGCGGCAACGGCTTTGCAGGAGTATTATAACCCCTACAAAACCGGTGGGACCTCTCACACGCCAAGCGACCCAAACTTGGATCGCATGATTGATGCAATCAATGCAACAGCCGATCCGGACCAACAGCGCCCTGCGTATTTCGAGCTTCAGAAATACTGGAACACGAAATTGGACACTCTTCCTCTCTATTATCAGCAACTCTTTATATATGAGAGCAATAAGCTTAATCGGAATGGCGGTAGCTATGGTAACGAACAGTACAATTATGATGCTGGCATTGTTAATTGGACAATGGAACCCGACGCAAACGGCAAACAGATTATGCGAACAAATACAGCGCCTCCGCAATTCTTCGAACTTCCATGGGCAAATTTGGGTATTTGGATCACCTCGAAAGTTGTCTTTGATAAACTGTTGACTGCAGACGGAGCTCTTTCTGTTAATGGCGGTCAGCTTGCTGAAAACTATTCAGTTGCTGCAGATGGCATGTCCGCCAGCTTTACGCTTCGGGACGGTCTTACATGGCATGATGGTTCGGCGTTGACCGTTAACGACGTTGCATGGAGCATCAAAACAGCGTTAAGGGTTCCACAAATTCATGCGGTTGTGGAAAACACGTTCACTTCCATTGAAGGTGGTCAAGCCTATCGTGATGGAGATGCAGATGACATCAGCGGGATTTCGACAGATGGCAACACCATCACGTTGACCATGTCCAAGCTTGATCCAAACATGCTGTTGACGTTTACTCAGTTTGCAATCTTGCCTGAGGCACATCTTGGCGACGAAGACCCGTTGCAGTTGCAGCAGTCATCGTTCTGGCAGAACCCAATAGGGTCTGGTCCGTTCAGAATCGAAGAAGTCCAGATGAACGACTTTGTGCGCTACGTTCCATTTGAAAACTATCACGGCGGAGTTGCCAAGATCGACGAGATCATTGCGATCCCTAGCCTTGATGGCGATGGTAACTTGCTGAAAAATGCTGGCGCTGGGCAAATGGACTATGGCTTTACCAAAAATGTTGCCGATGTGGCTGCACTTGAAGCAATGGACCATATGCGGGTTATTGCAGCGGACATTCCTTACACACGGATGGTATGGTTCAACAAGTTCCCTCGTGACTAATCAGGGCAATGCAAGAATAGGGGGCGCAGCACGTGTTGCGCCTCCAGTTGGACTGCTTCTCAAAAATATGGAAAGCTAAACATGCTTATATATATTATTCGTCGTGTGCTGATTTTTATCCCCATGCTTTTGGTGATTAGTTTTCTGGTCTATGGCGCTTTAGAACTGACCCCTGGCGATGCAGTTTCCGCATTGATCAACCCCGAAGTCTCTGGTCGCCTAACTGAAGCCCAGTTTAATGAATTACGTGAATCCTATGGTTTGAATAAGCCTTTTCTTGTGAGGTACGGAATTTGGGTAGCCAATGTCCTTCAGGGCAATTTTGGGCACTCCCTAGCGGGTGGCGTACCTATTTCAACGATATTTCTGGACAGATTGCCTGCGACTCTAGAGCTGTCAGTGGTTGCCCTTTTGTTTTCTACTATTGTGGGCTGCATCCTGGGCACATTTAGCGCTCTCAAGCGTGGCTCGATTGCCGATAACAGCCTGACTGTGGTTGGTATGTTGGGTGTATCGATCCCTGAGTTTTTCTTTGGTCTAGTTGCCCTTTTGATATTTGCACTGAATTTGGGTTGGTTGCCTGTCGGAGGCCGCCTTTTGCCTGGTTATGATTCAATCTTTGATCGGGTTCCTCATATAATTATGCCTGCTATGGTACTATCTTTGATGATGACTGCTGGCGTGATGCGCTACGCGCGTTCGTCAATGTTGGATGCGTTGAGCAAGGAATTTATCAAGACGGCGCGTTCAAAGGGCCTGCCAGAATGGCGCATCAATTTGATGCATGGATTTCGTGTAGCACTGACGCCGGTTGTCGTCCTCATTGGGTTCCGCCTTCCTTTGCTGATTGGTGGTTCAGTGATTATCGAACAGGTCTTTCAATGGCCTGGAATTGGCAACGCGTTTATCGCAGCAGTCCGCGGCTCTGACTATCCACTGGTGATGATGATCGCTCTGTTTTCGGTATTTTCCGTGCTGCTGGCTAGTTTAGTAATCGACGTGCTGACGGCTTTGATCGATCCGCGCGTTCGATTAAATTAAGGGTGCGCTAAATGGTTTCGCGTTCACTTAACAAAAAATTCGATAAAATTCTGGCTCTTGAAGAGGCGGGAAGTTTAAAATCAAAGACTGGGAGCAGATCCCTGAGGAAGATGATGAACAATCGTTTGGCGGTTGTCGGTCTGATCTTGTTCAGTATTATTGTTTTCACCGCAGTTTTCGCACCGCTGATAACCAGCGCTGACCCAATGAAGATTAACCTTCGTAATATGTCGCAACCACCATCATGGGAACACTGGTTTGGTACCGACAAAACTGGTCGTGATGTCCTCGCGAGGGTCCTTTATGGTGGTCGTGTTTCAATTCTTGTGGGTCTGGGGAGTGGCATCATATCCGCGATCATTGGCGTTCTGATTGGAGCTTACACTGGATATAAGGGCGGGTGGTTGGACGTAATCGCTTTGCGTGTATCCGAATTATTCATGTCATTCCCTCAAATCATTCTGGTACTGCTGTTAGTCTCGATCATCGGTCAAAGCCTGATCAATCTGATGATTATTTTCGTGCTCACCGGATGGGGTGGTATGTATCGAATGGCGCGGGCGCGAATGCTTTCGCTCCGCGAGGAAGAATACGTGCAAGCCTTACAAAGTTTCGGTCTGTCGACCCCGGTTATTTGCTATAAACATATCCTACCCAATGCCTTGGGCCCGATCATGGTGAACATTACGCTAACGACTGCAGCCTTTATTTTGGCCGAGGCTGGCCTAAGTTTCCTAGGTTTAGGTGTGCCTGCGCACATTCCGACTTGGGGCAATATCTTAAATGTTGCCCAGGAAATTCGTGTTTTGCAGAATTTCTGGTGGATGTGGTTACCAGTAGGCGCGATAATTTCTCTTTTTGTTCTAAGTGTTAATTTCATTGGGGATGGTTTGCGTGATGCAACCGACCCGTCGCAGCAGGGTTAGTATTATGCAAGCAGCACATGACATAGCGCTCAGCGTCAAAGACCTAAAAACTTATTTCTATACTAACAATCGCTGCAATAAAGCCATCAACGGCGTATCTTTTGAAATCCGCAAGGGTAAGACATTATGCGTTGTGGGCGAAAGCGGTTGCGGGAAAAGTGTAACGGCTTCAACCATCATGCAATTGTTGCCAACTCTTTCCCGAATTGAGCAGGGCACAGTTATCTATCACAGCGACAAGGGCGATGTTGAAATTGAAAAGCTAGAACGCGATGGGCAAGAAATGCGCGCAATTCGTGGCTCTGAGATTGCGATGATATTTCAGGATCCAATGACCGCGCTGAACCCAGTTTATACAATTGGTTTCCAGATTGGCGAAAGCCTGAAATATCACACTAATCTGAATTCGAAAGAAATCCGAGAACGGACCATCGATTTGCTCCGCGATATGGGTATATCGCTTCCCGAAATGCGGATCGACGATTATCCGCACGCATTTTCTGGTGGAATGCGCCAGCGTGCAATGATTGCGATGGCCATGTCCTGTAATCCGAAGATCTTGATTGCTGATGAGCCGACTACCGCGCTTGACGTCACCATTCAGGCGCAAATTTTTGAGTTAATGGAAAAGCTGAAGACCGAACACGAAACTGCGATCATGCTGATCACCCATGACATGGGCGTGGTGGCAGAATTGGCAGACGACGTTGCGGTCATGTATATGGGTAATATTGTAGAAGCTGGAACCGTAGACCAGGTTTTGCGTAATCCTGTACATCCATATACACGAGCGCTACTTGCCTCCATTCCGGTTCTGGGCAAGGGTAAAGACCAGATTATTTCACCTATCTCCGGCTCAACCCCTGATCCTTATAATCGTCCTTTTGGTTGTCAGTTTGCTCCACGCTGTCCTTATAAATCCGACGAATGTGACGTGATGCCCGAAGAGGTCAACGTGGACAAGACGCGCCGTGTAATGTGCTGGAATTATAAGGATTTGTTGCCAAATGGGGAATGATGACGATCACATACTAAGATTGCGTGGGGTCAAGACCCATTTTCCTGTAAGGGCTGGTATTCTGAAGCGCACAGTTGGACACGTGAAGGCCGTGGATGGCGTTGACCTCGATGTTCGTCGTGGAGAGGTTTTGGGCTTGGTAGGTGAGAGCGGTTGCGGTAAGACTACCTTGGGTAAGTCTATTTTGCGGCTAGTTGAGGCGACAGAAGGTGAAATTTCTTATTCGTCGGGCGACGAAGAAACCAATCTGGCGACTTTGAACAACGACGAGATGATCCCGTTTCGCAAACGCCTTCAGATTGTTTTTCAAGACCCACACTCATCTTTAAATCCTGCCTTCACTATATTTGGATCGCTTCAAGATCCATTGAAAAAATATGGGGTAAAGACTAAAAAAGAGCGACGCAAAATCATAGGTGACCTGTTAGAAGCTGTTAACATGCGCCGCGAATACATGGATCGCTATCCGCACGAGTTTTCTGGTGGCCAGCGCCAGCGGATCGGTATTGCCCGGGCTCTAAGCGTCGAACCCGAACTGATTGTCTGCGATGAGGCGGTCAGTGCGCTTGATGTTTCTATCCAAGCACAAGTTCTTCAGTTGTTGATGAAGCTGAAAGAAGAACGAAACCTGACCTATATTTTCATTACCCACGACCTTAGTGTAACGGAATACATTTGCGATCGGATCGCCGTTATGTATCTTGGGCGCATTGTCGAATTGTGCCAATCTGAAGATCTGTATTCGAATACAATGCACCCCTACACAGAGGCGCTTCTGTCGGCTATTCCAGTGGCTGATCTGGACAAACAAACCGAGCGGATTGTCCTAGAGGGCGACGTGCCAAGCCCGGTTAACCCACCGAGCGGTTGTCCGTTTCACCCAAGATGCCCTAAGTCTATCGAAAAATGCAAAACTGATGTGCCTACCCTGAAACGCTATGTCGTTGATGGGAGAGACCATTTTGCATCCTGCCACCTAATTGAAATTTCTGAAACCGCATAGGTGGTCGGGAACTACTTTCTGAAACCCACATGGTTCAAATAGTCCTGAATGGAGAATATAATGCCTAAATTTAACCTGAGTGATGCAAAGGGTGTTATTCCAGCGCTGATTACACCTTTTGACGAAGATGAGAAATTTGACGAAAGTCGGATGCGAAATTGTATCGACTTTTTGATCGAGAGAGGCGTCGGGGCACTTTACACAACCGGAAGTACCGGCGAGACGTTCTTGATGTCACCTGATGAACGTGCACTTGTCGTTGAAGTTGTCGTTGATCAGGTTGCGGGACGAATTCCAGTGATAGCTCATGTGGGTGCAATTGGGACCCATCTATCGGTCGACCTAGCCCAAAGGGCGCAGGCCGCTGGTGTAGATGCGATATCCTCTGTGCCTCCTTTTTATTGGCCTTTTACACCTGACCAGATAGTCAATTATTATACAGACCTGACCAAATCAACCGATCTGCCCATGGTGGTTTATAACATACCTCTTGCTGGCATGTTGGGCTTTGACCAGATCGCAAGACTTGCTGCCATTCCGGGCGTTGGTGGAATTAAATACACTGCGCCAACGGTATTTGATTTTTTACGGATTAAGGAAGAAATCGGTACGGACTTTCGCATTTTTTCTGGGTCTGATGAATTGGCAATAGCTGGTCTTGGGTTTGGTGCGGACGCAATCATCGGGTCTTTTTACAATTTGATACCTGAGGTTTTTATCGCTCTTTATGACGCTGTCGCCAAGAATGACATGGCTCTTGCAAAAGATTTGCAGGCAACGGCGAATGCGATCATTTTCTTTTCACTGAATTATTCGGCGACCGCCGTGATCAAGCGCGGTATGGCATGGCAAGGGGCGGATGCAGGGTATTGTCGAAGGCCATTTGATAATTTTTTTACCGAGGCTGATGAAAACACTTTGAAGTCTGAATTTCGTAAGCTTAAGCTTGATAGAGATCTTAAAGGAGTCAAATTTCTCGAGGCCCTTGGAAATGGGTAAGGGTCAACTCCTCTACACAAAAGCTAAGACCCTCATTCCTGGAGGGAATATGCTGTTATCCAAACGCCCAGAAATGTTTTTGCCTGACCAGTGGCCGGCATATTATAGTCGCGCTAAGGGCTGCAGTGTCTGGGATTTAGACGATGCAGAGTATATTGATATGTCGATCATGGGTGTTGGGGCCAACGTACTTGGTTATGCCCACCCCAAGGTTGACGAGGCTGTTGGTAACGCAATAAAAAATGGGAACCTTTCAACATTAAATGCCCCTGAAGAAGTTGAGCTTGCCGAGCGTTTGGTTGATTTGCATCCGTGGGCAGACATGGTCCGATTTGCGCGCACAGGCGGTGAGGCTAATGCCATCGCTATTAGAATAGCTCGTGCGTCAAGTGGTAAGGATAATGTTGCAATTTGCGGGTATCATGGGTGGCATGATTGGTACCTGGCAACTAACCTCTCCGGTAGAACAGAACTGGATAGTCATTTATTACCAGGACTAGAGCCTAATGGTGTGCCCCAAGAGCTAAGTGGAACAATTTTTCCATTTAAATACAACAATTTAAATGATCTTGAGCAACTGGTAAAAGAAAAAAATATTGGCGTAATAAAAATGGAAGTGATGCGAAATTACCTTCCTGAAAACAATTTTTTGCAAAAGGTTCGAGACCTAGCGACAAAAAATAATATTGTGCTAATTTTTGATGAATGTACGTCTGGATTTCGCCAAAACTTTGGTGGCTTGCATAAGGTTTTTGATGTATCACCTGATATTTCTGTTTTTGGCAAGGCTCTGGGAAACGGTTATGCGGTCACTGCGGTGATTGGTAAGCGCGATGTCATGGAGGCTGCTCAGTCAACTTTTATTTCGAGCACCTTTTGGACCGAACGGATTGGATCTGTCGCTGCGGTAGCAACGCTAGCAGTCATGGAAGATGAAAATCCATGGTCCTATATTATTAAAACTGGAGAGAATATTACGGTGCGTTGGAAGGAACTTGGTTTAAAGTATGATCTTTCTATTAAGACTAGTGGCCTACCATCTCTTCCAAGTTTTATATTTAATGGTCCAAATGCTCAGGCTTATAAAACGTTAGTCACGCAGGAGATGCTTAAGCAGGGTTTCTTGGCGGCTAACAGCGTTTATGTATGCACCGCCCACACACCAAATATTGTTGATAAATACTTTCAAGCTTTGGAACCAATATTTGCAACAGTCAGGGAATGTGAACAGGGTCTTGACGTTTTGAAGTTATTGGATGGTCCATTCGCCCATAATGGTTTTAGTCGGTTGAATTGATTTAAGCGCGGGGAAATTAAAAGTATGAATGATAGGGTTGTCCACATTTCAGGAACGCTAGTGCCGGAATCTGAAGCAAAAATTTCTATTTTTGATAGTGCTGTGATGCTGGGCGATTCACTTACTGAATCTACACGGACGTTTGCACATAAACCGTTCAAGCTGGAGGAACATATTGAGCGACTATATAAATCTCTTAAGGTAACACGAAGTAATTTAGCATACGGTAAAGATGAAATGCTGAGGATATCTCTAGAGGTTTTGGAGGCAAATTTAACTACATATGGCCGTAATGAAGATTGCTGGTTAGTCCATAATATTTCTAGTGGCCTTTCGGTTGCTGGAGCTGATCCGACACTTAAGGGTAAGCCCACGGTAATGATTTTCACCCAACCAATGGATTTGCGCAGTTGGGCGTCATTTTATGCCGACGGGTGCCATGCAGTCACGTCTATGAGTCGGGTAATTCCAGCTCAATCTATTGATGCACGTATTAAAAATAGGAGCCGTATGGCATATACGCTAGCGGAAACTGAGGTTAAACTCGTCGACCCACTAGCTCAGGGCGTCATTCAGGATATCTATGGTAATGTAGCTGAAAATAAAGGTGGAAATATTTTTATTGTAGTAGATGGAATGCTCAAAACTCCAACTACTGATAACTGCCTCGCCGGAATAACCCGTGAAACTACATTAGAGTTAGCGTCGAAACTTGGAATAAAATCTCAGGAAACCACTCTACAGCCTTACGACCTTGCAACTTCTCACGAGATGTTTTTCACTAGTACGCCATACTGCATCATGCCTGCTACAAGGTTTAATGGAATTAGTGTCGGCAGCGGAAGCGTTGGTCCGGTTACGAAAAAATTATTGAAAGCTTGGAATGAGTTGGTTGGAATTGATATCATGCAGCAAGCACAAGACCAACTTTCAACCAATGCGTGACCGGACATTTTGAGAGGTTAAAAATGGATACTAGTGGGGTTAACTCAAAACATACAAAAAATGCTCCTCCTAGCGGTATTTGGGGAGCAGTTTTGTTACCTATAAACTCTTCTGGTTGCATCGACTGGGGTGCCTTGGTTGAGGAAATTGAAATCTTGTGTGGAAGTAATCTTTCTGGCGTTTACTCCAATGGAACCGCTGGCGAGTTTTATAATCAGACTGATGCAGAGTTCGAAAAAATATCAGGCATCCTTTCTGATGCAGCAAAGAAATTTAACATGCCTTTTCAGATTGGTGTGAGTAACTCTAATCCTCGTGTTGCTCGATTCCGACTAAAACAGGCGGTTGATCTTTCGCCAAATGGCATTCAGTTCACTTTGCCTGATTGGTGGCCACCCTCATCATATGAAATTAAAACGTTTGTAACTGGCATGCAGGAGGTCTGTGAAAGTATGCCACTCGTGCTATACAATCCTCCACACAGTAAAGTAAAAATATTGTTGCGTGATATAGCCGAACTACGCGAATTGGCGCCAAGCTTAGTCGGTGCAAAATTAGCAGGTGGGGATAATAAATGGTATCAAGAATTACAGAAATGGCTCCCTGACTTTTCTGTCTTTGTTCCGGGCCACAAGGTTGCTTTCGGGCGGCCGCTTGGAGCTGAGGGATCTTACTCCAATATGGCATGCCTAAGCCCAAACGGCGCAGTACGCCATTGGCATCTTATTAATTCCAATTTGGAAGCTGCAGTGGAATTAGAGTATCGCACAAATCGATTTTTTGAACAGTATATTTTTCCACTTTCTAATAAAGAGATGCTATCTAACCAAGCACTTGATAAGCTTTTGGCGGCCATTGGAGGATGGGGCCCGGTTGGTCCTAAACTATTGTGGCCATATGCGTCTGCAGACGCCAGTGATGTTGTCAGAATATCAAAGGCGGCGCGTTCCGAGTTGCCTGAGTACTTCTAAGAGGTTCTAAGCTCAACCAAATAATTTGGAGTATATTAGATGCCTGAGTACGATTCGACAGATCTCGACAAACGTATCTGGCTTGATGAACTTGAGGACTTCGTACCACAACGTGTTCTGGATGTTCATACCCATATCTACCGTTGGGCGTTCGATCTTGATCCTGATAAATCTAGAGGGCCGGGAGCCTCAGGAATAGGAGCATATTTTCCAGAGGTAACATGGGAACTAGCCGAAAAAGTTGATGAAGCTTTAATGCCTGGCCGAATTATGGAGCGATTGGCTTTTCCTTATCCCTTTCCTTATCCATGTGATTTTGAGGCGGCAAATACTTACGTTTCAGCGGAGACTTCGAAAGGGAACTCGTCGCGTGGCTTGATGCTTGTTAATCCCGGGATGAGTGCGGCTGAAATTAAAGGTACTATCAAGCGAACAGGTCTTATTGGGTTTAAGCCTTACCGTTTCTATTCGTCGACAGGGGATGCCGTTGAGTGCCGAATAAACGACTTTTTACCCGAGCACCAGATAGCTGTGGCTGACCGACTAGGTTTAATCATAATGATGCATCTTTCCAAACGTGATGGGATTGCCGATCCACACAATATTGAAGATATTAGGCGTCTGAGCGAAAAGTACCCAAATGTTAAATGGATCCTAGCCCATTGCGCACGCAGCTATTCTGCCTGGGCGATTGAAAAGGCCGCAACTCATCTGCGCGGATTGCACAACGTTTGGTACGATACCTCGACTGTATGTGAATCTGACGCCCTAGATGCTTTGTATACTGGTGTAGGTATTGATAGAGTAATGTACGGATCCGATGATATGATTGGGCCCATGCGTGGCAAGTACATTACGTTTGGTAAGGCCTGGAGTTATCTTAGCCCTAGCAACCATTCTTTGAGTTTAGTCCATTGCGACGCCCAAATGACTTTTATTCGTTATGAGCAGCTTAGAGCTATGAAGCGTGGGGCGCGTCAGATTGGATTAACAACCGCCCAGCGTGAAGCGTTATTCTACGGAACTGCACGGGCCTTGCTAGATTCTTGTCGGTTAACTTTGGATAGTGCTCCTTGACTGCTCCGAACCTTTTCGTGACGCCTTCAAGTTCCACATGTTTTATTGGGTCTTACTCTCTTGTCCAGACCTGCATTGGGTTGGGGCCGCGGTTACACCAGACGTAATACGGAACAGCCGTCAGTGTTGCTGGGATTTCCAAGGGCGGTGTCTCGCGATAAAGATCGCGCGTCCAGTCACTGCTTTCAATGCGGACACCTTCAGCCTGCAGCGTCACGATTCCACCCAACAGGTTATCGCGGGCAACGGCACGAATGTCCGCTGACTGAGGTAAACGCAGGCTGCTGACCGGTTCTGTCCCATTGTCGTGTTGTTCAAGGCAATAGACCAGCGGACCCCGGCGCAGCGCCACACGCCCTAAATCTGCTTTGACATAGGGATGCGCGTAAATGCGTTCGGCGGGCATCGGCAGATCAAGTCTAACGATATCGCCAGACGCCCATTGGCGGCCAATCGTCAGATAGCCGTTTTCCAGATTGGCCCTAGCATCAATGGCCTCACCGTTGACCTGCGCCGTCGCACCTTTGGCCCAACCGGGGATGCGCAGTTTCAGGGCAAACTTGATTGGTTTTTCCAGCAACACCTCGACACTGATCTGACCTGACCATGGATAGTCGCTGACTTGTTTTATCGTCACAGAATTTGTGCCCACTGACACATCAGCCTCGCTGGTCCCATAGAGGTGGATGGCCAGGGACTCGTCGCTCGTCGAATAAAAGTACCCGGCGACCGACGCGATCAGGCGCGATGCGTTCATTGTGCAACACGGACAATGATGCCAGCTCCAGCGTGAATGTGTGCCGTCACTATCCAGCTTATTATCATAGAAATAATGCTCGCCGTCGCGTGACAAGCCGGCCAGCGAGTTATTGTACAAAGCGAGTTCCAGAATGTCCGCATATTGGCCATCAAGGTCGATGTTCAGCATCCGCTGCGCCCAGAACACCATCGCAACGGACGCACAGGTTTCAGCATAGGCTGTGTCATTGGGCAGATCATAGTCGTTCGTGAAGCCTTCGTTGGAGTCCGATGGACCAAAGCCACCAGTGATATACATACGGGTTTTGGTGATATCTCGCCACAAGGTTTCGCACGCCGATTTCAGACTGTCGTCACTCAGTTCGGACGCCAAATCGGCCATAGCGGCGTACATATACATTGCGCGCACGGCATGCCCGACAACCTTGTCCTGTTCGCGAACCGGAACATGCGATTGGTTGTATTCGTAGGTAGCATGATGAAACGCCTCGGGGCTTTCGCCGCGGGCATCGCGTTCTATATCAAAGTAATGTGGTTGGATGCCACGTTGATTGATGAAATATGTCGCCAGATCGAGGTGCTTTTTATCCTTGGTCACGCCATACAGCTTGATCAAGGCCAGTTCGATTTCCTGATGTCCGGGATAGCCGGGTTTTTGATTGTCACCCGTGCCAAATGTATCGCCGATATGGTCGACATACTTTTCCATCACGTCCAAAAGCCGCCGCCGGCCCGTTGCCTGAAAATAGGCAACCGCCCCTTCCAGCATGTGTCCGGCATTATATAGTTCGTGATTGTCGCGCAGATTGGTCCATTCGTTTTCGGGTTCGCGTTGTAGGTACCAGCAATTGAGATAGCCACTGGGTGCCTGTGTTTTTTCTAGTTGCACGGTGATTTCGTCTATTTTCTCCTCGATCGCGCCGTCGCGACGATGCGACAGGGCATAGCTTGCTGCCTCAATCCATTTGCCAATATCGGAATCCCAGAATATCTGCGTGGTACGACCATTTTTGCCCCGCGGGATCGTCAGAGGCGGCACTGGATGCTGCACAGTGAGAGAGTCGAGCATGTTGAATTCCACTAGCTTGCGGTGCTGGCTTGGAATTGTGTGCGTCAATACGGTTTCCAGCCGCTCGCGCCAGAATTCGCCTTCGAGTTTTACATTTGAAAAATTTACTGGTGTATAATTCCTCATTATTTCTTCCCAAATTTTTCGTACACCAACGCGTTTGATGATTTCCTTGCGGCACCGCAGAATTAGCGCAAATTCAGACTTAACACTAGGTGACGCAGGCTGGTGCTGTCAAACTAATGAAAACCTAAATTACATTGCCGGTATAGCAGTAAATCTATGCGCTCAATAATTGAGGCCACTCAGCTAGAGCAGTTACACGGTTTATAATAGTAAAGTCGAAACAGTTTTTGACTTAGTCGTGGCGAGAATGAATTATTCCCTTTAAATACCGTAGTTTCATAAAAGGAATGGACATGGTGTGGATTGAAACTTTTTTTATGAAGACGCGGATGAGCTTGTCCATTTTGAGACTATTGAGGGTGAGCTGCCTCCCCCTCTCTCCCCGCCGTCCGGATGTTACTATCATCCACGCTGCCCACTTGCGACGGATATCTGTGTCGCAACCCAGCCGGAGACACAAACGGTGTCCGATCTGCGTGCTGTTGCTTGCCATCATTTCAAAACATTAATGGCTTCATACCAATGATGGAGTACCGGCGACGAACCTCAGTGCCCGTCACTAATTCTAGCATAAATGCGCTACACGCCGCGCCGCTACTCTTGTGGAGTGTCGTCAACTATTGAGCGCATAGATTTAGATTATGGCAGTAATCCGATGCGTAGTGTTATTAGTCTGACTGCACCGAGTCAATCGTGCGGAGTTCTTTAAGTCTGCATCATCTAATCAACCCAAAACGACATATCATATCTGGCTGTATTTCCCATAGAAGATGCCTCGAGGGAGCCACGCATACCTTGCAACAAGATTTTGATAAAACGTATATGATTATCACCAATATTCAAATGGCTTTTGCTCGCCATTTCTCTATTTAATTTGGAAAAGTCGGTTTCAGACAAATCTTCAATTGAATACACAAAGACGCTCAGTTTAATCTGTTGCATGCTACGAGCTTTGGTACCTTTTTGAATATGAAATTTGAGCTCTTTCGCTTGATGGTTTTCTCTACAGTGTTGTATCAAATGATGAGCTATCAGCTTTATATAATGAATAGGAATTTCAAAATCATCTAAACTTTTATCTTCAGAAGTGATTGAACAAGAGAAGTCACCAGAAGAAACTTTAGCATATGGCTTTACATGACTTTCTAGTACGTAAGCTAAATCAGAAATTGTTAATTTTGAAGTTTGAGATTTAATATATTTGCCACTTTTGGAAAATTCCAACAAATCGCCTTGTATGTCTTTAATTCTTTCCCTGCCGTCTTGTAGGCTCTTTTGATCATTATTGTCTTCAGCAAATTTGATGATATTTTGTAGTGTGGAAATTTGGGAGTACAAGCTGTAGGCTCCAGTTCTAAGTCGCTGCTTTTCTTCTTCTTTGTCTTCTTCAGCTTCTTGAGCCAAAAGATACGATCTTTTACTTTTTTTAATAAGTCCTACGTTCGATTCAGCCTGATCTTCGTAGAGCTTTTGGTAATTTAGAATAACGTTTTTTATTAAGGTAAATATAACAAAACTTACTGATAAGGAGGCTATATGG
>ENA-OQVM01000448-OQVM01000448.1-marine-metagenome-genome-assembly--contig:-NODE-448-length-65176-cov-4.832471_pt1 | contig 65176 bp, 52 predicted proteins | sample MGYA00237776_ERZ505498 | MGnify/ENA primary metagenome ERZ505498 (study PRJEB26159, sample SAMN06265151) | marine metagenome | isolation source: Helgoland LTER site | place: Germany:Helgoland, sampling... | reverse complement strand
CGTTTAACCTGAAAGCGTTGGCCCTGATCCATAGAGTCGTATTTACCCCAGGGGCGGTAGACCTCTCGATGGTGAATATACTCCGAACGCTGTTGTTTTTTCAGTATCTCGACTAGCTGTTTTACGTCTTCCACATCATCCTTATGGGCAACTAATAGCGCGTCCTTGGTATCGACAATCACCAGATCCTTAACCCCCAATGTACCGACCAGCTTGTGCTCGGCATGGATATAATTATTGGTGCTATTTAAGCCAATCACATCACCCACCTGAACATTGCCATCACCATTTTTAGGCAGCAGATCGAGCAGGGCAGACCAGCTGCCAAGATCATTCCACTGGGGATCCATCGGCATAACCATGGCATTGTCAGTTTTCTCCATTACCGCATAGTCAATTGACTCTGCAGGACAAGCTTCAAACGCCTGCGGGTCGGGGCGAAGAAAATCTATATCATTGGTTTTCCCGTTCCATGCTTTTTCGCAACAGCTGTGAATATCCGGCCGCAGCGATTGCAGTTCTTGCAGAAAGGTATTCGAACCAAACATAAAGATACCGCTGTTCCAGACGTACTCTCCGCTATCCAGATACTGCTGGGCAACTTCTTTAGAGGGCTTCTCTACAAACTGACTGATCTTTTGCGGTGTTGCGTTGTTCTGCTTAAGCTGCGCTTTGATATAGCCATAGCCACTGGCAGCATGATCTGGAGTAATGCCAAAGGTCAGCAGTGCACCATCAAGAGCCGCCTGAGAGGCGTTTCCAATAGCCGCTGTGAAGGCTTCAGGGCGGCCCATATGATGGTCCGCCGGGAGAATTAAAAGTGTCGAGTCAGGGTTGATCTCTCTGGCAAGAAGGGCGGCCAGACAGATGGCCGGTCCGGTATTGCGTCCGCAGGGCTCGAGAATAATGCCGTTATGAGCCATATTGGCAAGCCGCAACTGTTCAGCCGCGATAAACCTGTGATCTTCGTTACAGACAATGATTGGTGGCGCGCAATCGAGACCTGCAAGCCTGCCGACGGTAAGCTCCAGCATGGTTTTGTCGCCAGTAAGAGGTAAAAACTGTTTCGGGTAGAGTTGCCTCGAAAGAGGCCAGAGCCGAGTACCGGAACCACCGGCAAGAATGACGGGTTGGAGCATTAAAAAATCCTTTTCGGTTAACTGCTAATCCATTCACATGCAGTATTTTGAGGTTATTCATTACATGCCTATTACTGTAGTCTGAATTGCCGTGAATTTCCTCCGCTCCACCGCTATATAACCGGCCGAAGCGGGTTGTATTTTCTTTGTAAGAGCTCATTAAGTTAATTCCCTTTCGCACTTTCGTGAGCGCTTGGTAAGATTGGCCGAACAAGAGTTATTGGAGCCAAGAAGGTTTTAAAGACTTTGAAGGGCTGATCGGGACGCTTTGGGATTTGAAGCGAAAGCATGGAAAGAGCGACACGAAGGCTCTTCAAAATACTTTCAAGGCTGTTCGTACTCAAGTCACTGTAAAAGGATAATTCTGGTTGAGAAGAAAGAGCTTGCTGTGTAAGATGCGCTCCCTTGAAGAGAGAATATGTGCTCGCTTAGCTCAGTTGGTAGAGCGCCGTCATGACATGGCGGATGTCGTTGGTTCAAGCCCAACAGTGAGCACCACTTTTCAAGGCTTTCTCTCTCCAAAGAACATCCAAAAACCCCCTCTTCTTTCATCCACGTTTTTCGCTACAAAGAAGCCAAGAAATTCTTCATTTAAAGAAGAGATTTTAGGTAAAATTCAGGTAATTAGAGTTTTTGGATAAAATAACTGTTTATTTTCAAGCAGCTATAAACTGGATAATTCGTTGACATGGTGGGAGTCGATGTTGGTAGTCGGTAGTTCGATCAACTGCGAAGCAGTTAACAACGAGCCGAGGGCAAAGCCCCGAAAGGGGTTAAATACCCCTTAGGGTATTTGATTAGTCTACTCGGTTACCAATTTTTCTTAGCCTCTATTTAGTCCCCCTGATAGTTTCACTCTCCAAGTCTACCGGCCGCAAATCACTTGTCGTTGAATGAGCGAGATGATTGGTCGATACTCATATCGATGGTCAGTTTTAATCCATTACCAAACAATGGTCTCTGGAGGCTCAAAAATGGTTTTATTGGCGACATATATTGCTCTGGCTCTGGGTTTTTCTTTTTTATGCTCCCTGCTGGAAGCAACCCTGTTATCGATGACACCCACCTATCTGGCAAGCCTTGAGGCCAAGCAACCAAAACTGGGTGCTATATGGCGCGACTTTAAAGCCGATATAGACAAGCCCCTAGCCGCTATCCTCTCCCTGAACACTATCGCCCACACCCTCGGAGCTGCCGGTGCTGGCGCTCAGGCAATTCAGCTATTTGGCGAGCTTTACTTTGGGGTCATCTCCGCTGTTCTCACTTTAATGATACTTATCTTCTCCGAGATTATTCCGAAAACCCTAGGTGCACGATACTGGCAACAGCTAGCCCCTTTTTGCGGCCATATGTTGCGCTGGGTTCAGTGGTCAATGTACCCGCTGGTGATAGCCGCCAAGAGCTTAACCGGTTGGCTAGCGCCGCCCAATGAGGGCCCTACCTTATCGAGAGATGATTTCCATGTTTTAGCCAGCATGGGTCATCAAGAGGGTATTATTGATGCTGACGAAGCGCGGGCTATTAAAGCGCTGCTGGCATTCCGCGGCCTGGTTGTCAGAGATGTTATGACACCACGAACGGTGATGGCGACATTGTCTGCTGATATGACGGTTGCTGATGTGTCGCCAACCGACCCGGCACTTAGATTTTCCCGTATTCCCATCTTTCAAAATGGTAGCGATGACATTATTGGTTTTGTGCATAAAGATAAGATGCATGTGGAAGCTGCAGTAGGTCGCGGGCAGACCAAACTCGGCGAGCTAAAGCATGACTTTTTAAGTGCATTAGAGAATAAGGCGCTGCCAGATTTAATGCAAAAAATGGTCAGTGAGCGCATATCAATCAGTCTGGTAATCAATGAATACGGTGATCCACTGGGCATTGTCACAATGGAAGACCTGGTAGAAACCATGCTTGGTATGGAAATTGTCGATGAGTCAGACAACCATATTGATATGCAGGAACGCGCCCGGGAACTCTGGCGGCTCAGGGCAAAGGCCAGTGGCCCTGATTTAAATATCGAGGAAGATCAAAGCCAAGCCTGAACGATTGTTTTTTCTATGTTTTTGTTTCGGCCGGTTGTGGTTTATACAAAAAGCCTTCACCTGACTCTTGTTTATTTCTGATTTATTTGCCGAGTGCTTCAGCATTACCGGTAACCCCCTCTATACCTCCATTTATCGCACTTTTTCAGCTTGCTACCGTTTTTATACATCTAAAACTTTGAAATTTTGCTATTTTTCAGAAAAATTTTAAGGTCAGACTTACAAGACCATAACAGACAGTATTTAGGGGGAAAAATGTTAGCTAATATTAAGCTTCTACCAATAATCTTATTCGCAAGTTTTTTGGGTCTACAGGGCTGTGGCGGCGGGGGTGGTAGCGATACTTCAAATCCTTCCAACCCACCAGTTGGCAATACAGATGGCGGGACTACAGATGGTGGGACTACAGATGGTGGGACTACAGATGGTGGGACTACAGATGGTGGGACTACAGATGGTAGCTCAGATGGTAGCTCAGATGGTGGTTCCAGCGATGGTTCAACGGGCGGTGGTGTAGCTGTGGATCGAAGCCCAGCAGAAATTCTCGGCAACCCCCAATTCCAGGCCATCTCCTACGGTGGTTACAGATCAACCAGCCGCTCAAATGGCCCGAGCATTACTGATATCAAGGAAGACCTGCAAATTATGTCGGCCATGGGTATTAGGGTTCTGCGAACTTACAACACCTCCGGCTATCCTTTCGCAGCTAACACTCTGCAAGCTATCAGCGAAATCAAGCAGGCCGACCCAAGCTTTGAAATGTATGTGATGTTGGGTATCTGGATTAGCTGTAAGAACGCATGGACAAATGCCCCTGATCATACCCAGGAAGATCTGGTCAATAACACCAGAGAAATAGATACCGCGATTGATCTGGTCAATGACTATCCGGATATTGTTAAGTTTCTTGCGGTAGGTAATGAGGCAATGGTGCAATGGGCGACCAGTTATTATGTAGTGCCTGAAATTATTCTTAACCATGTGAACTCTCTGCAGGACCTTAAGGCCAATGGTGGTATCCCGGCTGATACCTGGATCACCAGTTCAGATAACTTCGCCTCTTGGGGCGGCGGCGGTGGCGAATACCACAATGCTGACCTGAATGCGCTGATCAATGCTGTGGACTTTGTCTCACTTCATACTTACCCATTCCACGACACTCATTACAATCCGGTTTTCTGGCATGTACCTGCCGATGAAGAGAACCTCAGTGATGAGGCTAAAACTGAAGCTGCAATGCTGCGCGCTAAGAACTATGCGATTTCCCAGTATCAGGCCACGAAGAGCTATATCGACAGCAAATCCTTAAGCAGCAAACCAATTCATATTGGCGAAACTGGCTGGTCTACTATAGCCAACTGGCAGTACGGCAATCCGGGATCAAATGCTGCGGACGAATACAAAGAGAAGCTCTATTTTGACCATATGCGTGAGTGGACCGATCAGAATGGTATCTCCATGTTCTATTTTGAAGCCTTTAATGAACCCTGGAAGGACTCATCTAATAGTCAGGGCTCAGAAAACCACTTTGGCCTTTTCACTGTTGAAGGCGAAGCGAAATACGCTCTCTGGGATATGGTTGATAACGGCGTATTTGATGGTTTGACTCGTGGCGGTTCTGCAATCACCAAAACCTATGATGGTAATGAGCAGGCGCTTCTCAATGCTGTCTATGCTCCGCCAATGGACACTTCCGGTGGCAACGGTTCTACTTCAAATGTTAATGACAACCGCACAGCCGGTGAGTTGGTCACTGAATCAACCTATGTAGTTGACGACAGCTCTCTGGTCCCCAGCGGTTCCAATAGCATTACCTACCCCAGCAGCACATTGCTGGTAAATCCCTGGGAAGGCACTTCCGAATTAAGCCTTTCCGACGGTGTTGTAACCGTGACTACAGGAACTGGTGAATGGTGGGGCGCTGCGTTGGAAATCGAATCATCTTCTGGCGAGAATCTCTCGGGTTTTGCCAATGGTAAGCTGGTCTTTGATATTAAAGGTGCTACTGCATCAACTTTCGCTTTAGGATTTCAGTCAGGTCTATGGGGCAACAGTTCAAGGCCACAGGTTAATAATTTTGTGCGCTTTGGGCCAAGCCAAACTCGCTCGATCACATCTTCCTGGGTAACCTATGAAATACCGGTCTCTGAGTTAAATAAAGGTGCGGATCTCGCTGATGTTACATCGCTGATCTATTTTATGGGCGTCTCTTCTTTCGATGGCAAAACAATTGAAGTTAGAAATATCTCCTATAGAAAATAATCTCCAAAGAATAGCTCTCTTCGCAGCGTTGAATTCCTCAGCGCTGCGGGGATAGTTCTCAAGTTACAGTTTTATCAAACACCTCCTTTACCCAAAAAAATAGATCCTGCTTTTCAAGTGCTATGCTTACAGAAGCACTTGAATAAAAACGACAGGAGTCCAGGGATGAACCGGTATGCCAACACGCGTGCGTTTACGCTTTTAGAATTAATTATTACCCTTGCTATAGCGGCGATCCTGTTAGTGATTGCCACGCCCTCATTTACAAACTTCACGCAAAAACGTGCTGTCAGTCAAAAAACTGTGCAGGTTCGCAGTGCCCTTGAATTAGCTCGCGGCCTGGCTATCTCGCAGAAACAAGTTTGGAAGGTGTGCACAGTTAACGCTCTCAATGCCTGCGTCAAAGAGGATGGTGTGCGCCTGTTGGTGTTTCGCGATGATAATCTGGATAACAGCTTTAGTGTCGGGGAATCTCTGCAGCAGGAGATTGATATTAATGCCATTCAAATGGAGCTGGCGGCTTCTTTTGGGGTCAACTATATTAGATTTTCAGCGACTGGCGAGGCAATGGAATCTGGTAGCTATGAAGTTTGTTCCTCTAACCAAAACTTTGATTATGGACGCAGGGCAATTATCTTTCGCAGCGGTCGTGTTCGTCTATCCAGTGACTCTGATGCCGATGGTTATGATGACAATGGCGGCGTAAAAATTGAATGCCATACTTCCTAGTCATACTTCCTAGCCATTCCATCTAAAAATAACGCTAGTCTGAATTTTTACTACGTTAGTCGGCTTATCGTTTCTTTTGCAGATCAGTTCATTACAGTAGTTTCACCAATGGTTTAAAAACCAAAAATGGATTTCAAAGAGCGAGGCCATGATGAGCCGTAGGCAAACCGCAGGATTTTCACTGCTGGAACTAATGATAGTGATTGTAATTGTCGCCATTCTGGCCGCGGTTGCCTATCCCAGTTACCAGCAACATGTAGTGCGTACCAACCGCGCCGCCGCGCAACAATACCTGCTCGAAGTCACCAGCCTGCAGCATCAATTTATTCTCGATAATCGCAGTTACTCAACAACCCTCGCAGCATTGGGCACTAGCCCCGAAACGGCGATTAGCGATAACTACACAGTCACTATTACCGGCGTTGATAACACCGCCTCACCACCGACATTCACCCTTCAGGCGGCACCCAGAGCGGGAACCATACAGCAGGGTAGCGACACACTCACGGTCAATCATCTGGGGCAAAAAAATGCGACCTGGTATGACTAATCTCAGAACTAAAGCTAGAGGCTTTAGCATTATTGAAGTGCTGATCACCCTGTTGGTTTTTTCGGTCGGCCTGCTCGGTTATGCCTCATTGCAAAACCGCGCGCAAAAAGCCCAGTTAGAAGTTTACCAGCGTGTCTATGCTCTCAATCTTATCGACTATATGACTGACCAGATCAGGGCTAATCCAGCTGCTCAGGGTTGTTATGGTCTCGCTGGAGTTGAAGTTGGCAGCGGCTATTCCGGCTCCTATAGCTGTTCAAGTTACGGAACAGCAGGCACCCAGGCGCAGGTGGTTGCAGCGGTCAATGAATGGAGTGATTTACTTAAAGGCAGTGGCGAAGTCATCGCGGGCAACAATGTCGGTGGGCTGTTAAACGCCCGTGGCTGCATTGTTTACGACAATGTTAATGAAACCTATACAGTTTCTGTGGTCTGGCAGGGCCTGGTAGAGACGATCGCGCCGACCAGCACAAGCTGTGGCAGTACAAGTTATGGCGGTTCTACGAGTAAATTGCGTCGTGCCGTGACCTATCAATTGCAAACCCCAACACTGGGGAGCTAACTATGCAGACTTATCCTCAGCACAAAAAATACCAGTCGGGCTTTTCTATGGTCGAACTTTTAATCGCCGTAGCCCTCGGCATTCTGCTCTCCTGGGCAATCCTCGATGTCACATTGACCTCATCGCGCACGGCTCGAGAAGTTGAGTTGACCAGTGAAACGGTTGAGAACGGACGTTATCTTAGCCAGCTATTAAAGAACGAAATTCGCCTCGCAGGATTTTATGGTCGTCTGGAAAACTATAGCAGTGGTGCCGTGGCCCAGCCTGATGCCTGCACTGAACTTGCATCCGCAGATTTGATCAATGGTATGAGCTTCCCACTGTCTGGTCTGGATGGTGTTGCAGCCGGTTTCACAACCTGTAATGGCGATACTTTACTAACCGGCTCCGATGCATTGTTAATTCGTCGCGTAAATACAGACTTTGTCACCAGCACTGCCGCTCTGGATGCTAATCAGCACTATTTGCAGGCAACCATAAACGCCATGGTGCTGGATACCGGAACTAACAGTGCAAACTTTAGCCTGCTGGAAAAAGACAGCGTCACACTGGCGCCAATTCGCGAGTACCACCAGGATATTTATTATGTTGACGACGCCAATGTGTTTAAACGCCTAAGGCTGGTTAACGGTGCCTATACCTCCGAGCCTATGGTCGAGGGTGTCGATGACTTTCAGCTGGTCTATGGGATTGACCGTTCAGGCGATGGCATCCCCAATGCAGATGGTGGCAATGCGGCCTTTGTTGAGCTGCCTGCCAGCGCTGATGAATGGGAGGACGTGGTTTCAGTAAAAATATTCCTGGTATTGAGCAGCACCAATCCAGCCCCGGGCTCAAACGATGCGAAAACCTACAGCTATGCAGACAAAGCCGGAGTCACCTTTGCCGACAGTAAAAAGCGCCGTTTATTTAGCTCGGTGGCAAGGTTGACCAATGTCAGTATCAAGAGGGCAGGGTTATGAATAAGAAGCTTATGAATAGAGCCTATAGACAACCGAGATCGCAGAGGGGCGCAGTATTAGTTGTAGCGCTATTGATGCTGTTGGTGCTTACCACGCTCGGTGTTGCCACGATCAGTTCCACCAATATCAATTTACAGCTGGTGCAAAGTCAGCAGCGCCAGCAGGAAACTGAGCAGGTGGCAGAAAATGCGATTAACTATCTGCTCAGTGATATTGATTACTTTGCGAATAACAGCGCCTATCTGGATGGCAATGGTGATTTTACGCTTTCATTTCCAACCGATGTTAGCAATGGCATGACGGTTGCCGTCAACAGCCTGCAATGTTTGCTGCAGGCGACACCGAGCGGTTGTTCGCTGGTCGAGGGCAGCTCTGCACCCTGTCATCCGGATTATTACTGGGAGGCAAATGTCAGTGTTACTGATAGTACCTCCGGCGCATCATCGACCTTTGTAGAAGGATTTAAGTTTAGATATTTAGCGGGTTACTGCCCCATCTAACCTGCCAGGAGACTAGCTATGAAATTATCAGGATTACACACATTAACGGCACTATTCGCGGCCGTGCTGGCAGTCTTATCACCCAGTTTAAACTCGGCGGATATCGATATTTTTCGCACCAATTCTGAAAATGTTGAGGCGCCCAATGTGCTTTTTGTGCTGGATAATTCCGCCAACTGGAACAGCAACTCCAGCGGGGTTACCAAACAGCAGATTATGCATGAGGCACTGTTTAAATTTCTCGATAGTATGAAGCAACGATTTGTTGATAACCCCGATTTTGTCGGCATTAATATTGGCATATTGGTTTACTCCAGCGGCAACTCTCCAAAGGGCGGTAAAGCCATTCAGACATTCCTTAAAATTGAATCGGCAAGTTCCAGCGCTATAGATACCATCAAGGCGCGACTCTACTGTAATGAAGATGCTTTTAAGGGGAGCGGTGCCGCAACCAGAGAGGCAGCCTGTAATGCACAGCTAAGCTCTGAATGGGGTTCCGTCGGCTTTGACGAATCGCTTTTTTATGGTTCAGAGAATCTGCCTAAGACCAATAACGCGCCAATGGCATTGGCCTTTAATGAAGCCTATCTGTGGTTTGCCGGCAAGCCATACCAGGCCGGTCAACAAGATGGTTCTCAGGATGATGTTGTTGATGGCTACGACCCGGCAGCCTTTAATGGTGATAACTATATAAGCCCAATTGATGAGTTGGCCTGTGCCAACAATTACATTTTATTTATCTCCAACGGCGGCCCGGATAGCGGCGAAAATAATGTTGCAGAATCCAAACTCAATGCCCTTGGTGGGGTCTTTGCTGGCGATCCACTATCCACAGGCTTTCACACCGGTGAAGAGGCCAGTTGGCTGGATGAATACGCCCGTTACCTGAATACTAACGATATAAATGATCAGGAAGACGGCAAGCAGAATGTCTCGGTCTATGCCATTGATGTATTTGAAGCACTTAATAGTGCCGGCGAGCAATACGACCCGCTGACCGATGCAGAAGACTACAAAAAAGAATTTGGGTTAACCAAACCAGATGCTTCAAAGCATGCACTGATGTACAACGCATCCGCAGGAGTGGGTGGTGGAGACTATCTAATTGCCTCCGATGCCGATGCATTGGCCGCCGCTCTAAGTGATGTTATTGACGATATTTTAGAAAAGAACAGTGTTTTTGCCGCGGTGAGTTTGCCGGTATCAGTCAATATAAAAGGCACCAATGAAAACCAGATTTATATGGGGATTTTTAGACCCTCACAGAAACCTCGCTGGGCCGGCAATCTTAAGCTCTACCAAATTGGTCTGGATTCGATTACCGGTAAACCAATATTGGTCGATGGCGATGGCGCTCCTGCCGAGGATACAGGCACTGGTTTTATTGAGACCGATGCGCGCAGTTTTTGGACGGCCACTAGTACCTACTGGGAAAATATTCCCACCCTGTCGGTTAAGCGAGGATCGGTGGCAGCCAGTCCCAGTGATAACCCCGACGGTAAGGAAGTAGAACGCGGCGGAGTAGCCCAGGGATTGCGAGAATATGTTGGCACTGGGCGGACTGTTTATACCTGTACCGGAGCCTGCAGTACCTTGGAAAACTTTGCGACCAGCAACAGTAATCTCAGCTTCGGCGACTTTGATGCCGCCGATAGCACTGAGATGAATAAAATTATCAACTGGTCAAAGGGTATCGATCTGGAAGATGCAGATAATGACGACCCTACAGATACCACGGATATTCGCCCCAATGTGCATGGCGACGTTATCCATTCACAGCCAGTAGTAATCAACTATGGTGGCAATACAGGACCCTATGTTTTTTATGGTTCCAATGACGGTATGTTTCATGCAGTGAAAGGTGGCGTGATCGAGAAAACTGAAAACAGTGGCTCAAAAGACGGTGAAGAGGTTTGGGCCTTTACTGCACCAGAACAGTTTAAACAGCTTAAAGTGCTCTATGACAACACAACCCTGACTGGCAGTTTTGATAACAAGCCCTACTTCTTTGATGGTGCTGTGGGTAGCTATGTTGTCTACGACAGTAATAACGAGGTAAGCAAGGCGATTATCTATCTAACCGCGCGCCGCGGCGGTGACTTGATCTATGCGCTGGATGTTAGCAATCCGTTAGTACCGACTATTAAGTGGAGGAAAAGCTCCACAGACAATGGCTTTAGCGAGATGGGCCAGACCTGGTCGAAACCGACGATTACCAAAGTAAAAGTGGGTGTATCAGACAGGATCGTTCTTATGATGGGTTTGGGTTATGACCCGGATGTTGATGATGGTGGTGTTGCATCGCGAACACAGGGTCGCGGGGTTATCGTTATTGACGCTGAGACCGGAGCAGATATCTGGCAGGTGACCTCCGCAACAGTTTCCAGCCCCTCGGGCACAGTGCTGACAGAATCGGCAATGAGCTTCAGTGTGCCATCGGATTTGGCGGTAGTAGACCGAGATGGCAATGGCTATTCAGATCGGGTTTATTTTGGTGATACGGGCGGGCAACTATGGCGGCTCGATATTGGTAGCTCGACTCTTGGTGACTGGAAAGCGACTCGGCTATTTAAATTCTCTTCTGGTGCAACTCAGAGATTCCTTAATGCACCAGATGTGGTTGAAAGCCCTGATGGTAGCTATGACATGGTTATTATTGGTTCCGGTGACCGTGAAAAACCTGTAGATATTTCAGTGCAGAATTATATGGTGTTTTATCGCGACTACGATCAAGCGGGCGTATCAACATCCACAGGGGCTTTACAGCTCAGCGATCTGGCTAAAGCCGACACTCTGTCTGGAGGCACCCAAGAGTTTGATCCTGACCAGGATATAGTGGCTAACAGTAAATTTTTAAAAGGCTGGTATCTGACTTTTGAGAGCGGAGAGAAAGTAGTGACATCGGCGTTAACTGCCAATGAAACCACAACATTTGCCACCAATGTCCCGGGCATTAATAGCGCCTGTAGTGATCTTGGCGAGGCGCGAATCTACAAAATTAATCCGTTTACGGTTGCTGGCACTGCAGAGGGTGATAAAAATTATGTAGAGGTTGAGGGCGGCGGCTTTCTTCCACCTCCGGTAGGTTTTACGGTAATCATAGGCGTTGAAAACTGTGATGGTGATGGAAATTGCATCACAGAGGACAAGGCAATCAGTGGAATAATGTTTGGCTTCCACGCCGAAGATACTCAGGGTGATCCTTTGGGTGTGCGACGCAAAGTCTGGTGGTATAACGAACGTGACTAGCTCGTAATAAATAGCCCTTTAAACCGGCGCTAGCGATTACTCGTCATTGAGTCCGAGCTTTTCCAGACGGTAGCGAATCGAACGAAAGCTAATGCCGAGTTTTTTTGCTGCTTCGGTTTTATTCCAGCGCGCCTGTTCAAGAGTCTCAATAAGAATTTCTTTTTCAATTTCCTCAAGATGATCATCCAACGAGCTGATCGGAATGCGAGTATCTGATCGCTCCGGTTGGTTTGATCGATGGGCTTTTTTGGCGTGCAGGGTTTGGGGGGTAGAGCCATCTGGATATAACTTTAAATCCTCCAGCTCAATGCGGTTTTTTTCACAGAGTGTGCAGGCCCGCTCAAGAATATTTTCCAGTTCCCTGACATTTCCAGGAAAGCGGTAATTGAGCAGCGCATTCAAAGCGCCAGGCTTGAGACTGATCGGTGTATTTTTTGCGTTGAACTGGCTGAGTATATGCTCTGCCAATGGCTGAATATCTTCCGGCCGCTGGCGAAGACTGGGCATATGGATATCAATCACATTGAGTCGGTAAAACAGATCGCTACGAAAGGCGCCGCGATTCACTTCTTCTTGGAGATTCTTGTGTGTGGCACTTATCAGCCGCACATCGACATCAATTTCACTCTCTGAACCCACCGGCCGAATACGTTTTTCCTGAATGGCGCGCAGTAATTTAACCTGCATATCCAGTGGTAGATCGGCCACTTCATCGAGAAATAGCGTTCCGCCATTGGCCGCCTGAAACAGTCCTTTCTTGTCTTCAAAAGCACCGGTAAAGCTGCCTTTGCGATGACCAAAAAATTCCGATTCCATCAGGTTGCCGGGGATAGCACCGCAGTTAACTGGCACAAAGGGCGCCGCTGCTCTTGAGCTCTGCCGGTGAATAGATCGCGCTGCTAACTCTTTACCTGTTCCCGATTCCCCGCTGATAAACATCGGCGCCTGACTGCGCGCCACCTTGCTGATCTGTTGGCGAATATCACGCATCAGAGAGGAGTCGCCAAGCAGAAGAGGGTTATCAACTGTAGCTATTGTTTGAGACTGTGGTGAGAGGCTTAAGGCATTGGTAATCAGCGCACGTAGTCGAGAGAGTTCGACCGGTTTAGAAAGAAAGTCAAAGGCCCCAAGCTTTAGTGCATCCACTGCCAGATCCACATTGCCGTAGGCGGTCAGTACGGCGATAGGTAACTCTGGGTAGTTTTTCTGTGTGTAGTCTACCAGCTCGAGGCCATTGCCATCGGGCAGCCGCATATCGGTTAAGCAGAGATCAAAGTGCTGTTCTTGCAATGCTGTTTTAGCTTCTTTTACGGTTTCTACAGCCTTCGAATCTATACCCATCTTCGCAAGTGTCAGCTTTAGTAACTCGCGTAAATCCAGTTCGTCATCAATGATCAGAACGGTTTTTTTCATTAGCTGCATTCCTTGGCAGTTGCTTGGCCGGGTCGGAAAATACTATTTGAAAATAGTGTTCTGACGGGCCTCTGTATACATAGCTTAGTGTAGCGAAGTTGATTTCACAAAGTTCCCGGGCGATGTATAGGCCGAGACCGGTGCCCTGATTTTCAGTGGTAAAAAAAGGCTCGAAAATTTTATTTCTATTCTCACTGCTAACCCCCGATCCGCGGTCGTAAATTTTCAGCATCGCCAGATCCATATCCTGCTGGTAATCAAATTTAATCGCCGCCCATGGCGCGGCGGTCTGCAACTCCGAATGGCGCAGGGCATTTTCAAGCAAGTTGGTCAGTACCTGTTGCAGCTGACTGCTATCAAAGGGCGCAGAGACAGACTGTGCAGAATGGTCGATCTCAATACAGGGATTATCGAACTGTTTACTCTCCTCGAGATGAGTTTTACTCAGCAGGCAGTTTTCATGGATATTGGCGATCTCAATTTGCGGGGTCTTCTGGCGCGACAGCTGCAATATATCCCGCACCAGTTTGTCGACTCTGGTGCTATGTCTTAGCACCACATCAACCAGCTTTTGATCCTGCTCTGCTAGGCGCGATTCATTGAGCAGTTGCGCAGCATGACTGATAGCGCCGAGGGGATTGCGCACCTCGTGGGCAATACTCGAGGTCAGCTGCCCCAGGGAACTGTTCTTTAGCTGTTGGGCATGTTGCGACAGGGTGCGGGCATCCTCGATAAACATAATGGTATCCCGAATGTTGTCGCGAATGTTGTCGCCGATGATTTCACTAAAGCTGATCTGCAGTGGAATATCGGAGCTGGGTGCCTGGTAGGTGGGTAGCTGTCTATGGGGATTGGCCACCCAGTTGCGGTAGTAATTGATCACAGTCGGCAGTTGGGTCAGCGAGTCATCGCGGGCGAGTAGCTTCTGGCCATCGACTGATCCAAGAAGCAGAGAAGCGCGTTCATTGAGCTGTTCGATTCGAAATGCGTGATCAAAAACAACAATCCCGGTAAGCATCTTATTGATCACCAGATCATTCAGTTGCTGAAGTCTTGTGGCAGCCTGAGCCTCGGTTTTCGCCAGTTCTTGGGCAGTGGTCAGGCGCTTGTTGAGAAAGATAAAAATAAGTGCGGTGGCAAACAGTAAAATGCCGAAAATACCACTGCGAACAACCCCGGTCTCATCGCCACTGCTGAGTAAAAATTCCGAGAGACTGACCGAGACGGGTATAAAGCTGGCGATAGCCACCATAGACAGGGCCAGTAGGGTACGCAAAAACGTCGCAGATGCAGCCACAGTTACCATCAGCAGATAACCCACAGAGCCGGCCAAGCCACCGGAGGCAATCATCATTAGATTGATAGCGATAATATCGATCAGCAGCATGGCAAACAGTGCTGTCTCGCTCGGCTGCCAGCGCTTTAGGTAAAACAGCGGCAGACTGATCAGGTTAACCCCAATATAAGCAGAGGCGGTCAGGGCGAAGAGTTGGGGATTGTCACTGCCAAGGTAGGTGGGGGCAAAATCAAACTGCACCAACCACAACAGCAGGCCGGATAAAAATAGCCGATAGCTGGCGTAGAGTCGCAGCAGTCTTGGGGATGATGGCGATGAGAAGTGGTCGTCGAGGTTGGCCAGCTGCATGCTAAAATCTCCATTCAAAGTCTTCTCCATCCAAATTGGAGTTTAGCTCTTCACAGGGCGTTAGCGGCGAGTCAGGCCTTAGTCGTAAATAGTCGCTATCGGCAAACGCTTGTGTTGAGTCTTTGTATAGATGGCAATCAGCCGTTCCTCAGCTGTCTTGCTCACCGGTTTATTCTCAAGAAAATCATCAATATCGTCGTAACTGAGGCCGAGTACAGACTCATCAGTCTTTTGCGGCATCAGGCACTCAAGATCCGCAGTGGGTGTCTTCTCTACTAGAGTTTCTGGGGCACCCATGGTTTTAGCCAACAGGCGAACCTGACGTTTACTTAAACCAAACAGCGGTGCCAGATCACAGGCACCATCACCAAACTTAGTATAGAAGCCGGTAATGTTTTCTGCCGAATGATCTGTACCCAGAACCAAACCACCCAAAATGCCGGCAATCTCATATTGAGAGACCATACGCGCGCGGGCCTTAACATTGCCCTTGGCGAAATCTGTCGCTTCGTCGTGTAGTGCATGCAGTTTATTTTCCGCCAGGGTTGCGCAGACATTTTCGTGAATGGCATCGGCGCCGGGTTTGATATTGACGGTCAGGCTCTGGCTCGGCTGAATAAATGCCAGGGCAACCTGCGCATCATCCTCATCCATCTGCACACCATAGGGAAGACGCACGGCAACAAACTGATAGTTGCTGCCACCCTCTTCGGCATTGAGTTGCTCTACGGAAAGCTGTGCAAGGCGGCCACAGGTTGAAGAGTCAACGCCACCGCTGATGCCCAGCACCAGGGTTTTACAGCCGGAGGCGAGCAGTTGGTTTTTGATAAAGGTCGTGCGGCGGTCGATCTCAAAATGCGCGTCTATTTCGCTGAGCACGCGCATCTCTTTAATAATTTCTGCTTTATTCATGGAGGTTGTAACCAGTCTCTATTGCGTTAACACTAGTCCGTTAGCCCAAATGTAAGCCAGCTCCAGATAGAGCGAGATTCCTTGGTTTTTTCGCCATCATCGGCAATCAGTTCTGCATCGCGAACAGATTTATTAAAAATCGTTCGGGTATCAAATGCCGGTGGCTGAACTCGATCAATCAAGCCGAGGGTAATCTTACCCATAAACGAGTTTTCATTGCCGATCAGGCGCTTATCAAAATCAAACACGCCGTCCTTATCCAGAGAAGGGTGCTCGGGATAGTTGGCTGCCAGTACCTGTACCGCATTGTCAGAGAGTTCCTGCATACCGAGCATTTTGTAACCCTGGGCCATCACCGCCAGACCATCTGGCACAGCCGGAGTTTGCTGGAAATTCTCTACGACAAAACGACCGCGGTTGGCTGCCGCCAAATAAGCTTTGCGCGAGAAATAGTAATTGGCCACATGAATTTCAGCGCGCGACAGTTGGTTGCGCAGATTGATCAGGCGCTTTCGCGAATCTGCTGCGTAGGGGCTTTTGGGGAAGCGGGTCAAAAATTCAGAGAGTGTGGCAAAGGCATTGCGTGCCGAGCCAATATCGCGCTTTGAATTATCCGTCGGTAAAAAGCTATCGAAAAAGCCTGAAGCCTGAGATATTTCAGACAGGCCTTTCATGTAAAAGGCGTAGTCAACATTAGGGTGCTGGGGGTGCAGGCGGATAAAGCGGTCTGCAGAGGCGATACTGGATTCGTAATCAGCCGATCTGAAATGGGCATAAATCAGTTCTAGCTGAGCCTGCTCGGCATATTTGCCAAACGGAAACTGTGACTCGAGCAGTTGCAGGTTGCTGATTGCCAGTGTCCAGTTGCCGGAGTTAAGGCTACCCTGAATCTTCTCGTAGAAATCTCGCTCGGTAAAATCTTCTGTGGCTTCTTCAGTTGGCTCCTCATCACCGGATCCCAACCATGAGCAACCAGTGGTAAGAGATAAACTCAATAACAGCAAAATAATTGACGCGTTTTTCATGTAATATTCCCAGCTTGAGATGCGGTCGACTTAATAGTCGATGTAATCGTGCATTTAACCACACAGCCTGCGTTAAACCAATCTGTGCGGTTAATTTCACAGGCTGTATAAAAAGGCCAGTTTTCTCGACTTTTAAAGTCGATATTTTAGTAGCCGCATTTATGACAGCATTTTTTTGCCGATAACGGCATTCAGATTAAAAATATTCTAGTTTAGGAACAGCAAGTTTGACTGATTTTATTGACCTTATTGAAAAAACCGCCACCGTCGCGGCTGAAGACTGTGGGCGCAGACTCGATCAAATCGCCGCCGAACAGTTCCCGGAATTCTCTCGCTCAAGGCTCCAGCAGTGGATCAAGTCCGGTGAGTTGCGGGTTAATGGTCAGCAGCTGCCGCCCAAGCAGAAATTGCTCGGCGGTGAAGCCCTATCCATTTCAGCGCAATTAAAAGCCGAGGGTGATTGGCAGCCTGAAGATATCCCCCTCGATATAGTCTTCGAAGATGAGCATATTATTGTTATCAATAAACCGACCAACTTTGTTGTCCACCCGGCGGCCGGCAATCGCGATGGTACATTGCTCAATGCGCTGCTGTTTCACTTTCCGCAGCTTGCATCGGTACCGCGAGCCGGCATAGTTCACCGACTGGATAAAGACACCACTGGCCTAATGGTTGTGGCTAAAACCCTAGTCGCCCATACAGATCTTGTTAGCCAGCTGCAGGCGCGAACCGTTAGCCGCGAGTATGAAGCTGTTGTTAGCGGTGTGATGACCGGCGGCGGCTGTGTCGACCAACCCATTGGCCGACACCCAAAACAGCGGGTAAAGATGGCGGTTGTCAGAGATGGCAAAGAAGCGCGCACCCACTATAAGGTTCTCGAACGCTTTGAAGGGCATACTTATATTAGGCTCAAGTTGGAAACCGGCCGCACTCATCAAATCCGTGTGCATATGGCCAGTATCAAATACCCGATTGTTGGCGACGACGTCTATGGCGGTCGCTTCCGTATCCATAAGGGTGTCTCCGATCAGCTTCGCGAGACCCTTCACAGCTTTGGCCGTCAGGCACTCCACGCTCGGGAGTTGGGGTTGTTGCACCCGCATACCGGGGAGTTTGTCAGTTGGAGCACCGAGCTGCCCGACGATATGCAGAATTTATTGATGGCTCTTAGGGAAGAGTAGGGGGACACTAAAGATGGCAGTGCAAATGGCAGATCATTTTCTTATCCCCGATTGGCCCGTGCCAGCAGGGGTTAAATCTGCCATCACCCTGCGCAGCGGTGGCTGCAGTAGCGCGCCATTTGATTCGAATAATCTCGCTATGCACGTTGAAGACTGCCAAGCCGATGTGCAGAGCAACCGCAATAACTTAGTTGAAACACTCGCGCTGCCAACTCAGCCGCTGTGGCTAGATCAATGCCATGGCACTGATTTGGTCTATGTGCCTGATTATTTGCAAGAGCCACAGCAGCCCGCCACAGCCGATGGCAGTTACAGCGATCAAGCGGATACGGTCTGCGCCATTCTAACCGCCGATTGCCTGCCAGTACTTTTCTGCAATCAATCTGCAACCCAGGTTGCCGCCGCCCATGCCGGTTGGCGCGGACTCTGCGCCGGCATACTAAGAAAAACCGTCGCCACCTTTAAGCATTCTCCGGATCAGGTAATGGCCTATCTCGGCCCAGCTATTGGTCCGCAGGTTTTTGAAGTGGGGGCTGAAGTGCTGCAGGCGTTTTTGCAAACCGCGCAAAATAAAGACCATAAGCAGGCGGTGGACAAAGCCTTTACCCCAGTTACTGGCATTGCCGGTAAATACCGTGCAGATTTATACGCTCTGGCACGGGCTGAATTAATTGCCTGTGGAGTGACCCATATCTACGGCGGAAACTACTGCACATACACAGATCAGCAGCGCTTTTACTCTTACCGGCGCGAATCAAAAACCGGTCGCAACGCCTCGCTGATTTGGCTTTCGGGGCAAGCTTAACTGGCGCTTTAACATTCCTTGTATTTTCCCTGTTTAAACACTTGATAACAGGGGGGTGTTCCATTAGAATTGCCGCCCTCTCGCAGGGGCTATTGGCTCCAGAATAAGAAGCGACGGAATTTGGCCTCTACGTACCGTGTGGCCACCATAAATTGGAGCAGAACATGTACGCAGTAATCAAAAGTGGCGGAAAGCAGCATCGAGTTGTTGAGGGTGAGACCTTACTACTGGAGAAGCTTGATATAGCGACTGGTGATAATATCGATTTTGAACAAGTCTTGATGGTTGGCGAAGGTGCTGAAGTCAAGATTGGTGCACCTCATGTAGAGGGCAGTAAAGTGACTGCTGAGATTATTTCTCACGGTCGTGGCGACAAAGTGAATATCATTAAATTCCGTCGTCGTAAGCACTCGCGCACCCAACAGGGCCACAGACAGTGGTATACAGAAGTTAAGATTACTAGCATCAACGCTGGATAATTCTAAGAGGATATAGCAATGGCTCACAAGAAAGCTGGTGGTAGTACTAAAAACGGTCGCGATTCGGAAAGTAAACGCCTTGGTGTCAAGGTGTACGGCGGCCAGCAAATCAATTCAGGCAGCATTATCGTTCGTCAGCGTGGAACCAAATTCCACCCCGGCAACAATGTTGGCATGGGTAAAGATCACACATTGTTCGCCACCTCGGAAGGTGTTGTTCAGTTTGTGGTTAAAGGCCCGAAGAACCGCAAGTATGCAGAAGTGGTATCCGCGTAACATATACCCCTTCAGTTTAAAAAGCCCCTACGCGGGGCTTTTTTTATGGGCGGCTTTTATTGGCCGGGCACTTTTTCAAAAGAGCATTTCACACCGAAAATGACACAACCCACTGGCAACTGTAAACTGATCCTATGAAATTCGTCGACGAAGCAACAATTAAAGTTCAGGCAGGCAAAGGCGGCAATGGCTGCATGAGCTTTCGCCGTGAGAAATATATCCCCAAAGGCGGCCCAGACGGCGGTGATGGCGGTGATGGCGGCAGTGTATTTCTGATTGGCACAGAAGGCTTGAACACGCTTATAGACTTTCGTTTTACACGCAACTTTAGAGCCGAAAATGGCGAGCAGGGGCGTGGCTCCGACTGTACCGGTGCCGGTGGTGAAGACCTGATATTAAATGTCCCTGTGGGTACCACCGTTCTCGATGAAGAGACCGGCGATGTGCTCGGCGACCTCACTGAATTGGGTCAGACTTTGAAAATTGCTCAGGGCGGCTTTCATGGTCTTGGCAATGCGCGCTTTAAATCCAGTGTCAATCGTGCCCCGCGTCAGACGTCACCAGGCAGTGAAGGTGAACTTCGCGAGATTAAGCTCGAGCTAAAAGTACTTGCCGATGTCGGCTTGCTAGGCCTGCCCAATGCCGGTAAATCGACGTTTATTCGCTCGGTCTCGGCAGCGCGACCCAAAGTCGCCAACTACCCCTTTACCACTCTGGTGCCAAATCTGGGTGTCGTGGGTATGAGTGGCGACAAAAGTTTTGTGATTGCAGATATTCCAGGTCTTATTGAAGGGGCCTCGGAAGGCGCAGGTCTGGGTATCCGCTTCCTTAAGCATCTGACCCGCACAAGATTGTTATTACATCTCGTGGATATGATGCCTTACGATGCTACAACCCCGGCGCAGAACGCCGTTGTTATTGAGCAGGAACTGGCTAAATTCAGCCCAACATTAGCTGAGGGTGATCGCTGGTTGGTACTGAATAAAACCGACTTGCTGCCAGATGACGAAGCTGAGGATGCCTGCAAAGCGGTTGTCGAAGAGCTCGACTGGCAGGGCCCGGTATTTATGATTTCAGCGATCTCAGGGCAGGGCACCAAAGCACTCTGTGCTGCGATAATGGATTATATTGATGGCCATCGCGATCGTGAAAGCATAGATCCAAGCCTGACTGTAGAATTCGAAGAGCGCCGTCAGCAGATTCAGGCCGAGGCCCGAGAGCGCATTGACGGACTCGCCGAAGCTCGACGTTTGGCGCGTCTTGGCGGCAAGCAAGTTGAAGGCGAAGAGTTCGACGAAGATTTTGATGATGAAGACGACGATGACGATGTTGAAGTTGTTTACGCAGAATAAAGAGTAAGAAGAATAGAGTACGAACAATAGAGTACGAAGAATAGAGTAAAGAGGCATGACAAGAACCATTACAAAAGACGCCAAACGTCTGGTCATAAAGATTGGCAGCGCACTGCTGACCAATAACGGCTCCGGTCTTGATCGTGCGGCCATCGACGGCTGGGTTGAGCAGATCAACCAATTGCTCGTCGCCGGCAAAGAAATTGTACTGGTCTCCTCAGGTTCCGTTGCCGAAGGTATAGTGCGTCTCGGTTGGAAACAGCGCCCAGAGACTATCCATGAGCTGCAAGCCGCAGCCGCCGTCGGTCAGATGGGTCTTATCCAAACCTACGAGAGTAGCTTTCAACGCTTTGATCGTTTGACCGCGCAGATTCTTTTAGATCACGATGATCTCGCCAGCCGTCAACGCTACCTAAATGCCCGCAGCGCCCTGCAGACATTAATCAGCCTCAACGTAATCCCCATCGTCAATGAGAACGACACGGTGGTCACAGACGAAATTCGTTTTGGTGACAATGACAGTCTGGCGGCACTGGTTGCCAATCTGATCGATGCCGATCTGCTAGTTATCCTCACTGACAAAGACGGCCTCTACAGCGCTAATCCCGATGTAAATTCCGACGCCACACTGATCTCTGAAGCCATGGCCAGCGATACCAGTCTCGATGCCTTAGCCGGTGGCAGCGCCAGTGGCTTGGGTCGTGGTGGCATGGTCACAAAACTTCAGGCCGCACGGTTGGCTGAGCGCTCCGGCTGCAGCACGGTGATTGTCGGTGGTAGCAATAACAATATTATTAGCGCCGTTGCCGATGGCGAGAATGTCGGCACCCTGTTAACCGCCAGTCAGCAACCGATTGCCGCTCGCAAGCAGTGGTTGGCCGGACATCTGCAGGCCAAAGGTCAGCTATTATTAGATGCAGGTGCAGTAAAAGTGTTAACCGGGCAGGGGCGCAGCCTTTTAGCCGTAGGTGTCACCGACGTGGTGGGTCATTTCACCCGTGGTGAGCTGGTTAGCTGTGTTGATTCTGATGGGCAGGAGATTGCCCGCGGACTGGTTAACTATAACTCTGACGAAGCCAGACGAATCAAGGGGCAGAGCACCGAAGCCATTGCCGATATTCTCGGTTACCTTGAAGATGATGAGCTTATTCATCGCGATAATATGGTTATCAATAGCTAGCCTTGCCGAAACATTCGACGATCTTCGAATCAATAATTATTTCTATTTTGTGTCAGCGCCGGAATGTGTAGAATAAGCGGTTAGGAATCGCGGTCGACACTGGCCCGTAGCAATGAGTCCAAAACCATTAGTCCAATGGGGTGGACCAACTATAAATAGAAAGACTACCTATGCGGCTTAAATCGATAAAACTGGCTGGATTTAAATCCTTCGTTGATCCAACAACAGTCAACTTCCCAAGCAACCTCGCAGCAGTTGTCGGCCCCAATGGCTGCGGCAAGTCGAATATTATCGACGCTGTGCGCTGGGTTATGGGTGAAACCTCCGCTAAAAATCTCCGTGGCGAGTCCATGTCGGACGTTATTTTTAACGGCTCTGGTGGTCGCAAGCCAGTAGGCCAGGCATCGATTGAACTGATCTTTGATAACTCCGAAGGCAGAATTGTCGGCGAATACGCCTCCTATTCCGAAATTGGTATCAAGCGCAAGGTTACTCGAGATGGGCAGTCCAACTACTATCTGAATGGCAGCAAGTGTCGCCGTCGCGATATTACCGATATTTTCCTCGGCACCGGCCTAGGACCGCGCAGCTATGCGATTATCGAGCAGGGCATGATCTCGCGGCTGATTGAAGCGCGTCCCGATGAACTGCGTATCTATATTGAAGAAGCTGCCGGTATTTCCAAATACAAAGAGCGCCGCCGCGAAACCGAAAATCGTATGCGCCGCACCATGGAAAACCTCGAGCGTTTAACCGATATTCGTGATGAACTGGGTCGCCAGCTCGGCCGCCTTGAACGTCAGGCAAAATCCGCAGAAAAATATTCCGAATACAAAAAAGAAGAGCGTCAGTTCTCCGCTGAACTGTTGGCCCTAAAATGGCGCGGTTACGACCAGTCAGCCAGCCAGCAAAAGCAGCTGATTGGCGAGCTGGAAATTGAGCAGGAGAAAATCCTGACTCAGCGCAGCACCTGCGACACCGCCATTGAGAAACTCCGCAGCCAGTCAACCGACCTCGGCGATGCCTTTAATGAAGTGCAGGCGCGTTTCTATAAAGTTGGTGGTGATGTAGCGCGAATTGAACAGGCCATTGAGCACGCTCAGCAGCGCGCCTCGGAACTGCATAAAGATCTCGAACAGACCGAACGCAACTTTACAGAATCTGAGCAGCATCTAAACACCGATATTGAAAAAGCCGCTGGTTGGCAAGCCGAATTTAATGAACTGGCACCGGCACTGGAAAAAGCCCGCGAAGCTGAAGCCGTTTCAACTCAGGCACTGCAGTCTGCAGAAGAGGCGATGAATCAGTGGCAGCAGACCTGGGATGAATTTAATCAGCAGTCTGCGGCACCTCGCCAGCAGGCTGAAGTTCAGCAATCGCGCATTCAACATCTCGAACAGTTAATTCGTCGGCTCACCGAGCGCCATGAAAGTCTTTCGACTGAAGCCAGCAGCTTTCAGGCCAGCCCAGCCGAAGAAGAGATGGCCGCGATTCAGGATCAGCTCAATGATGCAGAGTTAGCGCGTAAATCGATTGAGAGCCAGCGACAGGACAACAGTCAGGAAATCGAAGCGGCGCGCAGTGGCGAAAAAGAACTCAGTGCAGCCCTTGATCAGGCGCGCAGCCGCCAGCAGACCCTTGAGGGTCGCAGAGCCTCTCTGGAAGCCCTGCAGCAAGCAGCAATGGGTGATGATGCTGAGAAACAGTGGCTGGAATCAAAAGGCCTTGGTGGTAACGCCCGTCTGGCCGATTCAGTCAAGCCGGTCGAAGGTTGGGAAGTGGCCGCTGAAACGGTGCTAGGTAGCTACCTGCAAGCCGTAGCCGTAGATGATGTCGCGGCAAATATTGGCCTGTTGGATGACTTCAAAAAAGGCGAGCTGCTTTTAATAGGTAAAGGTAATGGTGCGGCTTCAAGTTCTGCTGGCAAGGCTAAACTGCTCAGCGATCTGATTTCCGGTGATGCAGCCCGTGGCCTGATCAATAATATTTATGCCGCAGAGACTCTCTCAGAGGCACTGGCTCTGCAGCCATCCCTCTCCGCTATCGAGTCAGTAGTGACCCGCGATGGTATCTGGTTGGGTAACAACTGGTTGCGTGTCGCACGAGATAAAGATGCCAGTGCCGGTGTGCTTAAGCGCAAGCAGGAATTGGCCACTATCGCCGATGACAAACAGGAAGTTGAGCAGCGGGTATGCGAGCTGGAAACTCAGCGCCAGAGCAATGAAAACCAGCTTCAGGCACTCGAGACCAGACGCCAGGAAATTGCTGCCAGTGTTGCACAGCAGCAGAGCACCTATGCAGATCTGCGCTCCAAATTAAGTGGCTTTCAGGTTCAGATCGAACAGCTAAAAGCCCGTAAAGAACGCGCTGAAAAAGAACTTGCCGAAGTTCAGCAGCAACAGGTTAGCGAACAGGAAAATCTCGCCACCGCTCGACAGGTATTACAGCAGGCCATTGAGAAAATGGATGCCGATACCCAGCAGCGTGAAGATCTGGTGTCCCAGCGCGATCAATTCCGTGAGCAACTCGACAGCAGCCGTCAGGCCGCCCGTCAGGACCGTGATACACGCCATGATTTAGCCGTGCGTGAAGGCTCATTAACCACCCAGTTAAGCTCTATTCTGGAAGGCATTGAACGGCTTAAAGTACAGGTGGCAAGACTTCAGGAACGCCGTGCCCAGTTGCGCGAAGCCTTTAATATCAAAGACGATCCCACCGACAAGTACAAACTTGAGCTGAAAGAAAAGCTCGAGCTAAGACTGGCAATAGACACCGAACTCGGTGAAGCCAGAACCGCGCTTGAGTCAGTGGATCACCAGATGCGCGAGCAGGAAAAACTCCGTGGCGAACTCGAGGATCAAGTTCAGGTGGTGCGCGGCAAATTGGAGAAACAGCGAATTTCCGCTCAGGAAATCAGCACCCTTAGCCGTACCATCGAAGAGCAGATCACTGAAAAGCAGGGCGATCTCGAAAGCCTGCTGGAAAATCTTGCTGAAGATGCTGAGATGGTCGACTGGGAAGAGCAGTTGCAGCTAATTGCCAACCGTATCCAGCGCCTCGGGCCGATTAACTTGGCCGCAATCGACGAATACAAAATTGAATCTGAGCGCAAAGATTATCTCGACGCCCAGAATGCAGAGCTTGAAGAAGCACTGAACACATTGAAGACCGCGATCCAAAAGATTGATCGCGAGACTCGCACGCGCTTTAAAGAGACCTTTGAACTGGTCAACAACCATATTCAGGAACTGTTCCCGAAGCTATTTGGTGGCGGCCACGCCTATCTGGAAATGACCGGCGACGATTTACTCGACACCGGTGTCACCCTGATGGCCAGACCGCCGGGCAAAAAGAACGCCTCGATTCAGCTGCTCTCTGGTGGTGAAAAAGCGCTGACCGCGATTGCAATGGTTTTTGCTATATTTAGACTAAATCCGGCACCGTTCTGTATGCTTGACGAAGTGGATGCGCCTCTGGATGATGCCAATGTGGGTCGTTATGCGAGAATGGTTAAAGAGATGTCTGAACATGTTCAGTTTATCTTTATTACCCACAACAAGATTTCCATGGAAGTCGCCAATCAATTGTTGGGTGTGACCATGCATGAGCCGGGCGTTTCCCGTCTGGTAACTGTAGATGTCAATCAGGCCGCAGAACTGGCGGACGCCTGATAAGGATTTTGCATCAAGATTAAAAAAGTAGTTGCAGGGAAGAAAAGGTAAGGTGAGTTTGGCAGGAGCCACTCTCGATAATAATAAAAGTGATAAATAGCTGAGTAGTTAGCCTTTATGGATTTAATTGGCCCAAGAGAAGTATTGATCGCTGTAGGTCTGCTAGTTTTTCTAGCGATCGTACTCGATGGCGCGCGACGTATTAAGCATCACCGTTATGACAGCCTACATATGTCCTCACGCAAACTGCAAAAATCGTCCATTGGTGATGATGAAGACGAAGATGTTTTCAATAACAGCCAATTTCCCTCCGGCGGTTCCCGCGTGGTCGGCATCAGAGATGAAGACGATATTCAGCAGGTCGAAGAAAATCTTCGCCGCGCCCTCGATAATAAGCCTGATTTTGGTCTTAAACAGCCGCGTCAGGAAAAGTTTGATTTAGGTGATTCATCCGCTGCGGAACAAGAGGTTGAGGCTCAGCCCCAACAACAAGAGCGCCCCAATAATCAGACCATGCAACAGCAGATATTGGTTATGCATCTAATGGCCCCCAAAGGTGAAATGCTCAGCGGCCAGCTATTACAGGAAGCCGCTTTAAAGGTCGGCTTTCGCTTTGGTGAGTTAAAAATATTCCAGCGTCATCTCAATGAAGATGGCTCCGGAGAAGTACTGTTCAGCATGGCTAATCTGGTCAACCCGGGCACCTTCGATTTAAATACCATCGACGCAATGACGACCCCCGGTGTTACCCTGTTTATGGCACTCGACGATCTTGAAGATCCGGTAGCCGCTTTTAACGTGATGGTTGAATCAGTGGATACCCTGGTTGCCGCGCTGGGCTTAAGCGTTCTCGACGAAACCCGCAGCTCCATGACTCGTCAGACAATTGATCATTACCGACAGCGTGCCAAGGATATTTCTATTCGACGCACCCAAGGTCATTGATTTAACAGGCCACTGATTAAAGGTCTCTGACTAAATGTATTAAAAGGTCTTTTTAAGGGTCTCGTAAATGGCAGAAAATCCCGAGCAAGTTCTCAGCGAATATGAACAGCTCAAGGACGAGTTAAATCAGCACAACCACCGCTACTATGTTCAAGATGATCCCAGTGTTCCCGACAGTGAATACGATCGACTTATGCGTCGACTTCAGGAAATCGAGCAGCAGTTTCCCGAATTAGTCAGCGATGATTCGCCCAGTCAGCGGGTCGGCGGCGAAGCCCTGCAATCCTTTACCCAGGTCACTCACGCCGTGGCCATGTTATCCCTCGAAAATGCTTTTAACGAAGAAGAGTTAGAGGCCTTTGATAAACGCATTAAAGATCGTCTTAACCTTAAAGATGATCAGCAGATCGAATATGCCTGTGAGCCCAAGCTCGACGGTGTCGCGGTCAGCCTACTTTATAAAGATGGGCTGTTGGTGCGCGGTGCCACCCGTGGCGATGGCAAAGTCGGCGAAGATATCACCGCCAATGTTCGCACCATCAACAGTATTCCCCTGAAGTTAAGCGGTCAGGGCATCCCAAAATTACTCGAAGTTCGCGGTGAAATTTATCTGCCCCGCGCCGGCTTTGACAAGATCAATGCCAGTGCTATCGCCGCTGGTGACAAAGCCTTTGTTAATCCGCGCAATGCCGCCGCCGGAAGCCTGCGCCAGCTAGATTCAAAAATAACCGCCAGCCGACCTCTGGAAATGTGCGCCTACAGCGTCGGACAATTTAAGGGCGGCACAACACCAGACAGCCATCTGAATATGCTCGCAGCACTGGGTGAATGGGGCTTTAAAATCAACCGCTACGTAGAGCCTGTAGAGGGCGTAAAAGCCTGTGAAAGTTACTATGACCGAATGCAGGAGCGCCGCGACCAACTGCCCTATGATATTGATGGCATAGTCTACAAGGTCAATGATCTTAAGCTGCAGCAGCGTCTCGGCTTTGTCGCCAAAGCCCCACGTTGGGCCATAGCGCGAAAATTTCCCGCTCAGGAAGAGATGACAGTACTTCAGGATGTCGAATTTCAGGTCGGTAGAACCGGTGCTATCACCCCGGTGGCAAAACTTAAGCCAGTCTTTGTTGGCGGTGTCACAGTCAGCAATGCCACCCTGCACAATGGTGATGAAATTCAACGTCTGGGCGTTCGTATAGGCGACACAGTGATTATTCGTCGCGCTGGTGATGTGATTCCTCAGGTTGCCAAAGTGGTTCTGGAAAAGCGTCCAGCCGATGCCCGACCGATTGTCTTCCCAGAGAGCTGCCCAGTCTGCCAGTCACCGGTAAGACGGGTCGAAGGTGAAGCCGTAGCGCGCTGTTCCGGCGGCCTGTTTTGCGCCGCCCAGAGCAAGCAGGCGATCAAACATTTCGCCTCGCGCAAAGCTATGGATATCGACGGTCTCGGCGACAAACTGGTCGACTTACTCGTAGACGAGGGGCTGATTTATTCGGTCGCCGATCTCTATGAATTGGGTGTCGATAAGATTGCCGGCCTCGAGCGAATGGGCGACAAGTCTGCGAAAAATCTGATTGAATCGATTGAGAACAGCAAGCAGACCAGTCTCGCCAAATTCCTTTTCTCGCTGGGTATTCGCGAAGTGGGTGAAGCCACAGCCCAGACGTTGGCGAAAAACTTTGGCTCACTTGAGTCTATTACCGGTGCCGATCAAGACGCGCTTCTCGAAGTGGACGATGTGGGCCCAGTGGTCGCCTATTATATTCGTGATTTTTTCCGCAACCCCGACAACTTGTCTATTATTAGCGCATTGCGTGAATTTGGCGTTTGCTGGGACGATATAGATATCACCGCTCAGGACTCGCAGCCGCTAAAAGGCCAGACTTGGGTGCTGACCGGCGCCATGGAAATTATGAGCCGCGCAGAGGCCAAAGATAAATTGCAGGACCTCGGTGCCAAGGTGGCCGGCAGTGTCTCAGCCAAAACCACTCAGGTAGTCGCCGGGCCCGGTGCCGGATCGAAATTAAATAAAGCGCAGACACTGGACATTCCAGTATTGGATGAACAGCAGTTTGTGAGGTTTTTAGCGGATTTATAATACAGGCTCAGGCCTATGCTATTTATAAGATAGGCTTAGGCCTATGCAAGGGATTTTAGATCAACAGGGAGAAGTGAATGAATACTGATATTCGAAGTGAATCCGTCGTCTATGGCTGCATAAAAAATATTGCCGCCGATGAGGTCGCCTACCACCGGCGCCATAACCGCGATGCCATGCAGCAGTTGCCCTCCGCAGAGTCTTGGAGTCTGGTCAATCGGGAAATGTTTTCAGTACCTGAACAGCAGGCAACCGATGCCAGCCTGATGACCGAAGTTATGCACTTTGGCGCATCCTATCAGGGTGTAGAGCACGAGTGGAATTATTGGCTTGAACAGTTTGAGTCACTGCTGCGTAAAATGTACTGGGTAAGCGCAACGGTGCATCTGGAGACCGAGATGTCTGGACTCCACTCATTTGTTTTTGCCACCGACGGCATAGCTCATGAGCCCGACCAGTCGGATATTCAAATCCGCTGTGAATGGGTAAAAGACGCTAACTAACAGCCCTAATTAAAAAATATAGAGGAACCAGATAGTGAAAAAGGCAGTGGGAAAAAAAGCCATCAGACAGCGCTCCGCATGGTTAGCGTCAATGTTTGGTTGCGCGGCCTTTTTACTGATGGCGGTTAAACTCTATAACGTCTCTGTCAGCAGCTTGCTCAACAACCTGCTGATTGCACTCTTAGTACTGGGCATTATTATTGCCTCTGCTGCTAGTCTGGTCTGGTTAAAATCCAGATTGCGAAAATGGCGTAAATAGGTGGCAGCACAGGAATTTCATTTTCGTCATTTTTTGGCAACCATTGGCACCAGTAATCTGGCCATGGGACTACACACGGTTCTATACCCCTGGTTAGTGGTCGGTGTACTTGAGCAATCCCCGAGCCGCCTCGGCCTCGCACAGCTCGCCGTACTGCTGCCCAATCTGTTATTTATTCTACCCGGTGGGGTTATCTCCGATCGCCGTCACCGCGGTTCATGGCTGTCGCGGCTCTATCTGCTCTACTGCTTCCCAATTGCCATTCTAGCCGGCGCCGCCCTGTCCGGAGAGCTGACCTTCTCACTATTATTAATGTTTGGCATGGTCTTTGGAACGGTCTCGGCATTTGTTCAGCCGGCCCGTGAAAGCCTGCTCGGTTACGCCTCGCAAGATATTATGCATCAGGCAGTGGCCAAGGTAGTGATGGTGCAATTTATCGCTCAGGGCATTGGTTTTATTCTTGCCGGCCAGTTGGATACCCTTGGGCTGATCGCTCTGCTGATTGTGCAGATGCTGATGTTTATGTTTAGCTCAGTGTTAATTAAGCGCAGCCACCCACAGTTGGCGGTAGCTACTGAGCTTGCCGCTATTGCCGATATTGATACTCAGGATACTATTCAAAGCAGCAGTCAAAACACTAGTGAAGAAAAGCGCGAGAGCCTGCAACAATTGCGCGCGGGCTTTGCACTGTTTCTAACCGATAAAGCACTGCTGCATTTACTGTTACTGGTTACCGCCACAGGCTTTCTCGCCTTCGGTGTTTATCTGGTGGGTATGCCGCTGTTGGCCAGAGAGGCCTATCAGGGTGGGGCGGGGCTCTACGCGACTCTGCAGGTGACTTTTACTATGGGTATAGTAGTGGCCAACTTTGTCGTCAGCCGTCAGAAAAACACCTTTGAACGGCCGGGCCGGTTGATGATTATCAGCTTTCTTGGGCGTGGTGGACTGGTTGCGGTCATCGCGCTGATGCCAAATTTCTGGATACTCTTTCCAGTTATCTTTGTCTGGGGCGCTTTCTCCGGAATGTCGATGACCCTGGGGCGCACTATTTTGCACAATCAGGTACCTCACTCTCATCGTTCACGAGCCGCATCGGTCTATCAGCTGTGTCTATTTGCCGGTGCGCCTCTGGGTGCATGGGCCTGTGGTTTTGCCATAGAACAAGTGGGATTGGCGCAGACCTTTACGGTTATTGCCGGGCTGACGCTGGTCGTCTCAGTGATTGCGACAATGTCGCCACTATGGGCTTTAAAGGCGACTAATAATTAGAGCGGCTAAAGGCTTTTAAAAGCAATTAAAGCCGCAGTAATCGCCACATTTAGCGACTCAACACCATTGGCCATGGGAATACCTACGCGGTGGTCACTCAGCGCCGCAATCTCTTTACTAACCCCCTCAGTTTCATTGCCCAATACATAGATAACCGGTGCTGTCGGTTTAAATTCCGCAAGCGGTATCGCCTGATGGGAAGAGAGGGTGCAGATTTCGAAGCCTTTATCTTTAAACGCTTTAAGCGCACGGGCGAGAGAATCACAGCGCAGGATATTACCCTTAAATAGAGTTCCGGCACTGGCCTTGATCACCAGTGGGCCAATATCTGCGCAGCCTTTAGCTGGCAGCAACAACCCATGGGCGGGGCTGGCGGTGACACTGCGAATAATCATGCCCAGATTCTGTGGGTTGGTAATACCATCCACAGCGATCAAGGGTTGCTGACCTGCCACAGGCAGCTGTTCTAAGGCCTGCTCGTAGGGTTCATAGCCCTGACAGTGAATATCACAGGCCACGCCCTGGTCCTGCTTGCTATTGCGCGAGATACGCGCCAGCTGCTCACGGCTGTGATAGCAGATTTCAATATTGCGCTGAGCTGCCAAGGTTTTGATCTGTTCGACAATCCCACCGCCACGATTGGACTCGGCGAGATGCAGGCGGAAAATTTGCAGGCTGCTGTCAGAGAGTATTTCCAGTACTGGCTTGCGGCCATAGACGGTAATCAGACGATTAAAGAATGATTTTTTCGCCAGATACTCAGGGCTGTCAGTTTGATTCATCAATATTTACTCAGTTTGTGCTTTTATTAACCGGATTTAGAAGGTTGGATATAGTGTCTAGCTGTTCGTTACTGGTATAGCCCTGTTGTGCGGCGAGGCCAACGGCAATCTCTCCAAGACTGGCATAGACCCTCTGCCAGTCGGGATGCGCTTTTAAGCTCTCTAGATGAGCCTCTATAGTTTTGTTGTCACCACGGGAAATAGGCCCGGTTAGCGCCGCAACCCCATCGCTATTGAAATAGTTATTAAGGCTATTTTCCGCTAGCGATTGGAGAATATTATCGCCACCTTCAGTCTGCACTCCAGTAGCCTCTAGTAGCTGCTGACTAAGGCTGAGAAGACTCACCAGATTATTAGAGGCCATCACCGTGGCGGCATGATAGAGGGCTTTTTTGTCCGGATTCAGCGCAAAACAATTGCCACCAATCCCAGTAAACAACTCAGTTAGAATAGCGCTCGCCTGCTGATCCCCTTCAATAGCACAGGCACTTCCAGAAAAATGATGCACAGAGTTTTCTGGATTGGCAAAGCTGTGTATTGGATGCACCGAGGCGCGATAGGCAGTGTCTGAAGCTGTTGATAAAATTTCTGAACTGAGAGAACCACTGCAGTGAAAAACACTATCTCCTTTGCGCAGCACCCCAGATGCCGCGAGACTTTCACTGACCGCTGAAATAGTATTATCCGGTGTGGCTATCAACCAGATATTGGCTGGCGACAGGTTTTCAAAATCCTCTTCAGCTCGACCCTGACCAATAAAGGCAACCGCCTCTGCAGCCGAAACCCTAGAGCGATTAATAATCTGCCCAATTGAAATTTCAAGCTCGGATTGCTGCTCGGCAAATAGCCTGCACAGAGTTTTACCGGCACGCCCGGCACCTATACAGGAGAGAGTGAGTGAAGTTTTGCCCCTGTCCAAGGCTGGGTTAACCGAGCAGTGCTTTGTAGGCTTGCAGCGCTTTTGGCATACCCATGGCCAGAGAATCGACGGTAAAGGCATGGCCGATAGAGACCTCGAGCAGACTTGGAATACTGGCAAACTTGGCTAGGTTATCCAGATTCAGATCGTGGCCGGCATTGACCCCCATCCCCAAACTGGTCGCCAGTTCAGCGGCGGCAAAATGCTCTTGGAAATTGCTCTCTAACTGATCACTGCCCCAGGCCGCAGCATAGGGGCCAGTGTAGAGTTCGATACGATCTGCGCCGACCTGCTTAGCCAGTTTAATCTGCTCAAGATCAGGATCCATAAACAGGCTTACGCGCATTCCCAGATCATGTAGCTGCTGGATAATAGGGCGTAGCTGTTCTGCGGAACTGTGCAGGTCAAAACCGTGGTCAGAGGTCAACTGGTCATCGCCATCTGGCACTAAGGTGCACTGATCGGGATGGGTCTCTTTAACCAGTTCAATAAAGCCCGGGTAACTGCCAACCGCTGGGGCAAAGGGATTGCCTTCAATATTAAATTCAACTGTATCAATTGGCTTAACCAAGGCCGCCAATCGACGCACATCATCCGGGCGGATATGGCGCTGGTCGGGGCGCGGGTGAACGGTTATACCATCGGCACCGTTGGCAATGCAGACCTTGGCGTGTTCGACAACATCCGGATAATTGCCCTCGCGGGAATTGCGAATTAAGGCTACCTTATTGAGATTAATACTGAGTGCGGTCATAGTCATTATCTATTTAGAGGAACCGGCATTTCATAGGCCGGTTCGATAGTTTCTAGTTTCGGTTCTGGCAGAGCTGTCCATGCTTTTGGATTTATCAGCCGCGCCTTAAGAATACGAATTGGGGAAACCGGAACATCCTGATACATTCCCATCGAACGTACCTCGACAGCAGCTATAGCATCGACAACTTCAATGCCCGAGATAACCGCGCCGAAAACCGTATAGCCCGGCCTTTTAGCCGTGGCGTCGAGGCGCTTATTGGTTTTATGGTTGATAAAAAACTGTGCCTTGGCGCTATCTGGATCAGCAACACGTGCCATAGCAATGCTGCCACGGATATTGCTTAAGCCATTATGGGATTCATTAACAATTGGGGCGCGGCCGGGTTCGCGGAAGCTCATATCAAAAGTATGGCCGCCGGACTGGATCATAAAACCCTTGATCACCCGGTGAAAGATCAGACCGTCATAATGATAGTTGTTGGTATTTTTAATAAAGTTATCGACGCTGATCGGCGCCTTATCTGCGAAGAGTTCGACAACAATATCGCCCATCTCGGTGGATAGTTTTACTCTTGGATTTCCTGTACTGGTCTTTTCTATACTTTTCTTATCAAGAGCCGCTTTATCAGTTTTAACTTGGTCGGCAAATGCCGGAGAGGTAAGTAGTAGCGATCCGGCTACTAATACAAAAAGTAAAACAACAGCTCTTTTCATTACTACCTCTTTAGTTTCTATCTACAGCTAGACTCTATTATGGCTCTCTAGTGCCGCACTCTACTGCCACTCTGAAAAACGCTTTCTACCACGCAGTTTGGGAATCAGGATAACCAGAATAGCGCCCAAAAATACTGTTAGACCGCCATATAAAAAAGACTCATTGCGCTTATCTTTCTGCAGGTCATCAACATTAGCTTTCAGCGCATCGTTTTCGCGCTGCAGCATATGATTATTCTTAACCAGCTGTTCATTCTGCTGATTAAGGGCAATAGCGTCCGAGGAAATAGTTCTAATTTCCGCCAGCTCACGAGCCACAGTCTCATTGTCACCCAGTGAGTTATCCAACTGGTCGCGCAGTGCTTTCGACTCTTCACGCAACTCATTGTAGTTTCTATCCAGCTCAGTATTACGCTTTTTAACCGCCGCCAGTTCTTTTTGCTGCTGGTTCAGTTTTATACGCGCAATCGGCTCGTCAACCAGATACTGAGATTCCATCCAACCCTCGGTACCTCTGGCTGTGATCAGGTGCGCCCAGCCATCAACCACTTCCAACAGACGCAGCTTGCTGCCGGTCTTAATGCCACGATGGACAATGGTGCAGCGTGAGCAGGGTGTTTCGCGCAATGGCACAAGAAACTCATCGGTAACATAAACGGTTTTTTCCTGCGGGTAGACCTTTTGTTCTGAAACCGCAGCTTCTACGGATTCTTCTGCAATCGCATTATTGCTTAGGGAGAGGGCGAAAACAGAGATTGCCAAAAATAGATAGTTCATGATTTTAAGATGTTCAGTTGGAGAAGCGTGGATAATACTCTGATCGGCGACAAATGATAACCATTTGCCGCCTAAAGCAGGGTTCAGGGAAGAACTTTCTTGAAAGGTTTCACGGTAACCTGCTTGTAAACACCGGCATCCATATAGGGGTCGGCATCGGCCCACTGCTGGGCATCCGCCAGACTATCAAATTCAGCGATCACCAGACTGCCTGTAAAACCGGCTTCACCCGGGTCCAGTGAATCTATGGCTGGATGCGGGCCAGCGACAAATAGGCGACCATCATTCTTTAGATCCTGTAATCGCTCCAGATGGGCAGGTCGCGCCTGCAGGCGTTTATCCAGACTATTGTCTACATCTTCACTGATAATTGCGTACCACATATTTTTACCCTGTTTGAGATTTTTATTGAGGAGCTGTTCTGGCTATGAGCACAGCTATTTACGAGCCTAGCTATTTCTGTTTCACGATATCTTCGAGAGGAATACCGGTCAGGCGCTTAATGCCGCTAAATAGATAGAACATATCGCCAATCATCACCAGCATTGCCGGCACTGCGATAACTGGGAAACTCAGCGCCGTCATCTTGCCGAGCTGCTCGTTAAATTCGATGGTGCCGGGATCTGCGGTAAGCAGATAAACCGCAAGAAAATAATTGAGCACTGAAGAGAGTAAAAACGAACCGGCGAGTATCCACGAGGCATTGGTCAGCAGCTGATCAAATTCAGCCTCACGCTTATTGGCCTTGAGGGCAGCGGTTATTTTATCGGTCTCAAGAATTGAATCATTGAGTAAAAACGTATGGATTAAAGGCTGGGAGGTTTTTAGCGAAACCAGTGTAGCCACACCAAACAGCCCGGGAATGCTAGCTTCTTTAATTGCGATATAAACCGCATCCAGCTCCATCAGACTGATACCGCCGGTCATCGAAACACTGACAACACCCAGCGCGGAGAAGAAATTGATTTTGCCACGGCTAAAGAAATCTCTAACACCGTAAATAATCGGGAAAGACAGCGCCACCACAATCGCCAGTTTAATACCCAGATACTCGTCACCGCTAAGTTTGGTCAGCACCAGCGTTGGTATGGCGATATTAAAGGCCAGATTTAAAAGCAGGCTTTCTTTCTTAGTCTCCGCCTTCTTGGGCTCTTCTTTTTTAGGCTTTTCTTCCCTAGTCAGCTTTTCTTGTTCAGGCTTTGGATAGGTATCTTTGATTTCGTCCATAGTAATCAATAATGATCATTTGGTTAATAAGGTAGGCATTGTAACCACTGGGCGACAGCTGTCTATATGGCAGCAATTAATAAAGTCAAAAAGCCTTTCAGGTAAGAATATTTTATTGCCAATACAGAATTCTTGATCTATTACTGAGGTTAATAAAAAAAAGGGTTAAGACCTCTTTGTATGTTGTTATTTTATAAGGCAAAAAGATGACAGAACTAGATCAAGAGTTAGATCGCGAACTAGATAAAGAGCTGAAGAAGGGAGCAGCTACTCAAGCTGTTCCAGCAATTGGTCCAAAAATGGCTGATTTATTAGTCGCCTACTTAAATCAACTAGGTGTGGAATATGTTTTTGGTGTACCTGGGGGTGCAATCGAACCTCTCTATGATGCACTAGCACGCAGTGAACGAAAAGGTGGCGTAAGAGCCGTAGTCGCCCGCCATGAAACCGGCGCAGCATTTATGGCCGATGGCTACGCTAGAAACAGCGGTAAGTTAGGTGTCTGCTGTTCAACCACCGGCCCGGGCGCAACCAATATGATTACCGGCGTTGCATCCGCCTACGAAAACAATGTGCCAATGCTAGTGATTACCGCGCAAACGGCCATTTCAACCTTTGGTAAAGGTGCTATTCAAGATTCCTCCTGTACTGGTGTGAACACTGTTGGGCTCTACCAGCACTGCAGCAGATACAACACGCTAATTTCCCATATAGATCAATTTGAACATAAGTTAGCTGCGGCAATTATGTCAGCGTTGGGCTCACCCGCCGGGCCTGCGCATATAAGTATTCCCCGCGATGTCATGGCCATGCCTATCTCTGTTACTAAAGCCAATTATCAGTTAAATACTCTCTTAGATAAGCCTGAATTGATTGATGACCACGCCGTAGATCAGCTTTTTGCCGAATTAAAAAAAGCGAAAAAGCCAGTGTTTATTATTGGCGATGAAGCCTGTGATGCGATTGGTAGTATTCTCACATTAGTGGTTAAAACCGGCGCTGACCTGATAGTGACCCCACAGGGGAAAGGGCTAGTCAGTCCTTATCACCCTCAATTTAAAGGGGTTTTTGGTTTTGCTGGCCACAGTGCCGCGCGAGAGGTGTTGGCTAACCCAGAAGTGGATTTAGTTATTGCCATAGGCGCGCGATTTGGCGAATTCTCCAGTAATGCCTGGGACACCAAAAGTCTGCTCAATGGCAAGTTAGTTCATGTGGAGTCCACTGAAGCCAACTTAACCAGAACGCCCATGGCAAAGCTGCACGTAAGAGGTTGTTTGGAAACCATCTTTGATCGTATAGCCAGCCGCTTTGGCATAGATACAAAAAGGTATATGAGACTGGTTAAATCAAGCAGTGCAAAGTCTGAAGCAACCATGACCAGACATTTTGAATTTGATGATGAGCAGGGTTATTGCTCCGACGCGACACCGATTAAACCCCAGCGTTTAATGCGCGATCTACCTCGACTATTCCCTCCCCACACTCGCTATCTAGTGGATACGGGCAACAGTTTGGCTTGGGGTACACATTATCTTCACCCCTTTGATCGACGTTTTTCGGGTAAACGAGAAGATCGTGGCGGCTTATTTAGTGCCTCAGTTGATTTTGCATCGATGGGCTGGGCGATTGGCAATGCGGTAGGGACCAGCTTGGCAATCGCAGATACTCCCGTTGTCTGTATTACCGGTGATGGTAGCTGGTTGATGAGCGGTCAGGAGATTATGGTCGCCGTCGAAGAAAAGCTAACGATTATTTTTGTTATTTTAAATGACAGTGCCTACGGCATGGTTCGTCACGGTCAAACCCTGACTGGAGCAGAGCCGACTGCCAATACATTAGCCAACGTAGATTTCGCTGCACTGGCCAATGCCATGGGTGCCCCCGGCCATATTATTCGCTCGCCAGAAGATCTTAATTGTCTGGATATAAAGACTATCTGCGCTCGTAAGGGCCCGACAATTCTGGACGTTAGAATTGATCAAAATGAAGCGCCACCCATAGGATTACGGACTAATGTGTTGCAAAGCGGATGACAGATAAGTCGGTTGAAACCATCACCACTAAAATTTGGCGTGAGACCCCCGAATCAGATAATCCCTTTGCAGCGGCAGACTGTTTTTGTTCTGGCTATGATGTCTATGGCGATCTATTAAAAAACGCCAGTTTGATCGATTACCTCTATTTACTGTTTAAATTAGAACGGCCCACTTCTCAGCAGTCTGCCTTGTTAGAGGGACTTGCCATTGCACTGGCTAATCCTGGCCCTCGCGATCACAGTGTTAGAGCAGCGATGAGTGCCGGTGTTGGTGGTTCAACTCATGCTTCCGCATTAATCGCAGCTCTCTCGGTGGGTGCCGGTAATCTGGGTGGTGCCAGAGAAGTCTTTCATGCCATGGAATACTGGCAACTCTGCGCTACCAATCTGCAAGACTGGCAACAGATAATTAAAAATCCACCTCAGGAAGGGCGTGCGGATGTCTGGTCGCCAATGGAACACCCACCTGGATTTGATCCCAATGGTATTAGCTGCCCGACACCAGTAATAAAAACTCTGGCGCATCTGGTCGAGGTCGGTCAAACCCCACATCTTAGTTGGCTGCAAGATAACCGGCAGCAGCTGGAGGAGTTTGCCGATTGCCCGCTGGCATTTTCCGGTGTTGCCGCAGCGGCACTTTTTGATCTGGATTTTTTGCCTGAGCAGGCAGAGATGCTCTATCTATTATTGCGCCTGCCCGGTGCTGCCGTTCACGCTTTGGAGCAGGAAAAACTTGGCTGGCGGAAGTACCCTTTTTTTGCCAATGGCTTCAAATTAAATCCGTAAACACAACTACAAATTTGGAAAAACTGTATGCCGGTTCACAGTAAGTTAGAGAAGTTTGAGGATAATTGGCGAACCTCAATTGGCGGTTGGTCTCTTGAGGGGAAAGTTGTTTTGCGCGGCAAGGATGTTTTTACCGAGTTGAATGAAAAGCCATGGATGGAATATCTGTTATATGCGGCAACCGGTAAAGAATCGCCAAAGATAGCGCGCCTAATGGAGGCAATGTGGGTGATCTGTACCAGCTTTCCCGATCCGCGAATCTGGAATAACCGGATCTCTGCATTGGCAGGAACTGCTCGGTCAACTGGAGTTTTGGCCGCAGCTGGATCGCTGGCAGTAACCGAGGCGACGATATACGGGTTAAAGCCAATTAAAGGAGCCACGGATTTTTTTTATCGCGCCGAGGCACGGTTGTCCGAGGGTAAAAGTTTAGAGCAGATAGTAAAGGCAGAGTTAAAACAGTTCCGCAGTATTTACGGGTATGGACGGCCTATTGTAGATGCGGATGAACGCGTAAAACCAATGATGGAATTTGCTCGTTCAATTGACTGTGGCAATGGCAAGTTTGTCAAACTGGCTTTTGATATTGACAAGTATTTAAGTAATACCCGACTTAAATACAGGATCAATATAGCGGCAGTTTGTGCGGCATTGTTGGCTGATGAAGGTTTGAGCCCAATGGATTTTTATCATATGGCAACATTGGCTTTTACCGCTGGCGCTATACCCTGTTTTATCGATGCAAGTAATCAGCATGAGGGAGGTTTTTTTCCCTTGCGAACCTCTCGACTCAGTTTTACAGGCGTCGAAGAGGTCAGACACTGGGAGGTGTAGAGCATGTGTAAACTGTATGGAGTATTTTTAGTAGCGGGGCTAATTTCAATCAATAGCTTGGGTCAGGATAGTTTAAATTCGGATGTCGATTTTGCCGGATTCTACGGGGATGAAGACTTTGTTTCTATTGCTACAGGTAGTGTTCAGCCAATTGCCAAAGCTCCGGCAGTCGCCTCGGTAATTACGGCCCAGCAGATTCAGGCTATGGGCGCTAGAGATATTGATCAGGTTTTAGAGACTGTTCCCGGTTTGCATGTCAGTCGCAGTGCAATTGACAATCCTCTGTATATTTTTCGGGGTGTGAACGCCGACTTTAATCCGCAAGTGTTAATGCTAATAAATGGCATCCCAATCACCAATCTATTTCAGGGAGACCGTAATCTGGTTTGGGGTGGAATGCCCATAGAAGCGATTGCCAGAATAGAGGTAATTCGTGGACCGGGTTCTGCACTCTATGGTGCCGATGCCTTTGCTGGTGTTATCAATATAGTCACCAAGGGGCCGGAAGAGATAGAGAAAAACTCTGCTGGTGCAGTTATAGGTGACTTTGGCACAAGAGAGGTATGGTTGGCCGCAGAGGGAGAAACTGGCGAGATGGCCTATTCAGCGGTTATTGAATTGGGCGAAACCGATGGCACGGATGAGCAGATTCAGAGCGATGCCCAGAGTCTGTTTGATTTGCTCTCGGGAACCTCGGTATCAAATGCACCTGGATCGGTTAATCGTTCCCAGCAAAATATTGATATCAGACTAGAGGCTCTCTACAAAAAGATGCGCTTTAGACTGGGCAGTCAAATTCGCAAAGATATTGGCGATGGTGCCGGTGCAGCGGAGACCTTAAATCCAACCAATAAGTTTGCCAGTCAGCGTTTAAATTTTGATTTTACTTATACTGAAGCCGAACTTTCTAAAAACACCTCCCTTGAGTTTCAGGCCAGTTATCTGGATACCTCCCAGGAAGTTGAAGGCAACTTTATTCTCTATCCCCCGGGTTCCAGAGGTCCATTTTTCGATTCACTTGGCGCGCCGATATTTCCGCCTTTCCCTGACGGCGTAATAGGCAATCCGGAAATTTTTGAAAACCATTTTCGCGCTAGCCTGCGTCTCAACTACAAAGGTATAGAGCACCACAATCTGAGTATGGGCAGCGGCTATTACCACGGCCAGATCGACAAGGTTACCGAAGAGAAAAACTTTGGTATCCACCCGGACACATTGTTGCCGATTTTGCCCGGTGATCCGCTAGTGGATGTCTCTGATACACCGCTGGTATTTTTGACTGAAGACGAGCGGGACAATCACTATCTGTACGTTCAGGATGTCTGGTTGATTGACAATGACTGGGAGCTGACCGCAGGTCTTCGTTTCGATAAATATTCCGATTTTGGTTCTACCACCAACCCGCGTATCGCGCTGGTCTGGTCGACCAGCTATAAGTTAACCACCAAGTTCCTCTACGGCGAGGCATTTCGTGCGCCATCTTTTGCCCAGACAAGAGCAATTAACAATCCATTGATTCTGGGTAATATCGATCTTAAGCCGGAAGAGATTAAGAGTTATGAGATTGCATTCGATTATCGTCCGAACTATGAATTAACCTTGAATACCAATTTTTTCTACTATGACTGGACAGATATTATTCAGTTTATACCGGATATGAGTGGCAGTACTCGAACGGCGCAAAATGCCGGCGAGCAGACTGGTTACGGTATGGAGTTTGAGGTCAATTGGTCAGCGACAGATGATTTAACTATCAGCAGTAACTTTTCCATTCAGAAATCTACTGATGAAACCCTTGATGTAGCAGCTTCCAAATCACCGGAAAAGCAGTTTTATCTGCGTGGCGACTGGACATTGCCCAGTGATTGGCGAGTGAATATGCAGGCTAACTGGGTGATGGATCGGAATCGCATGATTGGTGATCTGCGTCCACAGGTTGATGATTATCTTATTGTCGATCTATCAGTTCGAAAGGTATTAACTAAGTCGTTTGAGCTAGGGTTTACGATTAATAATGCTTTTGATGAGGACGCTCGAGAGCCGAGCCCCAACTCTGCCCCAGTGCCTTTTATACCCAATGATCTACCCTTATCAGGTAGAACAGTATTGGGTGAAATCCGCTATAGCTTTTAAACGCCGGTTAGACTCAGGGTGAAAGTGAGGGGTTCAATGTCAGCTTTGGTCTAGATGACTGGCTGACTTTTTTACAGCAGTACAGGGAGTAGTGCTATAAAAATCAAACAGATGGTGTCTGTATTTTGGCTGGCTCTGGCCGGCCTCTCCTCCACAGGAGTTGTATCTCTGGCTGGCGCTGCAACTGTTGCTGAAGAAGCTATTGATCTGGTGATTATTTATCCAGAGGTGCGCGAACCCTTTGCCAGGATTTTTGAAGAGGTTGTTCGGGGGGCAGAAGAGGGCTATCAGCAGGAAGTTAGGCGAGTTTCTATGGCTGATAATCAATCACCGGTCGACTTTGTACATGTGCTGGATCAGAGCTCTCCGGTGTTGGTTCTTGGCAACCGACTGGCACGGCAGGTCACTGAACACAATGCCGACCGGCGTTTAATTGTTGGCGCGGTCAACAGTGAATACAACAATGTATTTGGTATTACGCTTGTTCCTGACGCCGCGGTTGTTGCCGCAAAGCTGCCGCTGTTGGTTCCTGATGTAAGGACGGTCCATATTGTTACCAACCCTGATAATAATCTGCTCGATTTTGATCATGTAACAACGGTGCTGCAGCAGCAGGGTATAGAGCTCTCTATTCATCGGGCTGAGGATGTTAGGGTTGCCGCTGGGGTCTATCGGGATCTTATGCCAACTCTGAGTGAACAGGATGCTGTGTGGATTCTTCCCAAGGGTTCATTTGTTAACAACGCTGTGTTGGCAATTCTGCTTCATGAATCATGGGAAAAATACTTTGTGGTTTTTTCCTCAAATCCTATCCATGTTAAGCGCGGTGCGCTTTTTTCAATCTATCCGAATAATTACAAAATGGGCTTAAGTCTCGGTCGTATGGCTTGGGATATAGCTCAGGGTAATTCCCCTCAGCGCCAGATGCAGGCGTTGGAGGACGTATTCATTACGGTCAATGAGCGTACTAGTAATCACCTAGGTATTAACCTTAGTGACGATATACGCAGTCATATTGATTTGATTCTGCCTGCTCGCTAACCATCAAAAGATAATCATGAAAAGACAAGCTAAAAAAGGTTGGTTCGATAAGCTGAGATTTAGAACTCAGTTTTCACTGGTGTTTGTCATCGGAATTTTACTGCTAGCCACTGTGACCTCGGTGGTGGTGAGCAAGATATCCAGTGGCATTATTGAAGATCATCAGGTTCTTCAGGGAAAGCAGGTCACCGAATCTCTGGCGCGTCAAAGTGAAGTTGCATTGCTCTATCAAAGCCCCGAGAGCGCTGAGGATATAGGTAGAAATGCCATTAATTTTCCCGGGGTAAAGGGGATTGTTATTGAGACAGAGAAATCTGACCTGCTCTTTAGCATTGGTGTTACTTCACTGACTTCCTCCACTTCAATGGTTAATGAAGATAGATCCGCAGAGCTAAGCCTGGCGGAAGAAGACGAAAACCTTTGGAAGTTCACCTCTCCGGTATTTGTCAGTAGTGATGGCAATGAGCTTGATATACAGGATTTGGAGGAGATCGAGAGTCTTGGCAAAGAGAATATTTTGCTCGGTTATATTACCGTTATCGTCGGTAAAGATACCCTGAGGCTGATGCAGCAGAGTACCCTGCGAAATAACCTGTTGGTCTCCTTTGCTGGGGCGATGATTTTACTCTTGATACTGCTGTATTTTTCCCGCCGTCTGACGCGACCAATTGAGCGCTTGTCGGCAGTGATGGAGAGAGCACGAGACGGTAAAAGGAAAACCATCCGAGCCAGAGTCAATGGCCCGGTTGATATCACCGAGATGCAGGACTCGTTTAATAGCATGATGCAGGTGCTCGAAGACCGTCAGGGTGATTTGGAACGGGCGATGAATTCGGCTCTCGAGTCTGCGCGGGTAAAAGGTGAATTTGCCGCCAATGTTACCCATGAGTTGCGCACACCGATGAATGCGGTGCTGGGTATGCTCGACCTATTGTTGACCATGGGGCTAAGTTACAAACAGAAGGAGTATGTAGAGACCGCCAAGTCATCTGGTGAAAGTTTACTCAGCCTTATCGACGAGATACTGGATTTCTCTGAGGGCGATGCCGGTAAAATCAGTATCAATAATCACGACTACCTGCTCAATGAAAGTCTCGATGATATTGTCGGCTTGCTGTCTAGCACGGCACTGAAAAAGCAGATAAATATTGGCTATATAGTAGATCCGGATGTACCTCAGGCGTTGCATTCGGATAGTGTAAGAATCCGTCAGGTACTGATCAATCTGGCCGGTAATGGCGTTAAGTTTACTGATAGTGGCGAGGTCTCGATTCATGTCAGTGTCGACCGCGACAGTCCAGTTTCAGAAAGCTTAGTTACAGATACTGTTGAAGATGCTACTGCCATCGAAGGCGCTACGGCTATCGAAGCTACTACCCAGCTTAAATTTGTTGTTAAAGACACCGGAATAGGGGTCTCACTGGAAGATCAGTCACGGGTTTTTGAAGCCTTTACGCAGGTCGATTCATCAACCACCAAAGAGTATCAGGGCACAGGTTTGGGACTCGCAATCAGCACGCAGATTATTGAGATGATGGGCGGCGATATATTTGTCTCCAGTGAGGTGGGTGTGGGCAGTGAGTTCGGTTTTACCCTGCCGGTGCAGACCCGACAGGAACCCGATCCAGCACCGCTGCATGAAGAGCTGGATGGTATCCATGCGCTGTTTATCAGTGGCAGTGAAATACTAAATACAGTGGCTAGCCAAAAACTCCCGGAATTGGGTGTCAGGGTTCAGTTCGCCAACTCCGGATCTGAGGCATTAAATCTTATTCGCGCCAGCACCGCTCAAGACCGCTTCGATATTCTATTTATCGATCAGGATATCGGTGATATTAAAGTCAATGATTTTATCGGCTTCCTCAAGAAAGAGGAAAATTTCGGCAAGCGCCTAGCAGTGATGTTGAGTAACCCTTGGGCCGTCGATCCACAGATTCGCGATCTCGCACTGCCGCGCTTAAATAAACCTCTGCGTTCCAATTCCTTTGCCGAATTGCTGGTTAAATATTTTGTCACCGAACATCTTAGCGATTCCGACGAATATCAAATCTTAAAAGAGCCAGAGCCCAAAGGATGCCGGGTGTTAATTGTCGATGATAATCGCGCCAATCAACAGGTCGCTATGGCCATGTTGGAAAAACTCGGCTGTCAGGCTGGTGTTGCGGAAAATGGCCAGAAAGCACTGGAGCGGGTGGCTCGAGAGCACTTTGATTTGGTGTTGATGGATTGCAATATGCCAGTGATGAATGGCTATGATGCGACCACTAAAATACGTGAACTTGAGGGTGATAAAGCCGGAACTCTGCCGATAATTGCCATGACCGCCAATAACAGCAAAGCTGAAGAGGAACATTGCAAAGATGTCGGCATGAATGATTTTCTACCGAAACCATTAAGTCTCAATGGTTTGAGTGAAAAGTTGGATCAGTGGGCCGGCAATGAATTTCAACAGTCGCAGTTACCACCGGCCAGTAGCAGCGAGGTACGACAACCTGAAGCTACCTACAGATCCCTGAGTTATGACGCCAAAGTGGTTGAAGCACTGCGCGAGGCGGTGGGCGAAGTTGTCTCCTCAATGGCTGCTGCCTTTGTCGAAGATACTCCGGTCTATCTGGAAAAATTAAGGGCCGCTGCGATAGAGGGTAATGCCCGTCATGTTCGCGAGATGGCGCATACTATTAAGGGTAGCGCGGCTAATTTTGGTGCTCATGACCTAGTGCGACTGAGCAAGGTTCTCGAAGATCGTGCCGCGCAGGAAGATCTCAGTCGTGTGCTCGATCATGTGACTAAAATCTCTGACGCTTTTGATCTTTTAAAAGATGATTTAAAGCAGGAGATATCACCGGTTAATCAGGCCGCCAAAGTGCCGTTTAAAAATGATCACCACAGTCGCATTCTGGTTGTCGATGATGACCGCACTATGCGTCTGGCTCTGGTCGATGCCTTTCTTAAAGAGAACTATGAAGTTGAAGAAGCCAGCAATGGTATGCACGCGCTGAATATCTGCAAGCGGCGCATGCCCGATCTGGTACTGATGGATGCGGTGATGCCCGAGTTGGATGGTTTTGATGCCTGTCAGATGATTCGTGATACAGCTCAGGGCGGCGATATACCTGTATTGATGGTTACCGCCCTCGAGGATGAAGAGTCGATAGTCAAAGCCTTTTCAAGCGGCGCTACAGATTATATTGCCAAGCCAATCAATTTCTCGGTAATGAAACAGCGAGTGGCGCGGCTGATTAAAGCCAACAAGGCAGAGAAAGATGTCAAGAAACTCGCCTACCACGACCCGCTGACTGGTCTTCCCAATCGCGCTCAGTTAAAACAGCAGATTCGCATTATTGTTAACCGCGCAGCCATAGAAAAGCAGCGCTTCGCGATTATGTTTCTCGATCTGGACCGCTTTAAAATGATCAACGACACCATGGGTCACGACGCCGGCGATCTGTTGCTTAAAGCGGTTGCCGATCGGATTCGCCACTGCGTGCGCGAAAGTGATTTTATTGCCCGCCTTGGGGGTGATGAATTTACCATTGTTTTAGAAGATATAGAGAGCCCGGAAAGCGCCGCTAATGTCGCCGAAAAGATCTGCAGATCAGTAGGCCAACCCTTTGTGTTTATGCAGCAGAAGATGTTTGTGACTACTAGTATTGGTATCTCGATTTTCCCCGATGATGGAGAGGATGTCAGCGCGCTGATCAAGCACGCGGACTCGGCAATGTTCCGCGCCAAAGAAAAGCGTAATAATTTCTGTTTCTATGAACAGGGCATGGAAGCAGAGATTGCCAAGCGCCTTAAGCTAGAGCAGGAATTGCGCAAAGCCATCGACGAAGATGAACTGGTTTTGCACTATCAACCACAGGTCAGATTAAAAACCGGCGAACTGATTGGTGCCGAGGCGCTAGTGCGCTGGCAGCATCCGGCTAAAGGGCTGGTATCACCAGATGTCTTTATTCCTCTGGCTGAAGAGAGTGGTCTGATCAATCAACTTAGCGACTGGGTTCTGGAAAATGCCGCCGTGCAGTTAAAGCACTGGATTCAAAAGGGCCATAAATTAACCCTGGCGGTGAATCTATCGGTCAAAGACCTGATGGCAGAGGAGCTGCATACTAAATTACATGACCTTATTCAGCGCAATAGCTTGCCGAAAAATGTGCTTGAGCTGGAAATTACCGAGAGCACATTGATGGATCATCCGGAGTTAATGATCACTGAAATTAATAAAATTAAAAGAATGGGTATCACCATTGCCGTGGACGACTTTGGCAGTGGTTATTCATCGCTCAATTATTTAAAACGGCTGCCGGTGGATGTGCTGAAAATAGATCGCTCGTTTATCTCTGATATTGAATCAGACCCCAGTGACAGTGCCATTGTTGCGGGTATTATCGGGCTCGCCAAAAGTCTTAAGATGGGAACCGTTGCCGAGGGTGTGGAAACTGAAGAGCAGCGGCAGATATTGGAAACCTTGGGCTGTGATAATTATCAGGGCTATCTGTTCAGCAAGCCGCTGACGGCAAAGTTATTTGCCAAGAAGTTTCTCTCCAGTGAAAAAGTCACCTAAATCAACTTTTTGGCTCATTGATTTGGGGTGCTGTATAAGGTGCAGTATGGGATAATGGCGGCGAAGTTTTTTAACTGCTATTTTCACTACTAATGAGTGCCAGTCCTTGAGCGAATATCTTTCTATCCATCCTGAAAATCCCCAGCAGCGTCTGATAGCCAAAGCGGCAGAAATTGTTCGCAAAGGCGGCGTTATTGTCTATCCCACCGACTCGGTGTACGCCATCGGCTGCCATATTGGTGACAAGCAGGCCCTCGACCGTATTCGCGCTATTCGCCATATCGACAAAAATCATAACTTTACCCTGATGTGTCGAGACCTCTCTGAACTGGCCAGCTATGCCAAGGTAGATAACAGCGCCTTTCGTAGCCTTAAAGCTAGCACCCCGGGGCCTTTTACCTTTATTCTGCCGGCCACCTCTGAAGTGCCGCGCCGACTGATGCACCCCAAGCGTAAAACCATTGGTCTGCGAGTCCCCGACAGTCCCATTGCCCAAGCACTGCTCGAAGAGCTGGCCGAGCCAATGATGAGTGTCACCCTAATCTTGCCCGACGATGATTACCCACTCTCCGATCCCTACGATATTCGCGCTGCCATGGAAGCTCATGTGGATGTGATTGTCGACGGCGGTTACTGCGGGCTTGAGCCCACTACAGTCGTGGATATGACCGGATCTCTGCCAGAAATTACCCGTCAGGGTATGGGTGATTTTTCGACATATTGATAATCGTGGTGGTTAACATGATGGTTAAGTGCTGCATTGCGGTTATAATCTCGCCCATATGATAAATTGAGTCGACCGTGACTACCCAAGCTACTCCGCTGGAAGAAAATACTCCCCTCGAACAACCCGGTGACGTCGCGGGCAATAAGTTGCGCCCGGAGCAGGAAGAGATGCCTTTTGCCATGGTGCAGGGCAAAGAACTGACAGTAGTTCCCAAAGACCTGTATATCCCGCCGGACGCTCTGGAAGTTTTTCTCGAAGCCTTTGAGGGGCCGCTCGATTTACTGCTGTATTTAATCCGCCGTCAAAATCTCGATATCCTCGAGATCAATGTTGCCGAAATTACCAAGCAATATATGGGCTATATCGGCCTGATGGAATCTATACACCTAGAATTAGCAGCAGAGTATCTGGTGATGGCAGCCATGCTCGCCGAAATTAAATCGCGTATGCTGCTGCCCCGTCAGGTATCAGAGGAAGAGGACGAAGAAGATCCGCGGGCAGAGTTAATCCGTCGTCTGCAAGAGTATGAACGCTTTAAGAAAGCCGCAGATGATATTGATGAGATGCCGCGACTTGGCCGCGATATTCATCAGGCTTCGGCCCATGCCCCTGAGCGAGATCAGGAAGTACAGCACCCCGCCGTTGATATGCGTGAAGTGCTGGCAGCGCTTGCAGATGTACTGCAGCGCGCAGAAATGTTTGAAAGTCATCAGGTGGAGATGGAAAAGCTCTCCACCAGAGAGCGTATGACCATGGTGCTAGATACGCTTCAGGGTGAGCAATTTATCCCTTTCGTCAGCTTATTTAAGCTCTCCGAGGGAAAACTTGGCGTAGTGGTTACCTTTTTGGCCATTATGGAATTGATCAAAGAGTCATTGGTAGAAATCGTGCAGAGCGAATCCTTTGGCCCAATACATGTAAAAGCTAGAACATCATGAATGCAGACTTAATAAAAAGAATTATCGAAGGTGCCCTGTTAGCTGCAGGTAAGCCATTGGATATCGCCAGAGTTGAAAACCTCTTTGAAGAGGACGAGCGCCCACCCCGCGATCAACTTCGCGCCGCTCTCGAAGAGATCGAGTCAGACTGCCGCGGACGTGGATTTGAGTTGATGCAAACTGCCAGCGGTTACCGCTTTCAGGTGCGCCAGGATCTTTCCAGCTGGGTCAACAGACTGTGGACTGAAAAGCCCAAGCGTTACTCCCGGGCAATGCTCGAAACACTGGCGCTCATCGCCTATCGTCAGCCGCTAACTCGCGGTGATATTGAACAGGTGCGAGGTGTAGCGGTAAGTTCAGATATTATCCGCACACTTCAGGAGCGCGACTGGGTGAGAGTAGTGGGCTACCGTGATGTGCCGGGTAAACCTGCACTCTATGCAACCACCAAGAACTTTCTCGATTACTTTAATATTAAAAACCTTGAGCAGTTGCCAGCACTCAGTGAGATCAAAGATTTCGCCGAGCTCGATCCAGAGCTTGAACTGGCTCTTTCAGGGAACTCCGGTAAAAATTCAGTAGAGACATCTGCCCCAGAGGCAGCCAACGATGAAGTATCCGACACCATTGTCGAAGACTTCGATTTGCAGCAGCAGGCCGACGGCGAATATAGCGTTGATGATGTTGATGCAGATATTGATTCAGACGATTTAATAAGCGGCTCCAACTCATGAGTGAAAAACTACAAAAAATATTGGCAACCGCAGGTCTGGGTTCGCGCCGTGAACTTGAAAAATGGATTTCTGCCGGACGTGTTTCCGTCAATGGTGCGGTGGCCAAGTTAGGCGATCGTGCCGAGAACGATGATCGAATTCTGGTCGATGGCCGGCCGATTAAAATTGTTACCGACGATGTCCCAAGAGTGCTGATGTACAGCAAGCCTGAAGGTGAGGTGTGCACCACCTCAGACCCCGATGGCCGACCCACAGTATTTGATCGCTTACCGCGCCTAAGCCGCGGTCGCTGGATCGCCATTGGACGTCTCGATATCAACACCAGTGGACTGCTGCTGTTTACCAACCACGGTGAATTAGCCAATCGTCTGATGCATCCGTCCTACGAAGTGAAGCGCGAGTATATGGTGCGTATTCACGGCGACGTTGATGAAGCAATGATCAAGCGCCTGACTGACGGTGTGATCCTGGAAGATGGCATCGCCCGCTTCCAGACTGTAAAAGCTCAGCACGCTCGCAGCTCCGCAGATGAGGGTGGACGAAATCGCTGGTTTAGAGTGATTCTCGCCGAAGGGCGAACCCGCGAAGTTAGACGTTTGTGGGAGTCTCAGGATGTTGAAGTTAATCGCCTGAAGCGTATCAGTTACGGCCCTATCGACCTGCCGTCGATTGTACGCAGCTCAGACTTTATTGAGCTCGATCCGAAGCAAGTGGTGTCACTGTTTAATGCGGTTAGCCTTAGACCACCGAAGTTTAGTGAGAAGAGTGTTTTCCGCGATATGCGTGAGCGCAAAGAGAAGAAGTTACGCGCTCGCGGCAATACTTATAAATAAAAGCTGTTTCTTAAGCGTTCTTATTTAAGAGCTTTTGCGCTGAGGTTGCGCGTCGATAGACTGACCGTTGACCTCTTTGCTATCCCCACCTAGCAAGTAAAGATAAGCCGGCATAATCTCAGCCGCTGATTTTAGGCTGCCGGGATTTTCCGCAGGAAATGCCTGAGCGCGCATACCAGTCGCAGTTGCGCCGGGATTAATCGCATTAATCCGCACCGAACCCAGCCCCTCAAGCTCTGAAGCCCAGACCTGCACCATGCCCTCAACAGCAAATTTCGATACCGCGTAAGCACCCCAGAAAGAGCGTCCAACGCGACCCACACCGGAGGTGGTAAAGATCACCGAAGCATCCGCAGACTTTTCCAGAACCGGCATCAGCGCCTGGGTCATCTGAAACTGCGCAGTAACATTAACCTGCATTACCTTATCCCAGACATCCGAACGATAATTGCTCAGCGGCGTGCGCTGGCCGAGAATCCCAGCGTTATGCAACAGGCCGTCGAGATGGCCGAGCTGCTCGTCAATATGACCGCATAACTCATTGAAATTGTCGCTGGTGGCGCCTTCCAAATCTATAGGGTAGATAATCGGCTCCGGCCCACCGGCCTCGACAACCTGGTCGTAAACCTGCTCCAGTTTGGCGACTGTTCTGCCGGCAAGAATCACCGTTGCGCCAAGGGCTGCACAGCTCAGTGCTGCAGTTTTGCCAATACCGTCGCCAGCACCGGTAATAAGAATATTACGGCCTGTTAGTAGATTGGTTTCTGCTTGGTATTCGGCAATCTGTGTTGCTGATAGCATATTTTTTTGTACTCTTTTTATTTAAACGTAAAAGTCATTTTTTCATCCCGGCCGATCATTCCTATGTCATCCTGAGAGAGTGAAACGAACCGAAGGATCTCTGTATAACCTCGGGAGATCTTTCCACTCACTTCGTTCGGTCAAGATGACAGAAAAACCACCGTCATCCCAACTAAAGAACGTCACCCCAACTAAAGAACGTCACCCCAGCGTAGGCTGGGGTCTATCGAATTACGCTGCGAACCGAAAAGATACTGGCTTTCGCCAGTATGACGCAGGTCACCCCCCAAACAGCATCGAATGCAATTCCTCAGATCGCTCAACAACCCAGTCAGCTCGCCAGTCTGCAATATCCACACCCTGCTCAATATATCCCCAAGCCGCCGCTATATTACGGGTGCCCGCAGCACGCCCAGATTCAATATCTCGCACATGGTCACCCACATACAAGCAGTCACCGGGCGCCATAGAAATCTCCGAGCAAGCCAGCAAAATCGGTTCCGGATGGGGCTTAGTCTGAGTCACATGATCCGGACAGATCACCGTAGCCGCAGCCTCCATCAAACCCAACTGCACCATCGCCGATTCCGTATAGCGCCATGGTTTATTAGTCACCACGCCCCAGGGAATACTTCGCGAACGACATTCATCCAAAACCTCTTGCAGGCCCTCAAATAGCGCTGTTTTATCCGCCAGATTGGCAAAATAAAGTTCCAGGAATTCTTCGCGCAGAGCCTCAAACTCACGGTGGCCGGGATCAATTTTAAAACCACTCTGAATCAAACCCACCGAGCCATTAGTGACACTAGTGCGAATAGCATTATCCGGCAGCGGTTCACGACCATGCAGACTCAACTGCTTGTTTAACGCCGTAATAAAATCCGGCGCTGTATCCAGAAGTGTTCCATCCAGATCAAACAGCAACCCCTTAAAATCAAGCATAGTAAAAATCCCTTAGGCGGGTTTGCGCGCGCAAATCATATAATTCACGCTGACATCGGAATCATTCAAACGATAGGTTTTGGTCAGCGGGTTATAGGTCAGACCAGTCATCTCATCGATCTCCAGCCCCGCCTCTCTAATCCACTGGCCAAGCTCCGCTGGGCGAATAAACTTGCCGTATTCATGGGTGCCCTTGGGCAGCATACGCAGTACATATTCAACGCCAATCACCGCAAACAGATAGGACTTGGGATTGCGGTTAATGGTCGAGAAAAACAGCGTACCACCGGGCTTGGTCAAGGCGGCACAGGCGGCGACAACCGAGCCGGGATCGGGTACATGCTCAAGCATCTCCAGGCAGGTCACCGTATCAAAAGTCTCGCCGTGCTTCTGGGCAAAATCTTCCGCGGTAGATTTTTGGTAATCCACCTCAACCCCGGATTCCAGCTTGTGCAGATTACCCACCGCCAGCGGTGCTTCGCCCATATCAATACCAGTGACTTCAGCGCCACGCTGAGCCAAGGCTTCACAGAGAATTCCGCCACCACAGCCAACATCCAATACTTTTTGCTCGGCAACCGGCGCCAGTTTGTCTATCCAGTTGGCGCGCAGGGGGTTGATATCGTGCAGCGGTTTGAATTCACTATTGCGATCCCACCAGCGGCTGGCCAGTTTTTCAAACTTAGCAACTTCGTCGGGATCGACATTTAAATTCGCATTTTTTTCGCTGTTAGACATAAGCAGTAAGTACCAGTAAATGTTTGTGTTAGTCAGGTTTAATCTGGGTACGCCATTGATCGGCGGTCTGGATCAGCTCGGCCTCGTTGAGGGTCAGCAATGTGCGCTCTTTCATCAGCGCCTTGCCAGCCACCCAGCTGTGGCTGACCTGACTGCCGGCATTGGTATAGACCATCTGTGATGCTGGATTATACAGCGGTTTCTGGCTGAGAGAATTGATTTCAACGGCGATTATATCGGCGCTCTTACCCGCTTCCAGGCTGCCGATCTGATCCTGCCAGCCCAGTGCCTTAGCACCATTAAGAGTTGCCATACGCAGAGCGGCGTGGGCATCCAGTGCGGAGGCATCACCAGAGACGCCCTTGGCCAACAGGGCGGCGGTTTTTAATTCGCCAAATAAATCCAGATCATTATTGCTCGCCGCACCGTCGGTACCCAGAGCCACATTGATACCTGCATCCATCAGTTCGGCAACCGGGCAAAAGCCGCTGGCCAGCTTAAGGTTGGACTCGGGGCAGTGCACCACATGGCAGTTATTGTCTTGAATCAGACGAATATCATCCTTGTCAATCTGGGTCATATGCACCAGCTGAGTCTGTGGCAGCAGAATGCCTAAATCATCCAGTCGCTGCATCGGTCGGCAGCTGTACAGATGAACTGAATCAGTAATTTCTTTAGCGGTCTCATGGCAGTGAATATGCACCGCCATATCCAGCTCATTGGCATAGGTGGCAATTCTGCGTAGGGTTTCATCGCCCACCGTGTAGGGCGCATGGGGTGCGCAGGCGATCTTAATTAAATCATTATCTTTATAGGTGTCGCGGAGTTTGAGGCCCTGGTGAATATAGTCATCCGGATCCTTGCCGCCGGCTGTCGGGAAATCAAAGACGGTAAAGCCAATCTGGCTGCGCATACCGCAGGCGCGAACCTGCTCGGCAGCGCTGTCGGCAAAGAAGTACATATCGGCAAAACAGGTAGTGCCGGTTTGAATCATCTCGGCCATTGCCAGTTTGGTGCCGTCGGCAACAAACTGTTCACCCAGAAAACGATTTTCAACTGGCCAGATATGCTCTTCCAACCAAGGCTCCAGTGGCTGATCATCGGCATAGCCGCGCAACAGACTCATGGCGGCATGGCCGTGGGCATTAACCAGCCCAGGCATAAGTACATGGTCGTCTAAATCCACCACCGAGTCCGGGTTAAATTTGCTTAAAGCCTCGGCCTGCGGGTAGATGCCGACAATCTTTTGCTGGTCAATGGCCAGCGCGCAATTCTCAAAAACGCGGTTCTCTGGAACGATGGGGATAATCCAGCGGCTATTTATAAGTAAATCGATTTTTGTTGGCTGCATGTGGGCTCCTGAGCAAGTGCTGGGAGTATACCGACTTTTCAATTGGGTTTAAGCTCTGTAGTGACTTTCAGGGCAATAAAAGCGACCCATTGGGGGTATATATGTGGTAATATTTCGGGCTTTGAAAAGGTCGGTTTTAGCACCCCATGGTGCGCGGTAAAGATCAGCCGGTTTACAGCCAAATGCGGCGGCAAAACAATAGCAATAAAAAACCAGGACGCAACGGAATCTTATGGGTGAAATAGCAAAAGAAATTGTTCCAATAAATATCGAAGACGAGCTCAAGCAGTCATATCTGGCCTACGCGATGAGCGTTATTGTCGGCCGTGCACTGCCCGATGTTAGAGACGGCCTCAAGCCGGTTCACCGTCGCGCACTCTTCGCTATGCACGAGTTGGGTAATGACTGGAATAAAGCCTACAAAAAGTCAGCCCGTGTTGTTGGTGATGTGATTGGTAAGTATCACCCCCACGGTGATTCGGCCGTTTACGAGACCATTGTTCGAATGGCTCAGCCATTCTCACTGCGTTATATGCTTGTTGACGGCCAGGGTAACTTTGGTTCTGTTGACGGCGACTCCGCTGCGGCAATGCGATACACCGAAATCCGTATGACCAAGATCGCCCACGCGCTGATCGAAGACTTGGAAAAAGACACAGTCGATTTTGTCCCCAACTATGATGAAACCGAACAGATTCCAGTGGTTATGCCAACCCGTATCCCCAACTTGCTGGTTAACGGCTCGTCCGGTATCGCAGTGGGCATGGCGACCAATATTCCGCCCCACAACCTGACCGAAGTAGTCAAAGGTTGTCTGGCAATGATTGATAACCCGGATATCACCGTCGACGAACTGATGGAATATATCCCCGGCCCAGATTTCCCCACCGGCGCTATTATCAATGGCCGAGCCGGCATTATTGAAGCCTACCGCACTGGTCGTGGCCGCATTCGTATTCGCGCCAAAGCGGATATTGAAGTCAATGAAAAGACCAAGCGCGAAACCATTATTATCACCGAGATTCCCTACCAGCTAAACAAGGCGCGTCTGATCGAGCGTATTGCCGAACTGGTTAAAGAGAAGAAACTCGAAGGTATCTCCGAGTTGCGTGATGAGTCTGATAAAGACGGTATGCGCATCGTTATTGAAATTAAGCGTGCCGATGTTGGCGAAGTGGTCCTCAATAACCTGTTCGCACAGACTCAATTGCAGAGTGTGTTCGGTATCAACGTGGTGGCCCTGGTCGATGGTCAGCCGAAGATTCTCAATCTTCAGCAGCTGATTCAGGCCTTCCTGCGTCACCGCCGAGAAGTAGTCACGCGCAGAACTATCTATCTGCTGCGCAAGGCCCGTGAACGCGCCCATACGCTTGAAGGTTTTGCGGTTGCACTGTCCAATATTGATGAAATTATCACCCTGATCAAGCAGTCACCGACTGCGGCAGAAGCCCGTGAAGCACTGGTTGCGCGCGGCTGGAACCCAGGTACAGTGACCGCCATGCTAGAGCGTGCAGGTCCCCAGGCGACTCGACCCGACTGGTTGGAAGAGCAGTTCGGAATGCGTGATGGCAAATACCATCTGTCACCAGAACAGGCCAAAGATATTCTCGAACTGCGTCTGCACCGTCTGACCGGTATGGAGCAGGATAAGATTATCGCTGAATTTGCCGTCAAGCTTGAAGAGATTGCTGAATATCAGGACATTCTCGGTGACCTGACTCGTCTAATGACGGTTATCCGCGAAGAGCTGGAAGCGGTTGTTGAAGAGTTTGGCGATGAGCGTCGCACTGAAATTATTGAATCCATGCACGACCTCACCGTAGAAGATCTGATCACCGAAGAAGATCGAGTGGTAACCATCTCCAACGGTGGCTATGCCAAGACTCAGCCCCTGAGTGATTACCAGGCGCAGCGCCGCGGTGGTATGGGCAAGTCGGCAACTGCCGTTAAAGACGAAGATTTTGTTGAACACCTGTTAGTGGCCAGCACTCATGCAACGATTCTCTGCTTTACCAACCTCGGCAAGGTTTACTGGCTCAAGGTTTATCAGATTCCGGTGGCAGGTCGCAATTCCCGCGGCCGTCCAGTGGTTAATCTGCTGCCCCTCGACGAAGGCGAGCGCATTAGCTCAATTCTGCCCGTAGAAGAGTACAGCGCCGACAAATTTGTCATTATGGCAACCGCCAATGGCACCGTGAAGAAGACCTCACTGGAGCAGTACTCGCGACCACGAAGTGTGGGTCTGCGTGCAGTCGATCTGGTGGAAGGCGATCATCTGGTCGGCACCGCTATTATTGATGACGACAGCGATATTATGCTGTTGAGTTCGGAAGGTAAGGCCGTGCGCTTTGCCAGCACCGACGCCCGCGCCATGGGTCGTGTCTCTAAAGGTGTGCGCGGTATGCGTCTGCCGGAAGAGCATAAGGTTATCTCGATGGTTGTTCCTGAAGAAGACGGCTTCCTGTTAACCGTTTGTCAAAACGGTTATGGCAAGCGCACCAAAGTCACCGAGTTCCCCACTAAGGGTCGCGGTGGTAAGGGTATGATTGCAATTCAGGCCAGTGAGCGAAATGGTCCATTGGTTGGTTCGACCCAGCTGTTTGCCGGTGATGAGATTATGTTGATCTCCGATCAGGGCACCATGGTGAGAACTCGCGGTGATGAAGTTTCTGTGGTCGGTCGTAACACTCAGGGCGTGAGAATTATTCGTCTGAAGGATACTGAGAATCTGGTTCGGTTGGCACGTATTGCCGAGCCTGAGGAAGAGGATGTTTTTGATGAAGACGGCGTTGCTCTTAATCTAGAAGCCGCTGAAGGCTCTGAAGTTGAGGCTGCTCCTAGTGAAGAAGCCGCTGAAGATTCGTCTCCCGCTGAGGGCTCTTCATCCGCTGAGGGCTCTGCTCCTAATGAAGAGTCCGCTGAAGATTCATCTCCCGCTGAGGGCTCTTCATCCGCTGAGGGCTCTGAAGGTTAAAAACAATGGCTGAAAAGAATCCACTTCTCGATCTGAGAAACGAAATTGATGCCCTTGATCAGCAGATCATGGAAAACATTAGTGCCCGTGCGCGCTGTGCACAGACTGTCGCAGAGATAAAAGAAAAGCTCGGTGACACTGCATACTACAAGCCTGAGCGCGAAGCTCAGGTGCTGCGTTCAGTGATGGAAAAAAACACCGGGCCGCTCGGCAACGAAGATATGGCGCGTCTGTTTCGACAGATCATGTCCGCTTGTTTAGCCCTTGAACAGCAAATTAAAGTTGCCTTTCTCGGCCCCGAGGGAACCTTTACTCAGGAAGCCGCGCTCAAGCACTTTGGCGACGCTGCAGAGACTGTCCCCAAAGCGGCAATCGACGAAGTATTTCGCGATGTTCTCGCCGGTTCTTGCAACTACGGTGTAGTCCCAGTTGAAAACTCAACTGAGGGTGTGGTCAGCCATACCCTGGACAGCTTTATGGATTCATCAGTCAAGATCTGTGGTGAAGTTGAATTGCGTATTCATCAGCACTTTATGATCGGGCCCAACACCAATAAAGACAATATAACCCGCGTCTACTCCCACGCTCAGTCTCTAGCGCAATGTCGCAAGTGGCTGGATTCCAACTACCCAAATATCGAGCGCGTAGCCGTAAGCAGTAATGCCGAAGCCGCACGACGGGTAAAAGGCGAGTGGAACTCCGCAGCGATTGCCGGCGATATGTCCTGCGATCTCTACGAACTGGATAAGCTCTGGGAAAATATTGAAGACCGTCCGGATAACTCTACACGCTTCCTGATTATTGGTCGTGAAGCAGTAGGTCCCAGCGGCAACGACAAAACCTCAATCGTGGTATCGGTTAATAACAAACCCGGCGCACTGCACGATCTGATCGAGCCATTCCGCAAACACGATTTGGATATGACCCGACTCGAGTCGCGACCCTCGCGCAGCAGCAAATGGTCCTATGTCTTCTTTATCGATTTTGCTGGCCATCAGGACGATCCGGTTGCCGCCAAGGTACTCAAAGAACTCACTGAAGATGTCGCCGAACTCAAGATTCTCGGCTCCTATCCTCAGGCGGTGCTGTAACTACTTTCTGCTTTACTCAAAGTGATGGTTTAATGGATAAAAATTCACACACAGCTGACAACTCGATCAATCGACTAGTTGTTATCGGACTGGGCCTAATTGGCTCAAGCCTTGCTGTAGCTACTCGAAATGCCGGATTGGTATCAGAAGTAGTGGGGATTTCCCGACGTACATCAACCCTGGACCTAGCGCTGGAAATGGGCGTAATTGATCGCGCCGAACAGAGTCTTGAAGCCATTGCCCCACAGCTTGGTGCTGGCGATGTCGTGGTAATCGGCGTACCAACCCTTACCGTGCCATCCATTCTAAAAGACTGCCACAGACTGCTCTCACCTGAAGTAACGATCACTGATGTGGCTAGCGTAAAGGGCAGTGTGGTCGATGCGGCCCAGACTATTTATGGAACATTGCCAGCACAGCTAGTACCCGGACATCCCATTGCCGGTTCAGAAAAGAGTGGTGTTACCGCCGCCAAAGCCGACCTATTTAAAGATCACCGGGTTATCTTAACCCCCCATGCCAACAGCACTGAAGATCATATTCAGCGCGTCGAGAAACTCTGGCAGTCAGTCGGCGCCATGGTATCCTCAATGGATATCAAAGATCACGACGAAGTATTGGCCGCCACCAGCCATCTACCGCATTTTCTCGCCTACTCACTGGTCGATACATTGGCCGGTATGCGCGATAACCGCGAAATCTTTCGCTATGCCGCCGGCGGTTTCCGTGACTTTACCCGTATCGCCGCCAGCGACCCGATAATGTGGCGCGATATAGCCCTGGCCAACCGCGAAGCTATTCTCAGCGTACTCGATAAGATTATGGGCGACTTTACTGCGATGCGCAGCGCCATCGACAGCGGCGATCAGAACTACCTGATGGACGTATTTACCCGTGCACGCGATGCGCGAAATCATTTTGGACAATTAATAGAAAGTAAGGCACTAGAACAACCCATGTCAGAAAAAATAATTAATTACACAGTCTCTCCCGGGGGAGAAGCACGCGGTGAAATCCGCGTACCAGGCGACAAATCCATGTCTCACCGTTCAATTATGCTCGGCTCGATCGCCGAGGGTATGACCGAAGTCACCGGCTTCCTCGAAGGGGAAGACAGCCTTGCCACACTGCAAGCATTCCGCGATATGGGTGTGGTGATTGAAGGCCCCAATGATGGCCGCGTGGTCATTCATGGTGTTGGTCTGCACGGCCTTAAAGCGCCAGAAAAACCCCTCTATCTGGGTAATTCAGGCACTTCGATGCGTCTGCTAGCTGGCCTGCTGGCTGGTCAAAGCTTTGATGTCGAGCTGACTGGTGACGAATCCCTTTCAGGTCGCCCTATGGCCCGCGTTGCCAATCCACTCGCCGAGATGGGCGCAGTGATCGAAACTGCACCGGGCGGCAGACCGCCAATGCTTATAAAAGGTGGCAACAAACTTAAAGCCATTGATTATGTTCTGCCCATGGCCAGTGCCCAGGTTAAATCCTGCGTACTTCTAGCCGGACTCTACGCCGAAGGCGTAACCTCCACCGTCGAGCCAGCACCGACACGCGATCACAGTGAACGTATGCTGCGTGGCTTTGGCTACGATGTCACCAGCGAAGGCAGCAAAGCCTCACTGAGTGGCGGCGGTTCCTTGAGCGCGACACGAATCGATGTGCCCGCAGATATATCTTCCTCTGCATTCTTTATGGTTGCCGCAGCAATTACCCCAGGATCCGATATCACCTTGCGCCATGTGGGCGTTAATCCAACGCGCGTTGGTGTGATTAATATTCTTCGCCAAATGGGCACCAGCATAGAGCTGTCTAACCAGCGCGAAGTCGGCGGTGAGCCAGTAGCCGATATCCGCGTCCGTCACGCTGAATTAAACGGCATAGTAATCCCTGAAGATCAAGTACCGCTGGCGATTGATGAATTCCCAGTACTCTTTATAGCCGCAGCCTGCGCCAAGGGCGAAACTGTACTAACTGGCGCCGAAGAGCTGCGAGTTAAAGAGAGCGACCGCATTCAAAGTATGGCCGATGGCCTAGTAACTCTGGGTGTCGATGCTCAGTCAACGCCTGATGGCATCCGTATTCAAGGCGGTAAGATCGGCGGCGGTGAAGTTCACAGCCACGACGACCACCGAATTGCCATGGCCTTTGCGATTGCCGGCTTGCGTGCAGAAAGTGAAATACTGATACACGACTGTAACAATGTTGCGACATCATTCCCTGACTTTGTCGGGTTAGCCGCTGCAGTAGGGCTGACAATCAACATGGATACAGCGGAGTAAAGAATGTCTGCGCAAAATAACGTAGCCGTAATCACCATTGACGGCCCAAGCGGTGCTGGAAAGGGCACTATCAGTCGTATCGTCGCGAAAAAGCTCGGCTATCACTATCTCGATAGTGGCGCTCTTTATCGCCTGCTGGGTCTTGCCAGTAAACGTCACAATGTCAAACTCACCAGTGTCAGCTGTCTGGCTACGCTGGCAGAGCATATGGATGTTAGCTTTAAAACCTCCGGTCAGGGAGACCTTACTATTCACCTCGAAGGGGAGAACGTCACCCGCGAATTGCGCACCGAAGAGACCGGCGCTTTGGCCTCTCAGGTCGCTGGATTTCCGCAAGTTCGCGCCGCACTGCTCAAACGTCAGAGATCTTTCGCTCAGCCCCCCGGCCTGGTTGCCGATGGCCGCGATATGGGCACCGCAATATTCCCCGATGCCCCAGTTAAACTCTACCTCACTGCCAGCGCCGAAGAACGTGGTGCGCGGCGCTACAAAGAGTTGCTAGCAAAGGGCGAAAATGTTAGTCTGCCCGCCCTCGTAGAGCAGGTACGCTCTAGAGATGAACGCGATATAAACCGAGAGGCCTCTCCACTGCGAGCTGCAGAGGACGCCATACAGATAGATACCTCGGCAATGTCGATTCAAGAAGTGACGGATGAAGTGCTAAACCTGCTATCTCTAAAAGGTTTTGTGCCACACCCCTAAGGGAGTTTTAAACTCAATGGGCAACGCAGCAATCGCCAGCTTATATTGCTGTAGGCCTTTATTTTAACTGACCCGCGTAAACTGGCCACGCGGAAAAAAGAGACCGACGCGAGCAGTTCCTCTGTCGACTCTCTGTCATATATCAGGTATTTTTCCATGAGCGAAAATTTCGCAGATCTATTTGAAGAAAGTCTCAAGACAGTTGAGATGAATCCCGGCGCCATCATCACAGGCGTAATTATCGATATCGATAAAGACTGGGTAACCGTACACGCAGGACTGAAGTCAGAAGGCGTCATTCCAGCAGAACAATTTTTTAACGATAAAGGCGAACTAGAAGTTGCTGTAGGCGACGAAGTTCAGGTAGCCCTCGAAGCTGTTGAAGACGGATTCGGTGCAACCAAGCTTTCTCGTGAAAAAGCCCGCCGCGCAGAATCCTGGATCGAACTTGAAGCAGCTCACAAAGCTGACGAAGTCGTTATCGGTGTTATCAGCGGTAAGGTTAAAGGTGGCTTCACAGTTGATGTTCGCGGCTTACGCGCGTTCCTACCAGGTTCACTGGTAGATGTTCGCCCACTGCGCGAAATCACCCACCTCGAAAACATTGAACTCGAATTCAAAGTTATCAAATTAGATCCTAAGCGCAACAACGTTGTTGTAAGCCGTCGTGCCGTTATGGAGAGTGCAAACTCTGTAGAACGTGAAGAACTGCTGGCCAACCTCGAAGAGGGCGCATCACTCAAAGGTGTTATTAAGAACCTTACTGATTACGGCGCGTTCGTTGATCTGGGTGGAATCGATGGTCTGTTGCACATCACTGACATGTCTTGGAAGCGTATCAAGCATCCATCAGAGATGATCAATGTTGGCGACGAGATCGACGTTAAAGTACTTAAGTTTGACCGCGAGCGTAACCGCGTATCTCTGGGCATGAAGCAGATGGGCGAAGATCCTTGGGGCGACATCAAAGGTCGTTACCCAGAAGGCGCACGTGCTAAAGCCAAGATCACCAACCTTACTGACTACGGTTGTTTTGCCGAGTTGGAAGACGGTGTTGAAGGTCTGGTACACGTCTCTGAAATGGATTGGACTAACAAGAACGTACACCCATCTAAGATTGTCCAGCTGGGCGACGAAGTTGAAGTTATGGTTCTGGATATCGACGAAGAACGTCGTCGTATCTCACTGGGTATCAAGCAGTGCCACACTAATCCTTGGGATGACTTTGCCACTACTATGGTTAAAGGCGACAAGATTTCAGGCAAGATCAAGTCAATCACTGACTTCGGTATCTTTATCGGCCTAGACGGCGGCATCGACGGCCTGGTTCACCTGTCTGATATCTCTTGGAACGAAACTGGCGAAGAAGCCGTTCGTAACTTCAAGAAGGGCGAAGAAGTTGAAACAGTTGTGCTGAGTATTGATGCAGAGCGCGAGCGTATCTCACTGGGTATCAAGCAGCTGTCTGACGATCCGTTCAACAACTATGTAACCGAGAACGACAAGGGCGCAATTGTTAAAGGCACCGTTAAAGAAGTTGATGCTAAAGGCGCTACTGTTGATCTGGGCAACGACATCGAAGCTTACTTGAAAGGTTCTGAGATCTCTCGCGAGAAGATTGAAGATGCCCGTCACGAGTTACAAGAAGGCCAAGAGATCGAAGCTCGAATCATCAATGTCGATCGCAAGACCCGTGCTATTAGCCTCTCTATCAAGGCTAAAGACGTTGCAGAAGAGAAAGCAGTGGTTAAAGCTCACCGCAAGGTTGAAGCTGACACTTCCTCTCCAGCAACAATTGGAGACCTGATCAAAGCGCAAATGGACAAGTAAGGTTCTGCTGAGATCGAAAAAGGGTGGCTTTGCCACCCTTTTTTTCGTCTGCGAAATGACATTAATCGAGGTTTTGCTTGTATAAATTCAAAACTTCAATAAAATCAAGGACTAAACTACGACGCTAATTCGAAAATTCAATGGCCTCGCCATAATAATAAAACTATTAAATAGTGAGCAAGGAAGACCGCATGACTAAATCTGAGCTAATTGAGAAAATCGCCGCCAGCCAAGACCAGCTTCCGCCAAAGGATGTTGAGTTGGCCGTACGGATGATCTTAGAGCGCATGACTCATGCACTGGTCACCAACCAGCGCACCGAAATTCGTGGCTTTGGCAGCTTCTCACTGCACTACCGCGCACCCCGCGTAGGCCGCAACCCCAAGACCGGCGATGCGGTTGATTTGAGTGGCAAGTACGTACCTTATTTTAAGCCCGGAAAAGAACTGCGTATTCGAGTGAACGATAGCCTATAGTCTGGTTAGCTCAGTCTCGATAGTTCAGTCTCGATAGCTCAACCCCTCGTAAAAAAGCCAGCTGCCCCGTTAACTACAATTTTGCCATCGCAACCACTGCAATTTTGTCATACCGAACCGCCCAAGCCTGTCATCCCGACCGCAGTGGAGGGATCTCCTTTAGCCAGCACCCAAACCTAAAGTCCCCACAAAACCCTAACCAGCCCCCGAATAATTAATCATCGAAAGCAATTTAATCGGCACCTCAATCAAGGTCTCAGGCCCATGGGGAATCTCAGCATCAAAGGTCAAACTATCCCCAGCCTCCATCTTATAAACATGGTTGCCATGGCGATAAGACAGCTTGCCCTCAAGCACATAGATAAACTCCTCCCCCGGATGGGAAAAAGTCGGAAACACCTCAGACAGATCATCCATAGTCACTAAAAACGGCTCAAAGGCTTTCTTGTTACCCCGATGATAGGTTAACAAATGATAAGTATGCCCCTTATCCGTCCCACGGCGCACCACCTCGAAGCCTTCACCGGCCTTAGTAAACTGAGCACCACCATCTGGTCGCTCAAAATCACTAAACAGATTCGAAATAGGCAAACCAATCGCCGAACAAAGCCGGTTCAAGGTCTCAAGGCTAGTGGAAACCTGAGCATTCTCAATCTTGCTCACCATACCCTGACTAATCCCCGAAATACGTGTCACATCGGCAATCTTCAGCCCCTCATCCACACGGGCCTTCTTAACCTTCATGGCAATAAACTCATCCAGTCCAAACTGTTTGTCGGTGATATCAGGCACTAAAATGGCTCCTTTAAAGAGTGGTGGACGATGCCGATGACGAAACCAAGCTGACCCAATAAACCACAGCAATTTAATATTCCTTAGAGGAAATATAGGCCATAAGCTCCATATAAATCAATAGCTTAAGCAATTGTTAAAAATTATCTTAAAATAATCATCCGACCGAAAATATTGCTGCTAGACTTTTAATATTTCTTTATAAGAATAATTAATTCCTATAAAGAAATATTAAAAAACATAGGAGCTGTAATCATCATGTGTGGAATAGTCGGACTTTATCTAAAAAACACAGCACTCGAAGCGCAGATTGGCGAGCTGTTCACCCCTATGTTAATCGCCATGACTGATCGTGGCCCCGACAGTGCAGGCTTTGCCATCTATGGGGA
>ENA-OQVM01000447-OQVM01000447.1-marine-metagenome-genome-assembly--contig:-NODE-447-length-65335-cov-5.329998_pt1 | contig 65335 bp, 61 predicted proteins | sample MGYA00237776_ERZ505498 | MGnify/ENA primary metagenome ERZ505498 (study PRJEB26159, sample SAMN06265151) | marine metagenome | isolation source: Helgoland LTER site | place: Germany:Helgoland, sampling... | reverse complement strand
CTTTTTTTTGCGGGATACCTGCTCGATGAATTCGGGGGTATTCAGCAAGCTATAGAAGATCTGACTCGACAAGAGGAGAAACCTGGGCTGACGAGTTGGCATGGCATTATTGGCGAGGGAACGAGTTGGCCTACTCCCATCGATTTTTTGATTTGGTTCGTGGTCATCGATTTGTCTTGGAGCCTGGTGTATGCCGTAAGCCCTTGGCAGTCTAGTCGACACCTCATGGCGAAAAGCGAGCACGTGGTGTTACGCGCCTCGATATACACCTGCATCGTGGTGATTTTTCTTCAGATTCTGATTTATGGAATCGGCGGATTTATCAATCTGGCCAACCCCAACATAGACCCCGTGGAGACCGTCTTGATTTGGGCAGCGACCCACCTGGTACCCACTTTTTTGGGCGCATTACTGGTCGCCGGTATTGTTGCCGCGGCACTCTCCTCAGCGTCTACATTTCTGTCACTCGTGGGCTTTAGCGTCAGTCGCGACCTTATGCCCGATCGACAGCTAACGAGTTTAGGTGTCACCCGCATGGCAATGGGCGCGGTCAGTGTGGTCGTTTTGGTGTTCAGTATGTTGATACCACCCAACGTATTTTGGATAACGATTTTCATTGGTACGGTATTCGCCTCAAGCTGGGGCCCGGTTGGCCTACTCAGTATCTGGAATAAATCGATTACCGCCCGGGGTGCGCGCTGGGGTATGTTGTCGGGCCTTGCGGGAAATATCATTCCCGCAGGGCTGAACTACTTAGGCTTGATCAGTCTGCCCAGCTACTTTGAACCAGCATTGCTGGGCATTGTTGCCGCATTGGTGGGGGTCTGGGCTGGCTCTCGGGGACAGTCTCCGTCAGCGACAGAGGTGGCCTACCGTACCGAGCTACACAAAACCCCCGCCGCTGATCTGAGTGTCCAAGAAACTCGAATCACCCTAATCGCACCGATACTCCTGGTCAGTTATGGATTGACCATGCCCTGGCTTTTACTGCATTACTACGTCAGGCCCTATCAAACGGCGGCGGGGTTTTTACACGCCGGCGGCGCCTTAAATTGGGAGCGCTTAGAGCCTTGGTTTGCCTTGGGTCCCGCCGTCTTACATATTCCGCTGGGGATACTGGCGTGGCAGGTCATTCGCCATCGCTACACCCCAAAAAGCGTCGCTAGGTAATGACGTCAAATGCGGAGTTGGACAGCCTAGTCTTCTAGGGCCTTGTGAACTGCCCTTGTGCACGGCTCTTAAACCAAAGGGTTAATGCGCACAGCCGCGCTTTATTTAAGGTCACGAAGAATTCGCTGCGCGGCATTGTGTCCTGGCGCGCCGGTGACACCGCCACCCGGGTGTGCTCCAGAGCCACACAGGTAAAGGCCGGGAACCGGTGTTGCGTACTGCGCCGCATCGGGGTGTGGGCGCATATTAAACAGTTGATCGGGTTCCAATCGACCGTGACAAATATCTCCACCCGTCATTCCCAGCACCCGCTCCAAATCCAGCGGCGTCATGCATTGGTAACCCACCAAAATACGCCTGATGTCCGGTATAAACCTCTCAAGATAGTCCAGAATTTGCGCAACCACCGCCGGCTTACGGTCATCCCAAGACTGCCCTTCGCTCAGGGTATACGGCATATATTTACACAACAAACTCATCACATGGTGCCCTGACTTATCGGTGAGGTCAGCATCGAGGCTACTGGGAATGATCGCCTCAATAATTGGCGGATTAGCCGGTATCCCGCTGCGTGCACTGTGAAATGCCTCATTGAGATGTTGAGCGCTTTCAATCAGGGTAATGCTCGATCGATGGTGGGCACCCGGCTCACCACCACCGGGCAATGCAGAAAAATTGGGGAGCTCAGACAACGCCAAGTTCATTCTTAAGGACGCAGACTCCTGACGGAAGGCACCGATATCTTTAGCGAAAGAAGCCGGCAAATGCTCAGCACCCAATAACGTTAGAAACGTTCGCTTTGGGTCGGTGTTGGCTGCCACCGCCCGGGCGCGTATCACCTCGCCATTTTCCAATGTCACCCCGCAGACCCGCCCGTCCTCAACGTTAATACGCGCCACTGAGGCGTCTGTTCTTATTTCCAGACCATGGGCCTGGCCCGACTGCGCCATGGCTTGCGTGATGCTCCCCATGCCTCCTTTCACAATACCCCAGGCACCCTTGCGCCCCCCAATTTCACCCACAGCATGATGCAACATGGCTAAACTCGCGCCGGGCTGACTCAGCGGTGCGTAGTTGGCGGGCATAATATGCGCAGCAATCATCGCCTTAACTTTGGGGCTTTCAAACCATCGATCAATAATGGTCTCCGGAGCCCCAATAAAAAATTGCATTAAGCGCCAGCGCGATTCAGCATCGAGACGGAATACGTCGACCCCCAGTTTGAGCATACTAATTAGGTCACCCACGCCCTGATCACCCAATCGCGGCGGCTCTTTTAGCCACTGCTTAGCCAGTAACCCGCCAACCTGATCAACCACGTGTTCGAAGGCTAAATAGGCTTCGTAATCGGTAGAAGAAAACTTGGCAAACTGCGCGCGGTCATGGGCCTCATCTCCCGTTAACTGCAGATATTCGCCTTGAGAATCAAGATACAGTGCGTTCTCAAGCAGTATGGGCTGATAGCCATAGCGCTCAAGCTCGAGATCGCTGACAACTTCAGGCCGAAGCAAACTCACCACATAAGAAAATACAGAATTTCGATAGCCGGGGTGAAACTCCTCGGTGACCGCAGCACCGCCGACAATGGAACGCCGCTCCAAAACACAGACGCGCTGACCCGCTCGTGCGAGATAGGCTGCGGTCGTTAACCCGTTATGCCCACCACCAATAACAACGGTGTCGTACGCCGCCATTGGCGCTAACTCCTAAGCCATTTTGGCAAAAGCTCTGACTCAACCGTCACCTGATCACCCGCACGGATAGAGCCGGGTACTTCTACAACCCCCACCAGCCCACGACAAAACTTTGCCGCCTCAGAAAACGATTGCGGCGTGGGGGGTTCCCCCGATGTGGTCACATTGTTTTCGGCAACGTGCAGGGCCATATCACCGCAGGGGGGGTTGTATTCCTCCACTATGAGTACAACGCCAGACTCAAAGGTGAGGGTTGTTCCTCGAGGCAACCGTGAAAAATCGGGAATACCTTGAATGCAAATATTCACCGCGATCGCGCCCGCGGTGAGGGGTTGCGCCAGTGACATTGCCTGTGAAATTTGCTCAACGTCTTCGTGGGCAATCGCCGACCACTGACGCTCATTGCGCCGCACGGTGCCGCCAACCTGTTTATCACCCGTCGCCCAGGCTTTGCGGGTTGCCCCGCGATGGCGATCACCCACAATACCGTCTATCGCCATCTCTAATGACTGATCGGCATCTTTATCTAAAGTTCCTGTCGCACCCACATGCACACTGACTACACGACCCTGCGTCATAGTTAAGCTCCCACTTTTAATCGACTTTGCCAATTCTCTATGGCTTTTACTACCGCCCTAGTTTGTCACCCTCGCTGCTAAGGATCTGGAGTACCGGGGTCCTTCTCCAAGGATAATTCGTGGTCTTCAATCACTTGATAAAGGGGAAAATCAACCCAAGTATCGTTGAGGTAATTCAGCTCGGGAACCTCTTCTTTAGGGTCAACAATCAGATTGTAGACCGACGGGTAAGCCATCTCCTTAATGCCATAGCCATCTTCATCCATTTCTCGCAGCAGAATTTTCCAGTTACGCCACTTGGCACCAAAGAGGGTGTTCCCAATATAAATCACCAAAGACTCCCGCGCAGACTGCTCTGTTTCTCCCCTAAAAAACTGAGACTGGTCGACACCATCAATCACCCGATCTGAGGGCACGTTGACCCCAGCAAAACCTGCCACGGTCGAGAACACATCCATTTGATGCACGATTTCATTACTCACTCTTCCAGCTGGAATCTGATCTGGCCAACGCACCAGAAACGGCACTCGCAGTGACCCTTCATAAGGCGAAAACATGCCGCTACGCCAGGGTCCGGTGAAACCAAAGGAACGAGGCACACCCTCTCGACCGTTATCCGAGGTAAAGATAAATATCGTGTCGTCTCGTATACCGAGGCCATCGACTGTGTCGAGCAATTCACCCACGTAGACATCGGTTTGTGCCAATACATCGGCAAAGCTTCCATTGCCCGTGCTGCCATAAAAGTCAGGGTGGGGATCTACCGGTTCGTGGGTTTGTGTGTAAGGCAGATAGGCGAAGAAGGGTTTCCCTGCACCCGACATACGCGTCATAAAATCGATCGCTTGGTCGGTAATCTCGCGATCGATAGTGGCTCTTTTGGCTCTATTGTAAACAGCACCCTCGACGGGCTTTTCGCCTTTTTTGGCCGACATCACATGCGTAAATTTGGCACTCGGGTGGCTGTTGGGTTGAAAGCTATTACTGTCGGGCCAAAATGCCCGGTCTGATGAGCGCGGAAGGCCTATCCATTCATCAAACCCTTGATCGGTGGGAAAACGTCCTTCGGTATCACCAAGATGCCATTTACCAAAAATGCCCGTGGCATAACCTGCATCTGACAGAAGCTCGGCGAGGGTTATTTCCCATTTAGTAATGCCATACCAAACTCCTCTTGGGGGTTGATCAGCGCGCTGACGGGTTCTTATGCCGTACCGCCCGGTCATCAGCGCCGAGCGGGAGGGGGTACACTCAGCCTCGACATTGAAATTGGTGAGCTGCAGGCCTTCTCTGGCTATGCTGTCGATTCGCGGCGTGGGGGCGCCTCGCATAGCACCACCGCCGTACACGCCAATTTCTCCATAGCCAAAATTATCCATCAGTACGAGAACAACATTCGGTTGTTTTTCTGCCCAGGCACCCATAGCAAAGAAGATACAAAAACCCAGGAAAACCCCCTTGAGATACCGGTTACACATGGCCTTCACTCCTTGTTCTTCTCGAGCATGTCCTGGCACTTTGAGCCAATAGCTCCTGACCCGCGTTCACGCAAAGGCCTGCACTGTCAGTCGAGTATACCGTTATAAAGCCAATTTTCGCTGAGGCCCCAACCGGGTTATAGCGAGGAGCAACCGGGTCAATCCCCCAGGCCGGAAAATCATGACAACAACGCCCTGTGACCTGCATTCGAGCATTGGCCCATGGGGTGACGAGTTACGACAAGCTGAGGCTCATCCTGGAAGCTTGAAAGGCACTGCCTAATCGCAGCGGATTATTGCCCTAACGAAATTGCCCGAAAACCCGGCATTCGCCCCTTCGCGACTGCACCCAACGTGATAACGGCGTCTGAGGCTGGCAACCGATAAAATAGGGTCGCCGTTGTATGAGACTTATCCAGCAGGCCTACCTCACTAGGTGCAGTTGCTTTTGTCGGCCCGATAAATACTGCACCTGTTCACCATCGTAAATGGCGCTTTGCTCCAGCTTCATCTGCACGGGCTCATTGTTCCATTCTGGAATATTCACCGTGACACGACCCTCAATGGCATAGCCGGTCATAGGATAGAGCAGCCAGTCTCCTCGACCCGGGGTTGGCCCTTGGTTGTCCCACATACCAATGGTGGGCCCGGGCGCATGGCCGAACACACCTAAGGGGTGGGTATAAATGGCATGGGTAATGCCTTTATCCTGAAGCTGCTTTTGCGCCGCCGCCAAAATTTCATTGCCACTGCGCCCGGTTTTAAACTGTGAGGTTAAAACGTCTTGCCACTCATTACCTGCGGTCATTGCCTGCACGAGCCCTGCGGGGGGAGCTGTTTCTCCCAGCTTTAACACGTAGCCCATCTCCTGCGTATCGGTACACAGGCCGAGGTAACACAGGCCGACATCGGTATGCAGCAGATCGCCACGTCTAATAATGGTTTGCGCATAGCCCGCGCCTAAGAATTCGGCACTGCCGTAGTCTGCCCCCTGCCATTGCCGATTGACGTCAGGATGAAACCACGGCGCGAGGCCAGCCACTTCAAAGCGCTCCCGAATAAACCAAGCCACTTCGCCTAGGGTGGTCACGCCGGGCGTAATAACCCGTTCGCTAAAAGCCTCTGCAATCGTACTGCGCGCAATAGCGACAGCCCGCTGCCAAACCTCGACCTCAGCAGAGGTTCGAGTCTCCAGCCAGCGCACAACGAGGTTTTCAGAAGAAACCAGTCGCTCTGATAATTCCTCTCCCAAAGCTTTCTCGAGCTTTAGGTAAAGCCCGTGACTCAAGCCATCGGCAACGGGCCAGGTGTCACTGACATTGACGGCAATCTTGTTAGGGTTTCGTGCTTCAACTAATTCGGCAAGGCGCCGCCACTGGGCATCGAGATCGCCACCTTGCCAAGCCGGCTCATACAATTCTCCCAACGGATAACGACTAATCGTGAGTCGCTCAACACCCTGCTCTTTCCCTCGATCGTGAAATAGCAGCATGGTCGTTCTTCGCGCCGTGAATCGCGGTTTCGGGACCAGAGACAAAAACGCGGGATCATCGTTGTACTCTCTAGCGACCACAATCCAAAGATCAATATTTTGCTCTCGCATCAGCTTCGGGAGTAGTTCGTCGAGTCGTTCAGCCAGCAAACTGTTTTCAATGGCGGGGCGTTGAGCAAAGGGAGCTGCAGCTGGCTGCCCATAAACATGCGGCAAGTAGGCAACCGTGAAGAGAACAGCCATTAAAACTCGAAACACGCCCAACACCCCCATTCCATAATATCCCGATTCAAGGTCACTCATGCGGCGGTAAAGGCTACGGCCATACCACACCCTAAATTAACCTTCGACGCCGTGTAATCAAAGCGCTTTTATGACGAGCGCGAGCATTCACACATGCGGCGATTCACCCAACGCAGTTTTTTACCCTGACTACTGGCAATCCGATGTGGGTCTGATAGCTTACATCACGACGATTTACGCCAAACCCGACTTCTATAACAATAAACAGGGTCAACGCTACGGCCATGCACCCGACGGCAACATGCCTGTCAGTGCAAGACCCATATTCAACAGGAGATTTACAGTGACGTCTGAGCCCGTGACCCGAGTCGAAACCTCTGGATTTTATCGCGGTTACAACCGTGGCATAGCCGTCTCTGTGAAATTGATCATCGTACTTTTGGTCCTATGGACAGTGACCACACCCAATGCGGCCGATATGCTACTTGTTGTTCAGGCTGCCACCATTGAATATTTTGGGCGCTGGTATATTGGGGCGACTGCCCTGTTTATGATCCTGTGCCTTGTGCTAGCGCTATTGCCCACAACGGGGTCCCAGCGTCTAGGCATGCCAGATACCCAGCCGGAATTTAGCCGGTTCGCCTGGTTCTCTATGATGTTTGGTGCCGGTATTGGCGTGGGCATGCTCACCTATTCAACAGCAGAGCCGCTGTACCACTTTGGCAACAATCCCGACGTCATCATGGGTCACGCTGAGGCGCTAACGGCTGGCAATGTCGGCCCCGCCTATAAATGGACACTGTTGCATTATGGTTTAACACCCTGGGCCTGTTACGCCGTTGTGGGCCTATCCCTCGCGTATTTTTCGTACCGCCGAGGCATGCCGTTAACAATTCGCTCGCCCTTCAGTGCCATGCTAGGGGGTCGCAGCAGCACAATCATTGGCGCCCTTGTGGATACCGCGGCAATTCTCGCGACCTTAATCGGCATTGCCGTCACCATTGGCTACGGTGTGACCCAGCTGGCCTTCGGCGCGCATCATATTACCCACTGGTCTTGGATCATTCAGGAAAATCAGCCAACGGCACTGGCTCTGGCGGTTGCCGTTGGCATTATTGTATTGGCTGCCATGGTGTCAGCACTGTCGGGGTTAGGCCGGGGTATTAAATGGCTTTCCAATCTCAATATGGTGCTCTCTTGGCTGCTTCTACTGATATTTTTGGTGTTCGGTGCAACTTGGTTTGCCGGTGAGGTTTTCGTGCAGGGGATTTTAGACTACCTCGCAGCATTGCCCGCTATGTCATCCACGGTCTGGTCTGATACGTCGACCCAAGAAGGTCTGGCACTGGCCCAATGGCAGTCCAGCTGGACCATTTTTTATTGGGCGTGGTGGATCGCTTTCACCCCCTTTGTCGGGCTGTTTTTGGCCCGAGTTTCGAAAGGCCGAACGCTGCGCGAGTATGCCGTAGGGGCTATTATCCTACCGTCAATGATGTGCTTTGCCTGGCTTTGTATCATTGGCGGCACAGCACTGGACCTGGAGCTTTCAGGGATTGCTCAAGGCACTATCTTAGATGCCGATCTTTCGGCGCAGCTGTTCGCAACGGTCGATGTCCTGTTCCAGCCACCCTGGGTATTCCCCGTAGCCTGCCTGTGCGTGCTGTTGTTGCTGACCTACCTCATCACATCTGCAGATTCCGCTGTGTTGGTCGTTAATACCATCGTCTCCGGCGGCGTTGAGCAAGAACATGCCTCGCAACATATAGTACTTTGGAGCCTACTGTTGGGGCTGATCATCATTACTTTGTTGATGGCCGGCGGCCTCGAAGCGCTAAGATCTGTCATGATTATTGGTGCACTCCCGTTTTCCGGTGTCATGTTTTTTATGATGTTGTCGCTGCTGGCCGCCATGTGGCGAGACCGCCATGGCCTACCGTCTGACGTCACTAAATAGCACGCTTATTGCCTCCACGAACACACCGATGACGAACGCACTCATGGCCCAAAACCCTTCGCGCTGGCAAGGAACGCAACTCTAAAGTGATGTCGTCAAGATTCTAAATATGCCCACCGTTGTTCTTGCTCCTCTGGCGAGATTTTGGCGTGTTAATCGCTACACCTTTTTTGAAGCGGCGCTAATTGTGCGAGCCACTGTACATGTGAGGTATAGTTTTTCCTTGTAACGACAACGAGAGATGTCAGCAGCATCTGTCACTTGGTTTTATTGATTTTTGGACGCCCCATTTTGAGTCATTACAACACTACGATTGATCATCTTGTCATTGCCGTTTCAGACCTCGCCAAAGCCAGCAAAGATTACGCACTGTTACTGGGACGCGATCCAAGTTGGCAGGGGCGCCATCCCGACTATGGCACTGCCAATACACTGTTTAAACTGGACAATACCTACATCGAATTATTAGCGGCACAAGGGGAGGGGATTGGTGCAGAAGCGGTGACAGCAATGCTCCACTCAAAGCCCCATGCCCTTGGCGGCTTGGTGTTTGGTACCGAAAACAGCGGCGAGTTTTTAACGCGTGCGAGGAGCGCGGGGCTGGCCGCAATGGACCCTGCTCCCAGCCATGGCGTCGATGACTTAAGCGGTAATACGCGTCATTGGAGCAATCTATTTTGGGACCCTGCCGCTGCGCGCGGTATTTTTTCTTTCTGTATATGCCACGACGCAGAGTCTCACCTTCCCCCAGCACCCGTGAATGCTCAGGCCCCGATCAGCGCCGTAGATCATGTCGTCGTGCAAACTCGCGATGCCGACGCAGCCAAGCGATTTTATGGCGACCAGCTGGGTATTCGATTGGCGCTGGAACAGGAGGTACCGCAATGGGGAGGGACCCAGCTTTTCTTTCGTGCCAGCTCAATGAGTATCGAGGTCATTGCTTCAGAAAAAGCCGGAGCTAACGACAGTCTCTGGGGACTGGCGTTAAAGACGGCTGATATCGACGCCACACAACAACGGCTGCTAGAGGCTGGAATTCAGGTCTCTGAAGTTCGAGATGGACGTAAAAAACAGACCCGTGTCTGTACTGTAAAGTCTCATGCTCTAGACGTGCCCACCTTGCTCATAGAGCATCCGCCCAAATAAAGGCGATACAACCCGAATCAAAGTTGCTCCATAAAACCCAATGTAGACAAAGAATCCGGCGTCGCATCAGCTGCAGCGCAGCTATTCAACGCGGCAAGACACATCGGAGATAAAGAAGCGACCGGCCGGCAAGTCTTCCATGCCGTGAACAATATAGTGCCGGGCAATTCCTGCCTCAAGCTCGTACCTTTCTTTATCGTCGTTACAGCTTCGTTCTGTAATGCTGACTCGAGCAGACTTAATCGTACCGTGATCTACCGTGTGCGCGGGCATATGAACCATCCGCAGGGTATAGCGAAGCCCATAGGGCACAACACTGACGCCCGTGATCTCACTATATTTGTCAATTTTTGAAGGAAGCGTTGCCGTGAGCTCGGCAGCGAGCCCTTCTAAATAAGCACGATCTGTGGGCTTAAGTTCGACGGTAGGCTCACTGTCAGAACCGTCACAGCCCAGCACGCCCACAAAGACCAACGCACATAACAACCAGGGCCCACGACAACACCTTGGCACTAAACGAGAGCACCTCGAAGGCCAACCACATGTCATTGCCAAAATTGAGGCTGCCAACACCACAGCACCTTTACACCCATCAAACTTTTCAGGAATCACGCATAACAACCGGCTACTGTGGCGAAGTCTAGCGGGACCTGTACAGACAGTGAAACGGGTCACTTTTTATTGTATCTATTTGAGGGTTTTACGTCTGCAGTGCTCTCAGCATTCCAAGTTGACGGTGGATTGCCATCTATTTTTCAACATTCGTGTTCAAAAACGTCACCGGGCGGCGCTTTTGACAGTAGCGCACCCCGCACTGCAGCGCTAAGCTCACTCGTGTTTAGGGCCAAGGATAACGGCCATGTCGATTAGCGTTTTTGATTTATTTAAAATTGGTATCGGACCCTCCAGCTCTCACACGGTTGGCCCCATGAATGCCGCACGGCTTTTTGTCAAAGCACTGGAAGATACCGGGCAGATTGTCCAATGTGGCCGTGTTACCGCCGAGCTTTTTGGTTCATTGGGTGCTACGGGTGCGGGTCACGGGTCGCCCAAAGCTATTATCTTGGGGCTGTCCGGTGAATCTCCCGAGACAGTGAATATCGACAGTATTCCCGCCCTCGTAGAGCAGGCTCGAGCAGAGGGAAAACTCCTTTTACAGGGTCATCACGAGGTGGCTTTTAACTACCGTGATGACCTGATCATGCATCGCACCGAAACCCTGCCTTTTCACCCTAACGGTATGCGCTTCTCGGCCTTCAGCAAGACTGGTGAAATCTTGGAGAGCCGCGTTTATTTTTCCGTAGGTGGCGGCTTTATAGTGGATGAAACCGCAGACCGAACCGACATTATTGTCGATGATCCGACGCCCACGCCCTACCCCTTCACTACCGCAGATCAATTGCTCGCGCTGTGCAGCGAACACGGTCTCTCCATTCCAGCCCTAATGATGCGCAATGAGTGTGCTTGGCGTACCGAAACTGAAATTCGCAAGGAGCTACTACATCTTTGGAAAGTCATGGATGCCTGTATCGCTCAGGGTTGCAACACGGAAGGCGTGATGCCAGGGGGCCTCAAAGTAAAACGCCGAGCAGCCCAACTGCACCGACAACTCAAACGACAAGGTGATTCCCTGGGCGATGAATCCCTCAACACTATGGACTGGGTGACTCTGTATGCACTGGCCGTCAATGAAGAAAATGCGGGGGGTGGTCGCATTGTTACGGCACCCACCAACGGTGCGGCAGGCATACTTCCTGCGGTACTAAAATATTACCTCGCCCATTGTCAGGGTGCCCGTGAAGAAGACATTTGTCGTTTCCTACTGACCGCAGGGGCTATTGGAACTTTGTACAAAATTAATGCGTCGATATCAGGTGCCGAGGTCGGTTGTCAGGGTGAAGTCGGCTCGGCCTGCTCGATGGCCGCAGGGGCGCTTGCTGATGCCTTGGGCGGAACGCCGCAACAAGTCGAAAATGCTGCAGAGATTGCTATGGAACACAATCTTGGCCTCACGTGCGACCCCATTGGCGGACTGGTTCAAGTGCCGTGTATTGAGCGCAATGCCATGGGTGCGATAAAGGCGATCAGTGCCGCTAGAATGGCATTACGAGGCGACGGACAGCACTTTGTGTCTCTGGACCAAGTCATCCGAACCATGCGCGATACCGGCCGTGACATGCAAGACAAATACAAAGAGACAGCAAGGGGCGGCCTGGCAATAAACGTGCTCGAAGTGCCCGTTAGCTTGATCGAATGTTGAAGCTTACCGCGGGCTTAAATTAAACACGACGGCCTACAGATAGCGCTCTTGATAAAATAAACCGCGCCACAGCGTGCTTACAGGTGCGGGCGCGGGCGCCTAACCTAACACCACCTACCACCAACACCGTAGTTGCTTTACTGAGCCCCCGGTGCAAATGGCCATGCTGTCTATACTCTGAGGCGGCCTCCCACCGCGCCTAAAACCTGCGTCAGACAGACCTTGAGTGATCTCTATGGCGTAAAACCACCATTACGCGATCCCATGCGTACAATCAGTTGTTAGCGATAAGTTGGGTGGCCAAGGAGACTCACCATGCCGAATAAAACCGAAGTCGCCGTTCTTGGGGCTGGGTTGGCGGGCCTTGTGGCGGCCCGAGAGCTCATGGCTGCGGGTAAGCAGGTTACCTTACTCGAAGCCCGTGACCGCGTTGGCGGAAGAACATGGACCGTGCCTTTTGCCAATACGGGCCTCAACGTTGACCTTGGCGCAGAATGGGTTATCCCAACAGCCCACACCGCCATGGTGGAAGAGCTTAAGCGTTATCATTTGCCCCTCGAGGCCCCCGATGGCATTAAAGACTTAGTTAACGCCCTGCCCCAACATATTCATGCCGACTATCAGAGTTTATTGGCGTGGGTGGATACCGACGCCGCGCGTATTAATCCCAACAACCCCGACTGGTACCGAACGGTAGAGCACCTAGATCAGCCGTTCTCCGACTATCTCCGTGTTCGTTGCGAATGTGACGCCGCTAAAGACTTACTTTTAGCCGACGGTTTTGCCCTGCATGGGGCCGATCCCGATCGCTACAGCACCATCAATATGCTGCACGACGTAGCGGCCTTTGGAGGTACAAAGGAAGCTTTTCAAGCCGACGAACAACGTATTGGTGGAGGCGCGCAGGCCTTATCATTGGCGATTGCAAAAACTCTGGCTGGAACAATACAGGTAGATTGGCTCGCTCAACGCATTACCCAAACCCCTGAAGGGGTTGAAATTGCCGGGCCCAATGGAACGTTGGTAGCACAAGCACTCATCATCGCCCTGCCCGTTAACGTGATGTCCTCTCTGACAATGGACTTTCCTATTGACCCTGCCGCCCGCCGGGTGATTCAAGAGCAGCATCCGGGCGCAGCGGCAAAAGGCTGGGCCTCAATCAGTTGTCCTGAACCCATTCACTCATCGGGATGGCCCAATGCGGTTGAAGTCTACAGCCGCAAAGGCACTTCGATGTCTGCTATTGCCACCTTTGCAGTCGCCGACCCCTCCCACGATGAGGCCTTGGCAAAGTCATGGCAGTCAGTGCGCTCCAGGCACCCCGACCTGCAGTGGCATAACGACTTTTTATCCCATGACTGGGTCAATGACCCCCTGGCACAGGGCACGTGGCTATCAGCCGCCCCAGGACAACAAGAAGGCTGGCACCAACTAGCGGACAACCCACCCCCAATTATCTTTGCGGGTGGCGATATCTCACGGCGTTGGTATGGCTGGATGGAAGGCGCCGTGACCTCCGGACGAGACAGTGCATACCGTATCCGAAGTTATTTAGAGCAAACCTCAGTAAGCCCAGCCACCGGCTAACAACCCCTATTCGCGATAGCCGCGATAGCCGCGATAGCCGCGATAGCCGAAAATAGTCACGATAGCCGAAAAACCGCCGTTTAAAGGGCCATACGCGGCTTAGTGCAAAGCCTGCAATAACCGGGTACCCGACAACGCTGCCTCTAGCAGCGGTTAAACCCAGTCGCTATAAGCTACAGTCAATTTGAGACATGACTCTGGTAAGCCGCGGTCAGTAACGGCCAACCTTGAGATAACAATCCTTCGGAGAATTGCGGTTGCTTAAGCAGTGAGCGATGAAGTCGCTCGAGGTTCTTACGTCGAAACGACCCGCTGGAATGACGCACTAAGGTGCAGCCATCGAAGTCGATGATAAACACCTCATTGCCACGCAGCAGAATATTACTGGCGTTCAAATCACTGTGGTTGACCCCGTTATTGTGAAATAACGCTATGGCTTTGCCCACCGATTGCCACTGGGTCGCCTGCACGGCTGCAGCCTCTACAAGATGCTGAAGCGAGGTCACACTCTCGAGACGCTCGAGAATAATAACCCCGGTATAGCGCCAACCTGAACGCTCAACCAACACCGCAACAGGTTTGGGCACCGGCAGCTCACGAGAGCGCAACAACTGGAGTAACCGGAACTCCCGAAACATGCGTGACCGTTCATAACCGGTAAAGACGTAAGATTTTTCAGCCAGATTTCGAATGAAGCCGCCGCGATAATAGGGCTTTAATAGCCACCGCCGGCTCTCATGTTCAACAAAATACGCAGCTCCACGACCGTCAGTGATCGCCTCACGGTTTGGCCAATTTGCACTATCAAACAACTCGGGCGTCGGCTTTTCGACGCAGGTCCCATCGAACAATATTTGCCCAGAATCGCAGTTGATTGTTTCGGCTGTCATGTCACAAACACTCACATTGCCACCCGTCGTTGACGGCATTACATTACAGGCGCTGCTTAAACACCACTTTCCGCTACCTGCCTAACTGAGCGTACACTAGGCGCCTTGGGATATCGAAGGCCTTGCAACTAAATGGCGAAACGTTTGACTATTTTTTCCAACACATTGAAAGCTAACCGCACTCGATTGCCATGCGGCGCGAAGACAAATCAACACTCAAAAACGGGCATATCGACACTATGATAAAACCCAAGGGGCGCCGGATAGGTTTAATTCGCCTCTCGGCAATTGGCGATGTTTGCCATGCCGTGGCAACCGTACAAGCCCTACAGCGTCATGCGCCGGAAGATGACATCACCTGGATTATCGGTCGCACAGAAGCCGCCTTGATTGCCGATTTACCCGGCATAACCTTTGTGATATTCGATAAAAAACAAGGGCTCAAGGGGTTCCGAGAAGTGCTCAAGGCGATCCCTGCCCCCTTTGATGTGTTGCTGCACATGCAGGTCTCTTTCCGGGCCAATCTATTGGCTGCAGTTGTGCCAGCGAAGATCAAGTGGGGGTTCCCCAAGCACTTGTCCAAAGAATTGCATGGCCTGGCCATAAACCGACGGGTGCCAATGCCGGAGACGCCCCACGTACTCGAAGGTTTTCAACACTTTGCCTACGCGTTGGATGTTCCGGCTTTTACCCCAAAGTGGTCAATTCCTATTCCTCAAGCCGACCAAACCTGGGTCGACTCGCGCTTGGCTCAAAATCAGCCCTATGTCGTCATTGCGCCCTCTGCCAGTAATTCTGAGCGTAACTGGTTGATTGATCGCTATGCGGCGCTTGCCGATCACCTTCAAGCCTCTGGTTATGCCGTAGTCCTAACCGCATCACCGGCCGCATCTGAAATGAACTTGGCACAAAAGATCGCCGACTTGGCCGAGGCGAACATGGTAAATATTGCCGGTCAAACCAACCTTAAACAGCTCCTCGCCGTCGTTGCGGGTGCCAGCCTCGTCATAGCACCTGACAGCGGGACTGCGCACATGGCGGTCACCCAAAATACGCCGACCATCGGTTTATATGCCCACAGCAACCCGCGACGGACCGGGCCTTATCTCTATCCGGCTCTGACGGTAGACGCCTACCATGAAAACTTGCAGCGTCTGTTTTCGGATTCAGCGAAGACCCCCAAGTGGGGCACGCGACTCAAAGGTGCGCATTTAATGCAGGATATTTCGTTATCTGAGGTGATCACCAAGGTCGATGACGTATTAGGTGCCCTGCCACTATCAAGCGACCTTTGATGGCTAGAAGCCATGGCGTCTAGCAACCCTGATAGGCAAGACCTCTGACATTAAGAGTCAGGACCGGCAGATTCCCTTTCGATAATCCATAGGTAGGCCTCTTTCAGGAAGGCATAAAACGACTCCACGACCGATTGCACCAAACCGCGCCAGCCCGACAGTATCAGTCCACGTAATAAGTAAACTTTGATAAAGGTTATGGGGAAAATAAGCATTAACTTCAGGCCATTAAAGCGTTTACCGGCAAGAAATTTATCTTCAGCCCGCAACCTCGCATACTTAATGTGCTTGGTCACGTAAATCCCTAGGTCGTTATAACCCCAGTGGGTCAGCGTTTGCTCGGTGGTGACTAATCGGCCCTTACCCTGAATATTTTCATGAACTCGGCGATCCGTCGGGTACTGCACCAGTGATTTTCTAAAGCATCGCGTAATGGCCCGTTTGCGCGACTTAGGGTGCATGGGAGCACCCATAAATATATCTTCAATCCGAAGGCGAATGAGATCCCATTGATTGGACGCGATCAGACCTTTTAATTCGCCCAGCAGCACAGGCGGCACAACTTCGTCACCGTCAAGATTCAAACACCATTCGTTGCTGCACAAACCCAATGCAAAGGCTTTTTGTTGAGAAAACCCTTGCCATTCGTGGTGCACGACCCGGGCGCCTTCACGGCGGGCAATTGCCACCGTGTCATCTGTTGAACCTGAATCAACGACGATAACCTCATCAAAATCAGCCACGCTTTGCACGGTGGCCCCAATAGTTTCCGCTTCGTTCAGGGTGACAATAAATACGCTGACTTTGGTCACTGCGTAATCACTCCCAAAGGCCGTAGTGTGGTCGCCACTGCGCAAACGCACCGCTCCGGCAAACACCTAATCACAGCGAGCTCTGCTCCGTGATAGGGATTGTGCGCTGCAAAACCACCAATCCTGCGTATTTATTGAACGCATATTGCGCCAGAACAATGGCCAGCAAAAATCCTCGCCAACCATCAAGACAGCCCAAACGAAGCAGGTACTGCTGAGTAAAGTCAGTAAAAAATCGCAGGGTCGCATAGGCTAAAGAACTGCGTTTTCCAGACTTAAATTTATCTGCAGCACTGAGCGCGGCGTACTGAACATGCTTCTCTTGCAGGTGACGATAATTGCGCCAACTGTAATGGCGTAATTTGGCTTTTAAACAACGAACTTTCTCGGAGGGCAGTATCAAGGTCTCGTGAACCGCAGCATCTTTAAAACGCGCCCCCTCCTTCAAAAATAGCTTCCCTTGAGGCGACGCATAGCGACCAAAGTTAACCGGCTTACCAAATAGGATCGTTTGCCAAGGAATTTTTACCAGGGTTTCTTCGATAGCGTCGCGACTCAAAAAGTCGTCGATTTCCGCCTTAAGACTTGCTGTTATCTCCTCATCAGCATCGATATTCAGAACCCATTCGTGCTGGCAGTAGGTCAATGCCCGGTTGCGCTGAGCCCCAAAGCCGGGCCAATCCGTGCAGTGCACCTCCGTACTATATCGTTGGGCAATCTCCACGGTATTGTCCGAGCTGCCGCTGTCTAAAATCACCAGTTGGTCTACCCACCCAGCCAAACCTTCTAGGCAGCGGTCCAGTCGATCGCCTTCGTTGCACACAATGAGAAAGCAGGAGAGCTTATGTTTACGCATGAATCACTCAACTCTTAGAAGCCTTAGGCGCCCAGCAAGAGTTTATAACTCGGGCCGGTCTAACGCGTTAGCGGTTCTACCGGGCAAGCCCGGGTCCGCGCTCGCTACTATCCCTTGGGACCCCCCACCCTGCAAGGGTAAAAACCCCAAAGACCTTCACGCAATTTGTCTTCCCCCTCGCAGTCGCCACAAATGTAGATCTAAACTTCAACACCCAGGCGGCCCCTGAGCTGGCATCGCTACTACAGCCAACCCACGGCGCCAGTTGCCACCTTTTTGCTTTTGTTCATAAGACGGGGCGACTCGGGAAACGGTTGCGTATACTGAACGCTCACTGTGTTTTTATGTGACACTAAAATGCGCCGACTGTACGGTCTGTTAACGCTGTTTTTATTGCCTGTAGTTTGGGTCGCGTTCCTGTGGCTATCGATTAAGCAGCCGGGGTATCGCCAGCATTTCTCCCGAAGGTTAGGGTATAACCTGCCCCCCTTTGAGTCCGACAAAAAACAGCGGTTGTGGATCCATGCTGTCAGTGTGGGCGAGACGCTCGCAATAGCACCGTTAGTAGAAATGCTCCTTGCAAAGCGCCCAGATATAGACCTGTTAATCACCTCCACCACGCCGACCGGCGCAGAGCAAGTACAACGCCTTTTTGGTCATCGGGTGCGTACTACCTGGTTTCCATTTGACAGTCGCACTGCCATCACTCGATCACTCGATCACTGGCAACCCAGTGCCCTAATACTCGTAGAGACCGAATTATGGCCTGAGCTTATTCATCAATGCCGCTCACGGGAGATTAAAACGCTGCTGCTGAATGCACGATTATCAGCCCGCTCCATGGGGCGGTATGGCCGGCTAGGACGTTTGGTCAAAGATGCTGTCAGTTCCCTTGATCATATTGCCTGCCAGCACGCCTCCGATGCTCAACATTTTGAGGCACTCGGTGCATCAACAGATCGATTATCGGTGGTGGGTTCACTAAAGTTTGACATGCCAAAATCGACCCTGGAACAACAGCGAGATGCCCTCGCCCTAGACCTCGGCACCCGTTTTTCTGGCCGCCCCATTTTTCTAGCGGCCAGCACGCACTCCGGAGAAGATGCCGTAGTCATCAGTGCGTTTCTCAAAGTCCGCGAAGAACACCCCGGCTGCCTGCTTTGGCTCGCACCCCGGCATCCACAGCGCACTGATGCCATTTTGACGCTGATAGCAGAGGCTCAACTCACGGCGATTAGGCGATCCTCTGGGCAACGCGTGGACGACGCCACCGAGGTTTTAGTGATCGATACTCTTGGGGAACTACCGGGCTTTATGGGACTTGCATCGTCGGTATTCATGGGAGGCAGTCTGGTTCCGCACGGTGGACACAATCCCCTGGAAGCCCTCGTCTTTGGAAAACCCGTGATTTCCGGCCAATTCGTCACCAATTTTTCTGACCTCTATCAAACACTAGAAGCTGACAATTTAGTCGCCTTGGTGAGTAACAAAGATGATCTGGCAGAGGCACTGTGCCTGTCGTTAACAGTGGCGCATCGCGAACGCTATGCCCTCGAAGGGCCACGCTTTGTCGATCAACACCGCGGTGCCCTCGATACCCAATACGACCTTGTCGACAGGGCACTCAGCCCCTAACGCACATCGCGAGAGCGGCTCTTATTATTCGCCTCTGAAGTGAGGGGTTCGCTTTTCGAGAAAAGCCGCAACCGCCTCACGGTGATCTCGTGACTGGTGCGCCCCACCCTGATTACTAGCCGCCGTATTAAGCGCCTCAACCAGTGTTTGGTCGCAGGCCTGACGTAGCATTCTTCGGGCTAGCTTCACCGCGCCCGGCGGATTAACGGCAATCCGTTGCGCGAGGGCGTAACAAGTGGGTAAAAGTTCTTCGGGTGCGACAACACGTGACACCAGCCCCCAGGCCAAGGCAGTTTCAGCGTCAATTTTGTCACCCGTTAGCGCCATTTCAGCGGCGCGAGAAAAACCCACGATGCGAGGTAACAGCCAAGCGCCACCATCACCGGGAATCAGCCCCAGCTTCACAAAACTCTCGGCAAAGGCTGCCGATGTAGAAGCAACACGGAGATCGCACATGCACGCCAAGTCGCAGCCCGCTCCAATGGCAGCGCCGTTCACAGCCGCGATCACAGGCACGCCCAATGCCTCAATAGCAAGGGGGATACGCTGAATACCGTGACGATAATTGTCGGCCGTGATCTCTGGGGTATCACCAATTAAGCTGTCGGGTCCGGCTTGCATTTGCCTGAGGTCACCCCCAGAACAAAAAGCTTTCCCGGCCCCCGTTAAAATAATGACGCGTACCGAGGAATCGGCGTCCGCCGCCTCAAGGGCATTAACTAGGGCGTCGACCATCGCTAAATCAGTAATGGGATTGCGTCGGTCGGGGCGATTCAAGGTCAGCGTCAAGATTGCGCCGTCCTGTTCAGTCAGGATATCCATCGCAGTGTTTACTCTCAGTGTCATCGTTTGGCTTCGCAGTTTATCCCAGTAGAAAGCCACCCAAGCACTATTGCTTCAAACAATAACCCAAGCCACCGATAGCGCAGTAAAAGCCGGGAACGGTTTATCCCCCGCTTCGCTCAAAGCCATAACGTGGTGAACACCCTTAGGCGCGGTGCGGCCCGATAAATTCAGCCGCATACCAATTGAGCATTTGAATTTTTTTCTCAAGGGAATGATCGGGCTCCAATTCGTAAACATTTCTAAAGGCGATCACAACATCGGTCACCCCCAGCGCTTCTAACTCAGCAATGCCTTCGGGTGTAAATGCGTTTTGCCCGGTAGTAAAAATCTTGAAGGGCTGATCAGCCGTTCCATATTCCTCCCGCCACTGATTCAGCTTGGTGATGTAATCCGTTAACTGCGCCATATCAGCACCAGCACACATCCAGCCGTCGCCGATACGAGCGGCACGCTTCAAGGCCGGGTCTGAATGTCCCCCCATTAATATGGGTGTTGGCGCAGTGGGTGCGGGGCACATCTTATTGGCGGGCATCGTGTGCAGTTCGCCCTCAAAACTAAAAAAATCGCCGCTCTCAAGACCTCTCAAAATCGCCAGCTGTTCATCAAACCGTTTGCCCCGACGCTCCCAGGGAACACCACAAACGGCAAAATCTTCCTCCCAAGGACTGATGCCTACACCAAAGTCGAAACGATTACCTGATAGTTGCTGAATGCTCTGCACTTGCTTGGCAACTACCGGCGCCTGACGCACAGCGAGTTTATAAACGAAAGTGGCAATACGAATGGTATCGGTAACCGCTGCCATTGCTGACACCGCAATAAGGCTCTCTAAAAACGGTACGCTCTCGAGGAATTCTCGACTGCCATCTTTATTGTAGGGATACTTCGAGCTGCACTCCTGGGGGTAACAAATACTGTCGGGGATAGTAATGCCGTCATAACCTGCAGCCTCAGCGGCCTTGGCCAAGGGTAAATAATGATCGGCGTCACTCATCCCCACTTGATAGCTAAATCGCATTGCAACCTCCTAATTGATCTTGTCAGAAACCGCGCCATAACCTGTAACCGGCCACGGGCTTTTAGCGCAGGGTAAAGTCGATGAATACCGATCAAGACCGGTATCGGCATGCTTTATTGTACGCAGTACACCGCCCAGAAGACCGACCTTATCTAAACGGTCATGTCTGGGCGTGACGGCTTGCCACCCCATTATGAATAGCGGCCTCAACCGCATCGGCCGCGAGCATGCCCAAGCGGTTTACATTCATGGATCCCTGGGTGCCGGTACCTGCGGCAAACAGCGTATCGCCATCGTAAAGGGTGTGCGCCGGACGAATCGCCCTCGCAAGCCCGTCATGGGCCATTTGTGCCACCTTCAACGCTTCACTCTTGGTCAGCGTGGCATTAGTGATAACCGCGCCAATGGTTGTATTGGTGCCGGGGAAATCCCCCGCCGCGTTGTAATTTTTCTCCTCGCGCAGCGACATGGGTGCCGTACTCGCCCCTAGTAACTGACCGTCGCGAGCAAACACCTCGCCGTAAGGGTTTACTGCCACAATCGCCGCCAGGCAAAACCCGTCGGGTAACAAAATACAATGGGCGCCCAAACCCGAGGGTGACGCGTATTCGCGGCCGTATATTTTGCCCAAAGTAGCACCGCAACCGGCACCAACAGCACCTGTTTGAATATGCCGCCCGGTAGCTGCCTCAGCAGCTTTGCGTCCCATCAACACATCGGGACGAGCCCTCGCACTACCCACACCGAGGTCGAACAATACGGCCCCCGTGACAATCGGCACTTTTACAATACCGGTATCAAAGCCCACGTTATTATCTTCCAGTACCCCAACAACCCCGCTCATCGCATCTAGCCCCCAAACACTACCTCCGGATAAGACAATGGCATGGACCTTATCGATCAGATTTTCTGGCTTCAACAGATCGGTTTCTCGGGTACCGGGGGCTGCACCACGAACATCGACAGCGGCAACCGCACCGGCGTCAAAACGCAGTACGGTCACCCCGGTCTTACCCTCGGGGTCACTGGCTTGACCGCAGGTAAAGCCCTCTAACGCGCCTAAGTCACAATAGTCTGACATCGCTAAACCTCTTATCTCGCGTCACACCTGCACAACGCTACGCTGTCGCCAATTTTCCAGATTGGAGTAACTCACTCACTTCGCTATCGCTAAAGCCCAGCTCAGACATAATTTCAATACTGTGTTCGCCAAGGGAGGGAGACGGTGCAGCCAAGGAGCTGTCGACACCGGCAAACTGGATCGGCGGTGCGGGGCTGGTAAGCCGGCCCAAGTTCTCCGTAACGTAGGTTTCAAGTAGACCCAGCGCCTCAATTTGAGCATTCCCAGACAGACTATCCCTAGACTCGCAGGGCGCGCTGGGAATATCTGCCGCCTTGAAGGCCGACATAATTTCATCCACCGTTAAATGACGCATGCCGTCTTTTAAGACACTGGAAAACTCCCCTAAATGCATAAAACGCGACGCAACGGTGGCAAATCGGGGATCAGATTTGAGTTCTTCCCGGCCCACCAGTGTCAACACTGCCTCCCAGTGCTGATCCAGCAAAATAGACGCTGCGACAGCGCCATCGAGACACTGAATGGTTTGGTAGCTCTCTGATATGGGCGGCATTTGCAGCACGTCGTCATCGTGCAATGTTCGATGCATCATGCCATCAGGCCACATAAAGGCGAGACAGGCATGCAACATGGAGATATCAATATGCTGGCCCTCTTTTGTCGTATGGCGGGCCAGTAATGCGGCGGTCACTGCCTGGGCGGTGGTATAGGCGGTCACCTTGTCGCACATCAGCATGCGTACGAAGGCAAATTCATTGTCGCCGCCCTGCAAGCCGGTGATCCCGGCAATACCCTGAATCACATGATCATAAGCGGGCCGATCGCGCAGGGGTCCCCGGGTGCCAAACCCCGTCACGGCGACGTTGATTAATCGGGAGTTGAGTCCTCGCAGTGTGTCGCTACCCAAGCCCAACTGCGTCATGACACCCGGTCTGTAGTTGTTCAGAACAACATCTGCCTGACCTGCTAAGCGCTGCACGGCTGCAACGCCCATCTCATGTTTAAGGTTGATAGCCAGTGACCGCTTGCCGCGATTGCAGTTATGAAACAGTGCCGAGGTTCCGTTCTTCTGACTACCCAGTTTGCGCATGGGGTCGCCGCCGCGAACAGGCTCCACCTTAATCACCTCAGCACCCTGTGAGCGCAGCGTCATAGCAGCCAGTGAGCAGGTAACCATTGTCGACAGCTCGACAATCTTAACCCCGGCCAGTGGCTGCTGAGCGGAAGGAACATCAGACATTTTTGTTCAACTCAGCGAAAAATAAAACGAAGGGTTACTGCATCTGAACCGGGATTCAGCGTTTGCGTACTGCCATTCGACATATGATCGATCGTTAACGAGATAGCCATATTTTCATTGATGTCAAAGCCCGCCCCAATGAGCGAGCGAAAGTGAAGAGAGCCCCCGAGTTCGGTATCTCCTGCATGATAAAAGCCGGGCATGAAGCTGCCTTCTAGGAAAAACCGACCTCCAATTTGATACTTACCCGCAATACCCGCACCGGCCCATGCATCACCGTCCTCGTCGAGGCGTCCGGCAACGGCAATGTTGCCCGTGAACCCCCCGGCGGTGGCAAACTCCTGCCAGTGGTATTCAACAACGCCGCCAATGCCGTTCGTGTCGGTATCTGTCGTTAAGCCTGCAACCCATTCAGCTCGCGTATCGGGAGCACCACAGAGCAAACCCAATAAGACGCCGATAGTTGCAAAGCGATTGAAAGAGAAAGCATGACATGGGACAAAACGCATAAAACCCTCACTGACCAATTTTTCTAATTATTCGAATCGGGTGAGACAGCACACTAGGGCAAGAATTAACGACTATGCTTCAAGTGGCTGCTGCCTCTACCTTACCGAATCCAGAGACAGCTTCAAGCAAACTGGTAATCAAGTGCCGTTCATCATGGCTAAGCTCGGGGCGCCACACGTCAAACAGCAAAATTGTGCGCGGCGTTTCGCCGTTGTTCCAGGCCTCATGATTAATGCTGTCATCAAATGCCCAACCCCGGCCGCGTTGCGTTTCCCGCGACTCTTCTCCGACACGCAGTCCACAACCGGGCGGAACCGTCAGAGGCAGATGACAAATTAAGCGACAGTTCAACAATCCCGTGTGGGGGTCGATCTTGGCGCCAGCATCCAGCTTAGAAAATAAAACAGAGGGTGCCAGCCCGCTAATTCGAGTTAGGGGTAGATCCGCCATCAGAGCGGCGGTTTCTGGGCAAGCGGCGAGGATATCGGACTCGGGCTTACCGTCCTGCCAAAGAAACGCTGAGGTCCAGTCATCGCTGTCGAGTAATGTCGTTTCCGTATTTTGCGGCTGTTCCAAGCCGCTGTGCACATACGGCGAAAACCGATCAGCCGACTGGGTCAGCAAGGTATTCAATTCCCCCTCAATCATGTCAGTGTGCCCCTCAAGATCGGCCATCCAAGGCAGCTGCTCAGTCGGGAAATACCCGCAATAAGCCATGTCATCCAAATAAAAAGCGTGGGGCGCTTGGGGAAATTGATGACCAAGATCTTTTCGCTGTTTGCGCCCCAAGAGCATATCTAGGGAGTTATTGAATCGGGTCGATGCTTGATTACGGCGGTAACCCGCTGCAGATAAACGGTCAAACAAATGTTGCTGGAACATTTGCCCTAACTGCTGCAATCGCGTCTCCACCCGATCTAAATCTGAAGACAACTGTGGCGGGACATCCGTCAGATTCGCTGCGAGGCGCAGAATTAAATTGTAGTAGGAAGACGCATTTTGAAAGTCGTCTTTACCGAGCAAAATATCGCCCTTGATGATCAACGCCCGCATGTTGTGGGGTTCTTCTGCAAGAACCGCATCTACCGCTTTTTCAGCCTCGGACACATCGCCTTGGGTCAGTGCGGCAAGGGCCAAACCCAGCCAACAGCGGGGAGTAGCACACTGATCATCGACAGCCTGTTGGAATATCACGAGAGCCTGAGCAGCCCGCCCCGCCTGAAGTTCGGCAATGCCCTGCTGAAAATAGTCGGCTTCCGTCATGCTTTTACCTCGGATAACTGCGCAAATAACACGCCTGCGAGACCCCCAGCGGCTCCCTGCATCAGCAGACCGAAGTTTGTTCGAACCGCAGCAAACCCGATTAACCCCAGTGTGGCCTCTAAAATCAGATGAATGGCGATAAGGGCCACAAAGCCAGCCAGGGCATACATAAAACGACGCGGCAGGCCCAGCCTCCCGTGTAATTGGCCGGCCACCGGCAGTGCAACCAGCAGTGCAATCGCAACCAGAGGCAAATACGAGCCCAGCAGTCCCAGCCAGTCAAACCAGACCGCCGATAACACGTCGGCGGCGGAAACCGGCATAGCCATCTCTGCGAGCCCGGCCATAATCATCAGGGTCGAAAAGGTGCTGGCCAATAAATAAGCCACTAAAGTAGCGGGGAAATAAGCTGCGATAGCACGCACAAGCGGCTCCTTAGTTAACGCAATACAAACTCTGCACTGCGAAGGGGTTATAGTTACGGCTGATGAGTCTAAAACTAACGCTTCAAGGATGCACCATGCCTTTCAACTCACACTTCGTCAAAGCTGTATTCATGAGCGCGATGATGGCCGCGACGCTGCCTTCAACCGCGGCAAGTTATCAGGTCACCACCATTACGGATGCTCTAGAGCAGCCTTGGTCCGTGGCAGAGCTTCCCGGCAATGGTGGCTACCTGGTCACCGAAAAGGCCGGCCGTCTTTTGCAAGTCAACGACAGCGGCGTGGCCACAACAATTCTGGGTACTCCAGAGGTCTATTTCAAAAGCCAAGGTGGGTTACTCGACGTCGTCCTTGACCCCGAGTTTGCCAGCAATCAAATACTTTACCTGTCTTATGCCGGTGGTGATGCCGAGACGAATCGCACAACCGTGGTTCGCGCCAAGCTTTCCGCAGAGGTTCTCACAAACCTGGAAATCATTCTCGAGGTTGAGCCCAACAAGAAAAAGGCGGCACATTTCGGTGGCAAATTAGCGTTTTTACCCGATGGCACTTTGCTGCTCAGCGTCGGTGAAGGTTTTGAATATCGAGAGCAGGCACAAAGCTTAGACAGCGAATTAGGCAAGCTGCTACGAATCAATACCGACGGATCTGCGCCGGCGGACAACCCGTTTCCAGACGTTGCGCCGCGAGTCTTCAGTTATGGGCATAGAAATCCGCAGGGGCTGGTCGTCGACCCCGTTGAGGGCACCATTTGGATGGCGGAGCATGGCCCAAAAGGAGGCGACGAGCTCAATCGCATTGTCCCCGGTACCAATTACGGCTGGCCGGCCATTACCTACGGACTTGATTACTCTGGCGCCATTATTTCGCCCTACACCGAGGCAGAGGGTATGGCGCAACCGGTCCTGTATTGGGTTCCCAGCATTGCCACATCGGGACTGGCGATTTATCGAGGCACGGCCTTTCCCGATTGGAACGGATCGCTACTCACCGGCGCATTGGTTGACCAGAAACTCTATCGGCTGACACCGACGGAGGATAGCTTTCTACAAAGCGAACCCTTTCCTGAGGTCACCGGACGAGTTCGTGATGTACGGGTGCTGAGGGACGGAAGCATTGCGGTGCTAACCGATGAAGGAACCTTCTTCCACATCACACCGGAACCCTCAGACGCCACGAAAACTGCGTCCATCGAGTAACCCGACACAGCGCCTTTCTCTTACCAAGGAACCCACGATGATTGACCAACCCTTAACGCTGCCCTGTGGCGCCATATTATCCAACCGACTCTGCAAGGCAGCGATGACCGAGGGCTTGGCCGGGGCGACGGGTGTTCCCGGAGATGCGCTTAATCGCCTGTACGGCATTTGGAGCGATGGCGGCGCCGGCTTACTACTGTCAGGCAATGTACAAATTGACCGAGACCATTTAGAGCGACCCGGTAATGTGGTCGTTGATGAAGAGCCCGATTCGGCGACTAAGGCCGCGTTAAAGGCGTGGGCAACCGAGGGCACTCGAAGCGGCAATCATTTTTGGGCGCAGATCAGCCATGCAGGCCGACAGTGTCAAAAGATTATTAATGCCACGCCAAAAGCCCCCTCAGCCATCAAACTGGGATTGCCGGGAGGGCAGTTTGGCGAACCGATTGCCATGACAGACACCGATATTGAGGCCGTTATTGCCGGCTTTGCTCGCTGCGCTCGAGTTCTCAAAGAAGCAGGCTTCACCGGTGTTCAACTCCATAGTGCGCACGGCTACCTACTGTCTCAGTTCCTAAGCCCACGCAGTAATGAACGCAGCGATCGCTGGGGCGGCAGCCTTGAAAATCGTGCGCGGATTTTACTGGAATCAGTTAATGCGGTCCGGGCCGCGGTTGGCCCTGAATTTCCTGTGGGCGTAAAGCTCAACAGCGCCGACTTTCAGCGTGGTGGCTTCGATTTCACCGAAAGCCTGCAGGTTGCCAAATGGCTAGAAGCCGCAGGGGTTGATCTATTGGAAATATCAGGGGGTACTTACGAACAGCCTAGGCTGCTGAACGTGGAAGGCATTGAGCCCATTGAAAACCAGGCAGTGGCGCAGTCAACGCGTGCCCGTGAGGCTTATTTTGTCGACTTCGCCCAAGCCATGCGCAAGGAACTCACCATGCCCCTCATGGTGACCGGTGGCTTGAGAAGGCTAGATGCCATGAACAGCGCCCTTGAAACCGGATCTGCTGACGTGGTGGGTATCGGTAGACCCATGTGCGTGATGACCGACGCACCCAAACAGCTGCTCGCTGGCAAGGAGGAGCTCCCCCGATACGAAGATGCGCTCTCTTTACTGCCCGGCTGGCTCAAGTTTCTCGGAAAAATATCGTTAATAAAAACCTTGGGGACTTTTGCCGTGCAGTATTGGTATTACGAGCAAATTTTATTGCTGGGCCAAAACGGTAAAACCTCCGACGACCTTTCCGTGTTTGCCGCAACACGGCGCCAAATGGCACTTGCTAACGAACTGGCCGCTGCACGGAAATAGTGAAAGGCCAATTCGAGAGCCCCGGTTTGGGCCATGTTTTGCCGAGGTTTTAGACGAGTCTTTGGGCTGGACTAGCCAAAATCTCGGGCCATTGCCGCCTCCCAACGACCGGCAAAGCCCTCTCGCAATCGCGCCTTGGTGGCTGCGAAGGAAGGCATATCTAAGGCAGCAAACTGCTGGGCAGTGCTCGCCGCCTCTGCCATTAAGTTTTCGGGTTCACAGCAGGCGTCGAGAATACCTGCCTCAGCAGCGCCTTCAGGATCGTAAATACGCGCCAGAGTGACCACTTGATGAGCATGCGCTTCAATCACACGCTCCTGTGCCAGCTCAATGCCAAACCAGGGGAGCGTCATACCAATGGCCACTTCATTGAGGCCCAATTTAAAAGCACCTCGACTGCCTAATCGGTAATCGGCGGAAAGACAAATTAACGCCCCCATCGCCAAGGCGTGCCCGGTCACTGCTGCAATAACCGGGGTTTTGCTCAGCGCCAGTCGGCCGGCAATATCGGCGCCCCTGCGCAATAAACGCTGACTGTCAGCATCTATTTTCCCCATAACACTGAGATCAAAACCGGCGCAGAACTTGCCCGGCCGGCCCGCCAAAACAATCACTTTGCCACACTCAAACCCCTGATCGAGGGCACTATCAAGACCGTCCGCCATGGCAAAAGACAGCGCATTGGCTTTGCCGTCATCGAGGGTAATTAAGCTATAAGCATCTTGCTCTTGATAAGTAACCAGTGCCATGGTGCTGCTCTCCTAAGTACGGTTGTTATTTAGGTGCTATTAGCGCTTCTGAAGCGGCTTATTCCATTCAACTTGAGGAAACTATTGCGTGATCATTTTAGTCGACGCTGATGCCTGCCCGGGAGCTGTCAGGGACATATTATGCCGCGCGGCAGTGAAACGTGAAATCAAGGTGGTTTTTATTGCCAACCAGTCGATAAACTTACCGGCCTCCCCTTGGTTACAAAGTTATCAGGTTGCCCAGGGCTTCGATAAGGCCGACGACGAAATCGTTGTCCGGGTGGGGACCGAGGACCTGGTCATCACAGCCGATATTCCGCTGGCCGCTGATGTCCTAGAAAAAGGTGCCCGGGTTTTAACCCCTAGGGGAGAGCGCTACACCGCTGCCAATATTAAGCAGCGTCTACAAATGCGTGACTTCATGGAAACCATGCGAGCCTCGGGTCAACACACCGGGGGCCCAGCGCCAATGTCCCAAACCGACCGGAAAACCTTTGCCGACCAGCTCGATAAAATACTCACCCAGTCCCGCCGCACCTAAAGGCATTCATAGAGGCACTGCTTTTTTTCCTGTTCGCAGCAGTACCTAGGGCGAACGCACCCGTGACGATGACGTGCGACTTCAATAGCAACGGTATTAATGGAACCGCAACAAGGGCTTACAACCGATATACTTAAGCCCCCAAGAGAGGCTCCGTGACAAACACAGTCGCCCTCGCGTTGTTTCTAGTCAGAGCCCTTAGCATTATGAGCAGTCAAAATCGTACCGCAGTCACGAGGGCTCTCTAGCTTGACGAGCAAGAGAGAAATATTTTTGTTGGCCTGCGCATCGGCGATCGTTACAGCCAACGCCTACTATATTCACCCCATCATTGCTGCGGTAGCGCGAGACTTTGGCGTTAGCGATGCGGGCATTGGTATTGTACCGGCCGTGAATCAAATCGCCCTCGCCTTAGGTGTGTTGCTGCTTCTACCATTGGGTGACCGCGTTGATAATCGAAAACTCGTTACGGTTTGTCTGTCGGTTCAAGTCCTGACGCTGGTGGTCATGGCCGTTACCACAAATTTCGCCGTCTTTATCACCGCGTCTACCGCGCTGGGGTTCTTCACCATTACCCCGTATTTACTGCCCGCTTATGCCTCCCGTCGCGTCACCCCTCAGCAACTCGGTTACGCTACAGCGCTTTTGACGACCGGCGTAATTGCCGGAGTACAGGTTTCAAGACTGTCTGCTGGCGTTATCGGCGAATATACCGACTGGCGTTGGGTTTACTGGATTGCTGCAGCGTTAATGGCCGCTGCCACCATCATTGTGCCGCGGATTATGGTGCGTGAACCGGTGAACACACAGGGTCCCAGCTATTGGGCTCTGATTCGATCGCTGTTTGTCCTCGGTCAGCAGCACCCCCGATTGATGGTCTCGGGGGTTATCCAGAGCCTAAACTTTGCAGCGTTTATTGCCGTGTGGTTGGGAATTGGGCTACACCTCACCAGCGAAGCACAGGGACATGGATCAGACCTTGTGGGTTATCTCACCGCCTTTTCAGCCATTGGCTTATTAACAACGGCACGACTGGGTAAATGGGCCGATACCCAAGGCGCTGAGAAGGCGCGGCTGATCATGGCCACCTTCCAGTTTGTGGGAATAACCCTGCTGGCTACGGCTGGATCTGACTGGGTGTTCTTGCTGCCGCCACTGGCTTTAATGAGCATTGTCGGCCCTGTGGTCGACATTACAGGTCGTATGACGGGACTGCAGGAAACCCCCGCCGTTCGCACGCGATTAATGAGCCTTTATGTTTGTATGATGTTCACCGGGGGCGGTCTGGGAAGCTGGGCAGGCACCCTCGCTTATGATCGCTTCTCCTGGACGGGCATTGTCGGTCTTACGATGGGGTTTAGTTTGACGGTTTGGCTGTTATCGTTGCAGCAATGGTGGCAAAGGTCCCGCCACCAGCCCCGCTAAAACGACGCTGGCAGCTCACTGATCGCCAGATTTTTCACCGCGATACAGCGCCATAATTTCAGCAATCTCAGCCTCTTCAAGGCGGTCTCGACCGTCAGCAAAGCTCCCTGCAAATCGCTGATACATGGCCGCATTGAGGGCGTTGGCCGCCCCATTATCTCGGGTTCCAACAACTTTGGCGGGCACGCCAGCGATAATTGAGTTTTCAGGAAACACGCTGTTTTCTCTGACAATGCTGTTGCCGGCAACAATAGAGTTAGCACCAATTTTTGCACCATCCATGATGGTAGAGTTAATGCCAATTAAGCAGCGATCACCAATCTCACAGCCGTGCAACGTAGCGTGGTGAGTGATGGAGCAATCTTCGCCCACGATGGTCGGTGTCATAGCCCCAACATGAATCATGACAAAGTCCTGAATATTCGTGCGGGCACCAATCCTGATCTCGAGAAACTCTGCCCGGGTCACAACATTGGGCCAAACTGAAGCGTCGGGCCCAATATAAACTTTGCCATAGAGCCAAGCGCTCTCATGGATAAACGCCGGATTGTCGAGTGTGACGTTGTCGCTGATAAAACCCATGCCCTAGTATCCTTAGTTTTCTGGTAGAGATTTGATGACACGACTGTGTACGGCGCGCCCTGTGAGGTAGAGTACGGCACCTTCAGCTATCCGGACATCCGGGTCAATCCCTGATCAAGGGGTCTGCCCCCATTACCCATGCACAACTTACAAACTGACGACAACGAAATAGAAGATACTCGGGTACTGTTGCCAAAGCTTTGGGCGCGTATTTCGCCTGTTTTGTCGGATAACCGCGGCAGAGTGGGTCTGGCTTTGGCCTGCCTGCTGCTGGCTAAAGCGGCCTTGCTGCTGATTCCTTTTTTACTCAAAGCACTGGTCGATGGCCTCGATCAAAACCCGGTGCAGGTGACGACCTCTGTCATTTTATTCATGGTCGCCGCCTACGGAACTGCTCGATTCGCCAACACCCTGTTTGCTGAACTTAGGGATACTTTATTTGGGCGGGTGACCGAGCGCGCCATGCACCGCATTGGCCTTGCCGTCTTTAAGCACATACACAGTCTGGATTTGGGCTATCACCTGAATCGGCGCACCGGTGGACTCGCCAGAGACATTGAGCGTGGCACCAATGGCATTAGTTTTCTCATGCGATTTTTCATTTTTAATATCGCCCCCACCCTGTTCGAAATTGCCATGGTGGCTGGGATTCTGCTGATCAACTACGGTGCGAAATACAGTTTGATCGTTTTATTTTCAGTGGCGCTTTATGGTGCTTTTTCCTTCCGCGCCACTCGGTGGCGGACGCGCTACATTCGCGAGGTCAACGCAGCTGACTCCGACAGCAATACCCGCGCGGTCGATAGCCTGATCAATTACGAGACCGTTAAATATTTCAATAATGAAGAATTTGAAGCCCAACGCTATGACGAATCTCTAGAGCAGTGGGAACAGGCTAGGCGTAAGAATCGACTGTCGTTACTGGCTCTCAATGGCGGCCAGGCCATCATCATTGCCCTGAGCCAAACGCTAATGCTGGGCTTAGCCGCGCTGTCAGTGCAGGACAGTGACTTGACGCTGGGCGACTTTGTGCTGATCAATCAATTCATGCTGCAGTTATTTATACCGCTGAGCTTTCTAGGCTTTGTATACCGCGAAATTAAAGCCTCCCTTGCCAGTATTGAGCGGCTGTTTCGGGTGCTGGACCAACAACCTGCGGTTACTGATGCACCCGAAGCGGGCGTGCTGAAAATAGCGACGGGAGGCATTGAATTCCGCCAGGTTAACTTTGGCTACAGCGACGATCGTCAGGTGCTGGCCGGGCTCGACTTTGCTATTGCCGGTGGCGAGACCGTTGCCCTTGTCGGCGCGAGTGGTGCCGGCAAGTCGACCGTGGTGAAACTCCTCTTTCGTTTCTACGATCCGACCAACGGCAATGTTTATCTTGATGGACAAAATATTCGTGACGTCACTCAAGACTCGCTGCGAAGTGCCGTAGCCATCGTTCCCCAAGACTGCGTGCTGTTTAACGATTCTCTACTGGAAAATATTCGCTACGGGCGACCCACAGCAACCGATGCAGACGTTGAAGCGGCAGTGGCTGCGGCATACCTAGACGACTTCGTGGCCCGTCTGCCCGAAGGGCTTATGACCCGGGTCGGCGAGCGAGGACTGAAGCTGTCTGGGGGTGAACGTCAGCGGGTTGCTATTGCTAGAGCGGTTCTAAAAGCAGCGCCCATCTTGGTATTTGATGAAGCCACCTCAAGTTTGGACAGCGAATCAGAGCGCGCCGTTATGCAGGCATTTCGGGCCCTTGCGGGGCATCACACCGCCTTGGTAATCGCCCACCGGCTCTCTACTATTGTCGACGCAGATAGAATACTGGTACTGGAAGACGGTCAGCTCGTGGAGCAGGGAAAACACGATGATCTACTCGCGCTAGGTGGCCGCTACACCGCCCTGTGGCAGGCACAGCAACGAGAAACGGGGCAGCAACTGTGATTATTTTAGAAGACATTGCCCTGCGACGGGGGCCCAAGCTGTTAATGCAAGGCGCTTCGACGACCTTACAGCCCGGCCAAAAACTGGCGCTCATCGGCGCTAATGGCACCGGCAAGTCGAGTTTATTTGCCATGCTGCTGGGGGAACTGTCTGCGGATCAGGGCCAGATTCGGGGCATGACAGGACTGCGTGTCGCCCACATGGCACAAGAACTCGAGGTCAGTGACGACAGTACCCTGAATTTTGTCATGGCAGGTGATGCCGCGGTATATCAACTGACCCAAGATATTGCCCGGGCAGAACAAGCAGAAGATTATGAACGGGCCGCCTACCTGTATCAGGAAATGGAGGTCTTAGACGGCTACAGTGCACCCAGGCGAGCAGAGCAACTCTTGCTGGGCTTGGGTTTTGCACAAGCTGATTTGCAAACCTCGGTGACCGAATTTTCGGGGGGCTGGCGTGTCAGGCTCAATTTGGCCCGCGCCCTCATGACCCCCTCAGATGTGCTTTTACTCGACGAACCCACCAACCACCTCGATCTCGACACCATGCTATGGCTGCAAGGGTGGCTGCTGCGCTATCAAGGGACGTTACTCATGATTTCCCACGATCGAGATTTCATCGATGCTATTTGTGAACGCACCCTGAGTCTTGAGCAAGAGCAGTTAATACCCTATCGCGGGGGGTATTCGGCCTTTGAACAGCAGCGCGCGGAGCGCATGGCACAACAGCGTGCGCAATACGCCAAGCAACAGCGAGAAATTGGGCAAATGGAGGACTTTGTCCGTCGTTTCCGCGCCAAAGCGACCAAAGCCCGTCAGGCCCAGAGTCGGTTAAAAGCGTTGGAGCGCATGGAAACGGTGGCGCCTGCCCATGTCGATTCGCCCTTCTCTTTTCAGTTTCCCGAGCCCGGAAAAAGTAGCGACCCCCTACTCACCATTGACAATCTTGTCCTTGGTTACGGTGACGATGTGGTCTTAGACGGTGTCTCCCTGTCATTACACCCCGGGGACCGCATTGGCTTACTCGGTAAGAACGGTGCCGGCAAATCCACATTCCTGAAAGGTTTAACAGGCGCCTTGCCGGCGCTATCGGGGGATCGTGTCACCGGGGCACACCTACGAATTGGCTATTTTGATCAGCAACAACTTGAAGTTTTAGATCTGCAGGCCAGTGCATTACTGCACCTACAGCGCCTCACTCCTAAAGTGCGCGAACAGGTGATTCTCGATTTTCTGGGCGGCTTCAACTTTAGGGGCGATCGCGCCCGACAAGAAATTGCGCCCTTCTCCGGTGGAGAAAAAGCCCGCCTGGCATTAGCAATGGTGGTTTGGCAAGACCCCAACGTTCTCATTCTGGACGAACCGACCAACCACCTCGATCTGGAAATGCGGCATGCACTGGCCGTGGCGCTACAGGGCTATACCGGGGCCATTGTGCTGGTCAGTCACGATCGTCATTTAATGCGCCACGCTGTGGAGTCATTATGGCTAGTCGATGAAGGTGCCGTTACTGAGTACCCCGACGATTTATCCGCGTACGAGCAATGGGTGCTATCGGGGGATCGAACCGCAGCTGTGAACTCCGGTAAGGCCGCGAGTAAAGTCACAGAAACCGCCGAGGGCAAGGGTAAACAGCACCGACAGAGTGCAGCGGAGCAGCGCGCGCGTTTGCGTCCATTGCAGAAGGCCCTGGAAAAAACTGAGCGGACATTAGAAGGCTTGCAGCAAAAACTGGTTGAGCTTCAAGCCCAGCTCGCCAATTCAGATCTCTATGAACCCAACCAGCAAAGCCAGCTTGCCAAATTGGTGGAGACTGAAGGTTCACTAAAATCACAGCTGTCTGAAACTGAAGAGGCCTGGATACAACAACAAGAAGCCATAGAGAGTGCTAGCCGTTAGCTATCCCTTGCTAGAATTGGCATCATTGCGTCGAAATTTTTGTCCCACTAACGGAATTAATTTGTCATGAGCCAAAGTTTTCATCCGCCCCAACGTACCCTTATGGGTCCAGGTCCCTCAGACGTATCACCTCGAGTACTGGGCGCCCTGGGCCGTCCCACTATTGGCCACCTCGATCCGCTGTTTATTGAGCTCATGGATGACACCAAGCGGCTGCTTCAGTACGCCTTTAAAACCGCCAATGAATTAACAATTCCACTATCGGCCCCCGGCTCGGCTGGAATGGAGGCCGCATTTGTTAATCTGGTGTCACCGGGCGATACGGTTATTGTTTGTCAGAACGGCGTATTTGGCGGACGCATGAAAGAGAATGTCGAGCGCTGTGGTGCCACCGCCGTTATGGTTCAGGACCGTTGGGGAGATCCCGTTGACCCACAGAAGGTTGAAGAAGCCTTCGCCGCTCACCCACAGGCGAACCTGCTGGCTTTTGTCCATTCAGAAACCTCAACCGGTGTTCGCAGCGACGCCCAAACTCTATGCAGCATTGCCAAAGCCAATGACGCTTTGGCTGTTGTCGATACCGTAACGACACTGGGTGGTATTGATCTCCGCGTTGACGAATGGGGAGCCGATGCGGTGTATTCGGGCACACAAAAATGCCTGTCCTGTGTGCCGGGCCTATCGCCCATGACGTTTAGCGCCAGTGCCGTTGAGCGCATTCAAAACCGGAGCACAAAAGTACAGAGCTGGTTTCTCGATATGCAGCTGGTGATGGGTTATTGGGGTGGAGACAGCAAGCGCGCCTATCACCACACCGCCCCGGTTAATGCCTTATACGCCCTGCATGAAGCGCTGGTCATTTTAGAAGAGGAGGGTCTCGAAGCGAGCTTTGCCCGCCATCGAGATAATCACCGCGCGCTGGTCTCGGGACTCGAAGCTATGGGTTTGGAAATGGCCGTAGCCAGTGAATGGCGATTACCTCAGCTCAATGCCGTATGCATACCTGAAGGCATTGATGACGCCGCGGTGAGAGGCCGCTTGTTACAGGATTTCAATCTGGAGATCGGCGCCGGACTCGGCGCATTAGCAGGTAAGCAGTGGCGGATTGGCTTAATGGGGCACGCCAGCAATCCGGTCAATGTACAGCACTGCCTGACGGCTCTGAAGCACGTACTGGATCGTTGATCTTAGCGAAGGGTCAGACGATACCCCAGCTCGTACACCCCCAAGGGGTGCTCTGAGCGCAGGGGCGTGTTCTCCCAAACCCAACGGTCGGGCGCAAAAAGTTCAGCCATAGCATCAAGATCGCAGTGAAAAGGAGGGCCTCCCTCCTCGCCGGTTTGCATGAACAGTACAAGCAAACTGCCCCCAGGCCGCAACCAGCGGGTGAGCTGTGTTTCATAGGCCGGCCAGTGCTCGGGCTTCAAAGCGCACAAACACGTTTGTTCGTAAATAATATCCACAGGGGTCTCGGGTAACCAGTCGAACAAGTTACTCGTGACGACCTCACCGCGCCCCTCCGACTGCGTTAATGCAGCCTCCTGAAAGCGTGCCGCGCTCTCGGCAAGATCAATGCCCACAGCATAAAAACCTAAATCAGCAAAGGCTCGCATCTCTGGGGAGCGCCCACACCCGGGCACCAAAACGCTACCTTGTTGCTTCTCCAGCCAGGGCAGCCATGCGGTAAAAGCCGGGTTCAACCCATCGCGCTCCCAAGGCACCGACGCCGCCTGATAGCGAGCCTCCCAATCTAGAACCGGCTCCATAGCCCTACCTCCCTAGTTTTGCCTCAAGAACAACCGCCTTTAGCTACTGTGCCCAAAGCCAGTGTCGGTGACAACTGACGCAAATAAACCCACGCGCGCCACCGCGTTATCGAGCTGTGCTGTCTCAGTGAGCGAGTGCGGTCGAAAACACGGCAGGGTCAACATTCCCGCCGGATAACACCACACCCACGCTGCGATAACGCTCAGGTATTCGACCCGACAGCAGCGCCGCGAGGGCTACCGCACCTCCTGGCTCAAGAACCAGCTTGAGGTGTTCAAAGGCAAAGCGCATAGCGAACAGCACATCATCATCGCTAACAGAGAAGCCACCGCTAAGCAGACGCTGATTAATTTTAAAGGTCAGCGCTCCGGGAGTGGGTGCCAGTAGTGCATCGCAGATCGATGTAGCCCCTGCCCGAACACGCTCCCGATTGCCACTGAATAACGACCGCTCATGATCATTAAACGCTTCAGGCTCTACGGAAAAAACCTCCGTGTTAGCACCCAGGCCTTCAACCGCCAGGGCGCAGCCGGCGACAAGCCCCCCACCGCTACAGCAAACCAATAGAGCTTCAGGAGGCTCGGCATCTTGCAGCATCTCAAGGCCCACGGTGCCCTGCCCCGCAATAATGTCAGTGTCATCGAAGGACGGCACAATCGTGCCGCCATCTCTTGCCACGAGGTCGCGGGCTATGACCTCTCGATCTTCACGGTAGCGATCGTAAGTAATCACTTCAGCACCAAGCGCTTGGGTGTTCGTAGTCTTGATCTGGGGCGCATCGGCGGGCATGACAATCCGAGCCGGTATATCCAGCAGCTGCGCCGCCAGCGCAACCCCTTGCGCATGATTACCCGATGACCAGGCCACAACCCCACCAGCACGCTCCTTTGCGTTCAATTGGCGCAGCCGATTAAAAGCACCCCTAAACTTGAAACTGCCGGTATGCTGTAGGCATTCTGGTTTTAGCAGGACCTGCCGCCCTGTAAGTGCATTTAATGCCGGTGAAGCTATTAAGGGGGTTCGCACCGCATGCCCGTGCAATCGTTGCGCAGCGTCTTCAACGTCACCGAAAGTCGGCTCATGGCTCATCAGAAACTCCCTTGTTGTATTGGGCAACTCTCAGCAATAGAAACGCTTACCCTGCCTGGCCCGCACCAATAACTCACCACCTGCGTGGCCTCTACTGGTTAGACCATAAGGGCCTCTAGCCGAGTAGTAAGATCAGCGATTGAGAACCCTATACCCGCAATAAAATTGAACGCACTTAGCTTCTATCGCTGTCGGCGGAAGACTCAAGAATATCGGCAAAGCCCATATAGGCGCCCAGTGCCATAAAGCTGCCACAGAATAACTTACTTGATTCCTCAAAAATCACGGAAAGTACTGTTCTGGGGTCCTGAGTTACGTCGATTATGGTGTGCACAAGATAAAAACCAAAGGCTACTACCAAGCATTCCAACATCATCCGGAACCTGAGCAGATGGGGTAGCACTGCAGCCGCAATAGGCAGTGAAACGATACCGTACAAAATAACTACGATGTCATTGCCATTACGAAAAGACCCAAGATACCCAACATCGGGTACCAGCGGACCTAAGCGCTCATGAAATTGGGCGACCTCGTCGAGGGCTAAAAAGAGGAAGCCCATCGCCATCAGTATCAAAAGCTTTTTATCCACTTGTTGAGCGCGATGCCTCATGGCAAGGGCGCAAAAACAAAAAGCAGCAGCGGCTGACAACAATACGGCTGACATTGCGGTTATCAATCCACGCTCGCTTAAAAAGTGATAGTCAGCCTCTTTTCCCTCCGGTACCGCAAGGAGACAAACTCCGATATAAAAGCCGGTAACCAATACCGCTGGCGTGACGAATTTTGCTGCCCGTAATGGTGGCTTTTCCCGACGTACACGCCATGATTCGCGCAAATGATTTTTATAAGCTTCTAGCATTACTATTGCTCTTAAGACTTACCGGGCAAGGTATCAGAGCGCTTTACTCAGGTACCAGTTTGTCCATGGGCCAAGGGACACCAGGCAATCACCTCGGCATTACCGGCTCTTTTACCCCAAACGCTTAATGCTCAGTGCCCTCAAAGCGGTAGAACGGCTCCATTAGCTGATCAATCGTAAAGCTCGCGGGGCGCTGTCTCGGTGGAAAGGCCATGAGTGTCACCAAAAACTTTTCGAGTTCAGCACGGGCCATATAAATACGTGGAATCTTTTTCACCCACCAGTCGTTGTAGGTATTGGAATTCTGATCGGCACGCTCAAAGGGATCCCGACGTAAATGGAATAACTTGGGAATGCGCAACATATCAAACTGTTCACGCCAAACATCGAATTCTTGGGCGCGTTGTTCTGCAAACACCACCTTCCAATCGCCAATACGCATCGCCGTTAGCAAACCATCATCGCTCCAATAGAGAAACGTTTCCCGGGGCCCGTTATCGGCCTCACCCATGAGGTAGGGCAAAAAATTATAGCCATCGAGATGATTTTTATAAGGCTTACCATTGATTACTGTGCCCGCCTTTAATTCCTCTGTAATGGTTGGCCGGCCGGCCGCAGCTAAAAACGTGGGCGTCCAATCGGTGTGAGACATAATGTCATTTAAAATTGTGCCCTCGGGTATTTTTCCTGGCCAGCGCACCATGGCCGGTACGCGAAACCCACCTTCCCAATTGGTATTTTTTTCACTGCGAAAGGGCGTGATGCCCGCATCGGGCCAAGTATTGAAGTGCGGTCCATTATCGGTTGAGTAAAGAACAATCGTATTGTCCGTAACACCCATTTCATCTAATTGATCGAGCAACTCACCCACCATGCGGTCGTGAGCAACCATGGCATCATTATAAAAACCCTGGCCTGACAACCCTAATTCCTCATCGGCCGTATGGGTCCAAAAATGCATGCGGGTTGTATTTACCCAAGCGAAAAAAGGCTTATCGTCAGCCACCGCACGACGCATAAAGTCTTTCGCTGACGCAACAAACTCGCGGTCGATCGTCTCCATACGTTTTTTTGTCAGCGGGCCACTGTCTTCAACCCGACCGTCAGCAAAGGACCGAATAACGCCTCGAGGCCCAAAGCGCGCAATAAACGCGGGATCAGTAGGGTAATCGACATCTTCGGGTTCTTCTTCGGCATTGAGGTGATACAGGTTGCCGAAAAACTCATCGAAGCCATGTTGTGTCGGTAGAAATTCGTCACGATCGCCCAGGTGATTTTTCCCATACTGTCCCGTGACATAGCCTTCCGCTTTTAGCAGCCCGGCGAGGGTAACGTCCTTGTCACTGATCCCCTGTTCAGCGCCGGGAGCACCCACCTTGGTAAGACCGGTACGGATGGGTGACTGTCCAATAATGAAGGCCGATCGACCCGCAGTGCAGCTTTGCTGGCCGTAATAATCGGTAAATTTAGCGCCCTCATTGGCAATGCGATCAATATTGGGGGTGGGGTACCCCATCATTCCCATGTTGTTGGTCGACAGATTCCAAAACCCTATGTCGTCTCCCCAAATCACCAAGATGTTGGGTTTGTCTGCGGCGTAAAGTGAAGACGAAACAAGAAGCAAACAGAAACTCAAAATACGGAGCATGGGACGACTTCCTTAATTTATTATTTAACGATCGCAGGCTGGCATGATGCATTAGCTCATCTAACTCCGCCAGCCCCCTCATAAGCAGAGCTCCAAACCCATAACTAGCGAAAACCGCCGCTGAGATAGGTCAAATGCTTCGAGAGACATTCATCGCCGTAATTTTTGACCCCCGCTATACAATAGATCTCCGCGTAGTAAGCCACCAATGACAGAATCGGCACGATTTCGAAAAGAGAACGCATGCGCATGAACAGGTCTATCACCAAACTTCTTCTCATCATCAGTCATGGCGGCATGGCGCTTTTAGGTTTTGCGGCAGGCGTTTATTTACTGCCAATTCTGGTGCAACCACCAGCCCCTGACATTGCATTGGTCGAATCGAGACTGAGTACTCCGTTATTTACAGCAAACTTTGCACGTGAGCGCAAAGATAGCGATGCCCTGCATTGGGGAGAGGGCGAACTTCGACTCTACACCGACACCCTTGTTTTTGAGGGTAAGCTCGCCCCAGGGCCCGACTATCGGCTTTACTTAACCCCAGAATTTGTTGAAACAGAGGCCGCGTTTCTTGCGATCAAGGAGAAATCCCTTGACGTGGGCACAATAAAAAACTTTGACGGCTTTGTGCTGAATCATTCAACGGCGGTCAATGACGCTCAGTACACGAGCGCCGTAGTTTGGTGTGAAACCTTTGGTCAGTTTATAACGTCGGGGCAATATCGGCCTTAAATACGGGGGGCATTTTTACTTCGTCCCCAATTGCCGCACCCGTAGACCTCCAGATTACGTCAACTGCGCTACTTGAGCCCCTCCCTTGTGTCTATTCCAAGATGCTGTATTAACCCAATATGTTCACAAGTTTGCCCACAGCCAGCAGCGCCATAGTAGCGAGCACCAGAGCAGCCAATGTGTTGAGCATAACGCTATTACGATAACCGCTGGGTAATAAGGCGCTATTGGCAACCATCATTAAAACCAGCGCAATTAGCGGGAGTAACAAGGCGTTAGTCACCTGCGCTGTGACAATAAGCGCGGCGGGTCGAGTGGTCACAAGCGCAAAAAAGCTTCCAATCAGGACAACCGTTAGCGCAACAATCTTGAAACTCGAGCTATCGGGGTCTACCGACCAGCCCATAGCACCACAGATGGTCCACCCCGCCGCAACCGGCGCAGCAATGGCGGAAGTGAGGCCCGCTGCAAATAAGCCAATACCCAAAACTATGGCTCCCCATCCGGGCAGCTGGACTTCAATGGCTGATATTACGGCATTAAGGGGCGATTGATCGGTAGTGCCGGGTACCAGTGCCGCAGCAACGACCACAATCGCAACGGTAGTAGCACCGCCAAAAAAAATTGCCACACAGGACTCCCAACGGGCACCTGACAATGCAACGCCAACTGAACACCCTTGCCAGCGCTGCCGTGCTGCTGTGGCATGGAGAAATAAGTTGTAGGGCACCACCGTTGTTCCAATCAGGGCCAGTACTAAAGTCAGATTAGTGGTTGAGAAATCAGGCAGCAGCCGACCCTCTGACTGTACCAAAAGTAAGGGTGCCAGCAATATGGCCAAGGCGCTAAAGAGAACACCCATCATGGCCACCAACGCGACCAAAATGCGTTCCAGCCAACGATACCGATTAATGACAATAAGGATTGCCGCGGCTATCGCGCAGAGTAAAACCACTATCGCGGAGTCGATTCCCAGCGCAGTACTTAGCCCGATACCGGCACCGGATAAGTTACCCGACTGGTATGCCGCATTGCCGACGCCAACCGCCAAGATAATCAGCAATAGCAAAGGCGTGCCCCACCAACGCCCTGCCCCAAAGCCTTTAATGAGAGACGCTAAATCACGATCCGTCGTCAAAGCACTTCGCACCGCAAGTTCCTGCAGCAGTACCGTCGCCAATACTGAAAAAACAATCGCCCAAATGAGGGTTATGCCGGTTGTCGCTCCTGCGACACTGGCCGTCGTGATGGTGCCGGGGCCGATAAATGCCGCAGCGACCATAGCTCCTGGTCCAATACGCAACCCCATAAACAACCTCTAAATCCGCGACCAACGCGCTTTTGTAACCCTCAGTAGATCTGGTGTGACCTAAGATACTGCCATTATGCAACGGTCCATCCTGATCTATAGTGCCAGCAAAGCCGGTCTGGAGCCCACCGTGAAATCAATTCAGTTTAAAGATCAAAGCATCACGCCCGGAAAGATTGTGTGTATTGGCAAAAACTACAAGGCCCACATTGAAGAGATGCACAGCGCCGTACCAGAAGAGATGGTGGTGTTTATGAAGCCCAACTCCGCTATTGGCACCACCCTTCGGGCATTTTCTGACGAGCCCCTGCATTATGAGTGTGAAATCTGCCTGCTCGTATTCGAGGGTGCAATAGCTGGCGTCGGTGTTGGACTTGACCTCACCAAACGAAGCCTTCAGGGAAGACTCAAGCAGGCAGGTCTTCCCTGGGAAAGATCCAAAAGCTTTGATGGCTCGGCCTTATTCAGTCGCTTTGTTGCAGCACCCGCAAACCTGACCGAATTGAGTCTGGAACTTTGGGTGGACGGCGCTTTGAGGCAACGAGGTGAAGCGACTTCGATGCTGTATTCACCTGCCGAGATTCAGCAAGAGTTGCAGAAATTCCTTACCCTCAATGACTTCGATGTCATTATGACGGGAACCCCTGCGGGGGTGGGCCCGGTTTCCGTGGGGGCCTGTTTCGAGGCAAGGCTAATACATGATCAGATTAAACTCAGCAGCGCTCACTGGACTGCCGTCTAAGTTTCAACCAAACGCTGAATATCCTAAAAATAAAAGCGCACAAGACAGGGTTTATCCAAAAAGGTTTATTAAACCGTGGGCAGCCACCCACCAGATTACCTACAATAAACACCGTCAGTTCGTTAGAAGTCGTCGCCTTGCTCCATTTATTCATTAATCTTTATTTGTAACTGACGCTTTTTTTCAGTACGTTTTCACAAACCTGAGAGAGAAAGCCATGCAAGCGATCCTCAGACTAGACCTAGCGGGCCAACCTCGAGGCTGGTTGACCCTTCAGGAAACCATTTCTGCCTACGCTCGCGGCGATGTCATATATGGCATTGGTGATCCCCTCCCCACTGTTTACGGTGGCATTCAGCGCCTGACAGGGCATCGTTCAACCCTCGTAGTGCAACCGATCATTGCGACCGAAGGTAAAGTTTACGATGCCTTCACCCCACCACTGTGCAACCGAACCCTCTTTAAACGGGACGATCACCGTTGCTTATACTGTGGAAACCAATCCACAAGAAGCCAGCTGACTCGAGATCACGTGTTGCCCGCTAGCCGAGGGGGTACCAACAAGTGGGAAAATGTTGTCGCCGCCTGCAAACGGTGCAATTGGCAAAAAGATAACAAAACGCCAGAAGAAGCCGGTATGCCGTTGCTCGCGGTACCGTTTCGACCCAACCCCTTCGAGTGGCACTTTCTGGCCAAAGACCGCGTTCTCACCGATCAAATGGAATACCTGTCGAAGCGATTCAAGGCTGATCGAGACTGGGCGCACTGAAGCACATGCGAGATAATAGGTTCACCACGACTCACCGCAGCTGATAGGCTTAACGCCCCTCAGCAGCCGTTGTGGTGCGAATCGTGACTTCGCTGAGCGCTCAGAAATCAGGACCGACGTTATGACAGATCGTACACGTGCCGACATTGCCGCCCTGACAGCTCGGGTCAATGCCGCTGTTGTTGGACAAGAGGCTGTCGTGCATAGCCTGATATTAGCGTTACTTTGCAACGGCAATGTCTTGCTGGAAGGACTACCTGGAACCGCTAAGACCCGGTCAATTAAAACACTGGGGCACGCCATGGGCGTGAACCTGGGAAGAATTCAATTTACCCCAGACCTTCTTCCCGCCGACGTGACCGGGAGTGAGACTTATCACAGTAATGAAAATGGCAGTGAACTGATTTTTGAACCCGGACCCATTTTTAACGAGTTAGTGCTAGCTGATGAGATCAATCGTGCCCCCGCCAAGGTGCAATCTGCTTTGCTGGAGGCCATGGAAGAACGCCAGGTCACCGTTGCCGGTAAAAGCTACCCTTTACCACCACTATTTCTTGTCATGGCCACCCAAAATCCCATTGAACAAGAGGGTACCTATCCCCTACCTGAAGCACAGATGGACCGTTTTTTGTTCAAGATTAGGGTTGATTACCCAGACGCTGAGGCAGAGCGAACCATTGTTCGTATGCTGCAAAATGAAGAGGGCGGACATCAACCAGAACAAGCCGCTATTGGAACCGAAGCTATTTTTGCGGCAAGACAAGCCATCCAAGCAATGACTCTCAGCGAACCTGTGGAACGCTACCTCGTAGATTTAGTCATGGCAACGCGCCAACCTGAAGGGCTATCTACCCAGCTTGCCAGCTGGATCGCGGTAGGATCGAGCCCACGGGCTAGCATTGCCCTGCACCGCGCTGCGCGGGCCGAGGCCTGGCTGCAAGACCGCGAGTACGTGCTGCCCGAGGATGTGCGGAGGGTCGCCCCAGCGGTTTTGCGCCATCGTTTAATTTTAAGCTACGACGCGCTGGCTGACGGCATTGATGCAGACAGGGTCGTAACCGATATTCTCGATCTCGTAGCGGCGGGCTAAGTCAGCCATGAGTGCCACTGCCTACGTTGCGCTCAAAGATTTGGTACGACTGCGATACCGAGCTCAGGGGTTTAGCTATCGACCCGTCCAGCCCGTGAAATCGGTGCTCACCGGGCGCAAACGATCGCGACTACGCGGCCGAGGGTTAGACTTCGATGAGCTTCGTCACTACCGACCGGGTGACGATGTGCGCAACATGGACTGGCGGGTAACCCATCGCACACGCACACCCTTTGTCAGAGTCTATACAGAAGAACGAGACCGCCCTGTTTGGGTGGTTGTCGATCAGCGACTCACCATGTTCTTCGGTAGTCGTTGCCAAATGAAATCGGTTGGAGCGGCGCAAACAGCCGCACTGAGTGCTTGGCGTGTCATTGGGGTCGGTGACCGTATTGGCGCTCTGCTTTTTAACGATACGACCTCAAAGGTCTATCGTCCTAGCCGCTCGTCTGGAGCCTTAATGCACTGGCTGTCTGAACTGGTCAGTATGAATCATCAGTTGGTCGCGGATAGTGACGAGCCCTCAAGGTCCACTGCTTTAGTTGAAGCGCTTCAGACGCTGAATCGCTATCTCACCCACGACAGCCTGATCATTGTTATTTCCGATTTCGATGGCTGGAATGATCAGTGCCTCTCTACCATTAAAGCCATGCGCCAAAGTAATGATGTCATCGCTACGGTCATTACCGACCCACTTGAAAGGAGCTTGGCGAGTGCAGATCAATTAGTGGTCAGTGACGGCGCCTTTCAAATTCAGGTTGAAAGTGAAAAGAAAGCCGCCGATGCGCGCTTCAGCGCTAAGTTTGATGCACACAGAGATCGACTCACTGACACGCTCAAACGCCATGGGATTCCACTGATATCGCTGACCACCGAGTCGGAGATAACAAGCCAACTACTACGCCAATTGGGTGGGACTCCCGCAGCACCAGCAGCGCGACCATGAATCGTACTGCCCATGCTTGAAGATACGCTGCCTTCACTACCGGCCTTATTCGGCAACCCCCTTCTTCGCGGTGAACTCCAGGAGATCGTTGCCCCTGGCCCAATAGACTGGCTACCCCAAACACTAGGCTGGCAAATTTTGGGGCTGGTACTTGCCCTTGGATTTCTGCGACGAGCTTGGCGTATTTTCAGGGTTTGGCTGCGCAATCGGTATCGAAGAGAAGCGCAGCATCGGCTGCGGCAATTAGGCCCATCGGCCAGTGCCAGTGCCATTAACGAAGTGCTAAAGCTCACCGCCATGACCGCCGCTTCTAGACGGGAAGTCGCCGCATTAACGGGAAAAATCTGGTGCCAGTGGCTGCAAACTCGAACGCCCAATTTGGTTTTTTCCACTGACACCCTGCAGATACTGGGGGACGCACTCTATGACCCTCAATCTGACCTCAGCGCTGCGCAGCGCGAAGCTCTGGTTCAGCAAGCGCATTTGTGGATAGGCCAGCACAAGGATGATCATGGATTCGGCTGAGGTTCTGGTGACACAGTTTTTGGAGCAGCTGCACTGGGTACACCCCTGGGCTTTCGTTCTATTACCCTTGCCGCTACTGATGCGTTTGATGCCTGCTTATAGAGAGCGTCGCGATGCGGTTCGCGTGCCTTTTTTTACGCGATTGCTTGAAGCAACAGAATCGCGACCCCAGCGAGGGGCCATGTTGCTCATGAGACGACGAGGCCAAAAAGTGCTGATTACTCTAATGTGGCTGAGCTTAATTCTCGCAGCCGCAAAACCGCAGTGGCTGGGAGAGCCCATTGAACAGCAAAAAGCTGGGCGCGATTTAATGATTGCGGTTGATCTGTCGGGATCCATGGAAACCGAAGACTTCAGTCAAGCCGACGGCAATCCAGCCGATCGCTTAACCGCGGTTAAAGCCGTCTTGCAGCAACTCGCCAACGAACGCGCGGGGGATCGGCTTGGGCTCATTGTTTTTGGCAGCAACGCCTACCTGCAATCGCCCTTCACAGAAGATCATCGCACTTGGCTCATGCTCCTTAACGAAACGCGAATTCGCATGGCCGGACCCAGCACAGCACTGGGAGATGCAGTGGGGCTGGCGATTAAATTGTTTAAAGCGGCAGAGACCGAGAATCGAGTTTTATTATTACTGACCGATGGTAACGACACCGGCAGCCTCGTACCGCCTGTTGATGCAGCAAGAGTTGCTGCTGCAGAAGACATTCGAATCTATCCGATTGCTGTCGGGGATCCTACTGCCATCGGTGAAGAAGCCATCGACCTCGATACCCTCACCCGAATGGCAGAAGTGACCGGGGGCCAAGCTTTCGAGGCATTAAGCAGCGAAGACCTGGTTGCTGTCTTTAAACTGTTGGGCACCCTGGAACCCAATGTCTTTGACAGCGTTAAATTTAGACCCCGTACCGACATCCACTGGCTGCCCCTGGCCGCAGTGTTATTGCTGTACGTGCTTTTACGATGCTTGGCACGCCTTTGGCCCCTACCTAAGCCCGAGATCTCACAGTAATGGAGGTGTTAGCCCACTTTCATTTCTTGCGACCCGAGTTGCTGTTACTGGGACCAGCTTTACTGCTCTTTGAACGATTGCTCAGGTCGACCCAAACCACAGCTGACCGATTTTCGGGCATCATTGACCCCGCATTGCTTGAGCATCTTCGGGTTCAAAGACCCCCTATTGCCCGGTTTAATCCAACCTCCGTCCTTGTTGTTCTCATCGTGTTACTCACCCTAGTTATGGCCGGCCCCAGCTGGCAGCAACAACCGTCTCCATTGGCGGAAGATACGGCACCTCTGGTGATCGTCCTTGACGTCTCTGAATCAATGGCCACCACTGATATCGCTCCGAGTAGACTGCTTCGTGGTATTCAGAAAGTCCGCGACCTCTTGAAGCTGGTCCCCGATAAGCGGGTGGGCGTCATCGCTTATGCAGGCAGTGCGCATACGGTATTACCGCTAACAAGCGACCATGAAATAACAGAACGTTTCTTAGCCGTGATGACCCCGGGTATTGCTCCCAGAGTAGGTAAGTTTCCCGAATATGCGCTACCAGGAATCGATCGGTTACTGGCGCAGTCCTATTACAAAAGCGCTGTTTTACTGGTGACTGACGGCCTCGGCGCAGGGAGCCCAGAACTCATAAAAAGCTGGTGCCAAGACCGTGACTATCAATTAATCGTTTACGGGTTTGGCGACCCCTCGCCGGAACAAAGTACCGCCCCCTTGGAGCGTGATGCGTTGAGCCAATTAGCAAGCAGCTGTAGTGGCCAGTATTACGATGCGAGTATCGATAGACGCGATGTGATCGCGATTGCCGGAGCGCTGAAGGACGCCTATAAAATCGTCGATGATGAGGCTCTGCCCTGGAGTGACAATGGTTATCCCCTCGTTTTCCCCATGCTAGCTCTGGCATTGCTATGGTTTCGGCGTGGCTGGACGCGCCTCTGGATCTGGCTTTTATTGCCGACTCTCGTCACTTTTTCCAGCCTACCCATGGCGCAGGACACTGGCGACACAGAAATCACCCCTGAACAGGCCATAAGCCAGCCAAAGATACCGGCGCCCAACGTTCTACAGCCGGTCCTAGACGAATTTTTATTACTGTGGCTCACCCCCGACCAATATGGCCGTGTGCTTTTACAGTTGGGCTATTACAAGAAGGCGGCGCAGATTTTTGACAATCCGATTTGGCGCGCCACCGCACAGTACTATCACCAGGATTTTGAAAAAGCGGCGACACTTTTCACCCGACAAGATAGCGATCTTGCGCTGTTTAACGAGGCCAATGCCAGGGCTCATCGCAGGGACTATGTTGGCGCAAGAACCCGCTATGACCGGCTACTCGAACGCAGCCCTGAATTTCCCGGTGCTCAAGCCAATCGTGAATTTATCCACGTGATTATTGAAGCCAGTAATCGGCTTAGCGAGTCTCAGACAGACGAGGCTGGCGTTGGCAGCGAGACCCTCGATAACGATGAGGCACCTCAAATTAGTGACGGCGCCGACGCACTGGCAAGTGAGCCCGAAGAGCGAATCCAATACAGTGCTGAAGATATTCTCGCCAGCCCGGAGACCGCAGCCCTGTGGATGAAAAACGTGCAACCCGATCCCGAGAATTTTCTGCGTAGCAAATTTAATAGTCAGCTTCAGGAACGAGGTGTCAGCGAGCCATGATTCTGAACTGGGCAGAAGACCGCAAAGCACCTCTTTGCGTTGGTACTAAGATTCAGCGTCACAGACTGCGCTTTATGGGCTTTACCATTGTGCACACCGCACTCTTACTCAGCCTATCGATGTTCGTCGTCGCCGATGACCCACGGGTAGAAATGAGTGCGCGCCTAATTCCTGCAGAAGGCGCCGTTCCCGGTCAGCGCATTAAACTTGAGGTGACCGTCGCTACCCCACGCTGGTTCACCGCGGGAACACGGATCAAACTACCCGAGGTTCCGGGCTTGCTGCTGCTGCAAAATCAAGACTTTGCAGCGAACGCTTCCGAGCGCCGCAATGGCGAAACCTGGACCGTTCAACGTTGGTTCATTGACGTGTTTGCCACCAAACCCGGCACGGTCATCATTCCACCCTTGGGGGTGAGCGTTGCCGTTTCTAAATCTACCCAAGAAACAGTGGCCAGCAAACTGAACACAGAGCCGCTGACCGTAACCACACACATTCCGCCCGAACTCGCCGACCTGAAAGACTGGGTGGCCAGCCCTTCAGTGACACTCGTGCAGACCGTGGAGGGGAGCCTTGATACGTATTTGGGCTCGGCCATCAATCGTCGCATCACCCTCAAGGCACAAGATGTGATGGCCATGTTGCTGCCGCGAACCACCAGCGAAAACGACCCCTTACTTCAAATGTATCCTGAGCCACCGGTGCTCCGTAATCGCTCTAATCGGGGTAATCTCACGGCGACGCGCAGTGACAAAATAAGCTGGATAGCGGCTGCTCCGGGGACGGTGGAAATTCCCGGGGTGGCCGTGAATTGGTGGAATACCGACACCCAGACACTTGAGATACTCACCACTGAACCCTTGAGCATTTCGATCAGTGGCGAACTGCCGCCCAAACCCGTCTCAAGCACTGAAACCTTGGAGGCGCTGTTTTATGCAGCCGCGACCCTTTTTATCGGGTTTTTGGGTTGGCGGCTGATCGCATCAAGACGTTTCAGTCAGTTAAGAAAAAGGGGCGAGGCACTGCTACGAACAGGACGGCGCCTTGCGACCCAACTTAAGGGCAGCTCGTTGCCCCACCGACTCAATCCGTGGCGCAACGCCAAGGACTCCGACGCCTTGTGATTCAGGTGGCTGCCGCTTTATCTGACACAATATTCTTCATCAAACCCCGACTTTTCCGGTCAACACTCAAGACCAACAATGCGGTTGCATGGGACAATCTATGCCTCTTTTAATCCGCAAGCTATGCCACTCGTAATCCGCAAGATTCCAACTCGAGGGAATGATAGAGTTCGACCAGCCAGTGCGAAAATTCACCCCATGCATCGGCTAAAGGGGCAATCTCAAAAGCTAACCTAAAATGTAGGGAGTCAGCATGTCCAACGAACAAGTCATCAGTCTGATTGGCTTTCCCGGTAGTGGTAAAAGCACTGTCGGTGTTTTGTTGGCCAAGCGCCTGGGTACGAATTTCGTCGATACGGACATTCTCATTCAGAACCAAGCGCAAGCGACCCTCGCAGAAATTATTGACCAACATGATCACGTTTACCTGCGTCAGTTAGAGGAACAGGTCTTACTCGATATGCCGATTCACCCCAGCGTCATTTCTACCGGGGGATCGGTCATTTATAGCCCCAAGGTCATGGCACGACTGGCAGAAACTTCGATCGTGGTGTTTTTGAGCGCCCGTCTCGACACGGTGGAATACCGAATTTCGCTGGCTCCTGATCGCGGAATCGCCTCATCCAAAGAGCAAACGCTAGCCGATATTTATGGCGAACGAGTACCTCTATACGAGCACTGGGCGAAGGTGACGATTGCAGTCGACGACTCGACGCCCGAAGCGCTAGTCGATCAGCTGGTGTCACACTTGGACACCATCGCCCGCTGATTGGACACGTATTAAGCCTGCGGACACGTCCAAAACAGTAACGCCAGCGGTCACAGCTCAGGGATTGCCTTGAGGGTGATGCTGGCATGACTTTTGCTCATTCTAAATGGCGGTCCGCCCCCCGGCAGGAAGCTGGGTCTTGTTCAGGAGAAAAGGATTTCTCCAACCCTAACCGTTGTATTTAAGGCGGGCCGCCCTAACTTTTTCAGTTATTTGCAGCGACGGTTTAATGTCAAAAAGATTGTTGCCCAAACGGGCGCCATTGAGGTCAACTACGCAGGTAGACGAGCCGACGCAATGGATTATGAATCATCGGGAGGTGATTTATGGGTGAGCGTACTGCAACACAGAGTGAAGACTCCGTGAGCTCTGAGGATTTTCTGGATCCGCTAATGTTCGACCTCGACGATGAGGCGTTTAACGACATGGACGACGTCGACATGAGCACGTGTCAGACCTCTTTAGCCGAAAAGCGTCGACGGGCAGAACAACGCCTCGAAACACTCCGGCTGCGAGAAGAGTTGGGGGATTTCGATTTCGAGCTCTACGACGACTGAGTCCTAGGCGTGAAACGACGATGCACTAGGCGGGTACTGTGCTCGCGACAGGCACGCTTGAATAATCTACTCGGTACGTAGACATCATGCTCAGGCCCTCATCGTTCTCATAAGCGTAACCATTAGTCTTGTGCTTGCCGGGCCAAATCGCGCTGCCATTCGAAGACATTGAGTTCGATAAACACAAAGGCAAACAGCCACAGCGCGGCGTCCCAAAAATCTAGGAATTCACCCTCGAACCCCCAATAGACGGCCGCCACCGCCAGGGTGAGGTACAGCACGACTTTGATACCGTTCAGGGGTCGCTGAAACCGGCGAGGCACTCCGCCCCAGAGCTGCAAACGCACCTCAATTTCTAAAAGTACGACCACTAAAATCCAGGTCGAAGCGTTGATCACATCAACAAGCCCAAGCTGGTAGGCGCTATCGAGTGCTGCTGGTGTGGCAACGACGCGCTCCAACTCCGTTATGGCAACCACCTCAGAGCCCAGTGCGACACAGCTCTGGGCATCCAATGCCGTAAAAATATCGAAGTCGAGCAGTATCGACCAACCCTGACCGACTAATTCACAGGCAGGTATAGATAGAGGGGAGGAAGACCAAAACACCTGCCACTCAACAAAATAACCCCAACATGCAGACACAATGGCAAGACCACAAATTAACCGAACGCCGTGAATGACCCATTGCGTTCTGCCGACCAGCCGGTCGTCTGGAATCACCGCGGTTTCTAGCTCGAAAAGCAGCAGCAGTAACACCCAAGCGGCAGTATCAAGAGTCGCTGAAAATAGCTGGATGCCGGTAAAAATGTCTAAATCTGACGTGGCGGCATGAGCCGCTGACGCCAGCTCTTCATTGAGAAATAGGACAATGTTTACAGAGAGCAGTGCATAAACCACATACTTCGAAACTTTATAAACACGGGCAAATTTCTCTGCAGAGCTGCCCTCGCGCTGTGTGTCGACCATGGTTATCTATTACACCTGCAATAGCAGGTGCTCACGCTCCCAGGAGCTAATAACGCGATTGAATTCTTCGAATTCATCGAGCTTTACGGCAGCATAGGCGCGCATAAACAGCTCGCCAATCATTTGCTGCAACTCCGGTGTATCGTTCAACTGGCGCACGCCCTCCTCCAAAGTCCTTGCCACCACAACGGCTTCGTCGTTCGCGGTGCCCTGATGGGGTTCAGTCGGCTGAAGACCTTGACGCATGCCCAATAGACCACTGGCCAGAGTTGCTGTAATCGCCAAATAAGGATTGGCATCAACCCCAGGAAAGCGATTTTCAATACGCAGATTTTCGGGCGTACTGTTAGGCACTCTGAACGCCGTAGTGCGATTATCAAAACCCCAGCTCAGATTAATAGGCGCCGAGATATCAGGGGCCAATCGGCGATAGGAGTTTACGTTGGGGGCGTAAAAACTAATCAGCTCAGGGGTATAACGCTGCAACCCGCCCAGATAATGCATCATCGCGGCGGTTGGCTTACCGTCTTTACCTGCGAAAATATTACTGCCATCTTCAAGTGATAAAATCGATTGGTGGATATGCAGCGCACTGCCCGGCTCGCGTTGCATGGGTTTCGCCATAAACGTGGCATACATGCCGTGCTTTAAAGCCGTTTCCCGTACGGTGCGCTTAAAAACAAATACCTGATCAGCCATGGCCAAAGGGTCGCCGTGACGGAAGTTAATTTCCATCTGCGCAGCGCCGTTTTCATGAATAAGGGTATCTACCGCTAGTGACTGCGCATCGGCGTAGTCATACATGTCCTCCACGAAGTCTTCAAATTCAGCCACGGCGTCAATACTGTAAGAGAGACGAGCCACTTCTCGACGGCCGGAACGACCCTTAGGCGGCATACATTCATAATCGGGATCCGTGTTTTTGTGCACCAGATAAAACTCTACCTCGGGCGCAATAACCGGCTTTAGCCCCGCTTCTTCGTAGAGGCCCAGCACGTAACGCAACACGTTGCGTGAAGACAACGGATGTGGCGTACCGTCGGCCTTAAGACAGTCTGCAATAATTTGTGCGGTAGGTTCTCTGGCCCAGGGTACACGACGTAACGTGGAAGCGTCGGGGCTCAACATCATGTCTGTATCAGTAGGCTCTACGAAATCCCAATGATCATCGGTGTATTCGCCGGTGACGGTCTGAACCAAAATAGATTCTGGTAACTTCTGTTCCAGCTGCTCGGTAAACTGATGGGCCGGTATAAATTTGCCCCGGGCATTGCCCGTGAGGTCGGGGACAATACACTCAACCTCTGAAATATTGTTCTCCTTAAGCCAAGCCGTAATCTTAGCCATTTCCTCCGGGGGAATAAGAAGCGACCCACTAGCGTTTTCGGGGCTATGAATGCGGGTTTCTGTGTTGGTGTCACCCGAGAGTTTGGAACTCATAAAATTAACCGGTAATGGAAGAGTCAGAAGTATGGGGGGCAAGCGAGTTCCACCGCAAGGGTGTAAAATCAATAATTGGATAAGACCCCTAACTCGGTTTCACACGATGAGTGCTTATGACTGATACCTCCAAACACGTCGATTCCTGGTATGCCGCCTCCGCATCACCTCATAGGGACTTTCCACAGCTATCGGGAGAAATCGCTTCTGATGTTTGTATTGTTGGGGGGGGTTACACAGGGCTTTCCACCGCCCTCCACCTTCGCAAGCTCGGATTTTCCGTCACCTTGTTAGAGGCTGAACGTGTGGGCTGGGGCGCTTCGGGTCGTAATGGAGGCCATGTCGGCACGGGTCAACGCGCTGATCAAGAAGACCTAGAGCAGTGGGTAGGCCTTGGCACCGCAAAAGACCTATGGCGGCTGGGTTTGGAAGCCGTAGATCTCGTCGCTAATTTAATTGATGAATTTAAAATCGAGTGTGAACTCGGGACCGGAAATTTACATTTAGCGGCCAAACGAAGACACACCAAAGGGTTACAGCAGGAGGTCGAGTACCTCAGTAAGACCTATGGCTATGACCAGATGCGGTTTGTCGACGCAACCGAAGCCGCCTGGATGACAACAGCGAATCATCACCACGGCGCATTACTTGACCTCGGTGCGAAGCATTTGCACCCACTAAAATACGCCTTTGGCCTCGCTAAAGCGGCCGATCTCCTTGGCGCAGATATTTTTGAAAATAGCCGAGTACTTAGCTACGACGAGTCTAACGATGGACAGGTGCAGGTAAAAACCGACCGCGGTACGGTAAAAGCACGCTTTTTGGTTTTAGCCTGCAACGGCTATCTGGGTAATTTAGAGCCGCGAATAGCGGGCAACATAATGCCCATTAATAATTTCATTTTGGCCACCGAGCCCCTCACTAAGGCACAGCAGACCGCAATCTGCCGCGATAACGTTAGCCTATCTGACACCCTCTTTGTCATTAACTATTGGAAACTCTCCGGTGATGGTCGCCTGCTTTTCGGTGGTGGTGAGACCTACGGTGCCGCATTTCCCAAGGATATTGCCCGATTTGTATGGCCGCACATGCTAAAGATCTATCCCGATCTTGCAGACGTGGCGGTTGAATACGGCTGGGGCGGCACGCTGGGTATTACGATGAATCGCATGCCCGACTTTGGTCGCCTGGGTCGTCGTACTTTTTATGCTCAGGGTTTCTCGGGTCACGGCGTTCCCACAGCCACGATGGCAGGCTACCTTTTAGCCGCGGCCATTTCAGGTGATACCGACGATTTCTCACGCATGGCCTCAGTGCCAACACGACGCTTCCCTGGAGGCACCTTACTGAGGCGCCCCGGACAAGTCGCCGGCATGCTGTTTTACAGCCTGCTCGATCGGCTTGGTGGTTAGCGTTAACGTAAGTCAAGTTAATCGATATTAAGTCAGTGGCTCTTTTACAGCTTAGGACTGCGAGGCTATGCCCATCCAAGACCGCGTTGTCGCTAAATGAACCTGGCTTGACGCGGAATCGACGCTAAACTCACTGCCAATTCATCAATGTGTTGGAGGCAATATGACACCCACTCACAAGCGTTCTGCGCTGGGAGCTATTTTATTAAGCGCGGGTCTGTTACTAACAGGCTGTGCTGACAAGCCCGGAAGTGCCGGCTGGTGCGAGGCTCAAAAGGCGATTCCAAAAGGTGACTGGACGGGTGACGACCGTAAGAGCTATGCCAAGCACTGCCTCATCGACGCCACAACCATTGGCAGTGACAAGTGGTGTGAAAATCTTGATGAAAAGCCCAAGTCCGATTGGACAACCCAAGAAGTCGCTGAATACGGCGAATACTGCGTTATAAAGCAGTAAAGAGGCCGGTGTTGCCACGCGACACTCGCGGGTTCTCAGATCGTTAGCACAGGTCTACACCGGTAGATCTGTGCTCCAAAAACCACGGTGCTAAGCGCCCTCAAGACAAGTTTGTGTAGGGGCGCTCCTCTAAAAGCGCGACTCTCAAAAGACGACGTCTAAAACTCCACGACCAACACACTATGCAACGAGCTCTTGCTGCGCCTGACTAAAGGCCGCAACCGCTTTGTCGAGATTCTCTCGGGTATGCCCTGCTGAAATTTGCACTCGAATACGTGCCTTTCCCTTGGGAACCACCGGGTAGAAGAAACCAACGGCATAAATGCCCAGCTCCAGCAGGCGTTGGGACATCTTCTGGGCCACAACCGCGTCTCCTAGCATGACGGGAACAATGGGGTGATCGCCCTCAGGCACTGCAAAACCGTGGGCCAGCATTTGTGCTCTAAAATACTGGGTATTGTCATGGAGGCGATCGCGCAGCTCAGTCGATGCCTCAAGCATATCTAAAACCGTGAGTGACGCCGCGCAGATTGATGGCGTTAAGGTGTTTGAAAACAGGTAGGGCCGTGAACGCTGTCGCAGCAAGTCAATGATCTCCTGACGCCCAGCCGTGTAACCACCCGAGCCGCCGCCCAACGCCTTGCCAAAAGTACCGGTCGTAATGTCTACGCGATCCATAACGTTACAGTACTCATGGACACCACGACCCTGTTCCCCCATGAAGCCCGTCGCGTGACAGTCATCATGATGCACCATAGCGTCGTATTTTTCCGCGAGGTCGCAAATAACATCGAGCTGGGCAATCGTACCGTCCATAGAAAATACGCCATCGGTGGTAATCAGAATCCGACGCGCCCCCGCCGCTTTTGCTGCCTGAAGCTGCACCTCAAGGTCGGCCATATCGTTATTTTTATAACGATAGCGCGCCGCTTTACACAACCGAATGCCGTCGATAATTGAGGCATGGTTGAGCTCATCCGAGATAACCGCATCCTCTGGACCCAATATAGTTTCGTACAGACCGGTGTTAGCATCGAAGCACGCCGCGTACAAAATGGTGTCCTCCATACCCAAGAAGCGACTTACCCGCTGCTCCAAGGTTTTGTGAATCTCTTGCGTCCCACAGATAAACCGCACTGAAGCGGCGCCAAAGCCCCACTGCTGCAAGCTGTCACTGGCCGCCTGCTTCACTTTGGGATGATTGGCGAGCCCTAAATAGTTGTTGGCACACATGTTCACGACATTGGCGCCATCTGAAAGTGTAATGTCGTTCTTTTGGTCTGACGCAATGACGCGCTCGGTCTTCCAAAGACCTGCCGATTTAATATCGGCGATTTCTTCAGCAAAACTCTGCTGAGCGGCACGGAAACTCATATCAGTCCTTCCAGTTCAGTATGATTTTTCCAGATTGCCCCGAACGCATAATGTCGAAGCCTTCCTGAAATTCGGTGTAGTGAAGTCGGTGGGTAATGATGCGCTCTATGGGCAAACCGCTCTGCACCATCATCACCATTTTGTACCAGGTCTCGTACATTTCCCGACCGTAAATGCCTTTGATATTGAGGCCCTTAAAGACTACGTCGGTCCAGGCAATGCCCGTGTCATCGGGCATGAGGCCCAGCATGGCTATGCTGCCCCCGTTGATCATTTTGCTTAAAACGTCTTGAAACGCTACTGGAGACCCCGACATTTCTAAACAAACGTCGAAGCCCTCAAGTATGCCCAAGCTCTCCATAAAATTGCGTGAGATCTCTTGCTTTGAGACATTGATGGGTTGCACTTTCGGCACAATGCGTTTGGCAAGATCCAGTCTGTACTCATTAACGTCGGTCAATATGACGTTGCGAGCACCGCAGTGCCCGGCAACCATGGCCGCCATAATGCCAATAGGCCCTGCTCCCGTAATAATGACGTCTTCGCCCACCATATTGAACGAAAGCGCGGTATGAACGGCATTGCCGTAGGGGTCGAAAATGCTCAGTAAGTCTGTGGGTATATAAACATTGGGGCGGAAAACATTGGTGGCCGGTATGGCAAGGTACTCTGCAAATGCGCCATCACGATTAACGCCCACGCCTTTTGTATTGGGACAGAGATGCAAACGACCCGCCAGACAGTTTCTACATCGTCCGCAGACAACATGCCCCTCACCGGAAACAATGTCACCCACTTGCAGCCCGCTGACGTTACTGCCCAGCTCAACAATTTCACCCGCAAATTCATGGCCACTGACCATGGGCACGGGAATCGTTTTTTGGGCCCATTCATCCCAGTTGTAAATATGAACGTCGGTGCCACAAATCGCTGTTTTGTGGACCTTGATCAAAACGTCATTGCCACCAATTTCCGGAATTGGCACGTCTTCCAGCCAAAGACCTTCCTCGGCACGCTTTTTTACTAATGCTTTCATAGGATTAAGGCTCCCTGAAACCTATAGGATACGCACTTTGTATGGTGATTGGGTTGGGTTGGATTACCGAAGTAGAAATTATTTACACCCGGGCAGGGCCCGGGTACCACAGGCTGCTTAGATCGCGCTAGGCATCCTGGAATCACCGCGCTGCAGAATAAACCCGCCGCCATAACCAAAAACAGGTCCAGTGTTCCCATTGTAAAAATACGGGCCACTGAGGCAGCTATCGCCGTGCCCGAAAATAAGCACTGCCTGGGATCGCCCGAGACTTGCACGGTCGTCAAGTATGTAGCAGCGGCTAATTGTTCTCTTCAGGCACCATCATGCAATAGACTTTCCGTACCGTCTCTATCACCTCAGCCGTGCCCTGCCAGCCCCGAGGAAAAACCCAACTGTCGCCTGCTCTTACCTCAGTGACTACCCCTGCCTTGGAGGTGAATTTCCAGTGCCCGGCCAGCAAGTGGCAAAATTCTGTAAGATCTAGGTCTAGCTCCATAGTGCCAGGCTCACACTCCCAAGTACCGGTATAGACCTGCCCTTTGAATGAGTCGCCTTCATAAAAACCCATTGCCGTTTGTAACGGCAGGGCCCCAACAGGCTCTCCGAAAGATTCGCAGGGCTCCAGGTTGTCGAGGGCGGCTGGTCTGTTTTGAACACTAATTTCAGGCATGGTATCGAACCTCTTCAGTAAACCGATTTGCCTCTGACTTTGCTGCTGACAGCAATTGTATTGGCAAGTGAATTTAAGTAGGCGGTTACTTTACTGTAATCCAAAATATCAACACAGCGTTTTGTCTGCTTAGAAGAAGGCTCCCGGGCTGTTTCAAACGGATTGCTGCCTTGTCCTAAAACCTCAACGCTGAATCCACATCGGCGGGACTGGAATTTCGATCGGCGGCTGTGCAACGACGCAAGGCATAGAGGCGATAATAGTCACCGCCTTTTTATCAAGGGGGTTAAGTGGCCCCCCAGTAAATGACTATCGTTATTCCCACTAAAAGCAGTGCTCGCGGCAGATAGGCAAGTGCCTTTAACACCCTTACCCCTCGTCGGATTCTCGCCCCCTCGTTAACCCAGGGGTAGGGTCTGTTTGGTACCTCTACCCCTAAAAAGTTGCAAAGAGGCTCCCACCCCTCAGACGCTGAGTGAATCAACAGCTGGTCGGCAGGAACATGCGCCTTCACCTCATCCCGGCGGCGCTCAAAAAAAGCCAGCATGGCTTCGCGATTGGTGAACTGACCGTTCAATTCGTTTTGCCACACCGTTTTCTCTACCATCAGCGCCACGCGATCCACGTGAGGAACGACACGCCTTAGCCAAGACGGGATATTAGGGAGTACGCGGAAAATTGTGGTCGCCACGCTGTCATACCAGTCCTCGGGAGCGCGGTCACTAAAGATTACTTTTGCCTCGGGAAAGACTTGCATTAACTCCTTGTAATAGGCCGCGGCTGGCCAGTCTACTGCTGCCTCAAAGCCATCAAAAACTTGCTGCCAGTCGACGGACTCGCCTTGGGCAGCCTGTAGGAACCACCGCGTTTGCTGGCGCCCTTCAAAGCAGGATTTCATATGATGACAGGGCGCATAACCCAGGTGCTCCAAAGCCGTCTTCAGTGACAGCGTCCCTGTTCTACCTGGCCCGGCACCTATTATCTTTAGCGGCATAACCAAAACCTTACCCGGAAGACGAAGACACAGCTTAGAGCATGGCAAGTTCCTCTGCAGTATTAACAGGGCTTGCGGCCACAGATGCCAAGCTCGTACCCTGTGGTGTGGCGACAGAAACCTTTTATCGGGCTATACAGGCGTGGATGTTTGTTAACCTCTTGTGTACTTTTTTTGATTGTCCGGATGGCGGTCGAAAACTAGCTCATCTCTTTTTACCCATAGCCGGAAGATATCCAGAGCAGCGCTTCATTAGCAGCGAACATTGAGCAGGAGCATGACATGTCGATGTTTTTCAACGCAGTAAAGCTAGGTATTAAGCAGACTTTTGACTTCAAAGGTACGGCTGCAAGAGCCGAATTCTGGTTTTTTATGCTGTTTTTTATGTTGATGTATGGAGTGGTCGCAATCATCGACGAAGCCACAGCCGCCACCACAATCAGCCTACTCGATTTGCCTTTGGGCAACTTCATACCCATGGGCATGGTTGATCCTGAGGTGGGGCTACTTGTGTTGTTGTATCGCCCCATCATGGCTATTCCAACGACATCGGCAACAGTGAGACGGCTGCACGATATTGGAAGGTCGGGCTGGTGGGCCGCGCTATGGGTATTTCCTGTCCCCGTTCTAGGCTGGCTCTACCTTATTCCGCTGTTGTGTAAGCCCTCTCAGCCCTAACGTTTCTTACGCATTTAACGACACCGCCACACCCAACGTGAGCTCGGCTACAGCATGGCGTGGCACTAAAATCGCCAGGGGAGTATTCGTGCACTGCCTGTTAAAAGACGCAGTATTAACCACAAAACAGGCGAAAGACTGATCGCTATATTTCTTCCAAGCAGATCGAGGAAGTAGGCTTCCAGAAGCTTGCCGGGTTTTCCCAAAAGGGTCATATCGATATTAAGGACGAAGTGCACAAATAGGATGGCCGACAAAGTGACGGCGTGCAGAAATGCGTACCATGACAACAACCGCGTCAGATTCTGTTTTATACCACTCACCATGAATTCTCCGCCGCCAAACCCCTGAGACCCTAACAAGCTTTAGTCACAGAAGGCCAGTCGCTGAAATGCCTTTCTACAGTAACAACAGGGGTTAGAGAGAAATTCGCTCCACTTCCCTCTGTCTGTCATATGATTCGGGAAACGACAGGAGGAGAGAAAAGTAATGAAAGCCGGGATCTGTACTGTATTGTCTTGGTGGGCGTTCGCGCATCTCACCCTCATCGCTGTGACCCTTTTCTCCCTCGAAGCCATAGGGGTACCACAACAGGATTTTCCGTGGATGTTTGAGTTCTACTTTGACCAAATGCTAAGAGGCGAGAGAGTGCTCATTTTCGGCCTGCCAATTGTTATTTGGATAGGGTTATGGTCTTTGACCGGAAGCCCAAAGGTTTTTCCATGGAAAAAGTAGTGGGCAGCCCCAGTAAGGGCCGCCCTAAATTCAGTCAATGGCTCTACTCAAAATAGTACCCGTAATCACTCACAATGGTTTGAGCAATTTCTTTCAAATCTATACCGTGGCCAGCGTCATAGTTATAGCTTTCCAGATCAATCCCAAAGATTGCCTTTAACCAAATAAACTCGGCTAAATCCAACAACAGCCCCCCAGCGTGGCCGTGACCTTTCGCATCTTTGAATAACGATGTCTCAGGATTATCACCGATCAATTGAGTAATGCCCGGCAGTTGGCCAGCTTCAAACAGGTACCGAAGTTCTACCGCGGCGAGGCCATAGGGCATGAAGGTTATGTCAACGTCGGGATACGAGGCTTGTAATGCTCCAAACCCCATCCAAATAGCCTCTAATCCCTCGCTGTATGTGTTGCCATAAGTGGCGGTATCGTAATCAGCTGGGAAATCTATCCAGGGAATGCCGATGACAAATCGGGTATTGGGGTTTTTTGACAGGGCATAGTCAATCCAGAGTTCATAACCACCGTTGGGGCCAAAGGTCATACCAAAAACCTCCACGTCACCGGTGTCGAGGACGGCCTGAATATTCTCGCGGTGCTCCTCGTCTTGCCAAAGCGCCAAGGGAGTGCCCGTTTCACCGCCAGACTGTTCAACATGTTGGGTATAGTCATTGCGTTCTAGTTGCGCGGCATGAAAAGGCATCTGACGGGCGATCGGTGCAAAAAAGCTGTGGCCTATAAACAGTGAGTTAGAGGCGATGACGGGGGGGGTCGCGCTGCCCTGAAGCGTCGCCACAAACTCGGGGAAGTAGTGCATCAATTCCCCATCGTTTATCCAATTTCCCTGCTCATTCTGGAAGTCGCCCCACATATCCACATAGCGGGTCATGCGGGTGCCAATGTCCAACTCGTCATAGCGGGCAATAACCGGATCGGCGTATGTGGGGTTATGGCCGTCGTCGTCGTCAAAATCTGGGCCATACACCAGATACGCAATGGGGCTATTGGGATTAACATCGTCATCGGGGGTCCAGTCCTCCCCTTGCCAGGCCCCTCTGGGCAGGGCGTTGTACATGTAAATTCCCTCAATTGAAGGGTGATTACTGTGCGCCATTTGCCAACTGATAATCGAGCCGCGGGAGCGCCCACCGACCACTATATGGTCCGGATCCATGTTGTAGGTAGCAGCGTTGGCAAGCACCCAATCGAACATCACCTGTGCATCGGCGACGGCGGTTAGCAGATCGGCCTCGCCTTCAAGCGTAACAATGGACTCCCAGCTCACGGTGGTATAGCCCTCGCTGGCTATGGTGTGGAGTTGCTTGCGGGACATGCCGTTAGCGGAGCCACCGTTACCATGTGCAAAAAGGTAGACCGGTGAGGGCTCGGTCTGGTCATAAGCCAAGCGAATATTGAGCCACTGACGGCTGGGATCTTCGGTTCCGTAGGCTATATCGGTGTAGTCCCATAACGCGGCAACAGGGCCAGTGATTTCAACAGAAACGCTGGCTGAGTGTTCGCCTCGCACGCCCAAGCAAGTGAGTTCGTAAGTATTGCTGCCTGCCACTTCCCCAGAAATCGTTTCACTTCCCGAGGTCGACTTGTCGCCACTCCAACTGCCCGATGCCGAGCAGTTGGTGGCATGGGTAGATGACCAGCTGAGCGTGAATGCAGCACCAATCAATGCACTCTCTGTAGAAGCGGAAAGTGAAAGGGTTGGGGTGGGCAGTACAGGCTCGCCAGATCGCGCCCCTTGCACGGCGCTCATGAGGGCATTAAAAGGGCCCATTTGGCTCGCAGAAGTCGTGAAGTTGCTAAAGATCAATAAGGCAACACACAGACTGTTTCGTAGTAGCTTTTTGTAAATCGGCATTTCAATGTCTTCCCTAACTTCGTTTTTGTCGAAGCGTTTCGACGGGCTTTGTCCAAAAAAACGGCATGTTGTTACGCCGCCGGCTCGGGTTATTTCGGGTGCTGGTTATCTGTGCATGGGTCGAGATTTTCTCGGCTAATACAGCTAATAGGCCAACTTGCTAGCGCGACGACTGCCATCGTGCTTGTTTCGGTAGATCCTGCCGGACTCCCCACTCGCCTTTTTGTGCAGTCGAGCGCGCTCCCTTTTTGTAACCACACCATCACGCTTGCTGCGGTTTTCCATTTTCTGGAGCTCAACCTGCCCCCGCACTAAGCGAACAGACTCCTTTTTGGTAAGTTCACCACTGCGAACACCCTGCTCTATACGGGCTTCCTGGTTGCTCTGACGCTGGTCTATACCCGACGTAACAGCCAGTGCGGCGTTGGCCCCCAATGACATCACTATCGTTATCAAAAGTGTAGTTCGAGTCTTCATTGTGTATTCCTCAGCAGCTCTAAAAGGGCAGTTTGAGGCAGGTGATTTTTGCTCGCCTCACAACTGATACGGCTAATGGGTGAGGGATCCGTCGCGGTCGCCGGCTTTTTGTGCGTTTTGTCTGTCTGTCAAAGCTTAGTGCTTATGGGCTGCTCGAATGCCTACCTATTCATGTTGGGTGGTGTAACCCGGCATGGGGGATTGCGAATCCAACAATCCGATCGCATTGCGAACCCCTCCAGGGTTAGTCTGGGGCTTGGTTTAAATTTTTAGTGACGTGCTAGATGGCCGATAAAGGTGGTGGGAAGTAGCATGGCGACAATGGGATATGGAGGTCTGCCCTGTTGTTGAGCAGAGCGCCAGCGACCCTGCATCTGATAGCATTTCATGGTCGGTGTGAGAGGATTTGAACCTCCGACCCCTTCCTCCCGAAGGAAGTGCGCTACCAGGCTGCGCCACACACCGAGTAGGAAAACATTTGCTGCGTTACTCTGAAACCAACAGCAATAAAGATCAGTAAATACCGGCCCAGAGCGCGATGCCCTGACTCAGCAGGCTAAATCCGGTAACCACCACAATCAACAATAAAATCATGATGATTGGCCTGAACGGTTTACGCTCTACCGAGTTAACACCCGATTTTAAAAAGGTATCTACCTTCGCCTGATCCTCGGGATAGAGGCGCCGTTCGTTGTTGTCGGGGTCCTCGGATTTTGATGCGTGCATCGACTCGGTCATGTGACTCGCCTTGTTCTGGGACCAAACCTAATCCTAGCAAACCTCAGGCATGAATGGACGGGATGTTCCATAATCCCAGGCTACGGTGCATTCTCAGATTTTTTAGCAGGGGTTGTGCCAATGTGGCTGCATCGATTGGCACAGACACTTCAACAGGATTTTTTGCCCAGTCACTGCCTGACTTGTCATATCGCCTGTGAGCCGGCAGATTTACTGTGCAGCAACTGCCTAAATTCAATTCGACGCAACCTTTGGGCTTGCCAGCGCTGCGGCCAACCGGGGGCCGCTCTAACCGGCCATTGCCAGCGCACCACGGCATTGCACTTTGTACTGGCCGGGCTGGAGTACAGCGGTGTAACTCGAGACCTGATTCATCGCTGGAAATTTCATGGCGCAATAGAACTTAGCCACCTTCTGGTGCAACTCGCCCTGAACGCGGCGCCTATTACCGGGCGCTATCATGCTCTGGTACCGGTACCTATGCATTGGCGAGGTCGTTGGGGTCGTGGCTACAACCAAAGTAAGCTGCTGGCGCAAGCCCTGAGCAAGGAGCTTGGGCTGCAACTTCGTACATCACCCCCCGTAGCCGATTGCCTCTCGGCTAGTTCCAGAGCCAAGGCCCAGCATCACATGGATCGAGCGCAACGCATTATCAATAGCCAAGGGCGTTACACCACAAAGAAGTCCTTCAGCGGGCAGTCCATTCTCATTGTTGACGATGTCATCACCACAGG
>ENA-OQVM01000438-OQVM01000438.1-marine-metagenome-genome-assembly--contig:-NODE-438-length-66026-cov-4.231467_pt1 | contig 66026 bp, 55 predicted proteins | sample MGYA00237776_ERZ505498 | MGnify/ENA primary metagenome ERZ505498 (study PRJEB26159, sample SAMN06265151) | marine metagenome | isolation source: Helgoland LTER site | place: Germany:Helgoland, sampling... | reverse complement strand
CGGGAGCTAGACAGTTGGTGGTGCAGGATGCGTTTGAAACGACCCGATGCTCTGGCCTCAAAGTGTCATGATTGACACCATAAACAATCGTCGCGTCAGCGTCCTTGGTGGGCGCAGACACCAAAACGCGTTTTGCACCCGCTTCGAGGTGTCCGGCTGCAGTAGCCCGCGCTGTAAACAGGCCTGTGCACTCCAGCACAAGATCAATATCCAACTCTTTCCAGGGAAGCTGAGCGGGTGACCGCTCGTTGAATACAGCAATACGATCACCGTCGACCGTCAGAAAATCTTTTCCCGAGGTCACTTCATAGGCAAACCGACCATGTGCCGTATCAAACTCTAGAAGGTGGGCGTTAATGGCGGGTTCACCGAGATCGTTGATAGCGACAATACTGATGGACTGCGCTAGCTCTGGACGGTCGTAATAGGCACGTAAAATATTGCGGCCAATCCGGCCAAACCCATTAATAGCAACTCTTATCATGACCTGTCCCTAGCGCTGTTTACTGTGTGATCGAAGGTTTTCATAATGAAGCTTTATTACATATTTAGCTATTTATGTTGGTTTTGCAACCGATTATTTTGTTATGATTACACGCCATAGCTGCCACACTGACCGTCATACACCAAGCCATCATTGCGAGAAGGTCCCTAATGACGAACGACAATAATGTACTGACGCAAATTCAGGCAGCGCTACCCGGGCTGAGCAAATCGGACACCAAAATTGCTCAGGTGGTACTCGCCGATCCCGAGGCAGCCACCCACGCCAGCATTGCTTTACTGGCCCAACAGGCCAATGTCAGTGAGCCTTCGGTCAATCGCTTCTGCAAGCGATTGGGTGCGACGGGATATCCAGACTTTAAAATTTGGCTGGCGCGCTCATTGGTCGCAGGCGTGCGCTATATCAGCCAGGTTGTAGACCCTCAAGATACGGTGGCTACCTATCCCGGTAAATTGGTCGACAACACCGTGAACGCACTGCTTTTAGCCCGGGAGAACCTACCACTGGACATCCTTGAAGAAGCGGTGACACATTTAGACGCTGCCAACCGTATTTATTTTTTTGGAATGGGTACTTCCGCCGCGGTAGCACAAGACGCTGAGCACAAATTTTTTCGCTTTCAAACCCCAGTAACAACCCATACCGACCCATTAATGCTGAGAATGCTGGCCGCCGGTGGCTGCCAAGGGGATGTGTTCGTTTTCATTTCCCACACAGGGCGTACTGAGGCCATCGTCGATGCAGCAGTGCTCGCAGGTAGCAGTGGCGCAACGATTATTTCACTGACGGCCCAAGGGTCACCTTTGGCGCAGGCTAGCCATTGTGTGATTGGGCTTGAGGCATCAGAAAATACTGAAGACTATTTGCCCATGACATCGCGAATTGTGCACCTCGTCATTATCGACATTCTGGTGACAGGCGTGACCTTAAAACGCGGCGAACCCTGTATTGAACACCTTGCACGAATGAAAGAAAGCCTACTTCCCACGCGCCTGCCACTTAATAGAAAGCGAACAAAAACATGACCCCCTCATCGCCAAGCAACACCACACAACTCCGTCAGAATGTTCGACATCTAGGAGAAATTCTTGGTCAGGTCATACAAAGCCAAGGAGACGCTGGTCTGTTTGAGGCTGTTGAGGCCATTCGCTTACAATCCAAAGAGAGTCGGAACGATGACAATCACGAAGCACTACGCGCCCTGCTAACAAAGCTCAATGACAAACAAATTTTGGATGTCGCTAGGGCTTTTAGCCACTTCTTAAACCTCGCCAATATTGCAGAGCAGCACCATACCGTGGCCGACTACAGTCAGACTGTGTTTTCCGCGACTGCTAGCCTTGATAACGCCTTCAAACAACTCGCTGCAGATCATGACCACGGCAGTTTGTGCGCAGTACTGGAAAACTTGTCTATTGACCTTGTGCTCACCGCCCACCCCACGGAGATTACACGCAGGACACTTATTCACAAGCACGGTGAAATTAATGACTGTCTCACGGGATTTGAAACTTTAAGAGAGGGTTCGGGTGAAGCCGCAAAAGGCTCGGCGCGCCTGAAAGAATTAATTTCTCAAATTTGGCATACCGAAGAATTCCGAACTGATCGCCCCACCCCCATCGATGAAGCTCGCTGGGCATTTGCGGTAATTGAAAACTCATTATGGGATGCAGTGCCACAATTTCTCAGGGTCGTCGACGAAGTTGCTGCAAATCACGCCCTGCCCGCCCCCGCGCCCCAGTGGAACCCAATAAAGATATCGAGCTGGATCGGTGGGGACCGGGACGGCAACCCGAATGTCACCGCCAGCGTTACCCGAGAGGTCTTGTTACTGGCACAGTGGCAAGCCTGCACCCTACTCGAAAATGACCTGGCTACACTCTACGAAGAGCTGTCCATCACAACGGCATCAAAGGCGCTGAAAGCGCGCACACATGATGCCCTTGAGCCCTATCGATCCCTGCTCAAACCGCTTCGAGAACGCCTGCAAAGCCAGCGCCTACAAATTAAGAAAGCCCTTGATGGCCAGACTCAGGCGCCGCCACCACTGACTCTTAATGAGCTCGTAGCGCCGCTGGAAGCCTGTTATGAATCGCTACAAGTCGTGAATCTTGGTGTGCTCGCACAGGGCTACTTATTGGATACATTGCGGCGGGTCCATTGCTTCGGTCCCCACCTGATTCAACTCGATATTCGCCAAGAAAGTGCGCGACACACTCAGGCCCTGTCTGAACTGACTGAGGCACTTGCTCTGGGAGATTACCGTGAATGGAATGAAGTGCAGCGATGCGAGTGGCTACGAGATGAACTGAACAATCCTCGACCACTTTTGCCGCCAAGTTGGAGCCCAACACCGGAGACTCAGGAGGTCATTGATACCTTTCTTGTGATCGCTGAAACGCCGCAATCAGCCTTGGGCAGTTACGTCATTTCTATGGCCGCAGAGGCCTCTGATGTTCTGGCGGTGCAGCTGTTATTGAAAGCGACGGGCTGCGGTACTGACATGCTTGTCGCCCCACTCTTTGAAACCCTGGACGACCTTGAAAATGCGCCTCGGGTCGTCGAGGAGTTATTATCCGATACCGACTACTGTGACCGCTGTGACCGTCAAATCATGGTGATGATCGGCTACTCTGATAGTGCTAAAGACGCCGGTATGCTGGCAGCGGGCTGGGCGCAGTACCGCGCTCAGGAATCACTACTGAGCGTCTGCCAAAAATTTGCCGTGAAATTGCAATTATTTCACGGGCGCGGAGGCAGCATTGGTCGCGGTGGTGCACCCGCTCATGACGCTCTGCTGTCGCAACCGCCGAAGTCCTTGGAAAATGGCCTTAGAGTTACCGAGCAAGGCGAAATGATCCGCACGAAACTGGGGCTCACGCCATTGGCTGTCAACACGTTAGGGCGCTACGCCAGCGCGATTTTACAAGCCAACTTAACACCCCCTCCCGAGCCCGCCAGTGAATGGCGCCTGCTAATGAACCAGTTAGCTGCAGATTCCTGCGAGGACTATCGTCGATGGGTAAGGGATGAACCCAACTTTGTTCCCTATTTCCGACAGGCGACCCCCGAGCAGGAGCTTGCGAGCTTACCTTTAGGTTCCCGGCCCACTCGCCGTCGATCCGATGGCGGGATCGCCAGCTTGCGGGCTATCCCCTGGATATTTGCCTGGTCCCAAAACCGCCTCATGCTACCCGCATGGTTAGGTGCAGGCTCTGCGCTTGCAAAAGCAGCTGCCGCAGGGGACGAAGCCACCCTCAAAAACATGGCGCAACAATGGCCTTTTTTCGGTGCGCGACTGTCTATGCTGGAAATGGTTTTCGCGAAATCAGATCTCACTATTGCCGAGCTCTACGACCACCTATTGGTTACCCCCGAGCTTTCAGACCTGGGCGCGGCCCTGCGTCAGCAGCTCAGTGACGATCGGGGTACGCTGCTAGCAATCCTGGAGACAGAGTCTGAGCTTGAGAAAGACAACTGGGGACGTGAATCTATAAACCTCAGAGATATTTATACTGCACCACTGAATTTATTGCAGGCAGAGCTGTTGTGTCGACAGCGAGCCCACCCAGACGAAGCTACCGAACGGGCATTGATGGTTACGATTGCGGGTGTTGCAGCAGGCATGCGAAATACCGGATAAGCGGGAATCGTTTTCCACGCTGCAGAACGTATTGCCTTTTTACATCTCAGAAGAATACCCACTCACTCAACCAGAGGCCGGGGACTGTTAATGTTCAGGCGAACAGCAACGGACCAAACGCTAGAGACATTTTCTGTTATGACAACTCATTGGGCAGCAACCTTATAGGACAGCAGCAATCACTCCATGACAGGCCACCGTTGACGCAAAATGCCCTAACGTCTCTTAAAATGGGTTTGCCTACGGGCTGATCAACAGGCCTGGCCGACATCGAGATCGCACCATGGGCCTAAACGCTGTGGTGGCGCTGTTGCGAGTATAAACACTATGCACTAGGTTGCCCTTTCGAATCCCAGTATGATCTTGCCATCGGGTCGAACCCCCGGGGCAAGCTCATATGCGCTGAAATGAGACCTGAGCCTGGCTTCCATGGCATCGCCACCGATCCTTCAGCTAACAGGAGAAAATTCGATGCGCGCGACCCCGATTGAGCTAACACCAGACCCCCTAGCGACTTTCCGCATTTCACCCGGCTTTAAGGTCAACGGTTTATTATTTCTTTCCGGCCATGCTGCCATTAGTGAAACAGGCGAGCTGATAGGAATAGGCGACTTTGATCTTCAGGCAGAGGCCACGTTTCAATCCCTCCAGCGCACATTACACGCCGGGGGCTCTGATCTATCTAGGGTGGTCAAGGTCACCATTTATCTGACGGACATGGGCTATTTTGACCGCATCGTCGCGCTGCGAGAGCAATGGTTCTCCGCACCGTATCCAGCAGATACTATCGTCGAGGTAAAAGCACTCGCTTTGCCAGAACTGATGATTGAAATAGAGGCTATCGCGACGGCAGACTAGCTACGATTGATTCAAACAGCTAGCCCATGACGTCGTGATCGCTACGGCCCATGCCTCAAAACACAGCATTGATGCAGTTAATATGAAAAACACCCAGGAGGCACTATGTGGGAATTCACGGGCAAACACCGGCCCAAGTTCGCGTTAGAGCCCCAAGCCGGCCAAGAATCAGTCTGGGACTACCCGCGCCCCCCGGCGCTTACATCCTCTGATGAGCAGGTCGAGGTGGCACTTAATGGTGTAACGCTGGCAATGAGCCACCGTACGCTCCGCGTCTTAGAGACTGCACACCCGCCCACCTACTACATTCCTGAAGATGATGTGAACTGGACTGTCTTAACAGCGATCGCAAAAAATAGTTACTGTGAATGGAAGGGAACTGCCAACTATTTTTCCCTGCTGCGCCACGATGAACTAGGGGCAATCGCTTGGCAATATCGCAATCCCGTCTCCAGCTTCGCTCCACTCGATGGCCACGTCTCTTTTTATCCAGGGCTGGTCGACTGTAAAGTCGATGGCGAACCGGTAAGACCGCAGCCCGGCATTTTTTACGGAGGCTGGATCACCGACCGGGTTGTAGGCCCTTTCAAAGGCGAAGCTGGGAGCGGCCATTGGTAACGAGACAGCGACACAACCCAGTGCAACAGTTTAGGAAGTAACCAGACCCTCAGCGCTATCGATAATGCATGGCCGGCGCACCTATTTGACGGTGCAATACGACTAAGTGAGGGGTGACTTGGACGCTGATAAGGAGTAAGACTCAATGTTTCAACGCAATGAACTTATTGACCAAAAAAACCTGGTCGAGGGATTCGCCCCTCTGAGCCAAGGCGTCTTAGATACCATGCAGAGTCTCCAGTGCCGAGCGGTGCTCATCTGCCTTCTCATTTTTCCAACTCATTTATGCTTCGGGGCCTCTCCCCTAGACCGGCTTGCCGAAGCCGTACGCTTCAAAACCGTTAGCTCCCAAAATAGCGCCGAAATAGACTACGAGGCCTTTCAAGGGCTTAACGAGTTTCTGGCGAGAACCTACCCCAGGACATTTGATCAACTGGAAGTTGAGTACATCAATACCCACAGTATCTTACTGCGCTGGCTGGGCAGCGACCCTGAGCAGAACCCTGTTTTATTCACGGCTCACACCGACGTTGTGCCTATTGAAATAGGCACTGAAGGTGACTGGCAACACCCGCCTTTCGCAGGTGTTATTGAAAACAACACCCTTTACGGCCGAGGCACGCTAGATGATAAACAAGGCGTTATCAGTTTGTTAGAAGCGACTGAAACTTTGCTAGAAGAGGGTTTCAAGCCTCGTAGGACTTTGGTTTTTGGCTTTGGCCACGACGAAGAGATTGGCGGCGAAAACGGGGCGGCGGCACTGGCCGAGCGCATGCGCGAACTCAATCTTAGCTTTGACTGGATGGTCGACGAGGGTGGCTTTGTTGTCAGCAACACCCCACTGCTACCGGGGCGAGATCTCGCGATGATCAATGTGGCTGAAAAAGGCTACGTTACCCTGACACTGTCAACAGAAGCCCCGGGAGGGCATTCATCAAGCCCCGCAAGTACCGGCGCAATAGGCACCCTAGCGAGGGCTCTTGATCGTATCGAAAGCAACCCGTTCGATCCCAAACTGGTTGAACCTATGCGCAGCGCGCTCGCCATGATGTCCCCAGAAATGTCACAGCCGGAACGGTTTTTATTCAATAATCTCTGGCTATTTGATCGCTTAATTGCGGGGCAGATGGCCAAGGACAGCATCACCCAGCCCATGGTGAGAACAACCACAGCGCTCACTATGTTCAATGCCGGGGTAAAAGAAAATGTCATTCCGCAGCGCGCTGAAGCGAAGGTCAATTTTCGGCTGCTGCCCGGTGATACCGTTGAAGAGTTGATCGCCACGATCACCGACATCGTTGATGACCCAACCGTCAACATTAGCAATGATCGATGGAGCGATCGACCCGGTGTTGCTGATGCTAATGGCGATGGGTTTGCCGTGATCAGCGCAGCCACATCCGCGGTTTATCCTGATGCCCTCATTATACCCTCACTTCTTCAAGCGACGACCGATACAAGGCACTACGTTAACCTCGCCAAAGATCAGTATCGGTTTCATGGCAACTCGGTCACTACAGAGCAGGCCCGCTCAGTGCACGGCACCAACGAATACATTTCAAGGGACAGTTTCAACAATGCAATCTCTGTCGCCCGGGGCATGGTTAAGGGTGCTGGCAAGGGCCGCTAGCGCGGGAACGATGAGCACCTGGAGACCGAGGCGGCCCCTCACCTACCTCAAAGAGTTCGGCGAAACCCTAATAAACTATGGACATAAAAGGTTGAAACGGCTTGCATCCCGGCGTCCCCTTGGCCGCTCGACCTCTTGACCTCTTGACCTCTTAACCCCGCAACCTCTTGAAATCAACACGACAACAAGCGCTCGTAACGGATCGACTACTCACTGAGCACATCATGCTCGCATCATCCCCTAGGGCGTTAACAGCTGTTTGCACGACGCCCATGTGCTACAAAGGTTGTTTATTCGGGCTGTTTCTATGCCGTTAACCTGACACTGGACTGCAGCGCGGGATAGTGACGTAAAGACCTCATAAACAAAGGGGCAGTAAGTGACTCCCCCGAGGAGAAATTGATATGTATAGCGCTCTACGAACCATCAGCCTAGCACTGCTGGCATTGGCAGCTAACGCTGGGTTATTGGCCGGCGGCGCCATAGCTTCTGACCCTAGCTATGGCAGTAATACTGAGGTTGGCAACTATTTAAAGGTCAATGGTATCAACCTGTATTACGAGGTTTATGGCGAAGGGGAGCCTCTTGTGCTGATCCATGGAAGTGGTCAAAGTATTGCCGATATGGCGCACCAAATCCGGCATTTTTCCACTGACTATCAGGTGGTCGTTGCCGACAGTCGAGCCCATGGCCGTTCCGGCATGACCGATGAACAAATGACTTATAAAATAATGGCCCAAGACTGGGTAGCGCTGATAAACCACTTGAAGCTACCGCCGGTGCGACTGGTTGGTTGGAGTGACGGTGGCAATATTAGCCTTGAGATTGCTAGCACACACCCTAGCAGCGTTGATCGTGTGGCCGTCATGGGCGCAAATCTGAGCCCGGATCGTAGTGCCGTGCATAGCTGGGCCGTCGACTGGGTGCTGGGTTTTTCTCAGGAAATAGACGCGAAAATAGCGGCGGGAGACACCGAGCAAAATTGGCAAGCCCTCAAGCAGCAATTTTATCTATTAAGAGAGCTGCCAGATATGTCCTTGGAAGAGCTCGCCAGCATTGAAGCGCCGGTGCTAGTCATGGCCGGTGATCAGGACATTATTCGGGGAGAACATACCCTGCTCATTTACCAAACGCTGCCCAAGGCGCACCTCGCTATTTTCCCCGGAGAAACCCATTTCACCCCCGCAACGGATCCAGCGCTATTCAACGCTACGGTTGAGCGCTTTATGAGTCGAGCTTATGAGCGGCCCGAGTCTAAGGACTTTATCTTGGGGGATTCCGGAGAGAACCATTGAAGAGCGCTTTGACAGCATTTTTCTGCTTGCTGAATCTGGCCTTTGTGAGCGCTTGCGAGACAGACAACGATCACAGGCAATCGGCTAGCGGCAACGACTTAGCACATAACGGGTCCACTACTGATTTACAGCCTAGTGCAGCTCAACTTCAATCAGGAAGCTGGCTAACGGGCGGTGGCGACTACCAACAGGCCTACTACTCACCTCTTGAGCAAATCAATCGTAAAAACGTGGCTGAGCTGGGTTACGCCTGGCACATTGACCTCCCCTCTGAACATGGTTATGAAGCCACACCTTTAATGGTTGATGGCGTCCTCTACGGCAGTGGCCCCCAAGGCATAGCCTTCGCGGTAGACGCTGCCAGTGGTCAAGCCCTTTGGCAGTTTGACCCGCAAATAGATCCGCAATTCATGCGCAAAGTTTGTTGCGGTGTGGTCAATCGCGGTGTTGCAGTCTCAGGAGGGGCACTCTTCGTTGCCGCTCTCGATGGTTACCTATTTGCCCTGAATAAAACTGACGGCACTGTCCTTTGGCGCAGCGATACGTTTATTGACCGCAACCGGGGCTACACGATTACGGGCGCACCTTACATTGCCAACGACCTAGTCATTATCGGTAATGCCGGCGCCGAATTTGACGCCCGAGGCTACATTACAGCCTACGACATGAAGACCGGTAAGCAGCGTTGGCGATTTTTCACGGTACCTAGCAGCCCCAGCCCTCCTTTTGAACACCCAGAACTGGCAGTTGCAGCAGCCACTTGGGACCCTAACAGTTTGTGGGAGGTCGGCTTGGGCGGCACCGTTTGGGATGCCATGGCCTTTGATCCAGACCTTAATTTACTCTACGTAGGCACTGGCAATGCGGCACCCTATCCGCGCAAATTAAGAAGCCCCTCGGGCGGAGACAATCTTTACCTCGCCTCCATTCTTGCCATTAACCCTGATACCGGGCAGTTGGTGTGGCACTACCAAACAACCCCTGGTGACAACTGGGACTTTACCGCTACTCAAAAGATCATTCTGGCAAATCTTGAAATTGAAGGTAGAACCCGACAGGTTCTCATGCAGGCCCCTAAAAATGGTTTTTTCTACGTTTTAGATCGCATGACCGGGGAGTTGATCTCGGCTGAACCCTACGCACAAGTTAACTGGGCCAGCCATATTGATCTCGATACTGGGCGCCCGGTAGAAACCGAGCAGGCTGAATATTTTGACGAGCCTAAACTCATATTTCCCGGCCCCCAAGGGGCGCATAACTGGCAGCCTATGTCTTACAACCCTCAAAGCGGGCTTGTCTATATTCCGGTAAAAGAAGCCGGCGCCATTTGGACCATGCCAGAGGAATCGTTTACCTACCAACAGGGTGGCCTGAATAGCCACTCGCAATATATTTTTACTACGCCCGGAGAATGGGGCTTAGACAGCGCACTGGCCAAAACACTTCCATCGATCGACGTTTTAAGTGCGGGGCAACCTGACACGACCTTAAGAGGTTTTTTGAGGGCTTGGGACCCAGTACGGCAGGCTCTTGTCTGGGAACGAGAAACTTCAGGACCCTGGGTTGGCAATATGAACGCATTCTGGAACGGTGGCGGCGTACTGAGCACCGCCAGTCATCTGGTATTTCAAGGGCGCGGTACTGGCGAGCTTGTCGCTTTGGATGCAGACACGGGTGAAACACTGCATCAAATATCTGTAGGCTCGAGCATGATGGCCGCTCCCATGAGTTACAGCGTAAATGGCGTTCAGTACATCGCTATATTGACAGGGGTTGGTGGTGGCAACGGCAACGACTACGTGCCGGGCATGGCTGCTTACTCTTACGGAAACGCTGGACGACTGGTTGCCTTCAAGTTAAACGGCGGGGAAGTTCCAAAACGACCAGAAATACTTTATGCAAAAATCAGCAAAGCGCCTCCTGAGATCCCTCGCCGCGGCACGCCCCCACAAATCGCTGAGGGTGAATCACTCTTTTTACGTAACTGCGCTAAGTGCCACGCCAATATCGACGGTCGCGGTGCAGGCATACCCGATCTGCGACGCATGAGCGCCGACACCCACGAGGCATTCGCACAGATCGTGCTCGAAGGCACACTGGCGGAACGCGGCATGGGTGCCTTTTCTGACTTACTAAATGCCAATCAAGTCGAGGCCCTGCACACATACCTGATTGATGAGGCTTGGCAATTGTTTGAACGCAACGCTCAAGGCGGTGAATGGCACGCCGCCGAACAAGCCCTTCCGTAAACCCCTAGCTGCCTGCCAAAGCTTACTCTCGCCGCCACGTAGCCGCTGAAAATTGAATCCTATGGGCCTCGGCATAAACCTACATCGCTTCTAGCTGCAGTGGGCTCGCTTTAACAGCGGTCCTGTGTCACACCATCACCATCAGAAGACAAATCGAGTTTGCGTCCAACTTTCGTTGATACTTATCCTGATCCGCGCGTTGCTGAAACCGTGTCTGAAACGTAGGACTTAAATAAGACAATCTGAGATTTTTTGAGATGACGCGAAGAACCTATGAGGCGGATGGCGAACAAGTTCAAACCGCCGACGATCTTGAAGAACTGGTCCATGATAAGCGTCAAGGCTGGCGGGCCAATCCCGCCAAGGCCCGGCGACGCCAGCGTCGCTACAAAAAAAGGCTTACCCAATCACTGGTGGGCATCGAACACGATATCGACATCGGTAGCACAGCTGAAGGTTAATCGGCGTGGCGCTCCATCCTTAAAGCCCAGCTTGCTTGCCCTAAGCGCCACAGGTGGGCCTCTCACTGGCCTCCTACTGGCCTAATAAAGGCGTGACGTACGCCCCCATTAACCATAGCCCCCTACAGTTGGACGCTGATGTTCAGGAGCCATTGTCAAAACGCCAGAGAATACCCGGAGACCTTTTTATTAACGGTGCCCGAATCACACTTTAGGGGGTGACATTTGACAGAAGAACCGCGAGCTGGGTAATGTTTTTGTCGTGTAAGATTTAAAAACATTTCAAAACTTAAACAGCCAATGAACCGAGGAAAAATAATGTCAAATATCTTGAAAGCTTTACTAGCTGTCGGTGTTGCCGGCGTACTAAACAGCCAAACGTCTTTGGCAGATGAGCCTATGCCCGGCGGCTTTGGCGGCACAGAGCTCTATGGATGCGAAATGAACGAAGGTAAGACGCCTGCTGATCTCATGTCTGTCGTCGGCGAGTGGAATGCCTGGTCAGACGAAAAAGGCATGAATGACTACTATGCCTGGGTGCTGACCCCAGTATTCGCCTCTGACGTAAACTTTGAGCGCACCGCCTTCTGGTTTGGGTTCACTCCTGACTTTAAAGGCATGGGGAAAACTCTGGACGCGTGGTTCACCCAAGGCGCCGAACTCAACGCCAAGTTTAATGAGGTTTGGGCGTGCAGCGCGCACATGGAATTTGCCTCACTGATTGTTCGCGGTGGCGGTGGTGAATCGTCTTCGGGTTACGCGAGCTTCAGTGACTGCACATTTCGTGAAGGTATGGAAATGGACGACCTCATGGCCGCACAGGCGAAATACAATGCCTATCTCGACGAACAGGAAGCGCCAGGAGTAACCGTCTATCACCTACCAGGACACGGCAATCCTCAGGACGCTGGCTACCATATGAAAATGTCTAACTGGGTGTCAGATCTAACCACCTACGGCGAAAACTCTGAGAAGTACGTGAATCAAGGCGGTTGGAAAGTGCGACAGGATACTATTGGGGCCGTTGTCTCATGTGACAGTCCTAGAATGTACACCGCGACCCTAGTTCGCTCTGGCGACTAAACCCACTGCCTAGGCAGTACCGGAGCCGGGCTTAAACCCCCGGCTTTTTTTTGCCCTGTGAACCGGATCGCACGGACGTTAAGGTTTTAAGTTGCCAAAGATGCAGCTAGAGTTTTTCCAAGGCATCGCTACCCCCCCACATTCTGAACCAGTACAATCACGGCCCTAACTGACCATTTAACCGATAGGCCCACTCCAGCGTCACGCACGAAAAATTCTCTTGGCGTAAACAGAAGACCCCGGAGTGTCCTACCCCGTTATCGAAAATAGGCAACACAGCGCATTACCCTTTGCGCACCAAGGAGACTTCCATGTCAGCACCAGACTATCCCGGGCTAGATACCCTGGCATTGCATGCAGGGTCGCAACCTGATCCAGCCACCGGTGCCCGGGCCACTCCCATTTATCAGTCGGCTTCTTTTTGTTTTCCCGACTCCGATTATGCGGCCTCGTTATTTAACATCGAGCGAGCCGGTCATGTTTACTCTCGGCTGAGTAACCCGACCAATGCCGTGTTAGAGGAGCGAATCGCCGCGCTGGAAGACGGAGTGGGTGCGATAGCTACCGCAAGTGGCCAAGCTGCACTCACTCTGGCGATCATGACGCTGATGGGCTCTGGATCACATATTGTCGCTGCCGCAGCACTCTATGGAGGCAGCCATAACCTGCTGGCCTATACCCTACCCCGCCTAGGCATTGAAACAACCTTTGTGGATGCTCGAGATCCACAGGCCTTTGCTGCTGCCATCAAAGACAACACCCGGTTGGTATTTGCCGAGACGGTGGGCAATCCGGGATTAGATGTACTCAATATTCCCGAGGTAGCGGCCGTGGCCCATGAGGCTGGCCTGCCGCTGATGGTGGACTCAACCTTCACAACGCCGTATCTCATTAAACCCTTCGAGCACGGTGCCGATATCGTTATGCATTCCGCCACCAAATTTCTCAGCGGTCACGGCATTGTTATTGGCGGCCTGCTGGTGGACGGTGGGCGCTTTGACTGGGACACTTCAGGTAAATTCCCGACCCTCACCGAACCCTATGCGGGATTTCATAATTTAGTGTTCAGCGAAGAATTTGGTCCCGCAGCTTTTATTCAGCGTGCCCGTAAGGAGGGGCTGCGCGACTTTGGGGCCTGCATGAGTCCTACCACCGCATTTCACATATTGCAGGGCGTAGAAACACTGGGGCTTCGCATGAATCGCCACGTGGAAAATACCCGTGCTGTCGTTGAATTTCTTACTCACCAGGAGCAGGTCAGTCGAGTGGGATACCCGGAGCTGGATGGGCACCCCGACCAAGCATTAGCCCTGGAACTACTGCCCAAAGGCTGTAGCGCCGTGTTCAGCTTTGATCTGGTTGGTGGCCGGGAAGCTGGTATCGCATTTGTTGACGCCCTAAACCTGTTTTCCCATCTCGCCAACGTAGGCGATGCTAAGTCGCTGGTTATTCACCCCGCAAGCACAACCCATCATCGAATGGATGCAGCGGCGCTAGCGGCCGGGGGTATTGGTGAGGGCACCATCCGACTATCGATTGGCTTGGAAGACCCTAAAGACTTGATGGCCGATTTAAAGCAGGGGCTGCGCGCCGCCGGTAAAGTGGCCGCCAAGCAAGCGGTGAACCCATGAAAATCACCCTCAACAATCAGGACGTCTACTGCTACACCAACTCCCGCGATATAGACAGCGACAAGCCTTCAATCGTATTTATTCATGGTTCAGGGATGGATCACACTGTCTGGACTTTAGCCGCCCGTCATTTCGCCCGTCACGGCAACAATGTTATTGCCGTTGACTTACCGGGGCATGGACGCTCAACCGGAGCCCCACTGGAAAATATCCCCGCCATGGCAGACTGGCTCGTGGGCGTTCTCGATGCCCTCAATATTAAGAGCAGTGCCGTCGTAGGTCACAGCCTAGGGAGCTTAATTGCGCTGGAGTTTTCTGCCCGACACGCCTCACGGGCTCGGGCGCTGGCTATGGTCGGCACTATCGTACCCATGCCGGTATCCAGTGCCATACTCGATGCCTGTAAAAACAATGACCATGCAGCGTTTGACATGCTGACGCAGTACGGGCTGAGCAAGCGGCACCAATACGGCGGCAATCGCAGCTCAGGCATATGGATGATAGGAAGTTCCCTCAGGTTATACGAGCGTTCACAACCTGGCGCGCTTTATGCCGACATGAATGCCTGCAATGAATACCAAAGCGGCCTAGAGCGGGCGAGTGATGTTGAATGCCCAACACTCATGGTGCTGGGAAGTGAGGACCGTCTAACACCAGTGCGGGGAACGCGCCCACTGCAGGAGGCCTTTAAGCAACCTGAGGTCACCGTTATCTCTGGGGCCGGACACACCCTCATGATGGAGGCCCCCAATGCCCTATTGGATGCCCTGCATCAAATCCTTTAATTATCCAACTGGCAGTAATCGGGGCTAATCAACGGCACTGCTTGGAGCCAAAATCCAGCGACACTGATCGCCATGCGATTGATACCCTTAAGACAAATGAGAAAGGTTGTAAGGCGATGACGACTATCACGATTTGGCATAATCCGAGGTGCTCAAAGTCGCGCCAGGCACTGGCTTTACTGGAGGCCGCAGGCGTTACTCCTAAAGTAGTGAAATATCTCGAAACGCCTCCCACAGAAAGTGAGCTCAAAACGACCTTAAAAAAACTGCAATGTACACCTATGCAGCTTGTGCGTCGCGGCGAAGCGGTTTTTAAAACCTTGGGGTTATCGAAAGACCATTCAGATCAGGAATGGATCACCGCGATGGTCAGCAACCCTATTCTCATTGAGCGACCCGTCATCATTTCGCAAGACGGTGCTGTGATTGGGCGGCCGCCAGAGAATGTCCATTTACTTTTGGACTAATTAAAGTTTCATTGGTCCAAGCCCTATTATTTCGATTTAACGTTGAGCACCCAGATTCCATGACTCCAAATCAGTAAACAACGTTGAGCGGAATAGCCACCTCGGCAGCGATTAATTCGGCCTGACCCTGTGTTGGATTGCGCCTCGGCACTTCAGGACGCTCAACTCGGTGAAAGGAGTTGGGCGTTTTTTTTGTCTTATCACAGAGCCCGCTGAGTAGCCAATAACCAATACGTAAGTTGAATCAGCTCGTGTGCGACAACAATTCCGGCGTAGACAAAGGCTGATAGCGGCAAATATTGACTCACACAAGCCCACTGCCTTTAGCCTCTGCAGATCTATTCACATGAATTAAAGCCGCGATCACTTCACGAAAAGTCTGTTATTTGTCCTATACTCGCCTGCCAGTTTTAAATGTCCTACACCGGAATTGGCTTCACTTACACAGTGGCGCAGCGCCTGCTTAAATAGCTGTTATCGCTGTTACCCCTGTTAAAAAGGTACATCTAGTTCCTCAAGTGACGGGAATAGTGCTCGCACGAGTTAGTAGGCAAAGTACACCCTTGCAAGTGACCTGTGATCAAAAAGTTTGTCACTGCGTTTGTATGGCATCACGTTTGGGTATAAGCCCAAGTATAAAAAGAGACGTTATGAGTTTTACCACATTAGGCTTATCTGAAGCGCTAGTTAAAGCTGTTGCTGAACAAGGCTACGACACCCCTACCCCCATACAAGCCAAAGCTATTCCCGCGGTGCTTGAGGGGCGTGATGTTATGGCTGCAGCGCAAACTGGCACCGGCAAAACAGCCGGCTTTACGCTGCCACTACTTCATCGGCTATCAAAAGGGCAGCCAGCCAAAGCGAATCAAGTGCGAGCACTTGTCTTAACACCGACGCGAGAATTGGCAGCCCAAGTTGCAGAGAGTGTAGAGGTCTACGGGAAGCATTTGAATTTGCGTTCGACGGTGGTCTTTGGTGGCGTAAACATCAACCCGCAAATGATGCGGTTGCGCAAAGGGGTAGATGTTTTAATCGCCACCCCCGGACGCTTATTAGATCTGTACCAACAAAATGCCATGTCCTTTCCTCGGCTGGAGGTCCTCATTTTAGACGAGGCTGACCGCATGCTCGACATGGGGTTTATTCACGACATTCGCAAAATATTAAAAGCTCTCCCAAGCAAACGGCAAAACCTAATGTTTTCTGCCACCTTTTCTGAGGACATTCGGGATTTAGCTAAGACCATAGTAAACAACCCCGTAGAAATCTCTGTCACCCCAAGAAATAGTACGGCAGTCACCGTGACCCAATGGATTCACCCGGTTGATAAAAATCAGAAGCGGCATTTGTTGGTTGAGCTTATCCATAAGCACAGTTGGGAGCAGGTTTTAGTGTTCAGCCGCACAAAACGCGGAGCAAACAGGCTGGCCGAATTTTTAGAAAAGAGCGACATTCAAGCCGCCGCAATACACGGCAATAAAAGTCAGGGCGCACGCACCCGGGCACTGGCTGACTTTAAATCTGGAAAATTACGCGTCCTGGTCGCCACCGATATCGCGGCCCGGGGACTTGATATTGAGCAACTCCCCCAAGTCGTAAATTTTGATCTGCCCGAAGTCGCCCAAGATTATGTACATCGTATAGGTCGCACGGGTCGTGCTGGCGCAACGGGTCAGGCCATCTCTTTAGTGAGTGCTGATGAAGTGGAGCAGCTTCAAGATATCGAACGCTTAATTCAAAGATTACTACCCAGAGAGCGAGTGGCCGGCTACGAGCCAGAAAACAACGTGCCTGAGTTGCCTCTGCGCCCTCCTCTCAAAGCCAAAAAACCTAAAAAGCCCAAAGCACCCCAGGCAGGAAATACTAGTGGGGCGGCTGAACCCCCTAAGAATCGACGCTCAGCCGGCCCCAATTCTGCAAAGAGGCGACGAAACCCCCGTAAAGCAAAACCCTAGGACGGCTGCTCTTCATGAGCGTCCTCAAGCGCTGAGTGCATAGGACCTATGCACTCGGTTTCAGTTTTCGTGCGCTATCGCTTTAATACGCCCTCATAGAGAAAACTGCAGTCAACTTGCTAGCGCTCTGCCCCCTGGATCACATGGGTGCAAACACCCAGTAGGATCAAGCCGGTAAGTCACTTCATTGATGGCCTCAGCATGCGCCAAACTTACCCACAACCCTCGTCAATACGGTGCGGTTGATCAGGCGCCAGCAAACTTCTTGAGCGTATCAACGTCTTGAGTAAGCTCCAGCACAGACTAAATTTGCGTCCAAAATGAACCCATGCAGCGCAGGTTTTAGGCGGAAATTTAGAGTCAGATTTGGCCGGCATTGGGATATTTTATTGACTGGGTCACTTGCAGAAATGAATTGATTAAAAAGGCTTTTCTCAGACCGCCAATTCGAGTTAGCCTCAGCAAAAATAATGAGGGGAAGCGGCGGCCATGGAAACACAAGCCAAGGTTGTTATTGTCGGTGGCGGGATCATGGGCGTGGCTCTGGCCTACCACCTCGCAGAGGAAGGCGAAACCGATGTTTTGCTCATTGAGAAAGGTGAGCTTACCTCCGGCTCTACCTGGCATGCCGCGGGTCAGTGTCCTAGCCTGGTCAGTAACTATAACCTCGCCAAAATCCATGACTACGGCAACCGCCTGTATCCGACACTCGAAGAAAAAACCGGACAATACGTAAGCTGGCACGCTTCAGGTGGCATTAGAGTGGCTCGTCAACAGGCCGATCTCGATTGGTTTCACTACATGAAGGGTATTGCCGATAACGTGGGGTTCCACATGGAAATCATTAGCCCCGCCAAGATCAAAGAAATCAACCCTTTTTACGAGATCGACGGGGTTCTTGCAGGTGCATGGACCCTCGACGACGGCCATGCCGACCCTTCGGGGCTGACCAACGCCATGGCTCGTGGCGCGACGAATCTCGGTGTGCGTATTGTTCGCCACAATCGGGTACTCGACATCAATGCCCTGCCATCTGGAGATTGGGAAATCGACACCGAACAAGGCAAAGTTATTGCGCAGGTTGTGGTCAACGCCGCGGGCAGTTTTGCACGACAGATCGCCCAAATGGTGGGCGCCGATCTGCCCATAGCCAACATGGAGCATCACTACATTGTGACCGGAGCGATTCAAGATTTCGTGGATCGAGACGAAGAATTTCCCGTCATGCGCGACCCCTATGCTTCGGCCTACATACGCCAAGAGCAAAAATCCGGCTTAATTGGTATCTACGAGTCCAGCGGTATTACCGAAGCCTGGGGGCCCTCGGGCCTGCCACCCTGGTCATCAGATGCCGAACTCTTTCCCGACGACCTGGATCGAATCATGCCTTGGCTGGAACGCGCCATGCACTGTATGCCCAATATGCTTGATGCCGGCATTAAGCGCATTGTAAATGGCGCTATTCCCCACTCGGCTGACGGCCCTCCCCTTTTGGGTCCGGTGGCCGGCATCCCTAATTTTTGGCTCTGCTGCGGCTCATCATTTGGCATTGCTCAAGGCGCTGGCTGCGGTAAATACCTCGCACAGTGGATGGTGTACGGCGATTCGGAAATCAACATGACCGGATTTGACCCGCGCCGTTTTGGCGTATTCGCTGATCGTGACTTCATGCGCGCAAAGGGCTTTCAAGACTATGGACTGACTTACGCGACACCGCTGCCCGGGGAGGAATTTTCCGCTGCCAGAGAATGTCGGTTAAGCCCACTGTTTGAGACGCTCACAAGTAAAGGGGCCGTTCATACCCAGACCTTCGGTTGGGAACGTCCAAAGTGGTTTTCGCTTAACGGGCAAGAGGAAGACTGCAGCTATCGACGAAATGCCACCTTTGAGGTGGTCAGAGCAGAATGTCTCGCCGTGCGTGAGCATGTTGGCGTTATTGATTTGACCGGTTTTGCGAAATACGACATCCACGGTGCCGATGCTGAAAGCTTCCTCAATCGTATTTTGGCGAACCGCATGCCAAAGCGTGACGGCGGCATTGCTTTGGCACATTTTTTATCGCGCAACGGCCGTATTCTCGGCGAAGCAACGGTGACTCGAGTTGCCAGCGATCACTTTTATCTGCTCTCGGCGGCCAGTGCTGAAATGCGAGATCTCGATCATCTGACGCAGCAAGTCGAACCGGGCGAACAGGTCACGATCCACAACGCGACCGATGAACGTGGCGTACTCGCTTTGGTGGGACCTAGATCCCGCGATGTATTAGCCACTCTTACTGACACGCCATTAGACAATGAAAGCTTTCGCTGGCGCAGTAGCCAGGACATTGAAATTGCGGGAATACAAGTGCGTGCCTTACGCATCAATTATGCCGGTGAGCTGGGGTGGGAACTGCATCCCCCAATGGACGACTTGGCCGCACTTTACGCGGCGGTATGGAAGGCTGGGCAGAGCCAAGGCATCGTCGACTTTGGCTTGTACGCTCTCAACAGCTTGCGCATGGAGAAGGCCTACCGCGGCTGGGGTACCGAATTAACCAATGAGGTCACGCTACTGGAAGCCGATATGGCTCGATTCTTTGCCAGCAAGAAAACCGATTTCGTCGGTAAGGCAGCCACCGAAGAAAAGATCGAAAGCACGCTGAAACTGGTGTACTTCGAAGTTGATGCAACCGATTCTGACGTACGCGGTGGCGAACCCATTTTTATGGGTAACGACTGTATTGGCGTTACAACCTCGGGGGGCTATGGCTATAGCGTAGAAAAGAGCCTTGGTTTTGGCTACGTTTCACCAGAATATGCAGCGCCGGGATCGGTTTTTGAAGTAGGACTTTTAGACGCTCGCTATGAAGCCCATGTCCTTGAAGATCCCGCCTACGATCCCGCTAACATTCGGTTAGCCAGCTGATGGCCGCGCTTCCTGAGCAGTGCGAGGTCGTCATTATTGGCGGTGGCGTTATTGGTTGCTCGGTGGCCTATCATTTGACCAAACTGGGCATCACCGATGTTGTTCTGCTTGAGCGTAAAGAGTTGACCAGTGGCACAACCTGGCATGCTGCTGGGCTCGTAGGCCAACTGCGCAGCTCCATTAATATGACGAAGCTTGCACGTTATACCAGCGAACTGTATCGCGAGCTTGAGGCTGAGACGGGCCAGGCTACGGGCTATCGGCAATCGGGCTCTATCTCAGTTGCCTCCACCGAAGAACGTATGGAAGAACTCAAACGCAGTGCCTCGATGGCGAAAGTTTTTGGCCTCGAAGTCAACGTGCTTGGAGTAGATGAAATTGGCGAAAAATATCCCCTAATAGAAACCGAAGATCTATACGGCGGTATTCACATCCCCTCAGACGGCTATGCAAATGCCGTTGATATTACCCAGGCTCTCGCTAAAGGTGCGCGCAGTGGTGGCGCGCAAATATTTACCGACACGGCGGTTGAAGAAATTCTGCGCACGGGCTCGAAAGTATCGGGAGTGCGCACGGCTGAGGGCGAGGTCCGAGCACGTCACGTTGTTATCTGCGGCGGCATGTGGTCCCGAGATTTAGCGGCATCCGTCGGTGTTAATTTGCCTCTGCATGCCTGTGAACATTATTACGTTCTCTTTGATTCCGTCGCAGGCCTGCACCCCGACCTACCCGTGCTGCGCGACTACAACGCCTGCACCTACTACAAATATGATGCCGGTAAACTGTTAGTAGGCGCCTTCGAGCCCCATGCTAAACCCTGGGGAATGGAGGGCATTTCTAAGGACTTCTGTTTCGACGAAATTGCCGGAGATTTTGACCACTTCGAACCCGTTCTACACGACGCCATGAAGCGCCTACCCGCACTTGAACAAGCCGGGATACAAAAGTTTTTTTGTGGTCCTGAGAGCTTTACCCCCGATGTGCGTTACCACCTTGGGGAAGCGCCCGAGTTAGAAAACTGCTTTGTAGCTGCGGGCCTGAACTCAATTGGCCTACAGTCAGCCGGTGGTGTGGGCAAGGTTACCGCCGAGTGGATTCGGGATAAACGACCTCCTGTCGATTTATGGGAGGTCGATGTGCGACGCAACATGCCCTTCCAAAAAAATCGGCAGTATTTGCAAGAGCGGGTGAGCGAAAGTTTAGGGCTCTTATACGCCACACACTATCCTTATCGCCAATACGAAACCGGGCGGGGCGTCCGAAAATCGGCCATTCACGACCGGCTGGTATCTGCCGGTGCCTGTCACGGCGAGGCCTACGGCTGGGAACGGCCTAACTGGTATGCACCCGAAGGAATAGAAGCGCGATACGAATACAGCTACGGACGGCAGAACTGGTTTGAATACTCTGGTGCAGAACATCGAGCTGTACGCGAGGGCGTGGCATTGTTCGACCTTTCTTCCTTCGCAAAATTTCGCTTTGAGGGCCGCGATGCCGCCGCGGTGCTTAATCAGGTTTGCGCCAACAACGTTGATGTCGGTGTAGGACGGGTTGTCTATACGCAGTGGTTGAATGACCGGGGAGGTATCGAGGCCGACCTCACGGTTACGCGACTCGCTGAAGATGTTTTCCTTATTGTGACCGCCGCAGAAACCGAAGTTCGCGACTTTTATTGGCTAAAACGCCACACCCCAGCGAGCGCACATTGCATTTTAACCAATGTCACCTCAGGCATGGGCGTGCTGTCTATCATGGGGCCGCAGGCTCGAGCGTTGCTACAGTCGCTCACCCCTGACGATCTTAGCCACGGGGCCTTTCCCTTTGCCACCAGTCGCGAAATAGAACTTGGGCTGGGCTACGTGAGAGCCTCGCGCATTACTTTCGTCGGAGAACTAGGCTGGGAACTCTATATACCCACCGAATTTATGCAGGACATTTATGACCGCATCGTGATGGCCGGCCAAGACTTCGGACTGGTGCATGCCGGGTATCATGCGCTCAACTCTTTGCGACTCGAGAAGGCCTATCGTCATTGGAGTCATGATATTACCGATGAGGATTCGCCCCTCGAGGCAGGGCTGGATTTTGTGATTAAATTTGATAAACCTAACGGCTTTATAGGCCGTGAGGCCCTCCTACACCAACAAGAACAAGGTCTGTCACGACGCCTACTGCAATTTAGGCTTCGTGACCCCGAGCCCCTGATCTACCACAATGAACCAATTTGGCGTGATGGAACTCTGGTCGGTCACATTACTTCCGGGGCCTACGGCCATACTTTGGGAGGCGCTGTTGGTTTGGGCTACGTCAGCGCCGTACCCGATGGCGATACCGAGGCACTGCTCACAGGCGATTATGAAGTTGAAGTGGCGTGTGAGCGCGTGCCAGCCGATGTTTCCCTAAGCCCCCTGTACGACCCTAAGAATACGCAAATTCGCGCCTAATCGGCGTTTTAGAGGCCGTTGAAGTCACCCTTACTGGGTTCGACTGAGGCGGACAATAGGTGTTGAGTATTAGCCGGTCTGCAAAAGGTCCTCTAAGTGCAGTCTAATGGGAAATTTCGCGCGTATTTCAGCATCAATAGCCGCGCTGATATGACTGGGAATATGCGTGGCTAAAATTTCATCGCGCTTACGAATCGCACTGTCTATCGCAAGCGGCTTTTGAGATTGCTCCCATAGCGTCGGGCTAAACCGATTGCCCACCTCCGGATAGATATACTCACTTTGCATGACAGCCAAGGTGTGGTCAGACCCTAGGTAATGCCCCTTTTCTCCCAGACAAACTTCAGCTAGATCATCAAAACCCAGAGTATTAGCGTTTACCTCTACACCACGCACAGCGCGCAGTGTGGCCCCGAGAACATCATTGTCGAGAAGCAGGCTCTCAGGACAAACGCCTAATAAGCTTGAATACATGCCGGCTGACTCATAAATAATATTGGCACCCGCCAGCGCCGGTGGCATTAACGTGTGAGCACGCTCGGCACCTGCCTGAAAATCAGGCATGTTGGCGTCTGTCATGCCGCAAGCGGTACCAAAGGGCAAATCGAAATGGGCACCCAATTGTGCGCAAGCGCTAGAAATGAGGCCCTGCTCCGGTGACCCCCCGCTCATAGACCCGGTTCGCAGATCTGACACAAAAGGCCAGGTTCCTATAATAGCGGGCGCGCCAGGCTTAATGGCATTAACGTAAACAAGACCTCCCAGACACTCTGCCCAAGCTTGACTCACCGCACCGGCAAGGCAGGCCGGGGTCGTAGCACCCGCCTGTCCGGCAGAGAGCAGCAGTACCGGCATACCCCCTTCAACGGCAACGCGCAGACATTCGAGGGCATCCGTTGCAAATTTCATGGGTGGCACGACAAAACAATTCGACTGACTAACGAAGGGCCGCTCGCGCCACTGCGCTTCGCTCCCGGCAATCACATGAAGCATTTCCAGCGTCTTCTCTAAATGCGTGTAATGACCCCAGCTCGCACCCACGTGCTTGCGTGTGCCGGCCACAGAACAATAAGTGGTGTTGAGATCCATCTCGTAGTTGTCTTCAATATCCCGCAATACACACATACGCTGGAACATGTGAATGTTCTCGCAGTTGTCGACAATACGCGCAAGATCATACAAGTCTCGGGAGGTCGATTCGCGGTACTCGTTGCGAACAGAGTCGGCCACCATCACAGCAGCTCCAGCAGTAGAAAAATGCACCCGGGTACCTGAAAGATCGAGATCAAAGGCTGGATCTTGGGCGAAAAGCGTCAGATTTCGCCTAGCCTTACCCAAGGCATCGTCCACCACAGCCCTAGGCATCCGCAGGCGCCCATCCTCACCCAAAATGGCACCCACAGCCTGACAGGCCGCGATACAGTGCGGCGTCGCGTCCTTAAAGCCGACCTCCTCTAGGATTCTAAAGATATTGGCCACCACAGCATCGAGGTCTGATTTGGCAAAGGGCTGGTATTGTCCCCCTCGCTCTCCGGGCCTAACAGGTTTTAACTCCTCAGATAATGGAGCGCTGCGTTGAGCGTGTCTTGCCTGTCTACCACCAGATCTTCTCGCCATAGTGAATTCCCCGCACTAAGCATCGAAAAATTGCCGGGCTTTATTTGCACCCGATCCTATTCTGAGCGTAGAAATACCGCATAATTGCTAGTGACACCAGACCCAAAAACGACACGTTTGACGTCGGATTTAGGGCAGTAACTGCTCCCCAAAGGAGCAGCACCTCAATCAATCAAGATAAGGACTTTTTATGAGTTGGCTAACCATTGGGTTTTGGGGCTGCACCGCAATGTGGCTGATTAGTCTTGCCGGCGATTTAGGGTTGGCACGGCGTGCCGATGCCCCCGTGGGTATGTTTTGGATTCCTTTAGTGAGTGCCACCATTGCGTTTATCGGCATGTGCTATTTCGGCCATGCCGCCGGTATGTTTGGGCTGTAACGTCTCCCTGCCTGTAAAATCGGTGTCCGGGTGTCGATACGGCGACTGCCCTAAGGCTTCAATAACCCGCAATTGGAAGCATGAACGGGGTTTCATTGCCGGTACCCATCAGGCACCTGAGTGAGTAAGCTCTGCAGATGGCTCATGGAAAAAATACGGCTGACAAACGCTATTCCAGCAAAACTTAACCTGTGCCCTTCTTAGTGAGGCAAGACATTATGAATTTATTTGCACGCAACGCATTAATCGCTTCCGCTGCCCTACTCGCACCCATTGCCACGGCTGATTTACCCGAGTCTGTTGAGCGCCGTGTTGAAGCCGTCATGCCCGAGGTCGTGTCCTGGCGCCGGGATTTACATGAACACCCCGAGCTCGGTAATCAGGAGTTTCGCACTGCAGGTATCATTGCAGATCACCTGCGTAAGCTTGGCATCGAGGTGCGAACTGAAGTCGCTCATACCGGCGTCATTGGCGTGCTGAGGGGCGGTGACGGCCCCGTTGTGGCGCTCAGAGCCGACATGGACGGATTGCCCGTCACTGAGTTGGTAGACCTGCCTTTTGCCTCAAAGGCGCGTGGTGAATATCTGGGCCAGGATGTGGGCGTCATGCATGCTTGTGGGCACGACAATCACGTTGCTATCTTAATGGGAGTCGCCGAAGTGCTCGCCGGCATGGGCGATGAATTACCCGGCACCGTGCTTTTCTTATTCCAACCGGCAGAGGAAGGTACGCCTGATGGCTCTGTCGGTGGCGCCGAACTGATGTTACGGGAGGGTGCCTTCGATACCGTGCACCCCGACGCCGTTTTTGGACTCCATGTGTTCCCTTATCCTGCAGGGGTTATTGCAACCCGTCCCGGTGGACTCATGGCCTCCTCAGACAGCTACAAAATTACGGTCACGGGCAAGCAGACCCACGGTGCAGTGCCCTGGGCAGGCGTTGACCCGATAGTAACGGCCAGTCAGATTGTTCTTGGGCTGCAAACCATTGTTTCGCGCCAACTCGACGCTACACTGACACCGTCTATTGTCACGGTAGGGAAGATAGACGGCGGAGTTCGCAGCAACATTATTCCCGAGTCGGTTGATCTGATTGGCACAATCCGCACCTTCGACGCCGACACTCGCTTAGACATTCATGATCGCATTCGCCGAACGGCCACCCACATTGCTGAGGCCTCCGGCGCTACCGCGCAAGTTGATATTGATCTGGGCTACGGCGTAACCCGCAATGACCCTGAGCTTTATCAACAAATGGCACCGACGCTCCGGGGCGTAGCAGGCAATCAGTTTATTGAAGCTCAGCAAACGACCACAGCTGAGGATTTCTCCTATTTCGCAAACGAAGCACCTGGGCTCTTCCTGTTTCTTGGCGTTGCGCCCGATGATCCAAGTTTGGTGTACCCCAACCACTCGCCCCGCTTTTATGCGGATGAACGCGCACTGCCCGTTGGCGTCAGGGCGCTAACCGCTTTGACCCTCGATTTTATGGCCGACAACTAAAGATTAATTGTTGATTGCCCATGGGAGTGCTGCCGATTCAACTGGTTCCAAGGGCGCAATCCGGCTATTGTTTAAAAAAACGAAATTAGGAGCAGCGGAACACCGTGAGTGATTTAGTCGTCAGGCAAATTGACTTCGATGTAGATCAGGCCCAATTTATTTGGAATCCTGACAACCCCTCTTTCTCTGTGCTGATGAACCAAATTACGTTCTTTGTGGTCGGCTTCGAAAAGTACATGTGCCGTGTGATGCGCGATGCCGAAGCGCACATTACTGACCCGGCCGTCATGGAAGAGGCCATTGCTTTTCGCAAGCAAGAAGCCATCCACGCTCAAAAACACATGCGTCATGCCCGAGCACTCATAGGTCAGTATCCCGCCTTGCAGGGCGTGCTCGACAAAGTCCTTGCTAGCTATGACGATGTCTATAACACCCACCCTCTGGAATACCACTTAGCCTATGCGGGTGGCCTCGAGGCAATTTTCACCCCTTTTTTCAAAATGATATTGGATCACCGTGCCGTATTGTTTGAAGAGGGCGATGCCCAAGTAGCCTCCTTGTTTGTCTGGCATTTCTGCGAGGAAATCGAGCACCGCAGCTCCGCCTACGATGTTTATAACCACGTCGTCGGCAGCCATTGGTATCGCATTCGAAACACCGGAGCGTTCCAAAAGCATACCCGTGATTTGTTTGAAATGATCAAGGGTGAATTTGAATCCCTCGTCAAAGATGTTCCAGAAAACGCGTACTCAGACAACCCCTTTGCGCGCATACCGATATGGGCGCAGTTACGATCAGCCGTAGGTGTCCTGGCCTCACAGTTCCCCTGGCATGACAGCGTGAACCAGCCATTGCCCGATTACTACGGCGAGTGGCTGAGTCATTGGCAGGCAGGGGCCGATGTGTCTCAAATTGTGGGTAAATCGCAACGCTTGGTGCTCAGTGACTGAGACCGCACTCACCTTTACCCAGCTGGTTGAGCGCCTGGGCGGCTTTAGTCCCGAAAATATTGCAAGCTGGGCCTTTGTAAAAAGTCCTTTTACGCTGTCTCACTGGACCATGAATGTCATTGAAGTGCTGCTCATACTGGGTGCACTTTGGGGCCTGCGCCACAGCATGGCCCGCTTTAAGGCGGGCGAATCTATTTATTTGGGCTTCTGGCTGGCTTCGGTCATTTTTATGCTAGCGCTGGAAATACCCGTATATTTTCCTGAAAAGCTGGGCGCACCGGACAACGCCCTGTTTTTCATCCATAACGAATTTTCAGTGCAATTCTTCTTCGGACGAGCTCCGCTGTACATCCTCGCACTGTACCCCGCCATTATGTACGCATCCTTCGTTCTTGTTAGGCAAGCCGGGCTCTTTGATCAACGCTGGGGGGCACTCATTGGCGCATTGGGCGTAGGGGTAGTCCACCATGTGTTCTATGAAATTTTTGATCACTTTGGGCCCCAGTATGGCTGGTGGACATGGAATTACCCCAACTTCACCTCCTCCCTCGCCTCGGTACCCGTTTCCAGCATGGTCAGTTTTGCCTTTGTAGGGCCCATTGCGCTGACCCTTGCGACCCAACTTTTAGTGCCTAAGTCTGTCGTCGTACAAAAGACACCCACCATGCCTGGGGATCGTCGTGTTCGGGGCTTCGCTCTCGGCACACTGCTTGCTGGGCTGTTAACCCCCATAATTTTTGTCATGCTCACGCTCAACACCTGGTTCAGTGTGCTGGGCATTAACCTAACGCCCCGTTTGGAGATGCTAGCCTCCGCGGTCCTTGTAGGGGGGGCTCTAGGGCTTACCTTGCGTCAATTTTTGCGCCTTACCTCTTTCTCAACCGAAGGGCTTTGGCAGTATTCCCGAGCCTATTTTGCACTGTTCCTGAGCGTTTTTTCCGGCCTCTGGCTGTACGCCCTGCCCGATTACTTAGTGGCAACTAATGGATTGACGCCACAAGGCTTTCCCGTTGGCTCTCTGACTTATGTGTTGGGGTGCATGGCCTTCGCTTTGTTTTTCCTTCTCAGAGAGAAGCGATAGGTTCTGAGGTTATTCATTACCTTTCCGTAGTACAGTTTGGGGTGGTTGAAAACCGTACAGGTAATAGAAGGCATTACTCGCACCATGAAATCATTCCTTATAACGTTGAGCGTCGTTGCAACCGTGGTCATTTGGTCGACGTCTCTCGCCGTTACACAACAACTCAATGCCGTGCGCAACGTAGAGGATCAAATATCAGCCTTAAGCCTCAGCGAGCGCGCGATCACCTCACCGGCAGTTTGGGGAGAAGTGCTAGGGAAGCTTGGGAAGCAGGAAATTGACCGCCTTTTTGAGCAGCAAGGCTCAAAAGATTTACTCATTGAGGCGACAGAAACACTGCTGTACAACGCCATCGTCGAGTACCGCAATACACTTCGGGAAAAACAGGCAACGGCCAAAACTATCAACAACTCGCTACAAGCACTGGGGCAGGCCTTTATTCTGGATGTACTCGTAGACTTTGACGCACTGGAGAATTCAGTGCCAGCCATTGCGGAAGCCTTTGTCGAAGACCTAGAGCAAGGTGAGCTGGCGGCCGATCTCGAATCCGCACTCAGCCAATACCTGAACAGCCTATCAAAAGACTTAAATGCCGCAGCCGTCGATCAAACACGAGCCATCCACCGTCTACTGCAGTGTGAGACGACAATACTGTGCGTGGCAAAGCTAAACGCCTCACAGCAACAACATCAAGAGCAAGCTAAACTTTTGATGCTGTGCCTTGCGCTAGCGCTGCTATCTCTAATCGTTATTAATCGTCTCGCCCACCCGGTGACCCAGGGGGCCATATCACCCCGCGCGATGACTCTTTGCCTGCTCAACGTTTCAATTCTGGCTTTACTGGTGCCGGGCATTTTGGTGCCTATGATGACGTTAAAGGCTTTCATCGAGCCATTCGAAGTGAGTGTTGGAGGGATCAGCCTATATTTTGACCAACAGCTCTTGATGTACCAGAACAAAAGTGTGGGCGACCTGGTTACTTTACTCGTCGAAACCGGGCAGCCTTCACTTTTTATTTTAGCCGCTGGCATGACGTTATTTTGCGTCCTCCTTCCGGTGAGCAAATGTTTAGCTGCCATAGGATTGCTGCTTCGAACAACGGGTAGGTCTGCTCACCCTGCAATTAAATGGTTAGCCACCGACTCTGGAAAATGGTCGATGGCTGATGTTTTTGTCGTCGCGCTGATCATGGCTTTTATCGGCATGGATCAGCTAATTGCCAGCCATACCGACGCCATGAACAGGCTATTCACCGAGGCTCAGTTTGTGCAGGCCGCTTCTGCGTCTGAGCTAGGAATGGGGTTTTACTTCTTCCTTGGCTTTGTTGTCTTGAGCTTTTGGACCGCTAGGGAATGCAAAGGGGTATTACAGGGCCGCAATGGCGCAGCAGCCCCCGCTGAACCTGCTTCGGCTTAGCCGACGCCTAACAGGCTGCCAAAGCTGGGAGCCTCGTGCCGCCCAGCTCTACCGACGGTACAGCCGAGCAGATCGGTAGAAACGTCGAAACCAACCAGAAAAAGCAACAACCGACCCCGTCGTCGCACCAGTAGTTCGCCCTATTGTGGCTTGAGCACGGCAGTTTGAAAGCGCTTAGCCTAGCGCATTGCCATCGCAGCAAGGCACTAAGCCAGGGGCTGGGCGCATAGAGTAAACGCTAGTATTTATTGATGTCAGTATCGTCCTGCCCCGCCGCAGGTTTTTTTGTCCATCGGCGCAGCGGCACCAAAATTAAAAGACTAAAAACCGCAAAAAAAGTCAGCAAAGCCTCCCAGCTTCCGGTAAAAGGCATCGGCAAGGCATCTTTTAACAGCAAGGAGCTTCCTGTAACCGCAGCGCCAATGCCGAAGGATAAGAGAATAAAATCCAGCCCAAGCACCACGTCCAGCGCCACCAGCAAAAGTGCCGCAATAAACCAAACCTCATAGCTAAGTAATAAATTCATCTTAGGCTCCATCTGGGCGTCGTAAGACGTCTTGAAGGCCGGCCAACCCGCCCAGCGTCTTGGTGACATCGGACGGGAGTACGATGGTCTTGGTATTTTCAGAAGACGCCATGAGTGCAATCGCATCGACTTGACGCTTTAAAATTTCGAAATCAACCGCGGGCTGTCCATTGTTTGCTATTGCCTCGGCAATCAGTTTTGTTTGCTGGGCATCGGCCTCAGCCTTTTTAATCACCGCATAGGCATCGGCGTCCGCCGTCAGTTTTATAGCCTCCGCTTTTTTGGTCGCTTCGTACAGTTCCGCGTCGGCCTCGAGCTCTACCCGCGAGCGCTCTCCCTCTGCTTTTGCAACCGTAGCTCTTCGCTCCCGCTCGGCATTGAGTTGCTGACGCTGAGCCTGCTTGGTGGCTTCATCGACCCGAACATCCGTGATCTCTGAGCGAGTAATTTCGAGACCCCAAACTTCTGATGCGTCGCGCAGGTTTTTGAGAATTTCATCATTCATCTGCTGGCGACTGCTCTGAATATCGTCCAGCTCTAACTTTCCTGCAGCGGAGCGAATAATCGATTCAGCGGTTGTTCGCAGTGCCAAAGGAACATCGCGAATTCGGTAGACTGACTTCGCCGCATCAATCACTCGAAAGAAAACCGTCGTTTCTAAAACAATTTCAACGTTGTCCCGGGTAATGACCGATATGTCGAAGGCATCAAGCTGACGTTCTAAGACCACAACCTTGTGCTCAATGCGGTCTAGAAACGGGATGAGAAGGTTGATTCCTGCAGACAGGGTTTCGCGATACTTACCAAAACGTTCCACCACGTACTCGTCTGACTGAGGCACGATGGCAACAGACTTAGCCGCCACTAAAATCGCAAAGGCAAAAAATGCCAAGGTTAAGATGATTCCAAGATCCATATGTTATCTCCTGTGTATTGCCGCCTGTAAAGGCCTCGAGCTTGCTCGATCACGGGGCTTAGAAGCGACTCTGCGCCCTCTTACAACGGTGAGGAAAGCTAAGCCACTACCCTGCGTTAGAGAGCCTTGAATCGAATCCATGGCCAAGGCCTCCTTAAGCACTGAGCAGCGTTCTACATTATCAGGCTAAGCATGGGGTGCCAAACCCGAAGCGTATGTGCCAGCACTTCGGATGAACTTTTCGAATTATGGCTCCGGCTAGCGAGTATCTTTTATCATCTGAGTCGCAACGACAAAGTACGGCGCGTGAACGACTGTCGGCAGCCCTAAAAAACGCAGTGAAGAATTCAAAGCGGTGTATACCCAGACAGGGCTCAACACAGAGGACATCGCGAGAAGTTCAAAAGGGGCTATTGAGAGAGCTCTTGCAGATTGGCGAGCTTTTCGGGTGGGCGGAAGCTTAACCGCACTAACCCAGAACGAGACAAGCGATTAAGCACGCTAAATAAAAGAAATGGCCCGCCCGGAGAGATTCGAACTCCCGACACCCAGGTTCGAAGCCTGGTGCTCTATCCAGCTGAGCTACGGGCGGAGGCGATCGATCATAGGGATGCATAGAATTTAGGTCAAGCTCGAAGGGAGACACAATGGCTAATTCTCGTCGGAAATTGGCTCTGAGCCGGTTTATAGATACAACTCGATAGCAGCAAATTACATTTAATGGTACTGATCTTAAGTTTTTCCTTAGATGCCCCCTAACCGATCCTGCGTGACAACGCGGACGGAGCTAATCAACAATCCACCTGCAGTTGCGAGTGCCCAACTTTAGCGTCAGAGTAACCCTCACGCTTGCAACAATAAGAACCGAGGGATTGATCATGCCCAGACTTCGACAAGTCGCACGACCCGATGCAGACCCCATTGCTCGCCAGATGTATGATTTGATTTTCGGCGACCGCGACCCTGTGGCAACGCCAGGCACGGCCACCGGCACCCCGGGCAACTGGTGGACCGTATTTGCCCTGGTGCCCCAGTGTTTGAAGCATGCATTGCAGGGCTTTCAGTTCTATCGTGATCCCCAGCGCAAAATTGATCCGCAGCTGAGAGAGTTGGCACAAACACGGGCAGGCTATGCCAGAGGGTCACAATTTGTGTTCTCCCAGCACAGTAAATCTTGCCGCTCAGTGGGCCTGTCAGAAGATAAAATCGCTGCACTTCCCCACTGGTCAAGCAGTACTGTGTACTCGCATCTTGAGCGAACTGTGCTCGCCTACACCGATGCCCTAGTCTTAGAAGGCGGCCGCGTACCCGATGGCCTTTTTGCCGAGCTCAAGAAGACGCTGTCAGACGAAGCCATACTAGAGTTAACTTACATCACAACACTTTACGATATGCACGCCACCATCGCTCGGGCACTGCGTCTGGAATATGATGACGTAGACGAACGCATCACTGAAATCAATGCGCCCACGGAAGCTGCGAACCGCGACGTCATGGCCATGATCGACAAGGAGACACACTAGTGGCTTACCATCACCTCGCCATGGCAGCGGCAGACATGGCTGCAATCCATAATTTCTATGAAACGATTTTGGGGTTTGAGTTGGTAAAGGTGGAGATTGGCCCGGTACCCGATGGCGGCTGGGCCAAACATTTTTTTTATCGAATGGCCGGTGACGATTCTTGTTTTATCGCCTTTTGGGAGCTGCATGAGGTACCGGGTTGTGAAAATATGGACACCGCCCTCTCAAGGGCCGCAGGCGTCCCCGATCAGATCAACCACATTGCCTTTAACGCCTCGGATCTAGAAAATCTCAGACAACGCAAGAATGCGTGGCAGAGTGCCGGCCTGACTGTGCTTGAGGTAGACCACAACTGGTGTCGTTCCATCTATACCAAAGATCCCAATGGCAATATGGTGGAGTTTTGCGTTACCACGGGTGCCTTTAGCGCCGAGGACCGCGACCTAGCGCTAAAAGCACTAACCAGCAATCAGGTCAGTCACTCTGAACCCCCGGCAAGCGTTGAAATCCATCGCCCTAAGTCTGACTAGAGAGCACCAAAGATTGAGGTCTTCAACACCTATTGTCCTTTGTGCGCGCTAGGTGCAAAAAACTAACCCCACGTTCGGCACCAAGAAAAACCGGTATGCTGGGGCATTCTGATTCACTGACAGACGATTGCGATGATCTCCGCCCTCAAACGCTTTTCTTTATGCCTGCTGCACATCTTAGGCATTAGCCTCCTGCTAAGCAGCCCGGTATCTCGGGCAGGGACGGTGATCCACACCACATTTGATTCTCAAGCGCTGCAAGCGCCCTACCCGATGACGGTATACCTACCCGATCAGAACCCCACGCACGGGTCTGCGTATCCGGTCGTTTACTTGCTGCACGGTTCTTTTGGCTCAGAAAATGATTGGCTGGCCCAGGGAAATCTTAAGTCCACGGCCGATAGACTTATTGCTTCGGGAGCCATTCCCCCTACGCTTATTGTCATGCCCGGCGCTCAAAGCTGGTGGCTCAATGGCTATAACGAGCCCGCTGAAGATGCCTTTATCACAGAGCTGCTCCCTCACATTGAAGCCAGTTACCCTGCAGATCGCGCACGCTCAGGACGTTTTGTCGCAGGGCTGTCTGCAGGGGGATACGGTGCCACGCGGTTTGCACTGAAGTATCCCGAGCTCTTCGGTGCCGCTGCGGCTCTGAGTCCCGCCACGTACGTACCGCAGCCCCCAAAGGCATCGTCAGCTTACCGCCACCCCGCATTTTTAAACACCGAAGGTGATTTTGACGCGGTGCTTTGGCAGAACAATAACTACCCAGCTTACTGGGACGATTATGTGTCAAAAAATATCACTGTCCCTTTTTACATCAACAGCGGCGATCACGATGAATTTGATATTGCCCACCATGCGACGGCGTTGTTCAGCACTTTGCGTGAGCAGCAGCCGGACGCCGTCGAGCTGCGAATCGTTGACGGCGCTCATGACTGGCAGGTTTGGGAAAAGACACTACCCGATGCACTGATATTTTTGCTTACCCAGCACGAGTAAGCGTCACTTGACCCATAAAATCAGTTTGCCTAGGCAGTGTCGTGTCACTACTGGCCTATGGATGGCGGTTTTATGGTGAATCAGGGTGGAAAATACAGCCCAATGTCCGCAGTATGTTGTCCCACACACATCTTATTCCTCAAGCGCCCCCAAGGAGCTTTTCTGTGACCGATAACGCTGAATACACACCCCCCGCCGTTTGGACTTGGGAAAATGACAACGGCGGTCGTTTCGCTAATATCAATCGCCCGACAGCGGGCGCGCAGTCGGAGAAGGACTTACCCTTGGGAGAACATCCTCAGCAACTTTATTCTCTAGGGACTCCTAATGGCGTGAAGGTCACCATTATGCTCGAAGAGCTACTGGAGCTCGGTGAAGCAAATGCCGAATACGATGCCTGGCTGATCAATATTCAGGAGGGTGCACAGTTTTCGTCCGGATTCGTCGGCGTCAATCCAAATTCAAAAATACCCGCACTCCTTGATCGCAGCGGAGACAAACCCGTAAGAGTATTCGAATCGGGAGCAATCTTGCTTCATTTGGCTGACAAGTTTGGTCATTACATGCCTAAAGACGGTGACTCCCGGGCCGAAGTTCTCAGCTGGCTGTTCTGGCTACAGGGTTCAGCCCCCTACTTAGGGGGAGGGTTTGGGCATTTTTATGCCTATGCACCCTTCAAAATGGAGTACCCCATTAACCGCTTCAGCATGGAAATAAAAAGGCATCTTGACCTTTTAAATCAGAGACTTGCAGAGCATACCTATCTAGCCGGTGAAGATTACACCATTGCTGACATTGCCACTTGGCCCTGGTACGGAGCTCTGGCAAAGGGCCTGCTGTACGGGGCAGGAGAGTTTCTAGAGGTCGAGAGCTACACGCATGTGCAGCGCTGGGCCGATTTAGTCAGTGAGCGACCTGCAGCTAAGCGCGGAAGGCTAGTAAACAAGGCTTGGGGAGACGAAGACAAGCAGCTGCTTGAGCGTCACAGCAGCGCTGACTTCGATAAGATTAACTGGCGCTGAGGCTTTGCTTCGATTCAATCGACACCCCAAGGCGTTAGGGTGTACACTCGCCGCCCGCTGCGCACCTATAACAACAAAAAATTGCAGATGCACTGACCTAATTAAAGAAGGGGGTTGAGCGTGTCAGAATTGAATAAGGTGGCAAGCGCCACATTGTTTACCGATGAAAACAAAGATTTGTTGGCAAAAATGCTGGAAAAGGCACTCTTAGAACCGTTAGTGCCTATGGAGCCCGCCGCGGCACAAAAGTACATGGAACAGGTCGCTGTTCGCACCGCTACCGACAACAGAACCGATATTGAGCTGTTTCAAATGGTGCAGTTGAGTAGCAGTGAGTCTACCTATGTGATGCGCTTCGCCCTCTTTGAAAATCACCAAGCGATAGGTCTTGATATTATGGACGCCGAGAACGGACAGTTCTTTATTCCAGAGTCATGCCCCATTTGCCAGCTCGCTGAACCGACACTCAACTGAAAATCATGTGAAGGAACGAATAACCTTCGCCACGCTGGTCGCGCTAGTTGCGTATGCGGCCATAGCCACTGACCTTTATTTACCGGCGATTCCAGCCATGGTGGCCGAGTTCGGTGGCAGCACCGCCGATGGTCAGCTCACACTATCCACCTTCATGCTAGGCATTGCCGCAGGGCAACTTATTTTTGGCCCTTTATCTGACTACTACGGTCGCCTGCCTGTTGTTAAGCTGGGCACCCTTTTATTTTTAACCACCTCAATTGCCTGTGCACTGGCTTCTTCCATGGAGTTTATGTGGGTTGCCCGGTTGGCTCAGGGCTTAGCCGCCGCCAGCGGACCGGTAATAGCGCGGGCTATCGTAAGAGATCGCTACGAGGGCCCCAAGGCCGCACAAATTATGGCGATTCTATCGGGTGCCATGGCCGTCGTACCTTTGATGGCGCCCACGCTGGGGGCATGGCTGCTCATTTTAGTGAGCTGGCGCGCCACCTACCTAGCACTTGCGATTTTTGCCGCCGTCGTACTTCTGGGATTACGCAGCTTTGAAGAGTCAGCGCCTCATATCCGTCAAGGCAAGATTGGCATCCTACCGGTACTGCTGCATTTTTCGACCTGCCTGCGTAACCGACGCTTTGTGGGTTATCAAATCTGTGGCACCGCGGCGTTTTCGGCCATTCTTGCTTACCTCTCTACCGTTTCTTTTTTCATGCAAGACGTCTTTTCATTGCCGACTCAATACTTCGGTTATGCGTTTGCTATAACCGTGGCCGGCTTCATGGTGGGAGCACTATTGTGCGCCAGGATTGTCATCCACTTAGGCATTAACCGGACTTTAGCCATGGGAACCACCCTTTCACTGTTGGGGGCATTGGGACAATCATTGGGTGCCAGCTTTGCTGAGCCCCCCGTCTTGCTATTGGCAGGGTGTTCCTTTGTGATGTTTTTGGGGGTCGGCTTTACATCAGCAAACGCAACCATGGGGGCTTTGTCACTCTTTCCCGATCATGCCGGCTCAGCTTCTGCGGTTTTTGGCTTCACACAGTCTTCCGTCGCCGCACTCGTTGGTATATGCGCCGGTCATTTTTACGAAGGGTCACTGACTTCAGTCACCACGATCATGCTTATCTGCGCAGGCATTGGTATGCTCGGTCTACCATTAGCTCGAGCACAAATACCCGTAAGGGGGAGTAGCTGGATTCGCCTAAGGAGCCGATAATATCAACGATTAGGCGGGCCCCTGAAGGTCCCTGTTTCTAAAGGAGGTCACTGTGCACGAAATCAATAAGGACATGGAAGTTCTCACGCAAGCCATCGTTCGCTATGCCATCGAAAGGGTGCGCATGGATCCACCAACCCTAGACTGCGCACGCCCCGAATCCGAGCTACAGGCCATGGCTGGGGAAACCGTTACCGCTGATGGACTGGGAGGTCTGGAGGCGCTGCGCGTCTTCACCGACGTGTTAGCCCCCGCATGCCTATCGGTCGATCACCCGCGTCTACTGGCGTTTGTACCTGCGGCACCCACAGAAGCCGCCACCTTGTTTGATTTGGTTGTTGGTGCCTCCAGTATTTTTGGTGGCACGTGGATGGAGGGATCCGGTGCCGTCTATGCGGAAAACCAGGCATTGCGCTGGATTTCTGACATCGCCGGATTTCCGAAAGCCGCCGGCGGCGTGTTTGTGAGTGGCGGCACTGCGGGCAACCTTTCGGCTCTGACCGCTGCTCGCCACGAGTGGCGGCGCCAAGATGCCAGCAAACGCGCGATGCGCGGGCTCATTGTGTCCTCTAAAGGCGCACATGCTTCTATTGCCCAGGCAGCCCATGTCATGGACGCTGATCTTGTTGAAACCGGCAGTCATCGACTGACCGGTGAAGATGTCGCTGCCACCATCAGTACATTGAGCGCAGAGGATCGGTCGCGGCTTTTTGCTGTGGCCTGCACTGCGGGAACCACTAACCTGGGGATCATCGATGACATGACGTCGATTGCCGATGTCTGCGAGCAAGAATCACTGTGGATGCATGTCGATGGTGCCTACGGCGGTGCGGGCTTAGCGGCCCCCTCAATTCGTGATCAGTATGCCGGCATTGAACGGGCCGACACCTTTATTGTCGACCCACACAAATGGCTGTTTGCCCCATTTGATTGCTGTGCACTCATTTACCGAGATCCCGCGACCGCGCGCCGTGCCCATCAGCAAAAAGGCGACTATCTCGAGGTGCTCTACGATGGTGAGTGGAATCCTTCTGACTATGCCCACCATTTATCTCGGCGTGCTCGTGGGCTACCTCTCTGGTTTAGTCTGGCGACCCACGGCACGGGCGCCTATACCGACGCCGTAGAGCGCAGCCTTGAAGTTACTCATGAGGCCGTTGTGCTCATTGACGCACACCCCAACTTGGAAATGGTGGTCCCCTCTCAGCTCTCAATCTGTGTTTTTAGGCGTATAGGCTGGACACCCGAAGACTACAGCGCTTGGAGTGACAAGCTGTTGCAGGAAGGACTGGGGTTTGTCACCCCAACCAAACACGAAGGGGAGACGGTACTGCGGTTTTGCATCGTCAACCCGCGTACCGGCATCGATGATATCCGCATGATTTTAGATACCTTGTAAGCATGGAGCAGGCCCTACCCTACCGATGGGACCTTTTACTGCGCTATCGCTTTATTGAGTGCATTGCGCTGTGGGAGGGTCGGCTTACAACGCGTCATCTGGTAGAAACCTTCGGCATTGGGCGCCAGCAAGCCAGTAAAGACATCAACACTTATAACCGTAGCGTCGCGCCAGACAACCTACGCTACGACAAGTTTCTCAAAGGTTATGAACCCAACGCACACTTTAAACCCACGGTTACCCGCGGGCTTGCGGAGGAGTACCTGCAGTTACTCGCCAACCGCAGTGAACTGCATCGCACCTTTTCTTCCTTAGCCCTACCACAGGGCAATACGGAAGTTTTAGAGCCTCCAATTCGCCCCGTTGCTCCAGAGTTACTGCGCCCTTTACTGCAAGCCGCCCGTGAGCAGCAGCGGTTGGAGGTCGACTACGTGTCACTCAACAACCCCAATCGGGAGGGTCGAATCATTGCCCCGCATACCCTAGTTTGGACGGGATTACGCTGGCACGTACGAGGCTGGTGTGAAAAAAACCAAGCATTCCGAGACTTTGTGCTCAGTCGGTTCAGGGGTATCCCGGAACTGCTAGGGGCGGCAACACAGTGCAGCGACGATGACCAAGACTGGCACCGGAGTATTGAGCTAACCCTGAAGCCTGACCCCCGCCTATCTCAAGCACAGCAAGATGTTGTCGCCACAGATTTTGCGATGAATGAGGGACAATTACAGGTGCACGTCCGTGCACGGTTGGCGAGTTATTTGCTGCAATTGCTCAACATTCATACGGGTGAGCCCCTATCTGACCCTAAAGCCCAACAGGTCATTATTGATAACCGGGCAGATGTCGAAGACTGGCTGTTCTAGCCAGTAGCTGAACCCCGCCCCGAATTTTTAAAGCCCAACCCCTTGGGTTTTGTGACGGCCCTCACACTAACGCATGCTTTAGCTTTGTGCTGCGGCTGCGATTGGCTAGATTGGTGAACCAAGGCACAGTTCCGCACTTAGAGAAAACCATGAACGCACCTGCAGCGCTCAAAACACAGACCGCCGCCTCAGAACGACGAGGGCGACAGCCTGCCGTTCCGGAACAGCTCGAAAAATTATTGAGCTTTGAACAATCCGTAACCCTAACCGCCAAGAGTCGGTTTGGCTGGACGCTGGCTTTTGTTCGCCGACCCCTCTTTCAAGATGTAGAAGTGGTTATTCAGAACCCCGAGCGCACAGAATTTATGTCGATCGAGGCAGATGGCTCTACCAAGCCTTTCTACAACGTGCGCGGTGGCGACTTCCGGTAAACTGCGTCATCATCTCGACGAATAGCTGGCGGTCCACCTCGGTGGGCCGTTTTTGTAGGGGTGTTAAATGCAAATACTGGGCATTGATGGGTGCCGAGGCGGGTGGATAGGAATCAGGTACAGCCTTGAAGCCCTAGATTGGAGCTTCAGCGCTGTATTAGAGGATCTATTCAGTTCGCCCATGCCTACCCAGGCCTTCATCGATATGCCCATAGGGCTTTCTAGCCAAGGTCCAAGACAGTGTGATCGTGCTGCACGGCAAATGCTGGGGCGCAAATTTTCAAGCTCAGTATTTCCTACACCGGCCAGACTCGCACTCGGCGGCAAAGATTACCCAGAGGCTAATGCGCTGAATCGACAACAAAGCGGCAGTGGACTGAGCAAGCAATCTTATTATCTTTTGCCAAAAATTTATGAGGTTGACCGCTGGTTGCGCAACCGATCACACCCCGCAGAGCTGCTCCGAGAGGCACATCCTGAGGTGGCGTTCCATGCCATTAACGGCGCGTCCCTGTGCCACAAAAAAAAGACTGCCGAAGGATTCCAGGAACGATTGAAGTTGCTGAGTGACCTTGATGACCGAGTGCCTGCATTAGCTGAAAATATATTAGCCGCTACCTTGCGTAGAAACATCGCCGCAGACGATATTCTGGATGCGTGCTGCCTGGCCATCATGCCACTGGCCGGCCGATTTCAGACGCTACCTGAAAATCCAGAAAAAGATGATGAAGGGCTGAAAATGGAAATTTGTTTTTACGGGGCATGAGCCTTTAACGCAGATCTTCACAAGTACACCAACGCCACCTTATTTTGCATAATTTTCAACAGCGGACGCCGACAAGCCCAGCCTAGCGCTGTTGGTCGCGGTCAGATGAAGGGCCAAAAAACCTTACCCTCGCAACGCAGTAATCCCATCAAAAACCTTGACCAGTAGGAAGCCTGCACACAGCCCCAAAGCTCCACCACAAAGCGTGGGAACCGCGCCCTCTAATGGCCCCAACTGGGTGGAAAACTGCGCGATAGCCTGTGCAACCGATGGCATAGCATGCAAAAGAATACCGCCCCCCACTAAGAACATGGCGACCGTACCCACTACCGATAAACCTTTCATCAATCTTGGCGCAAACCAAAGTAATGCCGCACCAATCCTGCGCAAGCCACCGTGCCAAACCCCCGAGCCGGGTTTCTGGCTCAACAAAAGCCCTAGGTCATCAATCTTGACAATACCGGCCACCAACCCATACACCCCTACGGTCATTAAAGTTGATATACCCGCCAGCACAATCAGTTGCGTAAGGTATTGCTGTCCTTCAACGACGCCTAAGGTGAGAACGATGATCTCTGCAGAAAGAATAAAATCTGTGCGCACTGCACCCCGTATTTTATCGCGTTCTAACTGAGCCAAATCGCAGTCTGGATTCGCAAGCTGCTGCATAACCTCTGCCGCCTGCTCCTCGGAATGCGCACCCACACCGTGTACTAATTTTTCTGCGCCTTCAAAGCATAAATACAAGCCGCCGCAAACCAGTAACGGTGTAATGAGTGCCGGAATAAATGCAGAAATCAGCAGTGCCGCAGGCACCAAGATAAGTTTGTTAACAAAAGAGCCTTTGGCTACCGCCCAAACCACGGGCAACTCGCGATCGGGCCTGACACCCAGCACGCGCTCAGCGTTAACCGCAAGATCATCCCCGAGCACTCCAGCGGTCTTTTTGGCAGCTATCTTCGTCATTAGCGCCACATCGTCAAGTACCGCTGCGATATCGTCGACCAGTGCTAACAAACTACCAAATGCCATCGTTCTATCCTTTACTGCGCCGCTTTGATGATCGCGTCATGGTTGACTTCGGGTAGCGCGGGAGCTTACCGGTAGCCAGATATCGATAAATCGTTTCCTGAGCGTGAAGCTTGCCGCTGTGCTTCGCGGGTAACAGTGACGCATTGTCTTGCTCAATATTGATCTGCCGGGCTTTGACATTGTCATGCCACTGCTGATCGAGAATATCTTGGACTGTTTTTTGCGCTTCTGGATCTCTAAGTGGGCACAAGACCTCTACTCGAAAATCTATATTTCGCATCATGAGATCGGCCGAACCAAAATAATAGTCAGGACGTCCGCGATTGTGGAACACGTAGACCCTTGCGTGCTCTAGGTAGCGATCTACGATACTGATCGCTTGAATATTTTCCGATAACCCCGGGACTCCCGGTGTAAGCGAGCACATGCCACGAACGATCAGCCTAATTTCAACCCCGGCCTGACTGGCCTCATAGAGCTTACTGGAAAACTGAGGGTCGACAATATTATTGCACTTCAGAATTATCTCCGCGCGATAGCCGTCCCTCGCATGCTTAATCTCCCTATCGATCATAGCCATGAGGCCAGGCCGCGAGCTATGAGGAGACACTAAGAGCTGTTCGTACTCAGGTCGCCGATAATTGTATTTTAGGAAGTCAAAAACCTTCGCCACATCACGTCCAATGCTTTGATCAAAGGTTAACAGTGAAAAATCGGTGTACAAACGCGCCGTATTTTCATTGAAATTCCCGGTGCCAATATGGCTGTAGTAGCAAAGTTTTTGGGACTCACGGCGTTCGATTAAAAAAAGCTTGCTATGAACCTTCAACCCGGGAATTCCAAAAATGACCTCAATACCCGCATCTGTCAGCCGCTGTGCCCATGCAATATTGGCCTGTTCATCGAAGCGTGCCGCCAGTTCCACCACCACCTGCACAGCCTTACCGTTATCCTTGGCGTTTACCAGTGCGTCTACAACCCGTGAGTTTTTGGCAACGCGATACAAACAGATTCGAATCGTCACGACGTTGGGGTCCAATGCGGCGGTTTTAAGCACGTCAAGAAGGTAGTCGAAAGGGTGATAGGGATAATAAAGAAACACGTCTTGTTCTCGAATGGCAGTAAAAATACTGCCTTCAGTGTCTAACCGGTCAACCGGTATGGTTGGCAGAGGCTTGAATTCGAGAGTTTTAGAGCCCGCATTGGGGAAGCTCATAAAATCTTTTGAGTTGTGGTACCGCGCCCCCGGAATCATGCTGTCATATCGGCCAAAACCAAAGCGCTTGCGCAGATAGTCGAGCATGCGCTTGGGTATTTGCTCATCGAAAACGAAACGCACTGCGTCGGCTCTTCGACGCTGCTTCAGGCCCGAAGCCATTTTGGTAATCAGACTCTCGTTAATGCTCGCATCAATTTCAAGTTCGGCGTCTCGAGAAAACTTAAAACAGTAGGCCGAAACAGCATCGATCTCAAAGACACCGCGAAAAACCTGCGGTAGACAGGCTCGAATAATATTATCGAGAACAATGAATACTCTGCCCTTGCCCCCTTTGCGCCCGGGAATCTCAATAAAACGACCCAATCTATTGGTGGGTACCTCAAGCAATGCATATTGAGGCCCTGAATTTGTGTCGATATCGACGGCCAAGTAGAGGGACTCGTCCGCCAAATTAGGGATAGGCTGATCATCCCTTAATAAAATAGGTTCCAGCTCTGGCAGTACTTTGCTGTGAAAGAAAGCTTCCACAAATGCCAGCTGATCGTCCTGCAGTTGGGTTTCATTAATGAGATAGACACCCTTTCGGGCAAGCTCTCGCAGCAACTTAGCGTAAATAATTTCAAAATCCTGCTGCAACAAAAGCACACGGTATTGGATTGCCGCGAGCAACTTTTCCGCGCGCTGGTGACGTTTACCACTAGAAAGCGAGATCAGACGGCGAACTTCCGCCACTCTGACTCTAAAAAACTCATCCAAATTGTTGGAAAATATGCCGAGGTACCGTACTCGCTGAATTAAAGGCACCTCTTTGTCTTGAGCCTCTTGTAAAACACGCGCATTGAAGCTGAGCCAGCTTAACTCTCTAGGATAGGAGTTTGGCTCATCAAGATCGGCTAAGAGTTCTTCAATCGGCGTTAGGCTCATAATGAATCTGGTCTATCCAATGACGGCTTCGTGAACTCGAATCACTTGACCTGCTGCCAAGGTTGCAGGGAGCACCACCTCAAGGCTTCAGTGTTAATGTATCGGTTTTCAAAAGTTGCAGCGCTTCTTCAGCGGTATTGCCTAGCAACTGGGCACGTACACCACGACGTCCCACAGTACCCATAACCACAAGTTGCGCCTTCTGCTCCGCCGCTTCCGATACAATCGTCTTGGCAACCGGGCCTCGCTTAAGTTGAAACTGTGTTTCGGGTAAACCCGTCTTTTTGGCCAGCGCTTTTAAAGCAGGCTGGAGTTCTTTTATCCGCTCTTTCGCATAGGATTTAGCATCAATCAGGTCGAGGTCCACCAAAAGTGCTGGAACATCAATGACACACAGCACGGACAAATCGACTTCCAGCATCTCGGCATAATGACGAGCCGCCGTAATAACCTCCACATTCAAGGCCTGCTTCGCTTTAGCCGTGGCTTCAAGATCCACTGTAGCCATGATCGCGCTGCCTTTTTTCCACTTCTGCCGATTGACCAGCAAAACGGGTGCCGCACACTCACGCAGTAAATGCCAGTCGGTAGAGGTATAACCCAGAGACTCAGACTGATGACGCGCTTTTACAACCGCCGCGTAGCCCGATGTTGCGCGCTTGATAATCCATGGGTGAATATTCTCCGACCAAACCACGCTAACCTTCACTCGATGCCCGGGGCCGGCAACCCGATCAAGCTGCGCAGCAACGGCATTACGACGCTGATCGAGTAGCCGCTGCTTAACCGCAGACATGCCTTTTTGGTCAAGCTTTAGGCGCTTGAGATTGGCATAGGCAAAAGCCACCACTTCAACTTTCAGGTCCATGAGCTCAGCGAGCTGTAAACCTCTCGAAGTAGCAGCGCACTTGTCTTCGAGACCTGCAACAATAAGTAACTTACTCATGGCTATTCCTCATCACGCGACGCCGTCAGTATAAAGCCTATCCAATCTGGAGCGCGTCCAGTATAGGCGTGTCTATTGACCACACACAAAAATTTCATCAATAGGCCGTCGAACGCGTGGTTCAAGTGTTATTTGCACGCTTGTTGAATGAAATCTGTCACGTAGTCAGCACAAATCTCCGGATTCTCAAGGGGAATCAAATGTCCTCCATCAACCTCATGCACACCTTTGCTGCCTCCCATTTGATGCCAAATATTCAGGCTCTCCGCCCCAAAAACCGCACTGTCACGGCCCACGACAGCCAGTGCCGGCAACTTCAATCGGCGCAACCGGCGATACATCATAGGAGCCGAGCGATAGACGCAAGCCTCCCAGGCACCCGACCATCGCAGGTCGACGCTACCATCCTCCATCTCGGCGTGACCAGCCCGAACATAGTCCGCAAGTACTTCATCAGAAATTTTTCGGAAAGGCCGTTTGCTGCGGTAGAAGTCATGGGCCGCCTGATAACTCTTGAAACTATGAGGACGCCGAAGTGCGCTTCGAATCATGGGCAAATCTTTGCCAAAGACCCGCATAACCTGACCGACCATCCAATATTTCAAGGGCAACAATACCGGGTCCAAAGCCACAAGGCCCCGGAACACACTGGGCGCTCGCAGTGCCGCCAACATCCCTATGGTTGCCCCCATTGAATGGCCCACTAGAAACACCGGCTCATCAACCTCACGCTTTAATGTTGCGAGTAAATCGTCGGCGTATACCTGCCAATCGAGTGTGCGCGGCGCGCGCCCCTCAGACCAAAACGGGCGATGCTCCACCGTCAAAACCCTGAATTTTTTTGCCAGAGGCGCGAGGAGCATTCTATAACTCTCTGGGGGATACCCATTGGCATGGGCAAATACAATCAGCGGGCGAGATGCACCGGCATCTAGAGAGGTTAAATCAGTCAGAGTTTGCATACAGCTGGGGCGAGATCTCTTAAATAACGCGAAAGATACGTATTCAGAGCACGAGTTGGTTTATAACGCCTGAATAATCCATGGATGTGAGAAAGGAGCAAGCCCGAACAATGCTCGGGCAGACCCTGCCAAAACTTTAAAGCTTCGAAAACTCGCGATTTAAGTCATAGCGCCTAGACGTTACGTAGCGCTCCACGGATTCAACACGGCCCAAGGCTTCATCAAGCCGCTGTTGGGCTTTACGAACTCGATCTGTGGGCGAATCGGGATAACGGAAGACCGTGCGTTTACGATAGGTATGAAGATCTTCGTCGTACTCCATCGTCACTTCAGTATCTTCTGAGTCGTGCTCCCAACGCGTCGGTCGTGGTGACAAAACCATCCAGGCAATAATATAGCCCCAGAAAGCCAAAGAACCCGTGAATAATAAAAGCGCTACCGCGGCTAGGCGTACCATCCAAGTCGCCACCCCCCAATGGTCTGCAAGACCGGCGCAGACGCCACCAATTAAGCTCTCAGAAGGGTTGCGATACAAATCCATACCCCAGCCGCGCTTGCGTCGCTTTCCAAAACTGTCACGCTTGTCCTTGCGCATTATTTGCTCCTTGATTTTTCAGCTTCGCGCCAATTGGGGTGATCCGCATCGAGGATCGACTCCAGTGACACAATTCGGTGACTCAGCTTATCGACCGTAGCCAGCATCTCATCGAGTGACTGCCGGTCATCCTCACTCAAACTTCGACTAGACCTATTCAAACTCCGGTAGTGCATGGTTATCCAGATGGGCGCTACGACCACCATAAAAAGCACCATTGGTACAAACATCAATTCAAACACATTCATGCGGTGGCTCCCTGCCCCATTGCATTAAGTGGTTAGTGTAATCACCCTACCCGGGGCTTTCACCCCCAAGGGTTTAGATATCACTGCTCTTGGTATTATCAGCCTTTTTAGACTCACCGCGCTGCATGGACTGCTTAAGTGCTTCAAGTTCCTCATTGAGGGCATCATCGTCCTGCAAGGCATCAATTTCCGCGGCTAGTCCACCCTCACGACCCAGGTCCATGGCATCGAGTTCACCCTCTAGGTTGTCCATTCTGCGCTCAAACTTATCAAACTTGCTGAACGCCTCATCGAGCTCGCTGCGATGCATTTGCCGCTTTACCGCCATTCGTGAATGCACCGTTTGCGAGCGCATCAGCAACGCCTTCTGTTTCGCTTTAGCATCTGAGAGTTTTTGCTGCAGCTGAGTAACCTCATCGTTGAGCTGTTCGATATGCTCATCTGTAGAGTTCAACTCGGCACTGATCGTCTCCAGCTCTTCTTCAATCGCTCGTTTTTCCTGAAGCGCCGCCCTGGCAAGGTCTTCTCGTCCCTTAGTAATGGCAAGCTTGGCTTTCTCTTCCCAATCGTTCACTTCTTGCGCAATACGTAAACGCTTGCGCTCCGCAGTTTTACGATCGGCCAAGACCCGTGCAGAGGAACTCCGTACCTCAACCAGAGTGTCTTCCATTTCCTGAATAATCAGCCGGATCATCTTCTCTGGATCTTCTGCACTGTCTAGCAGTGCATTGATGTTTGAGTTAACGATGTCTGACATACGTGAAAAGATACCCATGATAATTCTCCCGTTTTAGCTTTCGGCGCCGGACCGGTCGGTGTCAACAAGGACCCGCCCAAACCAGTAGGCCAACTCCACCCCAAAGGCAATAAAAGTGAAGGTCATGGCCGCAGCAAAACCGCCGGCCAAAGCACCCACTGCACTGCAGATAAGAATGATTACTGTGTATACCGCGAAGCGTTCGTCGATAGCGTCCATGTTTTTCTATCCTGTATTGATTGGTAGTTTGGGCGTCCTGCCCTTCGAGGAACCGGCCACTCCGGCGCCTACACCCGGTTTATAGCGATCTGCGTGCCACTTATAATTTAATCAACAATTACAATGACTTATATTTTTAGGGGTGTTGCCTCCCTAGATTTTAATTGCCATTAAGGCCTAATAAACCTTTTATTTGGGCTTTAAAGACCTTTTAAGGTATATTTAACCCATGGAAAAAATACAGCAAAACATGATCGGGGAGTCGCCCACGCTCATGGCGGCTTTAGATCACCTATCCTCTTTAGCGAGCATTGATCGCCCCGTATTAATTTTGGGGGAACGGGGAACCGGTAAGGAGCTTGCCGCCGAGCGCCTACACTTTTTATCGCCGCGTTGGTCGGGTGTGTTCGTGAAAATTAATTGCGGCGCCATTACCGAGACACTGCTGGAAAGTGAGCTATTTGGCCATGAAGCAGGCGCCTTCACCGGCGCCACCAAACAGCATATCGGGCGCTTTGAACGCGCAGACAACGGCACCCTATTTCTCGACGAACTCGGAACCATGTCCCTACGCCTGCAAGAAAAGTTATTGCGACTCATTGAATATGGTGAATTTGAACGGGTGGGTGGCAGTAAAACGCTTCAGGTCGATGTTCGGATTATTGCCGCGACCAATGCCGATCTACCCAAGCTGGCAGATGCTGGCAAATTTCGATGGGATTTATTAGATCGAATGACCTTCGATGTCGTTCGCTTACCCCCCCTTCGCGAGCGACAGGGTGATATCGCCGAGCTTGCGCATCATTTCGCCGTCAAAATGGTTGCTGAGCTGGGGTGGCCACTGTTTCGCGGCTTCAGCGAAGTGGCTTTAGAAGCACTAATGACCCACGGGTGGCCGGGGAATATTCGAGAACTAAAAAACGTCGTGGAACGCTCTGTGTATCGCTGGGGAGATCAAGAAAACCCCATCGATGCCGTGGTTATCAACCCGTTCCATAGCTTCGACCATGACACCCGAGATTCTCAAGGCAAACAGGAACCCCCAGAAGAGCCCAAGACCAGCCCGCTAGACACAAAGGCCCAAACCAGTGACGGCGTTTGGCCCATGGACCTGCGCCAAGCGCTACACCGTGTCGAACATGATTGGCTAACAAGTGCTTTGGAAGAAGCCAACCAAAGCCAAAAAATCGCGGCCCAATTACTGGGTTTAAGTTACGACCAAATGCGCAGCCTAATGCGCAAGCATGGCCTGAGAACGCGATCGAGCAGAGGTCTATGACAGAGCGATTAATGACCTAGGCTTCTAGCAACCATCTTCTAGCAACCATCTTTGAGCAAAACTTAAGGCACGTTAGCCTCACCCCGCCTTAAACGTCGACCTGTTGGCGGGTTGGCCCTAACGAAGCCACTGTTGAGAAGAACCGAGGCAAGAATACGGCCAGCGCAAACATTTTGCTCAAAACACCGCCAAAGGGGAGCTTTTTCTCAGTCACTTAGCTGGTAATCTTTACGACGAGGTCCAGCACACTCAACCTTTTTGGTTGCAACACCACTAGGCCGTTGTTAATACGACCCCAGTCAAGGAATGTTTTGATGACCATAGAACTGACCAACCCAGCGCTTTTACGAACCGAGGCCTATATTAACGGTGAGTGGATCGCTGCTGACAGTGGCGCTCGACTTCCCGTCACCAATCCGGCAACGGGTGAGCTTATCACCGATGTCGCTAAGGCCGGTGCCGATGAAACCAAACGCGCCATTGAAGCTGCAGAGACCGCCATGGTGACCTGGCGTCAACAGCCAGCCAAACAGCGAGCCCAAGTGATGCGACGCTGGTTTGATTTGATCATGGCAAATCAGGAAGACCTTGCTCGTATCATGACCCTAGAACAGGGTAAAACACTCGCGGAATCGCGCGGTGAGGTGGCCTATGGGGCCTCTTACATTGAGTGGTTCGCCGAACAGGCCAAGCGCATCGATGGCGATGTTATTCCTGCCCCAAGCGGTGACAAAAGGATTATCTGTATTAAACAGCCCGTGGGTGTTTGTGCCTCGATTACACCGTGGAACTTCCCCAACGCCATGATCACGCGTAAAGCTGCCCCGGCCTTAGCCGCAGGATGCACCATCGTGATCAAGCCTGCGAGTGAAACGCCGCTATCCGCCCTTGCACTGGCGGAGCTTGCTCATCAAGCAGGCATTCCCCCTGGCGTGTTAAACGTCTTGGCCGGTAGCTCCTCAGACATAGGCGGAGAACTCACCAGCAACCCGATCGTGCGTAAGCTGTCATTTACCGGCTCTACGCCGGTAGGCAAAATGCTCGAAGCTGACTGTGTACCCACGCTGAAAAAAACCTCTATGGAGCTGGGAGGCAATGCACCCTTTATTGTCTTTGATGATGCTGACATTGATAGCGCTGTACAGGGTGCATTAATTTCTAAATACCGTAACAGCGGTCAGACCTGCGTTTGCTCAAACCGCATGTTAATACAGGCTAGTGTGGCTGAAGAGTTTACCGCCAAGTTGGTCGCGGCCACTCAATCACTTACGCTCGGCAACGGTCTCGAAGCAGGCGTTGACCTAGGCCCTCTGGTCAATGCAAAGGCCGTTGTCGATGTACATGAGTTGGTACAACAATCTATAGCGGCCGGGGCCAAACTCGCTCTGGGCGGCGCACCCAGCGAACGCGGCGGCTGCTTCTACCAGCCTACGATTCTCACCGGCATTACCCCAGACATGGCGGTCTTTCGTAATGAAATTTTCGGCCCCGTCGCTCCTATTATGACCTTCGAAACCGAAGCCGAAGCCATCGAACTCGCCAACGACACCGAGTTTGGTCTTGCAAGTTACTTTTATACTCGGGATATAGGACGAATTTGGCGCGTCGCAGAAGCCCTTGAATACGGCATTGTGGGCATCAACGAGGGCATCATATCGAACGAAATGGCGCCCTTCGGCGGCATTAAAGAGTCAGGGTCAGGTCGCGAAGGTTCAAAATACGGTATCGATGACTACCTGGAAATCAAGTACATGTTGATGGGAGGGCTAGACCGCTGAATCGGACCCGGCTGAAGGGCAAAAATGGGTAATGAGCCCCTCTCTTGGCACCAATGCCCGATTTGTTACCAAAGGCTATCGGGTAGGTGAAGTCTTAATACGCGTGCTTTAAACTACCTACCCAGACGCGCAGGTACCCAGCAAAAAGCCAAGAAGCGCAATAACGGAGACGGCCATTAGTGTCCCAAAACGCGCCCAAAATAATCGACCAACATGAGCAAGAAGTCCGCATTCAGGCCTATAAAAACTGCCGGGGCTACTCCTTAACCTTATGTGACAGCCTGTCCCCCGAAGATCATATGATTCAGGGGGCGTCGTTCGCGAGCCCGCCAAAATGGCACTTAGGGCATACCAATTGGTTTTTTGCGACGTTTATATTGGAACCCTTGGCCCTGGCGCCCACAGTACCCACCAGCTGGAAAACATTATTTAACTCTTACTACAACGGCCTGGGGCAGCCCCACGCTCGGGCTCAGCGCGGCATTTTAAGTCGACCCGCCCTTGCTGACATTCTTCAATGGCGGGAGCAGGTTGATCAGCAAATACTGAACGCACTGAACGAGGGGCTTTTCAGCTGCACGCAACTGCAACTCATTGACTTAGGCATTCAACATGAGATGCAACACCAGGAGCTCTTACTCACCGACCTGCTCTACAGCTTCTCTCTAAACTCAAGCCATCCCGTATACGACACCTCTGCGGTATTGCCGTCTCCAGCAGTGAGCGCCATAGAGTGGCTGGAATTCAACCCCGGGCTTATCGAAATCGGAGCAGGCACTGAGGGGTTTGCTTTCGACAACGAACATCCGCGTCACCGTCATTTCCTGGAGCCCTATGCCATTGCCAACCGTTTGGTGACCAATGGCGAATACCGGCAGTTTATTGAGGCCGACGGCTACCTCGATGCGCAATGGTGGCTCTCTGACGGGTGGGACACAGTCAATAAAGAGCAGTGGCGACGCCCTCTACACTGGCTTGATCGAGATCGGACGTTCAGTTTACAAGGGGTTCGGCTACTCGACCCAAACGCTCCGGTGTGCCACCTGTCAGGTTATGAGGCGGATGCTTATGCCCGGTGGTCAGGCTGCCGACTGCCTACCGAATTTGAATGGGAACACGCGGCGGCTATGCAAACGCCAACAACTAGACCCAGCGGGTTACTAGGCGCTATGGGCGACTCGGGGTGGTTCGGAAGTGTCTGGCAATGGACCCAATCCGCCTATGGACCCTACCCCGGTTACCAGCCCGACGAAGGGGCAGTGGGTGAATACAACGTAAAGTTCATGAGTAGCCAATGGGTTTTACGAGGCGCCTCTTTTGCCACCCCTGAGCCGCAACAGCGGCTACACTACCGCAACTTTTTTTACCCTGCAGATCGCTGGCAATTCACCGGTTTGCGACTTGCTAAAGCGGCACCTTTCTTATGACATTAAAGTCCAACCTGGCAGGCAATTCACCAACAAACCTCAGGTTTATTGAAACGGAACGTCCAGTCATTGATGAAACTCGAGAAGTCTTAGCTTCATTGGCACAAAATCCACCGCGGCTGTCTCCCAAGTATTTTTACGATTCTCGGGGCTCTGAACTTTTTGAGCACATTACCGAGCTGCCCGAGTATTACCTAACCCGGTCTGAGGCAGAAATCTTTGATGTGTATTTAGACGAAATCGCAGAGGCGCTGGGCAGTGGCGACATCATTATTGAACCGGGCAGCGGCAACTGCAGCAAAGTCCAGCCCCTGCTCGAACGCGCGACCCCTAGCGCTTTTGTGCCTATAGATATTGCCGGAGACTTTCTCTGGGAAGCGGCGGCCACGACCGCGCTCACACACCCCAATATAGCGATAACAGCAATCGCCGCCGACTTCACCCAGGAATGGACCTTTGCCGATGAGATTCCCCAGGGGCGACGCATCATCTTCTACCCGGGCTCGACCTTGGGAAATTTTGACCCCGGGGCACAAAGAGGCTTTATAAAGCAACTCGCAAAAGTAGTCGGCATTGAGGGCGGCATTTTACTTGGCGTCGATCTTCATAAGGAGAGCACAGTTTTACAACGTGCTTATGACGATGCTGCGGGTGTGACGGCTGAATTTAATCGCAACATGCTTAGCGTCGTTAATGCCAGGACCGGGTCTAATTTTGAGCCCAACAGCTGGCAACACCAAGCCCGTTATAACGAAAAAATGCGACGCATAGAAATGGAACTGGTCGCGCAATCAGACCAGTTAGTAAATATCGGTAACCAAACTCTGTCTTTTGCTCAAGGAGAGGTTATTCGAACTGAACACTCACACAAATTTACCCTTGAGAATATTAGCGACTTGGCCAGTGCTGGGGGCATGACCGTCACCCACCATTGGCTCGATCGTCAATCGCAGTTTTGCCTGGCCTTATTACAGACGGCTTAAGCAGCCAGACCTTCCGCCGTCACAAAATCAAGTGTGGTATCAAGGGCTCGACCCAACTTATCCATGATTTCATCGACGTGAACTTCTTGGATAATCAGCGGCGGGCACAATGCCATCCGATTACCGCCCAAGGGGCGAATAATAAGGCCATTATCTTCCGCGGCCTTGGCACAGAACTGCGCAACCTTCATGCCCTCGAAGGGCTGCTTAGTGTCCTTATTGGCAACAAGTTCTAGCGCTCCCAACAAACCCATAGCAGATACCTCACCGACGAGTGGGTGCTGAGAAAATTCGGAAAGTCGCTTCGCCATATAAACACCCAGGGTTGCAGCATGCTCAAAAAGTCGATCGCGCACATAAATATCCAGTACCTTACTGGCTACGGCACAACCCAATGGGTGACCGCTATACGTATAGCCGTGTCCGAACACTCCCATATCTGTCGCAGGGCCAGCGATGGCATCGGCGATATCTCCAGCAACAATGGCTGCCGATAAAGGCACATAGGCTGAGGTCAGCGCCTTGGCACACGCCATCATACGGGGCTTCATATTCAGCTTTTCAGCACCAAAAGCCGCACCTAAGCGCCCGAACCCACAAATCACTTCGTCGTCCCAAAGCATGATGCCGTATTTATCCAATACAGCCTGAACTGCTTCAAAATAACCCTCGGGCGGAATGATGACACCTCCCGCACCGTTAACGGGTTCGGCAATCATAGCGGCAATGGTATCGGGACCTTCAGCCAGAATAAGGTCTTCCAGCTCCCGCGCACGCCTCGCCACAAAATCGGCTTCAGTCTCGCCAGGCTCGGCACAGCGGTAGTAGTGCGGTGCACCGGTTCTTAAGACACCCAACGCGTCAAAGGGTAGTTGAAAGTGCGCATGGTTCGCGGGCAAACCCGTCAGCGCTGCTGAGGCGACCGACACCCCATGGTAACCCTTGTCCCGCGCAATAATCTTGACTCGCTCAGGCTGGCCACTCGCAACGGCATAGTAGCGAATCAACTTCACCAGGGTATCGTTGGCATCAGAGCCAGAAGCGCCCAAAAAAACCCGGGCATCCTCAACAGGAGACATCGCCGCAAGCTTATCGGCAAGCTCAATCGCTGAAGGGTGGGTTTTACCACTAAACATGTGGCTGAAGCTGAGCTGCTCCATTTGGCGGGTCGCCGTTTCAATGATTTCCTGATTGCCGTAGCCCAACGAAGTGCACCACAGACCCGCCATGCCCTCGAGGTATTGCTTGCCCGCCGCGTCATAAATGTAGGGCCCTTCACCTCGCGATACCACCATCACTTCAGTAGCCGCAGGGTTGGTCGTTGGATAGATCATAGCTGTCATGGTGTGCCCCACTCGCGTCAAAACTTTTCGCTAAAGCTACTCCGTCATTGGGAATTAGCCAACCCCCTAAAAGGGGTGTTTTCGGTGAGCTTAGCCCCACTTTTTAAATAAGGGTATTGGCGACAATAAACCCTCGAAAATGACCTGACTCTGACGTATCTTGTTGTAACTTTGGGTAGGTTCTCGGTATTGCCAATACGCTGCGCCTCCGCAGCTTGTAACAGGCCTACTTGTACTTGCTATCGGCAGTGAATAATGACCTCCACAACAATAACTTCTAAGGACGGAACATCATGGAAAAGCTAGCAGTCACTTTAGGAAGGTGCCTTCTTGGACTCTATTTTTTAATGCCCGGCATATCAAAGGTCACCAGCTATCAAGCCATGCTCGATTACATGAACCTGCACAATATTCCAATGGCAGATGTACTGCTCCCGATCACAACAGCCCTGCAAATTTTGGGGGGCCTTTGCTTGATCGCAGGCTTCCGAATTAAAGAAATGGCTCTGATGTTTGCTGGCATGACCCTTTTAATCAATCTGGGCATGCACGACTTTTGGAATATCTACCCAGAGACGGACCAAGGTCATGAAGTGCAAAATTTCGTTAAAAATCTTGGCATCTTTGCGGGGCTATTGGTCATGAGCGCAGCTCAGCACTTGCCCCAATGGCGGCTAGCTAAGGCGTAACCCCAAAAAGCTGCAGATCTGCGATCTCAATCGAGCATCACAGCCTCCTTGAGTTCTAGATCTGCACTTTCCCAAGCCGTTTGCCACTGTAGGGCGCGGGCCTCTGCTGCGACGTTTTGATCTTGTGCTCTCAGTGCCTGAGTGAGCCCAAATAACGCCCAGCCATTTTTCTGGTTCCACTCTAAATCACGCTCAAAAACCTTCTGGGCCTCTTTATACTGACCCGCTCTGAGTAAAGCTGACCCCAGGTATAAACGCATGGACTGTGGCCAATCGGGTGGCTCGGTATAGTTGTTGGTATCTTCTAGAGCCACGCCAAACTCAAAAGACGCAATTGCGCCCTCAAGCTCACCCATGGCCAGCTGTATCTCGCCTCTAAGACCGTAAGCGGCCAATGTCACGATTTCGCGGGTGGCCGTTGCACCCGCTCGATTACCCGCGGTGCTTGAATCCGCCATCAGAGTCTCAAGCTTTGCCAGCTCAGCCTGAGCCAGCGCCAGTTCACCCGTCGCCACAAAGGCACTGCCCTGCACGTAGGACCAAATTCCCGATAAATAGGGCGTTGTTTTTTGGGGAAAATCTAAAGCCAATATTTCTTCCCAGCGTCCAAAAATTTTCAGCACCAACCAAGGTGCTGCCCGGCGTTTTTGAGCGCGGCCCATAGTCGCCGCAGCGGGTGTCATTCGATTAGCCATTTCCCAAGCCGAAGAATTCGCCACCTCATAGTTACCCTGCATGGTCGCAGCGAAGCGAATAAAGTCCAGCGCGTGCCCGGCATGCACACGATGGGATAGGTTGTAGGTGCCCTGGTTGGGCAGTGGGCGGTCACCCCAGATAGCGGCAAATTCTTGATCAACCGCCAAAGACCGACGATTATTTGCAATAGCCCGATCGTAGTCACCCACTCTGATGAAAATATGCGCAGGCATATGAACAACGTGCCCACCAATGGGCACCGTCGCCTCCAGAGCATTGGCCGAAACCATTGCCCGTTCTGGTCGCCGAGAGGCTTCAATAAGATGGATATGTAAATGAAGTACGCCCGGGTGCGTTGGGCTAGCTTCGATAACTTTTTCTAGCGCGGTTGCCACTTGTAGAGTCTCACCTTTGGGCTCACCGGCACTATCCCAGTAATCCCATCGGCGAATCGACATATAACTCGCCGCGTACAACGCGGCGATATCTGGATCTGTTGGATACTCTCGATTGAGGGCCCGCATGGCCGAGAGATAGGCATGGTCTCGAGCATCAGAGTCGGGAATCGCCGCGTCGTTATAGAATATAGCCAGCGCATTAATGAGTGCCGCCTCAACTTTGCTAGCGCGTTCTATATGACTTAATGCTTTGTTAATTGCGGCTTTGCCTATACCGTTTGGGTCGTCTGGCATCTGCGCGTACCGCGAGTTGGGATTTGGGCCCGCGGCATGCGCGAGGCCCCAGTACGGCATGGGATGAGATGGGTCGAGTCTCGATGCCTCCTGATAAGAGGCAATCGATTCTGGAAAGTAAAATGCCCAAGCCAAGCGCAGACCCTGATCGAAGTACGGCTGAGCCTCTGGCGCCAAACTTTCTGACGGCCGAGAGTAACTGCCAGATCCCGGTATTAATATCGCATGAGACTGGGCCTGCTGGGCGGGTGCAGTTTCATCAGATGCTCCGCTGTGAGACGCATAGAAAGACAAGCAAAGTGTTAGCAAGATGACAGGCATTCGTCTGGTTACCAAAACTTGTTCCTCCATTGAATCAGGCGGCCGCTAAAAATTTGGCCTTTGTTCGCCCTTTAGTTCTTCAAATCATTGATCCACGGCCGCCCTAACTTTGCGATCAGGCATGACCCACACACCCGTCATATGGCGCTCCACTAACAATCCGACGTTACTACACAATCCCAAACTCCGGCTATTAACATCAGCAATCCGTTCGCCCTTTTGCGGCGCGACTTATGAGGGCCAAAATTTCTGACATTGAATACTTTTATAACCACGTAGCCGCCACGCAGACATGCCATGTGTAGCCTTTGCTTTGCTCGTAATCGCCACCGGCTGTGCCATCATTCACATCAGGCATTGTTGATTTTAAACGCTACTGGGCCTTAGTTTTTTCTTTGCCACATCGCTGACAGCGAAAGCGAGTAATCAGTTCACCACGGCGCACGGCGAAAGGATCCGACTTCACCACTGTCCATTTATGATGACCGTTACGGCATAACGTTTGATCGGGCTTAGCCTGTTTACCGGGAAATTGAATAAGCTTAGCCACTCAGTCAGCCCAGCTGCCGCGTACGCGCAATCGCACCTTGCCATGACTCCCAGCGCGCAGTGCGCTGCTTGGCCGAAAGCGCCACCTTAAATTCGCGGTCTACCCGCCAAACCTTGGCGATCTCGGCGGTTGACTGCCATAGACCCACACCAAGACCAGCAAGGAAACAGGCGCCCGCCACGGTCGTCTCCACCACCTCGGGTCGGGTAATCTTTTTACCCAAATAATCGGCTTGGAGCTGCATCAGAAGATTATTTGCAGCAGCACCACCGTCGACCCGAAGCGACTTCATTTTAGAACCCAGCTCAGACTCCATTAAATTGAGAATATCGACATTTTGCAGGGCCATGGCATCGAGCGTGGCCCTTGCAATATGTGCGCGCCCACTGCCTCGAGTTAAGCCCGAGATCATACCTCGGGCCTCGGGATCCCAATGGGGAGCGCCCAGCCCGGCAAGTGCAGGAACAAATTCTACGCCGCCGCTGCTGTCTACCGTTTTAGCCAGCGCTTCAATTTCGGGAGCCGACTTAATGATACCGAGCTCATCGCGCAGCCATTGAACCGCAGCGCCACAAATAAATGCGCCGCCCTCAAGGGCATAAGTAACGGGCCCATCGCGCCCCAGCTGCCAACCAATCGTTGTCAACAAACCCGCCTCGGACTTAAGACGGTCGCCACCCGTATTCATGAGAATGAACGAGCCGGTGCCAAAAGTGCATTTTGCATCGCCGGCTTTAAAGCAGGCTTGACCAAACAATGCCGCTTGTTGGTCACCCGCCATTCCCGCGATAGGAATGCCATCGGGAAGATCACGCAGGCCTTTGGTGTGGCCCAGTATTGCACTGGAGGGGGCGACCTCGGGCAACATGTGTCTTGGCACACCAAATAACTTTAGCAAATCATCATCCCAGGCCTGAGTCTCAAGGTTCAGTAATGATGTACGCGACGCGTTCGAGACATCCGTAGCATGAATGGCTCCCCCTGTGAGCCGCCACAGCAAAAACGAGTCTATGGTTCCTGCTGCCACCTTACCCTGGTTTAAACGCCGACCTATACCCGGCGTATTATCGAGAAGCCAACGAAATTTACTGGCCGAAAAATAAGGGTCTAGTACCAAGCCCGTTTTACCGCGCACTGCCGCTTCATGACCGCGCTTTTTTAGGTTTTCACAAAAGGCTGTCGTGCGGCGGCACTGCCAAACGATCGCATTATTCAGAGGGTTGCCGGTATCGCGGTCCCATACGAGAGCCGTCTCCCGTTGGTTGGTGATACCAATTCCCGCAATCTGTGTAGGCTTCGCCAGACCTTTGCGCAAGACTGCACGAACCCCCTTCAAAACCGAAGACCAAATAGCCTCAGGCTCGTGCTCAACCCATCCCGGCTTGGCATAAATCTGAGGGAACTCATGGTTTACACTGCCCAACAGTCGGCCGTCAGCTGACATAACCGCGACGGTCGTGCCTGTTGTACCCTGATCGACCGCCAGAATAACCTCAGTCATTGCCCCTTTCTCCTAATGAGCCTGCGCTTTTTAGTTGCCATCGTATGACACCGAGTGACAAAAAAAGAGCGCCCTAAAGCGCTCTTCAGAACCTCAAAACATGAAAGCTAAGCCGCGCTGTAGCCTTCAATGGCTTTGATTTCTAAGTAATCAGTGAAACCGTGTGATCCCCACTCGCGACCATTGCCCGACTGCTTAAAGCCGCCAAACGGCACGTCCATACCGCCTGAAGCGCCATTTAAGTGAATGTTACCCGCCCGAATTTTCGCGGCAACACGACGTGCGTGATCAATGTCTTCACCCTGTACATATCCGGCAAGACCATAGGGAGTGTCGTTAGCAATCTTAATGGCTTCTTCCTCGGTATCATAAGGAATCATGGTTAGAACGGGGCCAAAAATTTCCTCCCGGGCGATCGCCATATCGTTGTTCACCTCGGAAAACACCGTTGGGCGAACGTAATAGCCCCTCTCAATACCCTCGGGCAAACCGGCGCCGCCACAAACCACTTTTGCGCCCTCCTCAATGCCCTTATTAATTAGGCCTTGAATTTTATCCCACTGCACCTTGGAAACTACGGGCCCCATGGTGGTCTTTTCATCGGCGGTGTCACCAATCGTCACCATCGTCTCGGTAACTTTGGCGGCAATCGCTTCAGCGTTAGCAAGCATGTCTCGGGGTACCAGCATGCGTGAAGGGGCGTTACAAGATTGGCCGGTGTTGTTGTACATATGCAAAACACCGCGAGTCACCGCAGCCTCTAGGTCGGCATCCTCAAGAATGATATTGGGGGACTTGCCGCCCAGCTCCTGAGTGACGCGCTTGACCGTCGGGGCTGCATTTTGAGCCACCAGCGATCCAGCCCTTGTCGAGCCTGTGAAGGACATCATGTCAACGTCGGGGTGCACAGACAGGGCAGTTCCTACCGTGGGGCCATCACCATTGACCAAGTTGAAAACACCTGCTGGCACGCCCGCCTCATGAAGGATCTCGGCATAAATGTAAGAGGAAAGCGGCGCTATTTCACTGGGCTTGAGAATCATGGTGCAGCCGACTGCGATGGCCGGTGCCACCTTGCAGCTCACTTGATTAAGGGGCCAGTTCCACGGCGTAATCAAACCGCACACCCCAATGGGCTCCTTAACCACCCGGTGCTCACCCAAATCTTCGGTGAATGCATAGGTTTTTAGTACCTTCGCCGCCTCTGCAATATGACCCAATCCCGCAAAAGCCTGAGCCGTCGAGGCGAGCTTTATAGGCGCCCCCATTTCTAAACGGATCGCTTCGGCGATATCACCTAAACGACGCTGGTAGATCTCGCAAATGCGCTCGAGTAAGGCCACACGCTCTTCAATAGACGTCTGGCTAAACGTCTCAAAGGCCGCTTTAGCCGCTGCAACGGCCTTATCAACATCGCTTTCGTTACCCAGCGAAATAGTCGCGCAAACCTCTTCGGTGGCGGGATCAAAAACCTCAAAATCATTAGGCGCAGAAGGCGCTACCCATTCACCGTTAATGTAAAACTGCTTGTACTCTCTCATGAGATCACCTCGGTTATTAACTTAGTCATAATGAAAACATAAACTCGCGGAACGAGAACATAACGAAACACGGCGCATTACGCACCTAAAATTCGCTTCGGATGCATACCATCTACGTAGCCCATAAAAGGCGAATGTATTGAGTAGCCCAATAAAGCCTGCACACGCTCGGGAAAAACAGCAACTTGCTCAGGTGTCATCGTTAGCAGCATGGTCTCCAGGGGGCGCAACCAGCCCGCACAATATTGCGGGGTAATAATCAGCCTTGAGCCATCAGAGCAATTTGCGCCACCACGATGCCACAGATCCCCTCGGGCCACCATGAGCGAGCCGGCGGTCAGTGTCACTGTTTTCGCGGCGGGATGACATTCATGGCCGGTCGCTTCTTCAGTGTTGTCTGTATTGTCAAAATTAACTGCGGATAAGGCACCAGGAAGGTCCTGCTCAACCCAGAGATGGGATCGGGGAAGCACCTCGGTCGCGCCATTTTCAACCGTGGTATCTGACAGAGCCCAAAATGCCGAAATTCCTACAACGTCATGGGGTGGCTTGAGGGAAGTATGCCCATCATCGGTGTGCCAGGGCTGCGCTGTTTCTCCGGGCATTAGATCAATCGCCAAACAAGCCGATAACAGACAGCTCTCTCCAAGAAAATGCTCGGCAAGCGTTAACGCGATGGGGTGCGCGACCAATTCGGCAAATATGGGGTCCTTAGCAAGCATGGCGTAAACGCGATGACTGCGCGTACCCTCAAAGACATTACGACCACAAAGATCTTTATCGAGCCAAGGCTGAAGTGCCGTCCGGTACGCCGTAATTTCAGCTTCGGAGAGGACATCAGTAAATACCGTATAGCCCTCTTCCTGAATCGCCGAACAATGCGTTTCAAAGTCGATTGGCGCTCCGTTAGCGTGCACGCTAGTGTTCATCGGTAGTTAACGCATAGAGGCAACGGGTGAGTTCACCGCTTTCAGGGCATACCTTAACATCACAGGAAGCGGGCTTATGGGCGTCCATGTCAAACCCCGTTATGCAATGCTTACTCGCACTCAAAATCACAAGCTGCAAATACCTTCTGACAGACAGCTGGAAGAGTCTTCAGTGATAGTCCAAGCCAATCTACCCCCCTTTAATGCGGCGGCCCCGTATTGAATCCCAGCGTCTGAACCATCGGCGACATTTACCGTCGTGCTGTAGAGCCTCACCTGCGTCGTATATGGGGTATTCCTGGTGTAAATGCGAACGTCAACGCCCGGCAAGCCTTGTATAGCACTGGCAATTGCACCATTGGACTTGTCACACTTTCGTAGATCGCCCTCAATTTCCCAGCACAGCTCAAAAGCGAGTTTTAGCGCATCCCAATCTTCGATGACTTGCGCAAATTCTGAGCGTTTCACATAGTTTTGATAGGCAGGCAGCGCTACGACGGCCAATATACCGATAATCGCAATAACGACCATGAGCTCGATCAGCGAAAAGCCCCCCGCTGAGCGCAGCGTTTTAGTCCGCAGTTTTTGCATAACAGGATCTCCAAAAAGCCTCAAAAGCATGAACTCTGGTCAGATTCATGCGCCATTGGCATCAAAGTAAATTGACGAACCGATTATGGTCTTACCGGAGAAAAAAGGACACCTTCTTTCAGCGGCCGCTCGTTTTGGGCATAATTCGACTCCAACGATTAAAAGGCCATACCGATATGAACCAAGCCGTCAATCTTGATGAGATGCAGCTGTTCCGTGACATGGCAAGACGTGCCTTTGAGAAAGAGATCTCACCACATTACGAACAGTGGGAAGAAGATCATATGGTGCCTCGTGAACTCTGGAATACCCTAGGAGCAGCAGGTCTACTGTGCCCAGATGTTGCCGAGGAGTACGGCGGCGCAGGCACCACGCCCCACGTCACACTTGCCATGATAGAAGAGCTGTCTTACATGTGCTTCGGTGGCTTTGCCTCGGCCTACGGGATCCACTCTAATATTATCGCCCCCTACTTAAGTCGGCACGGCACGCCGGAACAAAAAGCGCAGTGGCTGCCCAAAATGGTGACTGGCGAGTGCGTTGGCGCCCTCGCCATGACCGAACCGGGCGCAGGGTCAGACGTACAGAGCATTCGCACTAACGCGGTCCGCGATGGCGATGAATGGGTTTTAAACGGTTCCAAAATATTTATTACCAATGGCATTCACGCTGACCTGGTTATCGTTGCCGCCATGACAGACCCGGGCAAAGGCGCCAAGGGCACGTCCCTATTTCTGGTTGACGCCCACGCGCCGGGTTTTGAAAAATCCAAGAAAATCGAAAAAATCGGTCAGCACACGTCTGACACCGCACTGCTATTTTTTACGGACGTGCGCCTCCCTGCCAATGCCTTATTGGGTGAAGCGAATAAAGGCTTCGCGATTCTCATGGATGAACTGCCCAGAGAACGACTGGGCATTGCGGCTCAGGCTGTAGCGGCCTCTGAGGGTGCTCTCGACATTACCGTTGAATATGTCAAAGAACGTGAAGCGTTTGGGCAAAAAGTGGGCAGCTTCCAAAACACCCGATTCAAACTGGCTGATGTCAAAACGGATATCGCCATTAACCGCGCGTTTTATGAGAAGTGCACGGAAAAATATGCGAACGATGATTTGAGCAGCGAAGAAGCCGCCATGCTAAAACTCGCCAGTTGCGAAATGCAGTGCCGGGTTGCTGATCAATGTTTGCAGTGCTTTGGTGGGTATGGCTACACCACGGAATACCCCATCTCGCGCTTTTACGTGGACGCCCGTATTCAACCGATTTACGGCGGCACGTCTGAAATTATGCGGGAGCTGGTTGCCCGCTCAATTTTGGGTCGGTGAAGCCCATGCACTTAAAAATAAAGCCAGTGAACCGCCTGATCGGCGGTTTTTTTATGCTTTCGGTGTCATTCATCAGTCAGCTAGCCATCGCCAACGACAAAGCGGTTGAAGCGGTCATTGCAGAGCACTGGGCATGGAGCCTTGAGAACTATCCGGAAATGCGACTGGGCTATGGCGATCGATCAGGCAACGCCCTATGGACCGATATGAGCTTGGCGGCACATGCCCAGCGGCAGGAAACTTTGGATAAATTTGGGCAGCAGCTGTCAGTGATCGAGCCCGCATCGCTGTCGCCGGCGACACGCCTCAACCGCCGCATGCTACTGCGTGATCTGGACGATGAACGAGCGAGTTATGCTCAGGGGCTTCATCTCATGCCTATCAACATGCGCTCAGGCCCACAGCATGCCCATGGCATGGCTGAGCGCCTGCCCTTTGATAGCGAGCAGGATTACCGAGATTGGCTCAGCCGGCTTCGTGCGCTACCAGAGCGACTCGAACAATATGAGGGCCTGCTGACGGAGGGAATGGCAACAGACCGTGTTCAGGCAGCCATTATTATGCAACGCGTGCCGGATCAAATTGCACGGGTAGTCGTAGATGATCCCGAAAAAAGTCCGTTTTATAAGGCCTTCGCGCAAGTATCTGAAACGGTAGATCCAGCAACGGCGGCGGCGCTGCAGGCTGAGGCAAAGCGTGTCATTACCGAGCTTCTGAACCCTGCCTACGAAGAGTTTGGTCAATTCATGGGCGAGCGTTACTTACCCAAAAGCCGACCTCAGCCGGGCATTGGCAGCCTTGAAGGCGGCAAGGCCGCCTATCAGTTTTTGGTGCGACATTTTACGACTACCGACTTGTCCCCCGAAGCTATTCACCAAATTGGCTTGGAAGAAGTTGGTCGCATTCGTGAGGCAATGAAAGGCGTAATCAAGACGGTGGGGTTCGATGGAGACATCGCCGCTTTCAACGAGTTCCTGCGCACCGATCCTCAATTTTACTATGACAGCCCTGAAGCCTTGTTGGAGGGCTACCAAGCCATTTCTAAACGGCTTGACCCTGAACTGGTCAAGCTCTTTGGCAAACTACCGCGAATTCCTTACGGGGTGCGCCCTATTCCCGATGAAATCGCCCCCGACACTACCACCGCGTACTACATGCCTCCCACACCTGACGGACGCCGGCCGGGGTGGTACTACGTCAACTTGTATCAGCCCGAAGTCCGCCCCAAGTTTGAAATGGAAGTACTGAGCGTGCATGAGAGCGTGCCCGGACACCACTTGCAGATTGCACTAGCTGGAGAACTCACGGACCTGCCCGAGTTTAGACGGCGCAGCGGCGTGACGGCCTTCGTCGAAGGCTGGGGGCTTTACTCAGAGCGACTGGGCTACGATATGGGACTCTATCAAGACCCCTACTCCCAATACGGCCAGCTCGTTTACGACATGTGGCGGGCCGTGCGCTTGGTGGTTGATACCGGTATGCATTACTTCGGCTGGAGCCGACAGCGCGCCATCGATTTCTTTTTGGCGAATGCGGCTAAAACAGAAGCCGATATTGTCAACGAAATTGATCGTTACATTGGCTGGCCGGGGCAAGCGCTTGCCTACAAAATTGGCCAGTTGAAAATGCTTGAGCTACGACAGGAGGCTGAGGCTGCACTAGGGGATGGCTTTGATATCCGGGCGTTCCACGATCATTTACTGGGGGCCGGTGCCATTCCCCTTGATGCTCTAGAGGCGCGCATGGATGCATGGCTGCTTCAGCAATAATTAAGCTGATCCTAAGGGGTCATATAAACTTAAAAGTGACCTCCTGAGGAGCGAGGATGCCATGACAGTGGCTACAGACCACCTCCCCCTGAAGATCTGCCTGACAAGAAGCATGCTGTAATCGCAGCGCTGCTTCACCCGGCGCAATTAACCAGCGATTAGCCCACACATGTAGCGCCACCACATAAGGGTAAAAATGCCTGCCCTTTTCAGTCAAGCGATATTCGTAGCGCTGAGGTTGCTGCTGATAAAGCACCTTCTCAAGAACCTTTGCCTGTACCAACAGACGCAGACGATCAGCGAGAATATTCGTGGCAATACCTATGGCATCCGTTATGTCATCGAAACGGCGCAGCCCAAAAAAAGCAGCCGCTAATACCAATGAGGTCCAGCGATCGCCAATGCAATCGAGCGCGGTGAGGCACTCGCCAGCAGAGTCGCTGTTTATTTCACTCAAAGATTTTGTTCGACGCTGATAGCGCGGCGGGACATCCGCTAATCTTTGAAAGTTCGAACTCACAGTCCAATTCACATTGCTGGAGTTTAGTGGCTGCTTGCAAGTTCCACAGCGGTAGATAGGCACCAGGGAATGCCCACAAGTTTCATGAATGAGCTGACTGGGTAAATTACCGCCGCCTCCCCACCGCAGATCCCAGGCCCACAACATAAGAACGATGGGATATAAATCCAACCCCTTCTCTGTCAGCCGGTACTCATGGCGAATCGGGCTCGACTGATAAGCTCGCCTACTCAATATCCCATTGGCGACCAATGCCTTGAGCCTCGAGGTCAACGTACCCCTGGCAGCTTCAGTGCTGCACCTGAGCGCCTCAAAGCGGCCAATACCAAGGTATACATCACGAATAATCATGAACGCCCATCGATCGCCTATAACCGCCACAGCAGCGGCAACCGGTGTACTGAGAATAACCCCTGGTCCGAGATTAGCGTTAAAACCTACAGGCATCGTCTGTTTTGGGCCGTTGTAGTGGACCCCGGAATCATGTCACTGCTGGCTTTCATAGTCACCTTAGAATGGGATCTATACCTCACCCGCTCTGTAGCCAGCCCGGTTCGCTGGGTCACGATCGGCATGAGTTCGGGTAGAGCGGTTAGCGTCCGGTCGAAAAAGACGCGAGCAGCGTTTACACGTGCCACTAAAGGGCTCTAAAGCGCTCCGATTACCATGAGAGCTACCAGCGCTTATTAGAGCTGGCAAGAATGACGGGGAAACGCGGTACGGTGTGTGAACAGGGACCTAAAGTTACATTTAAAACCCAACCTAAAGCTCCAGTCGCTTAGCCTCAACGCCTATTCGGACCTAGAAAGAGGAGCCGTAACCGTGGCTGTTGCATAAGTCAGGCTTTGCCCCCTCAAAATAATCCTGTCACCCAGCAAAGCGCAGTGTAGTTCACCCCCGCGATCAGACACCTGCGCTGCAAAAAGCTCGGTAGAGCCCAGTTTTTCTGCCCAGTAAGGCGTAAGAACACAATGAGCTGAGCCCGTTACCGGATCTTCGTTAACCCGCAAATTAGGGGCAAAAAACCGGGACACAAAATCATGTCG
>ENA-OQVM01000437-OQVM01000437.1-marine-metagenome-genome-assembly--contig:-NODE-437-length-66065-cov-6.040326_pt1 | contig 66065 bp, 61 predicted proteins | sample MGYA00237776_ERZ505498 | MGnify/ENA primary metagenome ERZ505498 (study PRJEB26159, sample SAMN06265151) | marine metagenome | isolation source: Helgoland LTER site | place: Germany:Helgoland, sampling... | reverse complement strand
CTGTTGACGGTGATTCAGCCCAAGTGATACCCCATGTTTACTGAGGTGATCACTGGGAACGGTGCCTGTAACGGGAGGTGAACTTCCGCCCCCGGGCACCAAAGTTTTCCCAAGATCACAGAAATCGGCGTTTTTTGCATCTTGGTGCCGCATGCGCTTGTACCTTTTCCCTCAAACTTTTGCGCCATTTCGCATGGCCAGCAGCACGCTGCACACCTACATTGCTCGGCACATTCGTCTCGCTCCTAGACGCGAAGACATTGCTTGCACGGCCCCGAGGTGCACAAAAATCACATTGCCAAATGACAAATTGGGTTTTTTCGTCCAATCTCACGCCACCAGCAAATAAATTCGAAGAGAGCACACCATGATAAAAAATTGTATTGTCGCTTCATTGGCGTTTTGCGCTTTTGCCACGATATCGCTGGCGCAAGGGACTGGGTCCCAAGGCTATTTCGAGATTTACAACGACACGAGGGGCAATATCGTCGTTGGCATCTACACCAATGATGGCAGCGGTTGGTCGTCCAATTGGTTGGCTGACCAGCTGGCACCGGGCGAACACGCAACGGCCGAGTTTACCAGTTCGACCGGGTATTGTGACCAGACCATTTCTGTTGGCTGGCTGGGCAACAATGGGGGTGAGGTCATGGATGACCCGATCAGCATCGATATCTGTGCTGCCTCGAATGTCTATTTGAACGACAACGAAATCTACTACGATTGATCGCCACAGATTTTGTGATTTGCGAACTGCAGGCCGTGTCAGGGCGACCCACACGGCCTGCAATTGCCGATAGATACGTCCGACCAACCTTGATCGCAAACGTCGCGTGGGTGCGAACAGCACCTGCGTGACTGACACGCGCAGCACAGCGGAAAAAGCGCCCCCTGTGACATTCCGGGTCAAGCTGCGCTACAAGTGGGGCATCACATTGCACCGCCATGATCGAGACCACCAATGCAGTCCCAAAAGAACAAAGAGCTGATCGAAGGGGCCCTACCCCTGCTGATACTTCTGGTTCTGTTTTTCATTGGGTTTATAACCCTTAGGCCATTTCTGCCTGCGATCGTCTGGGGTGTGGTTCTAAGCGTGTCATTCCGACCAATGCATGATCGTTTTACCCACAGACTTGGGGGCGGACGCAGATTGGCGACACTTGTGGTGGCCATTCTTATGCTGCTGATCCTTGTGCTGCCAATCGTTGGACTGTCCCGTGCTTTGATTGCGTTTTTACCAGATGCGATCGTGTGGATATCAAGTACCGGAGGGCTGTCATTTGCATCCCCTGTCACCGTCCAGTCGACTGGAGTGGAAAACAGTATTTCTGCCCATTGGGCCGCGCTGATCGCGGATCTGCAATATCTTCTTGATCACTTCAGAAACGAACTGCGCCCCATTGCGTTCTGGTTGATTGGCGAAGGGCGGCTGTTCGGGGGCTTCGTTGTGGAGTTCACCCTTGGTGTCCTTTTGGCGACCATTTTACTGCACAAGGCGCGTGCGACCGGTCTTGCCTTTGAGCGTTTCGTAGAGCGGGTGGGCGGCACATTCGGTCGCGAAATCGTTGAAAAATCCATTCTGACCATCAGGACGACAGTGTTCGGGCTGCTGGGTTCGGCCGCTGTGCAAGCCGTTGTGGCTTCATTTGCCTATTGGCTGGCCGGGGCACCGCACTGGCCAATTCTGGCGATGCTCACATTCATGCTTGGATTGATCCAGATTGGGCCTGTCCTGATCTGGCTTCCTCTGTCGATCTGGCTGTGGTCGGATGGGCAGATCGGGATGTCCGTCTTTGTATCGCTCTGGGGCCTGATCGTTGTGGGGCTCAGCGACAATGTGGTAAAAACTCTGGTCGTCTCAAAAGGGTCGGACATACCCGCCATTCTCGCCTTTCTGGGCGCAATCGGTGGACTGGTGACCTGGGGTATCGTGGGTCTGTTCCTTGGCCCCGTGATTATCGCAGTTTGCTATCAGATCACTCTGGCGTGGCTTCATTCAGACCTTGCGCGCGTCGAAATATATACCGACCCTGATGATTAAGGGATCACAGCCCGCGTGACCGGCGAACGTCAAAGTGATAAAAACCCCTTAATCTCAGGCGCGTTGGGCTGCCGGCAGGTCCACTTCCACCTCAGGTTTGCGGATACACAGCCGCAGCAGCGGCGGCACTGTCAGCAGGGTCAAAAACGCCGACATCGACAGCCCTCCGACCACCACCGCGCCAAGGCCACGATATAGTTCCGACCCTTCGCCCGGAAATACGATCAAGGGAAGCATGCCCATCACACTGGTCAGTGTGGACATGAAAATCGGGCGAATGCGATTGCGTGTCGCCTCTTCGATGGCGGGAATCGGGTCCATCCCCTCGTCGCGCAAATGGTACAGCGTTTGGTGCACGATCAGGATCGCATTGTTCACCACGATACCAATCAGGATGATGAACCCAAGCAGGGTCAGCATGTCCAAAGGCTGCGTTTGATACGTGTTCAGCAGGGCCAATCCGCCAACCCCACCAGCCGCGGCCACAGGCACGGCAATCATTATCACCAGTGGCAAGACAAAGCTTTCGAACAGGATCGCCATCACAAGAAAAACAATAACCAGCGCCACGAGCAGATTGATCTGAATGGCGGCCCAAGTTTGACTTAACTGGTCGGCCGTTCCCGAAACCGTCAAGCGAATGTCATTCGGAATGCCCTGTTCTTGCAGAACATCGACCACTTCGCGTTGCAACAGTTCAACCGCCTCCTCAAGCGGCAGCGCATCGGACGGGCGCACCTCGAGCGTGACGGTCCGCAACCGGTCGCGGTGCCGGATTTCTGTTGGGCCAGCAGTCAGTACCACGTCAGCCAAAGCCGAAACGGGCACGACCTGTCCGTTCGGTGTGACAACCGGATAACTGCCCACATCCTGCGTGCGCACCGCATCGCTGATGGTCGGATCGCCCTTCAGCACCAGATCGACACGTTCCGCACCAACGGTAATTTCAGCCACACGAAGCCCGTCATTAAAGGCGTCGACCGTCGCGGCAAGGTCAGAACTGTCCAGCCCCGCATCCGCCAAATACAGACGGTTCGGGATCAAACGCACTTCTGGCGCGCCTAGCTCAAGACCCGGAATAGGACGGAACTGGTGCCCCTCGGATCGCGGCAACAAACCTGACACAATCCCGGCAGCGCGGCCCGCCACCCCCAGGATATCATTCAGATCCTGCCCGGAAATGTTCAGCTCGATTGCGCGCCCACCCCCGACACCACGCCCGAACAGTGACGGTTGGGTCATGAAGCCGAATGTACCCGGCTCTGCAAAAATGGGCCGCGACAGAACAGGGATCAATTCAGCCGCCCGCTGCCCATCCACTGCGGCAGCGCCCACAAACGAATTGCCCGGTGTGGCCACGAAAAAGAAACTTTGGATCGACGGCGTGCCATCCTCCATCTCGGGCTCTGGTGCCGCTTCCCACAGGGGCTGTGCCACTGCTTCGATCCGTTTGGCGATGCTTTGCGTAGTATCCAGATTGTAACCGGGGGGCGGAATGATCAGGCCAAAGACAAGGTTGCGATTGCCTTCGGGCAGGTATTCCAGACGGGGCAGATACGTCCAACTCAGAACGGCAGCGCCACCTGCAATGACGGCCACCATCAAAATGCCAAGGGCGCGAAACCGCACCGTCATGCGCACATAGGCCATCACCAGATTGCGGAATCCGCGCGCCAGATGATCCAGCCCCCAAATTGCCATCGGCTTTTGATCCTTGGCACTCAGCAATCGGCTGGCCAAGGCCGGGATGACGGTCACGGCCACCACCAGCGACAACAAGACTGACACCGAAATCGCCACAGCAATGTCACGAAACAACTGACCCGCCTCAAGCTGCATGATCAGGATAGGGACAAACACCAAAACAGTTGTCAGCGCGGATACCAAAATCGCGCCCCACACCTGACTGGCCCCCTCATAGGCGGCCTCGCGCCTTGATTTACCTTCTTCTCGCAGGCGGAAAATATTCTCGAGCACCACAATCGCGGCATCCACGATCATCCCGACCGCAAAGGCGATCCCGGCCAGCGAAATCACGTTCAGCGTTCGCCCGGTGATTGCCATCACCACAAAGGTCGCAACGATCGAAACAGGGATAGACAGCGATACCACCAACGTCGCGCGCGGCGATCGCAGGAACAACATCAAGATCAGCGCCGCCAGCGCGCCACCGATCCAGATATTCTGGGTCACCAACGAAATCGCCCCGTCGATATAGATCGTTTCGTCATAGACCTGCTGCATGTTCAACCCGGCAGCAGCTATCGGCCCGGCGTTCAATTCGGCCAGCGTGATACGGATTTCTTCCATGACGGACATCACGTTCGCCCCGGATTCGCGCACTACGTTAAAGGCAAGGCCCGGCTCGCCCTTGAACCGCAATCGGCTTGTCGGCTCCTTAAAGGCAAAGGCCACGTTCGCCACATCACGGACCAGAACGCGACCCGTTTCCCCGCTGGAGGCACGAGACCGCAAGACCACGTTTTCAATCGCCTCTGCGGTGTTCAAGTTCCCTTCGGTGCGCACGACGTATCTGCGTTTGCCTTCATCGACGTCGCCCGCAGAGATGGATATGTTTTCTGACCGCAGTGTCTGCACGACCTCGGGAACGGTCAGCCCGTATCGAGACAAGCGGCGCGGATCTACGACGACCTGTAACTCACGGGTCACTCCGCCGAACACATTGACGGCTGACACACCTTCGATCCGTTCGATGCGGTCCTTTATGACGTCCTCGACAAAGTCGCCATACGTCGGCATCGCGCGGGTATTGCCGTCTTGGGCCGTCAAAAGAACCCATGCAATCGGGCTGTCATCCGCACCTGATGTGTTCAGCGACGGCTCGTTCGCTTCGGCGGGATATCCGCTAACCCGGTCCAGACGGTTCGACACCAACAGCAAGGATTGGCTCATATTCGCGCCCACTGCGAACTCAAGCGTGACTTCGGCCTGCCCGGTGCGGGCACGAGATGTCATGATTTCCAAACCCTCAAGGCCGCGCAACGCCTCTTCTTGTGGGTTCACGATCTCGCGTTCGACTTCTGACGGCGCAGCCCCCGGCCAGTTTGTTTCAATCACCACGATTGGCTTGCGAACATCAGGGGCCAATTGGATGGGGATGCGCGAAAGGGCGATCATACCAAACAGAACTGCCATCAAAACAGCGGCCACGACGGCCACAGGCCGGTCGATTGCAAAGCGGATAAAATCCATCAGTTTGTCTCTAGAATGCTGGGGGCGATGTCTTGGCCCGGGCGCAGACGCTCATTGCCACGCACGACGACTTGGTCTCCGGGGGCCAGACCGCTTAACACTTCGTACTGATCGCCCAAGGCGACGCCGATATTCACAGCGCGCGGTTGCGCCTTGCCATCCTCGGCCACAAAAACAGTCCAGCCGCCGCGCGCCTGCACAAGTGCGTCTTTGGGCATCGACAGAACCTCGCGCGCTGCACCCACTGGGATTTGCACCGTGATCGACTGGCCAACCGCGATATTATTGAACGCGCTCAGATCGCTCGCGGCAAAGCGGACCGCACGTGTCCGGGTGGAAGGATTCTCGATCGGCAGAATGGCCCTGAGGTCCAGAGTGAACGTCTCTCCGGTTTCGAGGCTGGCTTGCATTGTCTGACCGGGACCAAGCGAGGCAACATAGCGTGATGGCACGCTGGCCTGTACTTCGAAACTGTCGATGTCCAGCAGTCGAACAACTGGGCTGCCTGCCTGAATGAATGCGCCCGGAATCGTGAGCACTTCGATCACCACGCCGGAAAAGGGGGCAATGATCTGGCTGCGTTCCAGTTGATAGCGTGCCTCGGCAACCTGCACTTCGACGCTTTTTTGGCGGGCGGCGGCCTCGGCCAGTTGTGACCTTGCTTCCAATAGATCTGCTTCGGCTTCATCAAAACGGCCTTGGCTGAACGCGCCAGAATTTTTCAGTGCATTCACCCGATTGAAAATCGTGTTGGTGCGATCAATCCGCAGACGCGCCGTTTCCAACGACGCCTTGGCTTCTTCCATCTGGGCCTCGGCTTGGGCGAGGCGAATGGTCAACAATTCCTTGTCGAGTTCGACCAGCAGATCGCCCTTGTCGATGCGCGTGCCGGCCAGAACGTGAATTTGCTGAATGTTGCCCGCAACGCGACTGGCTACGGACCCATCCCGCGCGGTCACGACTTCGGCAAATACCGGGATCGTTTCAGACAGCGCGCGCGTCTCGACAATCTGCACACCCACGGCGGCGGCGCGGCCCTGTGCATGCGCCATCCCGATGGGCAGGACAAACAGCGCCATGACAATGTAAAACAGACGGGTGGTCTTGGGCATGATAAAAGCTCCGATCATATGTGGTGAAATAGCGCGGCGCGGCGTGGGTCAACTGCAAGGCGCAAATCGAATGCGAATGCCGCATTCAGATAACGCGCAGCACCTTGAAGGTTACGAAAAACTGCCCTGACAGAACCATCCCGGAGATATCGCCCCACCATGCCCATAAAACAGCCACAGCCGCTGACCATCAGTCGTGTCCGTCACCCAGTAATCCCGCGTCCCCGACCGCCAATTGGGATCGTCCAGCCACCATTCCGGTGCCAGCCGTTCAGGCCCAATGGCGCGCAGACGGGTCAGGTCGCGGCCACGCCAGCGAAAGCTGTCCGGCATCTGTGGCGTGGCCGGGGCATGCACCGATTCGGGCGGCCACAGCAGCAGCGGGCGCGGATTGGTGGGCGCGGGCCACGCCCCTTCATGCGGGGCGGACCATGCTGCTGCCAGAACACTATGCGACTTTTCCGGAATGTGACTGTCGGCTGGATGTAACCTGCGGATCGCGTCCAACCCCACCCGCGCGCCCAACCGGCCCACCAGATCGTCCAGCGCGTTCGTCTTGTTCAGCCGTGCCTGCACCGCCGCACCCGCCTGTAAATGACCGACCACCACAGCGTCATGCAGCGGCTCGACCTGCACCGCCACAAGGCGCAGCATGTCGATGCCAAAGCCTGCGTCGATCTCGTCAACCTTCAACTCGAGCAGCGGGCGGATGCGATCGGGATCAAAGCTGGGGCGGGCAAGGCCCACCTCGATCGCCTCTACGCCATGATCGCTGCGATAGGCCTGCAAAGCCACGCGGCGCGCGCCCTTTCCCTTGCTCTCCAACGCTTTGCACAAACGTGGCAACAACCGATCAAGGCCCGCCATCACATCTTCGGCCAGCCCGATAGGATCAGGCAAGGTCATCCGAACAGCAAAGTGGTCCGGCGGTTTGGCGGGCGACACAGGTTCGGGGGCGCTGCCCATCGCCTGATCCAGACGCATCACCAACCCCCGCCCAAAACGGCGCGCAAGACCGGCGCGGGGCTGGCCCAGCAAATCGCCCACCCGGCGCAGTCCCAACCGGCCCAACTGTGCCGCAACCTGAGGATCAAGGCGCAGCGCAGCAATGGGCAGAGGGCTAAGCGCGCCATAGGTCTGGCCAGGCAGTGCGATGCGCTGGGTGTTTCCCGTGCGGCTATACACAGCGGGGGCGGCCCCGCCCTTGGTCCAGTGCCTCCGCTTGCCCGCGCGCGACCGGGTGGCGCGCGCCTCTTGGTCGATGGCGTCGCCAGACCGGTCCGATCCCGTGGCCCGCCCGGCATAGCGTGCCAGCGCCCAGGCCGCACCACGCGTGTCCGCCAACCCCATCAACACACTGAGGCCCAGATCGGTACAGTCGTCCTCGACCACCTGCATCAGTTGCGCCTCGCCCCCGAACAGATGCGCACAGCCTGTCAGATCCACGACAAGCGCATCCCCTTCCTCGGGGGCGACCCAGGGGCTGAACTTGCCCGCCCAGCGCTGCAACGCCTCAAGAAATCGGGCCTCACCCGCCACGCTGCGTGGATGGGTCAGCAAACCGGGGCACATCGCATGGGCGTCGCGCACGGGTTGACCAACCTGCAATCCCTGCGCCTGCGCAATGGCGTTCAACGCTGTAATCAACTGGATGTTCTGCTGTTCCTCAACCACGGCCAGCGGCTGATCGCCCAACACAGGCTGACGCCGGATCAGACGTTCGGCCCCCAACCGGGGGAACCACAGGGACAGGATACGGCGGTCAGACATGCACAAATGTTCACATTTTGTTCCGTTTCTGAATACGCTGAGTCGCCCCCTTGAGTCGAGGCCGCTTTGGTTTCCAAAACAGGTAGACCGGGATGTTAGGCCGCGTAACGCGCCATGAACGTTTCCACGGCGCTATCGACGACGCGATCGATATCGGCTTCGCTGACACTGTCGATCACACCAAATATCAGGCGCGGCCAGATGTCCGCCTTGCACAACTCGCCAAACTGGTCGGCAGCAAGGGTCAAATCGTCGATCTTCAACTCGCCGCGCGCAATCGATTCGGTGAAATAAGCCCCCATTTCGGCACGCATACGCACCGGACCGGACTGATAAAACGCGCGTCCGATTTCGGGGAACCGATCCGATTCCGCCACGCAGATGCGAAACACCTGTTGACCAAACTTGGACGTCAGAAACCGCAAAAAATGCCGGCCCACTTGGGCCAGCACATCGCGAGGTTGCGCGCTCCTGTCGATATTATCGACCGCCGACTTGCTTTGGCGCGCACATTCCTGATTGGCGACTTCCATGAACAGCAATCGCTTGTCGGGGAAATAGCTGTAGAGCGTTGCCTTGCTCACACCCGCCTGTTTGGCGATGTCGTCGACGCTGGCACCTTCGAACCCATCGCTCATGAATACCACCCGCGCGCCTTCAAGAACCTGATCAAATTTCCGGCCCTTGCGGACAATGGGGGTGGCGTCGTTCATGTTCATTCCCGGTTCCAAGACAACTGACAACATAAACTGATCCGTTCAGTTCTGATATAAAAAACCGCATATCCCCTGTTGCAAGTTGCGCAAAGCACGCCATCATAGTTTGGAACGGTTCTAAACTGATGGCACAGAGATGCGATTTACGACACAGAGAAAACGATTCAACGATTTATCCGAACAAGAGGTGCTGGCCCTCGCCATTTCCTCGGAAGAAGACGATGCGAGCATCTATCGCGGGTATGGCGAACGGCTGCGCGCCGAGTTTCCGGCAAGTGCGGCGATCTTTGACGAGATGGCTGCCGAAGAGGACACGCACCGCCAGCGTCTCATCGAATTGCACCGCAAACGGTTCGGCGAAGTCATTCCGCTGATCCGGCGCGAACACGTATCCGGGTTTTACGCGCGCCGCCCGATCTGGCTGGTCGAAAACCTGAGCCTGGATCGCATCCGGGCCGAGGCCGAAGGGATGGAGCGCGATGCTGAACGATTTTACACAGCCGCCGCCGCCCGTACGAGCGACGCCAGCACCCGCAAGCTGTTGGGTGATCTGGCCGCCGCAGAGGCCGGGCACGAACGCAAGGCAGGTGACCTTCAGGACAAACACCTCGACCCGGACACCCGCGCATCGGAAGACGCCAAGAAACACCGCCAGTTCATCCTGACATATGTCCAGCCGGGCCTTGCGGGCCTGATGGACGGATCGGTATCGACCCTCGCGCCCATCTTTGCCGTCGCCTTTGCGACGCAAGACACCTGGACCACCTTTCTGGTCGGTCTGGCAGCGTCCGTCGGGGCTGGCATTTCCATGGGCTTTACCGAAGCAGCATCAGACGACGGCCAGTTATCGGGACGTGGATCACCGGTGAAACGCGGCTTTGCCTCGGGGATCATGACCACGGTTGGCGGCCTGGGGCATGCCCTGCCCTACTTGATTACAGATTTCTGGACAGCCACCGTCACCGCGGTCATCGTGGTGTTCATCGAACTATGGGCCATCGCGTGGATTCAGAACAAATATATGGATACGCCATTTTGGCGCGCAACCCTGCAGGTTGTCGTGGGCGGTGCGCTGGTTTTTGCAGCCGGAGTGTTGATCGGGAGTGGATAGCCGCGCGCACCCGCGCTATGCCTTGATCCATGCTGGCAATCCTGTTCAAAACCCTGCCCTTTTTTGCGTTAATCGGCTTGGGCTATTGGGCAGGCCGGACCAAGTTCTTTACCCAAGAGGCGACGGCGTACCTCACGAAGTTCGTTTTCTACTTTGCGCTGTCGGCCATGATTTTCCGGTTTGCCGCCAACCTTGAATTGGCCGAGGTCTGGGACGGAAAACTGGTCGCAGCGTATCTGTGCGGCACGGTTGTCGTCTATCTGTTTGCAACGGCAGTCGGCCGGATGCGCGGCCTTGATATGCAAACCAACGCGGTCGAGGCGCAATGCGCCGTGATCGGCAATGCGGGGTTTCTGGGTCTGCCGATGCTGGCGCTGCTCTTTGGGCCGCAGGCGATTGGCCCCGTCATGCTGGTGCTCGCCACGGACCTGATCATATTTTCCAGCCTGATCGTGATCCTGATCACCATCGGACGGGACGGAAAAATGTCGTTTTCGATCCTGCGCACCATCGGTGTCGGGCTGGTGAAGAACCCAATGATCGTCGCGATGAGCCTTGGGCTTATCTGGTCTGGCCTGAAAATCCCGATCCCCGAGCCGATGAACGACTTTCTCAGCATCCTTGGCGGGGCGGCTACGCCCGGGGCGTTGTTCGCCATCGGGGCCTCGCTCGCCTCCAAATCTGCGGAACGGGTCGAGATCGCAGGCTGGCTTAGCTTTTGTAAACTGGTGCTGCACCCGTTCGCTGTGGCGGTGTATGCGCTGTACATCTTTCAGGTGGATGCGTTCGGCGCGGCCATGATCATCGCCTGCGCTGCAATGCCTGTCGCGGGCAACATCTATATGCTGGCGCAACACTATGGGGTGGCCCCACAACGCGTATCGGCGGCCATACTGGTATCGACCGGCTTCAGCGTCATCACCCTGACGGCCGTGATCGCGTGGATCAGCCCGATGGCATATCTGACCCCATAAATGCACCCGCCACGAACCTCGCCGCTTGCCGCAAGCGCGCGCGCCCGGTAGCGATGGACAAACGAAAGGACCACAGCCATGCAAACACAATCCGAAAACGCCTGCTTTGGCGGCACCCAAGGGGTCTATACCCACGCCTCGACCGCTTGCGCCTGCGATATGACGTTCGCGCTGTTCCTGCCCGAAGAAGCGCGCGATGGCCCGGTTCCGCTGCTGTGGTTTCTGTCCGGGCTGACGTGCACCCACGAAAACGCCATGACCAAGGCAGGTGCGCAGGCGTGGGCCGCAGAACAAGGGATCGCTGTGGTGTTTCCAGACACCTCGCCACGCGGCGAGGATGTGGCGGATGACGAAGGATACGATCTGGGCAAAGGAGCCGGGTTCTACGTCAACGCAACCCAAGAACCATGGGCCGCGCATTATCGCATGTGGGATTACATTATGGACGAACTGCCCACGTTGCTAGAGCGCAACTTTGATCTGGATATGGATCGCCAGTCGATCACGGGCCACTCCATGGGTGGGCACGGCGCATTGACGATGGCAATGGCGACACCGGGGCGTTTCAAATCTGTCTCCGCCTTTGCGCCTATCTCAAACCCTTGCGCCAGCGACTGGGGCCGCAAACAATTTACCGCCTATCTGGGCAGTGACGAAGCCGCATGGTCGCCCCATGATGCGACCCTGTTGATGCGTGAGCACGGCTTTGACGGGCCGGTTCTGATCGACACGGGCACGTCCGATCAGTTCCTTGACCTGCTCAAGCCCGAGGCCTTGGCCGAAGCCGCCGCCGCGCGTCGCCAGCAAATGACCTTTCGGATGCAGCCGGGATATGACCATTCGTATTTCTTCATCTCGACATTCATGGAAGATCACGTAGCGTTCCATGCAGAGGCGCTTTACTCGTGACCACGCTCTATCTCGACGCCGATGCCTGCCCGGTCAAGGAAGAGGCCGAGCGGGTCGCCACCCGGCACAAGATCGCGATGAAAGTGGTCAGCAACGGCGGTCTGCGCCCGTCAGCCAACCCGCTGGTTGAGCATGTGATCGTAGATGCAGGCCCGGACGTCGCCGACATGTGGATCGCAGAGCGCGCAGGCCCCAATGATGTGGTCATCACAGGGGACATCCCGCTGGCCGCCAAGTGCGTCGAAGCCGGCGCGCGCGTCCTGAAACACAACGGCGAGGCGCTGACCGATGCCAATATTGGCAATGTCCTGGCGACACGCGACCTGATGACGGACCTGCGCGCCGCTGACCCATTTCGGCAGGGCGGCGGCAAAGGCTTTTCACGCGCAGACAGATCGCGTTTTCTGGATGCACTCGAACGCGAATTAAGGGCAGCACAAAGATGAGCATCAAAGCAGTGGTTTTCGACATCGGCAACGTGCTGATCGAATGGCAACCCGAGCGGTTTTACGACAGCGTCATCGGCGAAACGCGGCGGCGCGAAATGTTCGCCGCCGTCGATCTGCACGCGATGAACGACAAGGTCGACATGGGCCAACATTTTACCGAAACCGTCTATGCCTGCGCCGAAGAGTACCCCGAATGGCGCGACGAAATTCGCATGTGGCACGACCGCTGGATTGAAATGGCCGCCCCTGTGATTGACCATTCGCTGCGTTTGATGTCAGCATTGCAGACCAAGGGGACACCAGTATTTTCCCTGACCAATTTCGGCATCCAAAGCTATGATTTCGCTGCCACCCATTATCCTTTCATGCGCGCCTTTGATCGTGATTTCATCTCGGGGCACATGACTATCATCAAACCAGATCCGCAAATCTATCAGATGCTCGAGGACGCCAGCGGGCTGTCCGGGGCCGATCTGATCTTTACCGATGATCGTGCCGACAATATCGCCGCCGCAGGCGCGCGCGGCTGGAACACCCATCTGTTCGAAGGACCCCAAGGCTGGGCTGACAGGCTGGTGTCCGAAGGCTTGCTAAGCAAGGCAGAAGCGGCATGAACATCCCCTTTATTCCATTCGCCGAAGGCGAAGCGCTGCTGGATTGGATCGGCCTGACCGATGCGCTGGCTGCGGGCCACGCACTGCCACGCGCCGAAATTGGCGATACGTTTCTGTATCGTGATCCCGACACCTTGCTGTCCCGTGCGGCATGGATCGACGGGATGGGCATGGCCGTCAAAACGGCGACTGTCTTTCCCGGCAATCCAGAGCGCAGCACGCCGATGATCAATGGCGGTGTGAACCTGTATTCCGACACGGACGGCACGCTAGAGGCGATCGTGGATTTTCACCTGGTCACCAAGTGGAAAACCGCAGGCGACAGCCTGATGGCCGCGCGCCGCCTTGCCCGTCCGGACAGCAGCGCCATCCTAATCGTGGGCGCGGGCACTGTCGGGCGGGCCTTGCACGACGCCTATTCCGCTGCCTTTCCAAACGCACAATTCACGGTCTGGAACCGCACACGCGCCAACGCAGAGGCGATGGCAGCAGAATGCCCCGGCCTGCGTGTCGCCGATGATCTGGCCGATGCAGTCCACGCCGCCGACATCGTCACATCCGCCACGATGTCCACCGACCCGCTGATCAAAGGCGCATGGCTTCGCCCCGGCCAACATATCGACCTGATCGGAGCCTATCGCCCCGACATGCGCGAAGTGGACGATGCCGCCCTGATAAAATCCCGCGTTTTTGTGGATAGTTTCGACACCACAATCGGCCATATCGGCGAGGTGAAAATCCCGATCGAGACTGGCACGATCCCCCGCGATCATTTGCTGGCAGACTATTATGACCTGCCATCCTTTACCCGCGCACCCGATGACATCACCCTGTTCAAAAACGGGGGCGGCGCACATCTGGATTTGATGACCAGCCGCTATATTCTGGATCGGTGGCGGGCACAGTGATGTGGTTTGCACTGCTTTTTTGCGCTTGCATCTTGGCGACTCCGCTGGCGCGCGAATGGATGCGCAAGGACGTCTCGGACGCGCAAAGAGGCGCGGCACCCGGTCAATTCGCCAAGCTGTCACAAGGTACGACGCATTACGCATGGATCGGACCCGAACACGGGCCTGTCGCGCTGTGCATCCACGGGCTTAGCACGTCGTCCTATGTCTGGGGTGGCGTGGCCAAGGGGCTGGCGCGCATGGGTTATCGGGTTCTGGTCTATGATCACTTTGGCCGCGGGCTGTCTGACACTGTGCATGGCCGGCAGGACAGTGCCTTTTTCCTGCAACAGATCACCGACCTGCTGGCCCACGAAAAGGTTGAAAGCCCACTGACCGTGTTTGGCTATTCGATGGGTGGCGCGATTGCTGCACATTTCGTCGCCGCCTATCCCGGCAAGATCGACAAACTGGTTCTGCTGGCCCCCGCAGGCATGCAAAACATCGCGGGCAGCCAGTTGCGCATAGCGCGCGACTGGCCAGTGATCGGCGATTGGCTGTTTCTGCTGGTCTACCCCAATCTGCTGCGCAAAGGGCTACTGGCCGAGGCGGACCTGCCCGGCAGCGTCCCCGGCATCAATGCCCTGCAACACGGTGAAACCACGCGGCGCGGTTATTTCCCCGCGATCCTGTCAAGCCTGCGCGGCGTCCTGCGTGGCACGGCCCACGACCAGCATCGGGCCATCGCCGCCGCACATATTCCCGTGCTGGCCATTTGGGGTCAGGACGATGATGTCATCCCCCTGAGCAGCAAGGACGCACTGGCTGAGTGGAATCCAACCGCCCAACAGGTTGTAGTGTCAGGCGCGGGTCATGGCGTGACCTATTCGCACACCGATGACATTATGACCGCGTTCCAGTCCTTTTGCGATCAGGCCGCTGCCGACTGACCCAAGGGCCGTTCCCGAATGGGCAGATGAACAATCGCGCTGAAGGCACCGATGGCGACACCGATCCACCACACCTGTTCATATGACCCATACATGTCATACATGCGTCCCCCCAGCCACACCCCCAGGAACGATCCCAACTGATGGCTAAAGAACACGATTCCATACAGCGTCCCCATATACCGCACCCCATAAATCTGCGCGACAAGGCCACTGGTCAGCGGGATTGTGGCAAGCCACAGGGCACCCATGGTCACCGAAAACAGGATGACAGTCGTTGGCGTGATGGGAAAAAGGATGAACAGCGAGGCCACGATCGTGCGCCCGGTGTAGATACCGGCCAACAGGTACTTCTTTGAATACCGCTTGCCGGCCCATCCCGCTAGCAAGGTGCCTGCAATGTTGGCCATACCAATCAGCGAAATAGACACCGCACCCAGCGCCGATGTGGTTGAAATACCCATATTGTCCAGCGCACCGCCGGGCAGGATCGGACCGCACAATTCAGTCACGAAAGCGGGGAAATGCGCGGTGATAAAGGCAACTTGATACCCGCAAGAGAAGAAGCCGATAAAAATCAGGAAATAGGACGGATCGCGAAACGCTTTGACCAGGATCTGACCCATGCTTTCTTCCAACTCGGCCGATGGTGCAGGTGTCGGCACCCGCATCATCGGCAGCGTCAGCAAAGTGGCCAGAATCGCAGCCGCAAAGATCAGGAACACATTCGGCCATGCCATGAATGTCAAAAGCCATTCCGCCAGAGGCGGGCCAAATATCTGACCGCCTGAACCGGCAGCCGCTGCAATCGCAAGGCTCATCGAACGGTTTTCGTCGCTGGATGCGCGACCGACGACGGCAAGAATGACGCCAAATCCAGTACCCGCGATGCCAAAGCCAACAAGCCATGAATAAAGCTGGTGTTCCAGCGGGGTCACAGCCCATGCGGACAGCACCAGCCCGACGACATAGACGAGCGCACCTATGATGATCGCTTTGCGATCGCCGATCTTTTCGGCAAGCGCGCCAAAGATGGGTTGCCCGACCCCCCACGCGAGGTTCTGAAAGGCGATGGCCAACGAAAATTCTGTGCGTGCCCAACCGAATTGATCCGCGATCGGAATCTGAAACACCCCATAGGACGCGCGCACGGCAAAACTGACAACAATGATTATGCAGCCCACGATAAGAACGGGCGTGAATAGGGGTGTGCGAGCTTGCATCAGCGTGGCCTTGTTGGGTCAGATCAAAGTGACGGCCGCAAACCGAGACGTCAAATCAGTATTTTTTGGTGTCACATCACAAACTCTGAACTGACCCGCCTTTTCACGCTGGGCATGGCGCGGTACGACAGGCTGATATGACTGATTTGATCACTGAATATCAGGCTCTCGTAGCCGCTGGCAGCCTCAAGGCCGACGACGCCCAAGAGGCCGTGCTGCCTGAATTCGAACGCATCCGTGCGGCATTGGCCGAACCGGTCAAACGCAGCCTGTTCCGCCGCGCACCAGAAGCGCCCAAGGGCCTGTACCTATGGGGCGGCGTGGGGCGCGGCAAATCCATGTTGATGGATTTCTTTGTTAGTCATGTGTCAGCCCCGGCACGCCGCGTGCATTTCCATGCTTTCATGCAGGAAATCCACGCCGCCATGCATGTCGCCCGCCAACGCGGTGTGGACGACGCTATCGCCCCAGTCGCCGCAGATGTCGCGGCATCGGTCCGCCTGCTCGCCTTTGACGAAATGCAGATCAGCGACATCACCGATGCAATGATCGTCGGGCGGTTGTTCGAAGCTTTGTTTGCTGCGGGGGTCGTGGTTGTCACCACATCCAACCGCATCCCCGATGATCTCTATAAGGATGGATTGAACCGCCAATTGTTCGTCCCGTTTATCGAGTTGCTAAAGGACAAGATGGTGGTGCGCGAACTGGTCTCGCCCACGGACTACAGGCAGGATCGCCTGACCGGCAGTCCGACCTATTTCACACCGCTGGGCGGGGCTGCCCGTCAGCAGATGGATGCAATATGGGCTGATCTGTCCGGTGGCGATGCGCATCCGCTGGACATTGCCGTCAACGGGCGCACGATCACCCTGCCGCAGTTTCGCAATGGCGTTGGGCGCGCCAGCTTTTTCGAATTATGCGCAAAGCCTCTGGGTCCGGGTGATTTCCTAGCCATTGCACAGGCATGCAAGGTTTTGATGGTCGATGACATCCCGTGCCTGTCGCGCGAAAACTTCAATGAGGCAAAGCGGTTCGTGACCCTGATTGATGCTCTGTATGAGGCGCATGTGCGCCTGATCTGTTCCGCCGCTGCCCTGCCCGAAATGTTGTATCTGGAGGGTGAGGGCACATTCGAGTTCGAACGTACCGCGTCGCGCCTGCGCGAAATGCAAAGTGACGGATGGGCAACGGCCTAGCCGTTTTCGCGCAACACGGCCCCAGCAAGGTAAAGCGAACCACAGATCAACACGCGCGCTTGCGGGGTATCAGCAAGGATCGCAGACAGAGCCGCCGTGATGTCAGAGGCATCTGACGCCTGCAGACCCACATCCCGCGCCGCTTGGGCTGTTTCGGCGGCGGACAGCGTTGCCGCCTCGCCTGGGATCGACAGAGCCGTCAGACTGTCAACCACCTGTGCCAACGGGGCCAGATAGCCGCGCACATCCTTAGTGTTCAGCATCCCGCAGATCAGATGCGTGGGCCGGACGGGCAAGCTGCGCAGGACCGACGCCAGCGCCAGCCCTGCAGCCGGGTTGTGCCCACCATCGAGCCACAATTCAGCCCCAGATGCTGCGGCCATATCAGGCAGCGGCCCTGTGCGCAGCCGTTGCATGCGTGCGGGCCATGACGCTTGGGTCACGGCCGCAAGACACGCGGCCTCGTCACAGCCCAGATGGCGCAACGCCGCCAGCGCCATGCCAGCGTTCTGGATTTGATGATCTCCGGGCAGAACAGGGCGCAGCAGATCCAACAGGCCGGTGTCGTCCTGATAGATCATGCCGTCCCGTTCGGGGCTGGCATGCCAGTGTTGGCCATAGGCCAGAATGGGTGCGCCCAGTTTGTGCGCGCGGGTTTCTATCACGTCCAGCCCCGCCTCGTCCTGCGGACCGATGATGCAGGGCACACCCCGCTTGATGATCCCCGCCTTTTCACCAGCGATCGCCCCGATCGTGTTGCCCAGAAACGCCTCGTGATCCATCGACACGGGCGTGATCACGGTCAGCGCAGGGTTTGCCACCACGTTCGTCGCATCAAGCCGCCCGCCAAGACCCACCTCAAGCAAAGTGTAATCCGCAGGTGTGCGGGCAAAGGCCAACAGCGCCGCGCATGTCGTGATTTCAAAATAGGTGATGTTTTCGCCGCCGTTGGCCTCGTAACACTCATCCAGCAGGGCGGTCAGGTCCGTCTCTGTGATCAGTGTGCCAGCCAGCCGGATACGTTCGTGAAACCGTGCAAGGTGGGGCGAGGTATAGGCGTGGACGTGATGGCCCGCAGCCTCTAGCCCCGCGCGGATCATGGCCTGAGTCGATCCCTTGCCATTGGTGCCCGCGATATGGATGACAGGCGGCAGGTCGTTTTGCGGATTGCCCAAAGCCTCCAGCAAGCGCCAGACACGATCCAGCGTCAGGTCAATGATCTTGGGGTGCAGCGCCATCATCCGGGCAAGGACGGCGTCCGATGTCTGCATGGTCATGGTTTGGGCGCATTGCCTGTCTGGTCGCCCGCGACAGGGGCGTCAGTCACCGTGGGCGCGGGCAAATCACCCGACACGGCGGGCGGCAGGTTCATCAACATACGCGTGATGGTGATCAGTTCGGCCCGCATCTCTGTCCGTTTGGTCACACGGTCCAGCATGCCGTGATCCAGCAGATATTCTGCGCGCTGGAACCCTTCGGGTAGTTTTTCGCGGATCGTCTGTTCGATCACGCGCGGTCCTGCAAAGCAGATCAGCGCATTGGGTTCAGCGATATGCACATCGCCCAGCATCGCATAGCTGGCCGTGACCCCGCCCGTGGTCGGGTGAGTCAACACAACGATATAGGGCAGGCCCGCCTCTTTCAGCATTTGCACGGCGACGGTGGAACGGGGCATTTGCATCAAACTCAGGATACCCTCTTGCATCCGGGCACCACCTGCAGCTGAGAATAGGATCAGCGGGCGCTTGAGTTTTACCGCTTCTTGCGCGGCGGCGATGATGGCGTTTCCGACATACATGCCCATCGACCCGCCCATAAAGGAAAAGTCCTGCGCAGCCGCGATAATCGGCGTGCGCCCGATTTCGCCTGCTGCAACCAGCATGGCCTCGGCCTCTCCGGTGGTTTTCTGCGCAGTGCGCATCCGGTCCGGGTATTTCTTTTGATCGCGGAACTGCAACGGGTCGGCAACCGGTGTGGGCACTGACACCTCGGTAAAGACACCGCCATCGAACAGGGCCGAAAAGCGATCCCGCGGGGTGATCCCCATGTGGTTGTTGCAATTGGTGCAGACGTTCAGATTGTCGCGCAATTCGCGGTGAAACAGCATGGTGCCGCAGTCATCACATTTGGTCCACAGATTGTCGGGCGTTTCGCGGCGCGAAAAGATCGAATTGATGTGGGGCCGGACGTAATTGGTGATCCAGTTCATGGTGGCTTCCTGCTGACACGTTCTGTTTCAGATAATCCGGCAAGGGCGTAAATGCAATCAGGCCCGGATGGCGAGGCGCGCAACCAGCCAACTGACCAGCATAAAGCCGAAGTCGACAGGCAGCCATGCCGCCATCTGCGCCTCGTCCGACAGACCAAAGGGCAGCACATAAAGCGCAAGGCCCGACATGTCGTCCGGGACGCTGGTCAGAACCATGGCCGACAGATTGTTGACGAAATGGACGGCAATGGCCGGACCCAACGTGCCAGACCGCGCCGTCAGGTCCGCCATCAACACCCCAAACATGGTCGCCCATGCAACGATGGTCCACGCGTTACTGCCTGCACTCTCGGGCAGGTAGTGGGCGATCCCGAACAAGGCAGCGGGTACGAACATCCACACCAGCGGAGATTTGAATCGTGCGGCCAATTGCTGTTGGATGTAGCCGCGAAAGAACACCTCTTCGGCACCGGATTGCACCAGCACTGCACAGAGCGCGACAGGCAACAACAACAGCCAGCGGCCCAGATCCATGTTGCGCTGCAAGGGTGCGTCATAGCCGTAGGGCGGCAAGACCCAGACGACAGCCATCAGGATCAACATCGCTAATAGCACCACACCAAATTGGCGCACCGCAACGCCCGGTTCACCGATCAGCGATACAGGCCCGCGTTTGTGCACCATAATGACCACAAGGGCCGCCGCGACCGCCAGCAACCCCAGTTGAAATAGCACAATCAGCATGCCACCTGCGGTTTGCCCTGTCTGTCCATCCGCCAATATCACCTCGACGGTCTCTGGTTCCATCACCTGAAACAATGTGCCGAACACAAGCTGACTGAGGGCCAGAAACAGCGCCGCCGCCATGACAAGGCCAAGGCACAGCCGCCATATCTGCGCCGTCCCCCGTGCCGGCGCGATAAAGCGGGCGTGGGGATAATAATCAAACGACCAAACGCTCATCGGTCCAGCGGCGGCGGTGGCGGCCCCTCGTCTTGTGGGATGGCGATATTTGCCTGACGCAGCAACTGGGCCGCATTCGTCAAATGCCCCGCCACAGTCTGCAGCAGGCTCAGCAGAATCGTTGGATCGTTTTCGATCACTGCGCGATACTCCGTCGCGCCAATGCGCAGGAATGTCGATTTTTTGGTCGCCGTCAGGTTCAATTGGCGCGGCTCATTAGAAATAATCGCAAGATCACCAATAAGACGCCCCGGCTCGACGGTCGTCACGACGCGCTCGCCGTCTTGGGTATCATACGTCAGTACGCCAGCCCCAGAGATACACAGATAGGCGGCATCCGGTTTTTCATACATGGAAAAGATACGTTGCCCCGCCTGTGCCTCGTACCACTGGGCCGAAAACGCCAAAAGCCGCTGATTTCGACTGCTGATCCCTGCAAACAGATCAGTACGCGCAATCACCCGCAGCTTTCTGTTGAGGTCATCGCCTTCTTCTTCGCCATTGCTTTGGACACCGTCGATCCGCCCATCTGTGATTTCGATGAACAGGTCGTAGGCATCCGGGTTATCGAATTTTTCCTCAAGAAAGATCAGAGTGGCGTCAGGCAACAGCCCACGCAGCGCCTCACGGGTTTTGCGGCGTTCCGTGGCGCTGTGACTGGCCAGCGCACGGTCCAACACCAAAACGTCAGGGCGTTTGATCCCGGCCCGGGAAAAAGCCGCGCGTTCATGGAAAATCGTCGGCAAATTGGTGCCGCCCAACCCCGTGCGGATATCAAAGGCAGTTTCAGCAACCAGTCGGCGCAATCCTGCGTCTTTGACCAGATCGGCGACAAGGTCTTCGATCAGCTCGGCCTTGAGGCCAGCGACCATTGAAATCCGCCCGTACAGCGCGTTTTCCAGCACCGTCAGGCGGGGCAAATAGTTTTCAGGGGCAACCGGGACAAAGAACGAGTCTGTTTGGGCGCGCAGCGCAGCGCCACTGGTCTTGCGGATTTTGACGATCTCGTCCTTAAAGCTGTCAGGAAAGCTTGGCCCGATCTGTTCGGCCGTAAAGGCAAACGGCACGGTCAACAGCAGCGCAAATTCATCATCCGTCAGCGCCGCATCACCGCGTTCCCGGCGGCGCTGCGCGATTTCCACGAGGCGCTCGTACATCTCTTCTTCGATGTTGAGCGCGGTAAACAGGGGGTGGCTGGTGCCATCCATGCCAAATGTCTGGTGCAGCGTTTCGATCAGCGTCTGCGAAATGGCGATGGCTTGTTCTGCAACACCGTGTTCTGAAATCAGATTGATAAAGGCCGTGTTGGCGGCCAGCCCTTCTTGGCTGATTTCCGAAATGGGCGAAGCGAACAACAGGTTCCCCCCCAGCGGCACGGCAGGGTTAAATTCGTCCGGGTCAAATCGGTAAACGTCGTCGATCAGCCCTTCTTCGCGCAGGCGTTTTTCAACGGTCGGGCGCAAGGCGACAATCGCCTTGGCTAATTCGGTATGGATCAGCGGGTCGATGCGACTGGTCAACATACGACGGAACATAAAGTCATCGATGCCCATCGCCTGCACCAATTCAAACCACCACTCACCGATCTCATCGGCATTGTTCAACCCGGCCAGCGAAGGATCGACCCAATCGGCATCTATCCGATCTGGACTGTTGCCAGACCGGATCGCTTCGCTTTGGGTGCGGTCGCGTTTGTTGGGTTCCCACATGACCGTACGCGGGCTGGTCATCAGCGGCATCATCAGGTTCGATCCCAACGTACCGTCGAACAGATAAGGGCGCGAATGGGCGTATCCGATCCGGGCCGCGATCACGGACTGATGCAATTTGGACAGATCAAACCCGGCCATCTCGATTTTGCCACGTGTCGGCAACATCTCGCGGGTCAGCAATTCGGCCAAGGCCGTGCGTTCGGATTGGTTGCGGGCCTGAATGGCGACGCGCGCGCCCTTGGGAATGGTCAGATTGATGTTTTCCAGAACCGAATTGTTGTCGGCATTGCGCACTGTCACGTTGTCCAGAACGATGTCCCCGCGCAGATGGGGAATTTCCTCTGGCTCGCCTTCAAACAACGCCTCGTCGATCATGCCGTCGGGGCCAAATCGTTCGGTCACAACCTCCCACCGGACGGCCATGTCCTGTGTCTGGTTGTAAAAGGTCAGCAACTCTTTCCACGGGCTGGACAGGTCTTTGTAGGCGGCCAATGCCGCAACCAGCGCGCCAACAGTAATTTCACCCTGAATGGCAAGGTACCCACCCACAGAATAGAAAAAGAACGGCGTCAGTTGCGTGATGAAGTTGTTCAGGAACTTCATAAAGAATTTTTGTTGATAGATTTTGAACCGGATCTGGAACAAGCGCCCCAAGCGGTCCGTGAACTGCGCAAGGCGGTAGCGCAGGCCGCCATTTGTACGCAGGTCCGAAATGCCCGCCGCGCTCTCCCCGATTTCCGAGGAAAAGGCGCGCATTTCCTTGATCCGTTCCTTGTTCAAAACGTTGATTCGGCGTTGCAGCAACGGGATCAACCACGCCTGCAACGGAATCAGTGCAATACCCGCCAGCCCGAACCAGACGGATTGCAGAAACAGGAACACCAGAATGATCAGCATCTGGCCCGCCTGAAAGACAGGTTGGGCAACCATATCGCCCATCAACCCGCCCATCGGCTCGGCCTCTGAGGTGACCATGCTGACCAGCTCGCCCTGACTGGTCGACCGGAAGTAGCTGCGCGGGAACCGTAGCATGCGCGAAATCAATTTATACCGGAACCGACGCAGCAGCCGTTCGGCTGTGACCCCTTTCATCGTGTTCAAGCGCATTTTCAGCAGACCATGCGCCACGACCGCAGCCAGATATGCAAAGCACAAGGCCAGCAGAAATTCGATCTGAGTGAGTTCGAGCCAAAAGAAATCGATGGAATTGTCAGTGGCACCGATTGCGTCATTGATCACCCGTTTGGGCAATTCCAACGTGGCGTAGAGGAACGGAAACGTCACGACCGTCAGCGCGAGCAGCAGCAGCTGATCTCTTTTTGAGTGCTTCCAAATGAAAGCGAAAAGGCTGGAATCCATGCGTATGTCCTGATCGGCCGCGCCATGCTGGACTGGTCAATCACACGACATGACCTGCACGGTCCGAAATACCTAGTGCCCAAGTCTGCGCATTACAACCAAGTCCAGTGCTTGCGGCGAGGCAGGCCAATGGCTATTCCGGTGCAAATGCATTCAGGGAGAAGCCACATGCCCAACAGCAAATTCGATAAATCCAAGCTGCCCAGCCGTCACGTAACCGAAGGTCCGGCACGCGCGCCGCACCGCTCTTACTACTATGCGATGGGCATGACCGAAGAAGAAATTCACCAGCCTTTGGTTGGTGTGGCCACCTGTTGGAACGAGGCTGCCCCCTGCAACATCGCGCTGAACCGTCAGGCGCAATCAGTCAAGGCGGGCGTCAAGGGTGCCGCTGGCACGCCCCGCGAATTCACCACCATCACCGTCACCGACGGGATCGCCATGGGCCACGAGGGCATGCGGTCCTCGCTCGCCAGCCGCGAGGCGATTGCCGACACGGTCGAGCTGACCATGCGCGGTCACTGCTATGACGCGATTGTAGGTCTGGCTGGGTGCGATAAATCCCTGCCCGGCATGATGATGGCGATGATCCGACTGAATGTGCCGTCTGTGTTCCTCTATGGCGGGTCGATCCTGCCGGGTCGTGTGGCACCGGGCGCATCTGTACCTGCCGAATACCTGGATCGCGATCTGACCGTGCAGGACATGTTCGAAGCCGTTGGCCATCAGCAAAATGGCACCATGACCGAAGCCGAGCTGGAAGTGCTGGAACGCGTTGCCTGCCCGTCTGCCGGGGCGTGTGGTGGACAATTTACAGCAAACACAATGGCGTGCGTGTCCGAAGCCATCGGCCTTGCCCTGCCCAATTCCGCCGGGGCACCCGCCCCTTACGAATCCCGCGATGAATACGCCAAGGCATCCGGCGCTGCCGTGATGAACCTGATCGAAAAGAACATCCGCGCACGTGACATCTGCACCCGCGAAGCGTTCGAAAACGCCGCGCGTATCGTGGCCTGCACGGGTGGCTCCACCAATGCCGGTCTGCACCTGCCAGCGATGGCACATGAAGCGGGCATTGATTTCTTCCTTGAGGATGTGTGCGAAATCTTCCGCGACACCCCGTATTTCGTCGATCTGAAACCGGGTGGGGCCTATGTGGCCAAGGATATGTACGAGGCAGGCGGCGTTCCTGTCGTGATGAAAGAACTGCGCAAAGCGGGTCTGATCCACGAGGATTGCATGACGGCCACCGGCTATTCCATTGGCGAAGAACTCGACAAGAACACCTTGGAGGCGGATGGCCGCGTCATTTACCCCGTCGAAACACCGATCACCAAGACCGGCGGCGTCGTTGGCCTGAAAGGCAATGTAGCCCCCGAAGGGGCCATCGTGAAAGTGGCGGGCATGGAAGCCCAGCACCAGATCTTTACCGGTCCCGCGCGCATCTTTGAATGCGAACAGGATGCGTTTGAAGCAGTGCAGAACCGCACCTATGAAGAAGGCGACGTGTTCGTCATCCGCAACGAAGGCCCCGCAGGTGGACCTGGTATGCGCGAGATGCTGGCGACCACGGCAGCCCTGTCCGGCCAAGGCATGGGCAAGAAGGTCGCGCTGATCACCGACGGCCGCTTTTCCGGCGCGACACGTGGGTTCTGCGTGGGTCACGTTGGCCCAGAAGCCGCACATGGCGGCCCGATCGCCTTGTTGAAAGACGGCGATGTCATCACTTTGAACGCCATTGAGGGGTCACTGAACGTCGCCCTCACGGACGAGGAACTGGCCGAGCGCAAAGCCGCGTGGGAAGGTCCGCGCGAAACGCTGTACGGTGCTGGTGCTCTTTGGAAGTACGCCCAGCTGGTCGGCGGCGCATACAAAGGGGCCGTCACACATCCGGGTGCCAAGGCAGAGCGCCATGAATACATGGATCTCTAAAGCACTTCTGGCAGGGGCCACGTGTTTGGCCCTTGCCGCATGTGACGACATTGCAAACACGGCTGGCACGGCATCAGGCGACGGGCTGCCATTTGCCAAATTGGCGCGCGGCGAGGTATTTCTGGTGCCGCCAGCCGGATACTGCATCGACAAACGCAGTTTGCGCGCAAGCTTTGCAATTTTGGCACGGTGCGACACGCTGGGCGGCACTGCGACTTATGGTGCGCCTCTGGCCGTTATCACCGCCACCACCGTTGACCAAACTGCACCTGCACCTGCGGCCACCCCCGAAGGTGAGACAATCCTTGCGCGCCGAAACGGGCAGTCAATGACCCTGTTGCAAATCCAAGGCACACCCCCAAGCCCCGATATGCGCGACGTGTTCTGGCGCAGCATCAGTCAGGTGGGGGGGCAGACCCTGGGCCTGACGATCTATGAATCGACTGACGGGGCGGGACTGGGCGAACGCGCACCGGATTTGCTGGCGCAAACAATGCGCCGCACAAAACAGCAAACCGCCGCACAAACCGCCGCGCGTCAGGACAATTCTGCAACGACACAGGCAAAACCCGCAGGGAACTGAACTTTGCCCGGTTTATTTCAACGAAACCTTTGGCATACATACCAAAGCCCACACAGCAGGGGCAGCCAAACGATGGCATAGGGCGCATGGCAGGCAAAACGAACACGTTCATCGAAAAACTGATGCACAAGAGTGCAATGCGCCGCTGGGCCAATGCTGCACGCAAGGCAAACGACACCAAGATGAGCGATTTGCGCACGCTGCGCAGTTCGGCCCGTCTGTTGCGCAGCCACCTTGATCGTCTGATCCACACAGCTGACGAACGACTGGCGCTGCCCGCACTTGGTTCGACCAGTTTCCCCCGCCCACACAATGCAGACTGGGCATGGCGCCCGGAACTGTGGCGCGGCCCGCTGGGCAAACCGGGTGCCTCTTCGGTTCAGACGAAATCCGAAATTGGCAACGAGGTCACACTGTTTCACGACTGTGCGCTCAGTGAATTGACCCTGCGCCAGCTGCGCAACCAACGCGAAGAAGATTTAGCACCCTACGGTTTGCGCATGGATGTTTTCAAATTCGACGGTTCGTTCCTGTCACTGGTAATCGATCTGCCGCATGAAGCGGTACAGGGTCTGCGCAAGACACATTTGCTGGGCATGAACACCATTGTTGAAATGGAAAAACCGTTGGAAATCTTTGGCCGTCTGAATATCCGCCATGGCCCGAACACAGAACAGATCGTGCGCGAACTGCCCCTGAACGAAGAGGACGTGACCGTTGAATTCGATCTGGCCTATTCAAAGATGAATGAAAAGCGGGTGGAAAAAGCGTGGATCGACCTGATTTTTGAGGGTCCGGAAATGAACCAGATCACCCTGCGCGATCTGACATTCTCGCGGCGCCCCCGCGCGGCCCTGTGAGAGAGGACACGACATGAGCACTCTGACACTGACACCGACCAAGATCCGCGATGGCATCTGGGAAGGGCGCGTTCAACAAGACGGCAGCGGCGTGCCGCAGATCAAGGTGACCCATCTGAACAACGATGTGTCCGACGTCGAGATAAAAGAAACGGCGACATCCGGCGAATGGCTCCTGCGTGTGCCGATCCCAATCAGCGCAATCGCGGATGGCGTGCAGGTGTTCGTCATCACCGACGGCATCCACGATAAAACCCTGGGTCAGTTTACGCTGATTGCAGGTGAAGTGTTGGGCGACGATATCCGCAGCGAAGTCGAATTGCTGCGCGCAGAACTCGACATGCTCAAGCGCGCATTTCGCCGTCACTGCGTGGAAACGTCCTAGGCCCGCTTGGCAGCGGCAAGCGCATCGCGCAGCGTGTCACGATCCCCGATGTGATTGGCAAGGATCAGGATCAGACGCGCATTCAACGCGTCGCTTTGCTCCTTGGTCAGGTCCTGATGGACGGCTAGCAATTCATCATAAAACCCGTCAGGGTCTGTAATGTTCGGGGCGAGGTTCAGCGCCATGTCCTACCCTTTTTTCCCAAGTGCGCCGCGCAGTGCGGCACGGATGTCGTCGCCCGTGGCGACAGCCCACCGTGCAACGACATGCTGATCCGGACGCAACAGGTACACAGCCCGAGGGGCACGGCCCAGATAGCGTTCGCGCACCATGCCATGCGGATCATCCGCGTCGCTTAGAACAACATGCTGTAACGCCACCCCATCGACCTCGTCGATATCAGGCGCATCCGCCCCGATAGACAGAAGCGTAAACACCCCTGCAATCCGGTCCAGCAGATACCCTTGCGCCAGTTGCGCATCAACACAAGACGCCCCAACACGCGTGCGCGATGGACCATCCAGTGTATCCAGCCCGTTAAGCGGCTGCCCATCATACACACACGGTACCGAAAGGCGGCCAGAATTCACCAATGGCCGCGCAAAAGCGTGGTCCGAGGCAAGTTCCAGCACTGCATTGCGAAAGATTTTGCTGATCTCGCTTTTGGGGGTCAGGAAATCGGTGGCGCGGGTCGAATTCAGGATATTTTCATCCGCCGCATAAGATCGCTCGACGGAATAGCTGTCCAACAGGGTCTCGGGCGCGAGGCCGCGCACGACCATGTCCAGTTTCCAGGCAAGGTTTTCGGCGTCCTGCACCCCGGAATTGGCACCGCGCGCGCCAAAAGGCGAAACCTGATGCGCGCTGTCGCCCGCGAACATGACCCTGCCATGGCGAAAGTTGTCCATCCGGCGGCATTGGAACGTGTAAATTGACGTCCATTCCAATTCATACTCCGCATCTTCGCCCAGCATCGCATCCACGCGGGCGCGCACGTTTTCTGGTTTCAATTCCTTGGCGCGGTCAATGTCCCAACCCAGTTGGAAATCAATGCGCCAGATGTCGTCGGGCTGTTTGTGCAGCAGAGCGGACTGGCCCGCATCCTTGAACGGCGGTTCGAACCAGAACCAGCGTTCCGTCGGGAAATCGGCAGTCATTTTGACGTCAGCGATCAGGAAGTTGTCCTCGAACACCCGCCCATCAAAGCTGAGGCCCATCATATCCCGAATGGGCGACCGTGCACCGTCACAGGCGATCAGCCAATCCGCTTCGATCTGATAGGGCCCATCCGGTGTATCGATATCCAGAACGACATGATCGTCCACAGCGGACATCCCCGTCACAGCGTTGCGCCCCCGAATTTCGATCGGTGCCCCATCAGCTTGGGCCGCGCGAATTTCTTCAACGAGGAACTTTTCGAAATAGGGTTGTTGCAGGTTGATAAAGGCAGGGTTCTTATGCCCGTCCTCGGGTTGGAGATTGAATTCGAAAACCCGGTCCTCTCCGTGAAACACCTTGCCGACATTCCACACCACGCCCTTGTCGCGCATCCGCTGGCCTGCACCCAGACGGTCCGCGATTTCCAGCGTGCGTTTGGCGAAGCAGATCGCACGGCTACCTTGCCCGACCCCTTCGTGATCGTCCAACACCAACACCGGTGTGCCCTTGCGCCCCAGATCAAGGGCAGTGGCCATTCCGATTGGACCACCGCCAACGATTACCACGGTGTGGCGTTGCGTCGGCTGCGATTGCGCCGGAACGGGTGCATACGGGTACAGCTTGAACGCAAGATCGTAGCGGACGTCGACCATAGTGTTACCCCTGCAACTGTTCCCACATCTCGATGTCCCGCTTGTCTGTCCAGATGCGCGGATGGGCGATGCCGCGTGCCTCGTCATAGGCGCGGGCCACGTTGAAGGGCAGGCAGTGTTCATAGATGGCGTAATCGTGGAACTTCGGATCACATTCGGCGCGCACGGCGTCCCATGCCTCTTTCAGGGTACCATTGCGGGCCGCCACGCGGGCGGCGGGGCGGTAGGTGCTGTCGACGAAGTCGCGGGTGCTTTCGATGGCTTTGTGCACCATCTCTTTACCCATCAGGGCGTCGCCGCGTCCCGGCGCGATAGCGTCCACATCATAGGCCTTGATCGCATCAAGCGTGTTGCCCCAATCGGCGAAATGCCCGTCACCGCAATAGCAGGCAGAGTGGTATTCAACGATGTCGCCCGTGAACATCACGTTCTGATCCGGCACATGGATCACCGCGTCACCTGCCGTGTGCGCGCGACCGACCTGTTTGATGTCGATCCGGCGGTTGCCCAGATAGACGGTCATGGAGTCGCTGAATGTCGTGGTGGGATAGGTCAGGCCCGGAATGCTCTCGTGCCCTTCGAACAGGCGGGGAAAGCGTTGGAATTCGCTGTCCCAGTCTTCTTGTCCGCGTTCCACCACCATGGCGCGGGCGGCATCTGACATGATGATCTGATCGGCCCCATAGGCCGATGCGCCCAGCACACGCACCGCATGATAGTGGGTCATGACCACATGGCTGATGGGTTTGTCCGTCACCTCGCGCACTTTTTCGATCACCTTGGCGGCCAGACGCGGGGTCGCCTGTGCCTCGACGATCATGACGCTGTCATCACCGATGATGACGCCGGAATTGGGATCACCCTCGGCGGTAAAGGCCCAGAGGCCCTCGCCGATCTCGTCAAACGTGATCTTCTTCTCGGTCATGTCACCTTGGGAGGCAAAGGCTTTGGCCATGGTATTGGTGTCCTTGGTTGGGCGGATATGGAAATGGCGGGTCGCATGACCTGACGCAAAGCATGTTACGCAGGCAGGCGGGATTTTACAGTGGCGTCCTGCGTAATAGTTGATTTTGTAACCAACAAGGGCCGCCACGCATTTACCGCAGCACGGCAGAAGACCACGCTTCGAGAAACAGTTTGCGTTTCAACCGGTCGAGATAGACCAGCAATCCCGGTTCCAAGGTGACGACATTCAGACCGGATGTATCCCCCCCGTCGAAGGACTGCAGCGGATAGCCCGGACGCCCCGCGTCAGCCCAGCGCCCGGATGTAAGATAAGCAACAAGGTCAGTGGCCGCGCCCTCTTGGCGCGTTGTGTCCAGAACAAGCACTGTGCGCATCATGGTGGTGGCAAAATCGCGCGGCGTAATGATCGCCAGCCTGTCGCGCAGATCAGGCCGGGTCGAAGCATAGCTGCCCAGCACGTTATAGGCGACAAACAGATCGCCCCGCGCCAGATCGTCGATCATGTCCCCCGAACAGCAATACAACTGCGCCTCAAGACTGCCGAACACTTCCATCAATCGCCAATAGGTTTCCGAAGTCCGCGCATCCTGTGTCGCAAAAAGATACCCCAGCCCGGACAGGCGCACATCATATGTACCCAACTTGCCCCTGAAATGCTCAGGATCGTTGCGCATCGCCTCGATCAATTGCTGGCGGGTTTCAGGCACTGTCCGCCCGGCAAAGGCGGCGCGGTTCAGCACAATCGTGGCAGGTTCCAAGGTAAAGCCGAACAGGCTTTGTCGCCATTGAACGCTGTCTGGCTGGTCCAGGTCGGACAACCTGCGCGCCAACCCATCGTTGGCCAGTTTTAACTGCAAATCCATTGCGCTTGAAATCACGACGTCAAAACAGTCGGGACAGTCGGAAATCAGGGTCACGATATCGGACGAGCCTGCGACGGCATAGTCAATGCTGATCCCGGGATTTCGCGCTAGAAAGCCGGTTAGAATGGGTGCGAAAACATCAGTGTCCGTACTGGATATGACGCGCAACGTCACTTGACTGGATGCGCCCTGAAAGAGCTGGCGGTCTTCGAGGTCCGCGGCGGTGAGGGCGCTGGCCAGACAGGTCAGAATTACAAGTGCAAAATAGCGCATGCGCCCCCCGAATTCAGGTTTTTCAGCTCAAGGCGACCACCATGGGCTTCGGCCACATCGCTAGCAATGGTCAGACCCAGCCCAGAGCCGACTGTATCCTTGACGTTATCGCCACGTTGAAACCGCTGCGACAGCAAACCGATCTGCGCCTCGGGAAAGCCGCCACCCTGATCCGTGACGGCAATGGTCGCACCGGGGTTTGCGCTGACGGTGATATGCACCCCCTTTTCAGGTGGCGAATATTTCAGGGCGTTGTCCACCAGATTGCGCACCGCGTTCTGTATCAGAATGGTGTCGCCTTTGATACGGACAGGCCCCTGACTGGATAGGGTCAGATCAAGGTCCATCATCTCGGCGACCGGCGTCAAACGGTCCACGATTTCCGAACAGATGGTCACAAGGTCGATATCGCGTTTCACCAGCTGATCCCCACGAAAGGTGACCATGGCGTGATCCAGCAATTGGCCCGCCGCGCGGCTGCTTTCGTCAATCGCGCGGATCATAGACCGCAGGGCCTGCCGGTTTTCGTCCTTGTCCACGCGCAGCAAAGTCGCCTCGGCATGGCTGCGCACGGTGGCGAGTGGCGTGCGGACGCGGTGGGCAGCTTCGGCGATGAAGGTTTCGGATTGGGTCAATGAGTGACTAAGTCGGGTCATCAGCGAATTGAGCGACGTCACCAGCGGGGACAGTTCAGATGGCACCGGGCGATTGACGGGTCTCAGGTCACTGGGGCCACGCCGCGCCACCGCCTTGGCCAAATCACCAAGGGGGCGCAGGGTCGATGCCGATGTCCACAGCGCCATACCCGCGGCGAGCAGGAAAAACGCTGTGCCGAAGACGGCTGCGTTGGCCGAAATGGCCAGCAAAGTACCAGCAAGACTGTCACGGGTTTGCGCAACACTCACGGTCAGTAGAACGGGGCGCGGGCTGGCAGGCAAGCTGTGGGTCAGAGTAGCGCGCCGCACTTCTGCACCATTGAACGGACGGGTGGAAAACTCTGCGCTTGGCGTCAGGGCAAAAGGTGGGTCCGTCAGGTTGTCATAGCCGGTCAGCAATTCGCCACCCTGATGAATGGCATAAAACACCCGGTCATCCGCGCCCGTGTCCAACATGGCAAAGGCAGCATAAGGCACATCCAACTCGATCTGCCCGTCCCGGACCACAGCCGCATCCAGCAATGACGTCAGCGAGGCCTCAAGAATGCGATCCTGGCTTTGTTGTGCGACCTGTTGGGCATAGGTGCGCACCACCAGAAAAAACAGCAAGGCAAGCACGGCGGCCCCGACGATCAGGGTCAATGTCAACCTGCGGCGCAGCGAACCGGGACGGGGCGGCTCACTCCTCATCAAGGCGATACCCAAGGCCGCGATGGGTCGAAATCGAAACGCCTGATCCTTCCAGATGCTTGCGCAGGCGACCCACATAAACCTCGATCGCGTTATCGGTGACCGTATCGTCATAGGAAAACAAGCGATCCACCAGCTTGCTCTTGGAAAAGATCTGGCCAGGGGCGTTCATGAACAATTCAAGCAAACGCAGTTCGCGATTGCGCAGCGTGGTGTCGACCTGCCCAATGGTCAGCACGCTGGCCACAGGATCAAGGGCCGCAGCCCCGCGCCGGATCACCGTCTGGGCCGACCCGGATTGACGGCGCATCACGGCACGGCAGCGGGCCTGAAGTTCGGAATGATCGAAAGGCTTGGTCAGGTAGTCATCTGCTCCAAGGTCCAACATGCTGACGCGGTCGGACACTTCGGACCGAGCGGTCAAGACAATGACCGGCGTAGTGTTTGCAGCCGCACGGTGACGTTCCAGAAATCCGCGTCCGTCGCCATCGGGCAACATGATATCCAACAAGATCAGATCGTAATCGCCAACAAGCAGAAAATCAGACCCTTCCGACAATGTGAGGGCATGATCGATCACATGACCATCCAGACGCATGCGGTTGCACAGCGCAGCCGCGAGCGCGGCATTGTCCTCGATCAACAGGTATTTCATAGCATTCTGCGGCCCCGCCCTGTCCATGACAGGTTTATGTCAGGTTTGCATGTTTGAGTGCGATAATTCGCGTGGGAAACCCGCGATGTCAAATGGGAGGATAACATGAATAAGTTTGAACTGGGCCGTCGGGCCCTGCTTGGTGCTGCGTTGGCCATGGGCCTTGGTGGACAGGCAATGGCGGATGGCCATCAGGTCGTCGACAGCATCCACTTTCTGATCCCCGGTGGTGCCGGTGGCGGTTGGGACGGAACAGCACGCGGTACGGGCGAAGCCTTGACAGGCGCAGGTCTGGTCGGCACGGCATCCTACGAAAACATGTCGGGCGGCGGCGGCGGCAAAGCCATCGGCTTTCTGATCGAGAATGCGGACAGCAACCAAGGGACGCTGATGGTCAACTCGACGCCCATCATCATCCGCTCGCTCACGGGCGTGTTCCCGCAGAACTTCCGCGACCTGACGCTGATCGCGGGCACCATTGGTGACTACGCAGCCATCGTCGTGGGCAAAGACAGCCCGGTAAATTCGATGGCAGACCTGTTGGCAGCCTATGACGCCGATCCTTCGGCGACAGCAGTTGGCGGCGGCTCGGTGCCAGGCGGCATGGATCATCTGGTCGCAGCCATGGTCATGGAAGCCGCTGGCAAAGACGCGTTGGGTGTAAAGTACATTCCCTATGACGCAGGCGGCAAAGCCATGGCAGCCCTGCTGTCCGGCGAGATTGCGGCCCTGTCCACCGGCTTTTCCGAAGCGGTTGATCTGGCCAATGCAGGTGAAGTCAAAATCATCGGCGTCACAGCACCAGAGCGCGTCAGCGCATACCCCGATGCCCCCACCATGATGGAGCAAGGGATCGAAACAGAGTTCGTGAACTGGCGCGGGTTCTTTGGTGCACCTGGCATGCCGGCAGAGCAGGTTGCGGCCTATCAGGATGCAATCACCAAGATGTATGACACGCCCGAATGGGAAGCCGTGCGCGCGCGCAACGGTTGGGTCAACATTCACAACAGTGGTGACGCGTTCAACACGTTCCTGGAAAACCAGGAACAGGTGATTGGCGATCTGATGAAAAAGCTTGGCTTTCTCTGACCCAGCGGAGCGGCTGACGCCGCGCGCGACTTAAAAAAGTACGAGGGGCCCTGCCCCTCGCCCTCCCCGGGATATTTTCAGCAAGAGGAAGGGGAAGCCTTTCGACCTCCCCTTCTGGCGGATGGCAATTGCCTTCCCCTTGCACGGCCATCGGCTTCCCAGCCTGTACCGTGACCTTAGAATGCAGCAGATTTAGTTAAAATTTGCTTTCCTCTTGCGGAAAATATCCCGGGGGTCCGGGGGCTGGCCCCCGGTTCCATCAGCAAAAGCCAAGGGAGAGATATGATGGCACTAGATCGCTGGATCGGTTTGATATTGTTGGGACTGTTCGTTGCCTATGGCTATGCCGCATGGTTCACGATGGATGCTGAGTTGGCTCCGTTCATGCAGCGCAACCCAATCTGGCCATCAACCTTTCCCAAAGTGTTGTCCATCATGGGCATCATTTGCGCGCTGATCATCGTGTCTGGCATTGAAAAGGGCGAGATCAAGATCGGTGATATCGATTACCGCCGCCTTGGTGACTATCATCTGATCCCGGCCTTGTTGCTGCTGGTGTTGATGGTCGCCTATGCCGTGTTTCTGCGTCCAGCTGGTTTTTTGTTTTCGACATCCGCCTTTTTGATCGTCGGGTCCGTGATCCTGGGCGAGCGGCGTTGGATATTGATGATCATCGTCGCTGCCATCGCCACGGGTGTGGTGTGGTATTTGGTGCAAGTGGTTCTGGGGATTTACCTGCGCCCCCTGCCCGGTTTCCTGGGAGGGTAATGAAATGCTCGAAGGTATTCTGATCGGCCTGCAAACGGCCCTATCCATTCAAAACATCCTCATGGTGATCGGCGGCTGTCTGATCGGCACGTTCATCGGCATGCTACCGGGCCTTGGGCCGATGTCGATCATTTCCATCATGATCCCTGTCGCCATTTCCATGGGTGACCCGGCGGCGGCGCTGATCTTGCTGGCTGGCGTGTACTATGGTGCGATCTTTGGCGGCTCTACGTCTTCGATCCTGCTCAATGCCCCCGGCGTTGCCGGCACCGTTGCAAGCAGTTTTGACGGTTACCCGATGGCGCGCCAGGGCAAAGCCGGCAAGGCCCTGACCATTGCGGCCATCGCGTCGTTCTGTGGTGGAACCATCGGTGCGATCTTGTTGATGATATTTGCGCCTATGTTATCGTCTGTGGCCTTGCTGTTCCATTCCGCCGAGTATTTCGCGCTGATGGTCGTGGGCCTGTCGGCCATCGCCGCGTTTGCGGGCACCGGTCAGGTGGCCAAGGCGATCATGATGACTCTGCTTGGCCTGATCATGGCAACAGTAGGCGAAGGCGCATTGTTCAACATGCCCCGCTTCACGATGGGCGTGATGGATTTGCAATCAGGCTTTGGCTTTATCACGCTGGCGATGGCGATGTTCGCCCTACCAGAGGCGCTGTTTCTGGTACTGAACCCTGGCCGATCTGCGGATGGCGCCAGCGGTGAAATCAAGGATTTGCGCATCACACGCGCCGAGGCCAGATCAATCGCACCCGTCATCGGCCGCCAATCCCTGCAGGGCTTTTTCATTGGCGTATTGCCCGGTGCAGGTGCCACAATCGCGTCCTTTCTGGGCTATGCGGTTGAGCGCAACATCGCGCCCAAGCACGAACAGGATGAGTTCGGCAAAGGGTCCATCAAAGGCCTCGCTGCCCCGGAAACTGCCAACAATGCGGCCTGCACAGGATCCTTTGTGCCCCTGTTGACCCTGGGCATCCCCGGGTCTGGGACCACCGCCATTCTACTGGGTGCGCTCATTGCACTGAACGTCACCCCCGGCCCGCGCCTGATGCTGGATGATCCACAGATTTTCTGGGCCGTGATCATTTCGATGTATATCGGAAATCTGGTGCTGTTGATTCTGAACCTGCCCCTGATACCCTACATCGCCAAAATCCTGTCGGTGCCACGCACTTTCTTGATCCCTTTCATCCTGTTTTTCACGCTGATGGGGGCCTATATTGGGCAGAACAATGCCACTGAATTGCTGATGCTCGTCGGCTTTGGGGTTTGCGCGACTATACTGCGCTTTGCTGATTATCCGTTGGCACCGTTGTTGATCGGTTTCATCCTCGGCGGCATGATGGAAAACAACTTTAGCCGCTCCATGCAGCTTTATGATGGCATCAGCTTTGTGTGGGAGCGCCCGATGACTTTGGGCCTGTTGGTGATTGCCGCACTGCTCGTGATCCTCCCCAGTTACCGTAACCGCCGCGCCCGCGCGCGCGCTGACGGTGTCGCAGATGGCGATTGAGCCCACACAAGGCAGTTCCGCCCCACCGCTACCGCTGAATGGCATCCGGGTTCTGGACCTGACCAACGTACTGGCAGGCCCGTTCTGCTGCCATCAACTGGCCCATATGGGGGCCGAGGTTATCAAGGTCGAAGCCCCCGGGCGCGGTGATCTGGCCCGCCAATTGGGCGCTGATCCGGCCTTGAACGCCGCCAACATGGGTGTCAGTTTTCTGGCCCAAAACGCGGGCAAGAAATCCCTCACCCTGAATTTGAAGCATCCCGATGGCAAGGCACTGTTTTTACGGCTGGTCACCACAGCAGATGTGGTCGTCGAAAACTTTCGCCCCGGCGTCATGGAACGGCTGGACCTTGGGTATGAGACCCTCAAGACTGTCCGCCCCAACCTGATCTATTGCGCGATTTCAGGGTTTGGGCAGGATGGGCCATGGGTCGATCGCCCCGCCTATGATCAGATCATTCAAGGCGTGTCTGGTGTTATGTCGATCACTGGCGATGCCGACGGCGCGCCCCTGCGCGTGGGCTATCCTGTAGCCGATACCGTGGGCGGTATGACAGCCGCCTTTGCGGTTGCGGCGGCGCTGAACGCCCGGCCCCGCAGTGCGATAATTGACTGTTCCATGCTGGAAAGCGTGCTGACCACGATGGGCTGGGTTGTATCCAACCATCTGATCGCTGGTGCCGAGCCTGCAGCACATGGCAACGAAAACCCGACATCAGCGCCGTCCGGCGCATTTCAGACCGGCGATGGGTTGATCAACATCGCCGCCAACAAAGATGAACAGTGGGTTTTGCTGACCAACCACTTGGGGCTGACCCATCTGCAAGCTGACCCTGACTATGCCACGCGCGAAGATCGCAAACGCAACCGTCATGCCTTGCGCACCAAGATCGAAGCCGAACTTACACAGCACACTGCCCAGATCCTCGCTCAAGAGTTGAATGCGATTGGGGTGCCAGCGGGTGCCGTAATGACGGTGCCTGATGTGCTGACACACCCTCAAATCGCGGATCGCGGATTGCTCACTTCGTTTGCTGATGTGCCCGGCGTCGGGCGCGATATCGAAGTGATGAACACCGGGGTGAAACTGAACGGTGCACCGTTAAAGGTCGCATCACCTCCGCCCCGGCTTGGCGAACATGCGGCTGAAATTTGGCAAGCCTTGGGTCTGGATACAGACGAGTTGGCAGATTTGGCCGCGAAAGGAGCGCTATGAGCACCGGGAAAAGCGATGTCGCCGATTGGTGGCAAACGGATATCATCGACATGGCACCGGGACAGATCAGAGTGCGCGGACATCCCATCCAAGAGTTGATCGGCACACTGAGTTTTCCGCAGATGATCTGGCTGATGCTGCGGGGCGATATGCCTACAGACGCGCAGGCACGGTTGCTGGAATGCGCCTTGGTCGCGGCGGTGGATCATGGGCCGCAGGCCCCATCCATTGCAGCGGCGCGCATGGCTGTAACCTGCGGGCTTGGATTGAACGGTGCTATGGCGTCGGCCGTAAACATGTTGGACGACGTTCATGGCGGGGCGGGCGAACAGGCGGTGGCGCTCTATGGTCAAATCGCCAAAACGTGGGACGGCGAGGCAAGCCATTTGCCCACTGTAACGGATACAGTTTTGGACGCCTGGCGCGCAGAAAACGGCCGATACATTCCGGGTTTTGGCCATCGCTTCCACAAACCTATCGACCCGCGTGCGCCACGCCTGTTGTCACTGGTCGATGAGGCCGCAGCAGAGGGCGTCGTTCAAGGGAACGTCGCTCAAATCGCGCGCGCCGTGGAAGAGCGCCTTGCCCTGCAGAAAAACAAACCTGTCCCGATGAATATTGACGGCGCAACAGCCGTGATTTTCGCAGAACTTGGGTTCGCCGCACCGCTGGCACGCGGATTGTTCTGCCTCTCTAGGTCGGTCGGAATCCTTGCACACGCGTGGGAACAGCAACAACAAGGCGGCCGCAACAAAGGACCAACACCGCCTGCGTATCGATGGACCTATACTGGGGAAAACCCGATCGAATAAAGGTGGCTGGTGACCCCGGCAGGATTTGAATCTGCAACCTGCCGATTAGGAGGCAAAAGGCTCCCATTTATTATTAGTAACTTAAGTAGTATTAACTTCGCTTTAGCTACTTTTGTGTGGTGAATTTCAGTGGCCAGTATGCAGTGCCATGAAGTCACTGGCTACATTTAAGATCGGGATGATAATGACACGTACTAGACAGCAATTCGTTCTTATTATCGTGTCGCTTCTTTCTGCTGCCTTATTTGGCATTATTCTGAGTGTCGGAACAAAAGATTGGACGTGGTTCGCTCGGTCAGGATCAGTGATGGTGGTCGTATCGCTCGTCAGTTTCGGCTTCTCATTCATCGCAACCACGAGGGAGACTATCTCCAAAAAGAAAATCGAGCAGGTCAACCTTTCCATCACGTACTACCAGATTGCTCTGTACGGCGGCATAATTGGAACAATTATTTGGGGGTTTGGCGATCTGGTCGGTGAATGGTTTTGATGTACTTCGTGCAGGCGACAAGGATTTGGGCGAGGAGTAAGCTTGCCGTCCGACCTGGATTCCAACTGCACTATTTTTGATTTGCCTCTCATCAGTCAATCTTTCAATTGACGCCACCTTGCATATGGGACCCTTAATACAGTCAGGCTATCCATTCGTGGCCGAGCACTAGCGTCTACCTATTTCGCCACTCCTGCACAAAGAATGCCATGATGAATGGCTGTGGTCTCATAGCTGGAACTTGGATCCAAACTTCCAGTTTCACAGACTGACGTGCAGACTAGTTGCACTACTACGAGGCCACAGCCATTCATCAAAATAATTTTGCCACAGCCAGTAAATCTGTCGAGCATCCAGCTGCGAATAACTATGTCTCCCTTTTTTCTCTCAAATCGCGTTCATTAAAAATCTATCTTATTGATAAGTCACTATTTTATTTGCTGAAAGCGCTGAGAGCGCGAAACCGGCCCACATGAAGCAGCCGGCACTATAAATCTCTGTAAATAATAGGAATTTGGCGACCCCGGCAGGATTCGAACCTGCAACCTGCCCCTTAGGAGGGGGCTGCTCTATCCAATTGAGCCACGGGGCCGTGCGGATTTCAAATACTGCGTCCTCCGCCGCTTGTCACCCTTTGTGCGGGGTGGATACGTGTGGTGACTCTTGAATTCTTGCGGTATTTAACGATAACTCAATTCATACCCAATTCAGAGGACTGCCATTGACCGATCGCGCCCCACGCCCGCTGACCCTGCGTGATGTCTCTGCGGCATCTGGTGTTTCCGAAATGACCGTCAGCCGTGTTTTGCGCAATCGCGGCGACGTGAGCGAGGCGACCCGTGCCAAGGTGCTGGAGGCCGCAAAAACGCTGGGCTATGTGCCCAACCAGATCGCGGGGTCGCTGGCGTCGCAGCACGTCAATCTGGTGGCGGTCATCATTCCGTCGCTGGGCAATATGGTCTTTCCCGAGGTGCTGACCGGCATCAATCAGGTTCTTGAAGAAACGCCGCTGCAACCCGTTTTCGGCGTCACCGACTATATGCGCGACAAGGAAGAACGGGTGCTTTACGAGATGCTGTCGTGGCGTCCATCCGGCATCATTATTGCGGGGCTTGAGCATTCTGATGCCACGCGCGCAATGCTGAAAAATTCCGGCATTCCAGTGGTTGAAATCATGGATACCGATGGCAATCCGGTCGACAATATGGTCGGCATTTCCCACCGCCTTGCCGGTCAGGATATGGCCCGCGCGATCCTGAAACAAGGTTACAGCCGCATTGGGTTCATGGGCACATCCATGCCGCGCGATCACCGTGCCCGCAAACGCTTTGAGGGGCTGACCGAGGTGTTGGGCAAGGCCGGGATCGAGATCGAATCACGTGATTTCTATTCTGGCGGGTCGGCACTGGCCAAGGGTCGCGAGATGACCAAGGCCATGTTGGACGAGAACCCTGACCTCGATTTCCTGTATTATTCCAATGATATGATTGGTGCCGGTGGTCTGCTGTATCTGTTGGAACAGGGCATTGATATCCCGGGTCAGATCGGGCTGGCCGGGTTCAACGGTGTCGATTTGCTGGACGGTCTGCCCCGAAGACTGGCCACGATGGACGCTTGTCGTTTGGATATCGGGCGCGCGGCTGCCAACATCATTATTGATCGTTTGGCCGGCAGCACAGAGGCGCAGCATATCACGCTGAAGCCAAAGATTGCCTATGGCGACACACTGCGCCGCAATCGCCGTCCTTGACCCCATTCACCCTGAAGAACAGCGCCGCCCGGCGCGTTTTTCTGGATCGCCATGCCTTGTCCGAAACGCCACAGGGTCCAGCAAACGGTATTGATCTGTTAACCTTGATCAACCGTTTGGGGTTTGTGCAGCTTGATAGTATCAATACCGTTGCGCGCGCCCATGATTTGATCCTGTTTTCACGCAGGCCACGATATCGCCCGAAATCCTTGTCGCTTTTATACGAACGCGATCGCGCCTTGTTCGAGCACTGGACTCATGACGCCGCCATCATTCCAATCGCGTTCTATCCCTATTGGCACATGCGTCGCGAACGCGATGCCACCCTGCTGCGGAGCCGTTGGAAAGACTGGCGTCGCGATGGGTTTGAGGCGCAATTTCAGCCAGTTCTGGATATGGTTCGTGATCGTGGTCCTGTCTGCTCTGCCGATGTTGGTGAGGGCGAAAAACGCGGTTCTGGTGGCTGGTGGGACTGGCACCCGTCCAAGACTGCGCTGGAGTATCTTTGGCGCAGCGGTGCCTTGACAGTCGTTAAGCGCAAGGGGTTTCAAAAATACTATGACCTGACCGAGCGTGTGATTGACCGCACCACAATGGGGAATGCGCCCGATACCGAGGAAACAATCGACTGGTGTTGCCGCGAGGCGTTGATCCGGTTGGGTTTTGCCACTCATGGTGAATTGGCTGCGTTCTGGGCCCATATCACCCCCGCCGAGGCCAAGGCGTGGTGCACCCAAGCCCTTGCCGCTGGTCGCATCATTCAGATCAATGTGACCGGCGTGGACGGCACAGAACGCCCTGCCTATTCATGGCCTGACCTGCCAGATTGCCCCACACAATCCGTTGATCCGACCCCCCGATTGCGTGTCCTGAGCCCGTTTGATCCAGCTTTGCGTGACCGCAAGCGCGCGGAGCGGCTGTTTGGGTTTGAGTACCGCATCGAGATATTCGTGCCCGAGCCCAAGCGCACCTATGGCTATTATGTTTTCCCCTTGCTTGAGGGTGACAAACTGGTCGGGCGCATTGATATGAAGGCCTTTCGCGCAGAGGATACGCTGCGTGTTCGCGCCCTGTGGCCTGAACGCGGCATTCGCTGGGGCAAGGGTCGACAGCGTGCGCTGGACGCTGAATTGGACCGCATGCTGCGCCTCGCCGGGGTCAGCAAGCTGGCCTATGATGCCGATTGGCTGCGCGCCCCATTTTAACCAATTGCACGTCCCTACACAGACGTTACGGTCGCCTCATGGATTCTGCCCCTTTCGTTCCGACAATTCGATCCGTTGGCCTGAATGGTCTGCTTGTCACCTTTGACGAACGCGCCACGGATGCAGCCAACCGCGCGGCGATTGCGTTTCGAAGCGCGGTCGATGCCCAAGGCTGGCCTGAAATCGGCGAAAGCAGCAGTACGCTGGTATCTGCCTTTTTCCGTGTGGATTTATCAGAATATCAGTTTGAGCCGCTACGGGCCAGACTGGCCGAGGTTTTGACCACCCAGGACTGGGGTGCCGCACCCTTGCCTGTGGGCCGGACATTGTGGACCATTCCCGCCGTGTTTGGTGGCACGCGCGCACCCCAATTGGCCGAAGCAGCCGAAGCGGCTGGTTTGACCGTAGCGCAGGCCGAGGCCGATCTGACGTCAGCCCGTTTGCGCGTTCTGACCTTGGGATTTGCGCCCGGCCAGCCGTATCTGGGCACGTTGGGCGAAGCATGGAACATTCCCCGTCAGGTGGGCTTGTCCCCGAATATTCCGGCAGGTGCATTGGTGGCTGCGGTGCGGCAGATATGCTTGTTTACCAAGGATACGCCGACGGGATGGCGGCATGTTGGCCAATCCGCCTTTGCTTGCTTCAGACCCCAAAGCGATGTGCCCTTTCCGCTGTCCCCCGGCGATGAGGTTCGGTTTACCGCTGTCACGGAACAAGAGCTGGCCCGCATCGAGGCGCATAACGCAGATGGGTCGGGCGGCGCGTTGCGCGAGGTGCTGAAATGAACGCACTCATCGTCATTCAGGCGGGACCAACCATGGCGCTGCAAGATCTTGGGCGACCCGGTTATCTGGCGGCGGGGCTAACGCGTGGGGGTGCCGCAGACGTGCGCGCCGTCCACGAGGGGGCGGCCCTGTTGAAACAGGACCCGCATCTGGCCGTGATCGAAATGGCCGGCACCGGAGGTGTTTTTGAGGCGCAGGCAGATATACGCATCGCGCTGACGGGTGCTGTGATGGTTGCCCACGTTGATGGAACTGCGCTGGCGTGGAATGCAAGCCATGCCGTGCCCAAGGGGGCAAAACTGACCATCGGCCCTGCGCGCAGCGGCACATATGGCTACCTACATGTCGGGGGTGGGTTTGCAACTGAACCACTCTTGGGATCACGCGCGACCCACCTGTCCTGTGGACTTGGCGCGCTGTTGGCAAAGGGAGATGTCCTGCCAATTGGCGTCGACAAGGGGGGTGACGTGGGCCTGACCCTGACCCCCGATGCCCGTCTGTCCGGCGGGACGGTGCGCATCGTGCCCAGCATGCAGACAGAGGATTTCGACCCAAACATTCGCGCGCGGTTTGAAAGCACCGCCTTTCGTCGCGACCCGCGCGCCAACCGTCAAGGCGTTCGGATGGACAGTGACGGCGACGGTTTTTCCAACCCCAAGGCGCTAAGCATCGTGAGCGAAGTGATCGTGCCCGGCGACATTCAGATCACGGGCGATGGCACCCCGTTTGTGTTGATGGCCGAATGCCAGACGACCGGCGGATATCCCCGCATTGGCACTGTCCTGCCATGTGATTTACCACGCGTCGCCCAAGCGCCCGCGGGTACTGGCCTGCAATTTCAGTTTGTCACGATCGAGGACGGGGCCGCCATTCAATCGCGTGCAAATGCGGAGCTGCGCAAGTTGCCGGGCACTGTGACCCCGTTGGTTCGCGATCCTGAAACGCTGAAAGATTTGTTGAGTTATCAATTGGTTGGCGGAGTTATTTCTGCAACCGAGTCGCCTCTGGATGAAGGATAAAATGTGATGCAGGTCGATTTGAATGCCGATATGGGCGAAAGCTTTGGGCCTTGGACCATGGGTGATGATGCCGCGTTGCTGGGCACTGTTACATCGGCCAGTATTGCCTGTGGTGCCCATGCAGGCGATCCGGATGTAATGGCGGCAACCATGGGCATCGCGCTTGAAAAAGGTGTGGGGATCGGGGCGCATCCCGGCTTTGCTGACATTCAGGGGTTTGGCCGTCGCCGCATCGATATGCCTACCAAGTCGTTGCAAAATTCGATCCGTTGCCAAGTTGGTGCCAGCCTTGGCATGGCCCGCGCATTGGGTGCTGAGGTGCGCCACATCAAGCTGCACGGCGCATTGGGCAACATGACATCTGAAGACGAAGAGTTGGCGCGTGCCTGTTTTGAAGCGGCCCTGTCGGTACAACCCGGTGCCATTATTATGGTGCTGGCCGCAACAGCGCAGGAGCGCGCGGCACGATCATTGGGGGCGTCCTTTGCCTGCGAAATCTTTGCCGACCGTGCGTATAATGCGGATGCGACTTTGGTGGATCGCCGCTTGCCCGGTGCTGTGATCCACGACGCCGAATTGGCAGGACGGCGCATGGTTGAGATGGTCAAGGCTCAAGCCATCATTACCGATGATGGTACCCGGATCGAAACCCCCATCGACAGCATTTGCTGTCACGGAGACACGCCCGAAGCGATCGAGATTGCCGCCAATGTGCGCCGCACGCTTGAGGCCGCAGGCATCACCGTAAAAGCGTTTGAAGGACGCACGGGATAAGTACCCGCGCGACAGGTTTGAGTTCGGGTTTTGGACAAAAGTTAAGCCATGAAAACAACGGCCATGGCAGGGTCACAACCCGTACACAGGACATGCACCAATGATGCACCGGTGATGCACCAAATGCCCAACATGGATGGTTTTACCCTGCGTTTGCGCCCATTTGATTATCGGGGGTAATGACCGAGAACCGCCCGCCTTGCCCGTGATTTCAGATCAAATAGACAAGGTGACGGGGTGGAGTTTGCCCAACTGCGTCCGCTCAACATCGGCCTGTGTGATGGGTTTACCCCGGTTGATACCCGCGTGATTTGAGAACGACGTGCCCAGCGTCAGGATCAAGTCCACCCCGTTCATGAACCAGCTTGCGGTGGGGGTATCCGAGCGGCCCAGCACCCCGGCGGCATCGGGGCAGTTATCAGCGATCAGCCCCTTGCCCTTGGACGTCGTCAGAACCGGCGCGCCAAGGTCTGTTGCCAGATTGTTGGCACCGGGCCCTGCGATGGTCAGGCAAGTCGCCAGTCCGCCCAACGCTGATCCAGTCGAGCGTGTGGGTCATGATAATCCTCCGAACGGGACGCCCGACAATTCGGACATGTCCTTTTTCCACGTGGTCAGATCGCTTGCGTTGAATTTACCCAAGTGATCGTGGCCACAGGCGCGGGCCATGACCTGCATCAGTTCTGTGCTGGCCTCAAAGAAATTGGCGAGTTGGCGCGCCGATTTTTCCACGATCAGGCGGCTGACGAGGTGGGGTTTTTGGCTGGCGATCCCGACCGGGCAATTGTTGGTATGACAGGCGCGCATCGCAATGCATCCGATGGCCTGCATGGCCGAGTTGGACAGCGCGATGGCGTCCGCCCCAAGTGCCAGTGCCTTGACGAAATCGGCCGGTTTGCGCAGCCCCCCGGTGATGACCAATGATACATCGCTGCGTTCGAGCCGATCCAGATGGGCACGCGCGCGGGCCAGTGCGGGAATCGTTGGCACCGAGATATTGTCGCGAAAGATGATGGGTGCCGCCCCTGTGCCGCCACCCCGTCCGTCAAGGATGATGTAATCCACCCCGACCGCGAGCGCTGCATCGATATCCTTTTCGATGTGCTGCGCGCTAAGTTTATAGCCGATGGGAATGCCGCCGGTCCTGTCCCGCACTTCGTCTGCGAAATCCTTGATCTGCATCGGGTCGGTCCAGTCGGGAAAGCGGGCGGGCGAAATGGCGTCGTCCCCTGCGTTCAGGCCGCGCACCTCTGCGATCTTGCCGTTGACCTTGTGGCCGGGCAGGTGCCCGCCAGTGCCCGTTTTCGCCCCTTGCCCGCCTTTGAAGTGAAAGGCCTGCACCTTGGCCAGCTTGTCCCATGAGAACCCGAAGCGGGCAGAGGCCAGTTCGTAAAAGTATCTTGAGTTGGCTTCTTGTTCTTCGGGCAGCATCCCGCCTTCGCCAGAACAGATGCCTGTACCTGCGATTTCCGCGCCACGCGCGAGGGCCACCTTGGCTGGTTCGGACAGCGCGCCGTAGGACATGTCAGACACGAACAACGGGATATCGAGGCGCAGGGGTTTTTGCGCGTTGGGGCCGATGATGACTTCGGTTCCGACGGCGTCGTCGTCCAGCAAGGGGGGCTTGTGCAATTGCGCCGTGAGGATTTGGATATCATCCCAGTCCGGTAACGTATGGCGCGGAACGCCCATCGCGTCCACCTTGCCGTGGTGCCCGGTCTTGGACAGCCCGTCGCGTGCATATTGCTGGATCAGCCCGGTATAGGGTTCTTCGACAATGCCATGCGAGGTATCGGCATAGAGCCCCAGATAAGCGTCGCGATTATAGGGTTGCGGGTTGTCCTGCGCCCAAGCCGAAATTTCGTCTGCGTCCACGCAGATATTGTCGTCCTCAACCCAGCTTTTGAACTTTGGCAGGGCTTCGTCATTGGAGTATTCGCTGACCCCGCTGTCGAGCCGGTAATCCCAGTCGTGCAGCCCGCAGATCAGATTGTTGCCGCGCACGAACCCGTCTGACATCAGCACACCCCGATGCAGGCAGCGCCCGTAAAACACCTATATCTCTTCGTCGAACCGCACGACGACCAGATCGACTTCGCCCACGATGGCATAGGCAGGGCTGCGGTCGTCCAGCGCAGACAGCTGCGCAACTATTTCTGTTTTCATCGTTGTGTCCCAAATTCTGTGTTTGAGGCAGGTTGGCACAGCTAAGTTTGTAAAGCACATCACAATTATCGACCCGTGACGCACCTTGGGCGCGGCGTGCCCCCCGCGTTACGCCCCTGATTTGGGAAATCGTTTCTTGTACTTTGGCGTCAGGTGGCTACGTCATGTGCACCACCATACAGAGGGCCGATCATGGAACTGAACGCAGACTTTTCCCAGGATGTGCACATTGCGTATGACGACAACCCATGGCGCAGCTCGCCCGGGGCGGGGGTAGAGCGCAAGATGCTGGACCGGATTGGTGACGAGGTCGCCCGCGCGACAACCATCGTTCGATTTGCCCCCGGCAGCGCGTTTGCGCCCCACACCCATGATGGTGGCGAGGAATATATCGTGCTTGAGGGCGTATTTCAGGACGAAGAAGGCGATTTTCCCGTAGGCACCTATGTACGCAACCCGCCGACATCGCATCACACCCCCAGTTCCAAACCGGGTGCCACGATTTTTGTAAAGCTGTGGCAGTTCGATCCTGCGGACCGCGCGCACGTGCGGATTGATACCAACACCGTACCTACCACGTCAGACCCCAACCGCGCGGGCGTTGAAACCGCAACACTGTTTCAGGACGCGCAGGAACATGTTCGTCTGGATGTGTGGGCTGCTGGCGTGTCCCATGCATTCGCCGCCCCGGATGGCGCGGAAATTCTGGTGTTGGACGGATCAATCGCCACGACAGATGCAAACATGACGGCGCGCGATTGGCTACGGCTTGCCCCCGGATCATCCATGGCACTGACCGCCGGCCCGGAGGGTGCGCGATTGTGGGTGAAAACAGGGCATCTGCGCGACATCGCCAAGCCGTGAAACGCGCCCTTGTTCTGGGCGCGGGGCTGGCCGGGCTGACTGCCGCCTTGCGTCTGCATCAGGCGGGCGTCGCTGTCACTGTTCTTGAGGCCCGGTCGCGTGTCGGTGGGCGCGCATTAAGCGTTGCCGTCGGATCGGGCGGCATTGATCTGGGCCCTGCGTGGATCTGGCCCGCCTATCAGCCGCACGTGACGTCATTGCTGGCCGAGATGGGATTGGATGTGATCCCCCAGTTTGAGGACGGCGATTTCATCTATGAGACCCGCGCCCAGACCCAGCGCGGCGCGTTTCCCCATCGGTACGGCGATGCCGCCAGAGTGCGCGGCGGCGTGCAGGCGCTGGCGCGGCACCTTTTGGCCGCACTTCCTGACGGATCCGTATGTTTTGATCAACCTGTGGCCCGTGTTGATCTGTCCGCCACGCCCCAAGTTGTTACCCGTGACGGATTGGTGTGGACTGGGGATGCGGTGATCTGTGCAGTTCCCGGCCCGATTGCTGCGACGTGGGATATGGTGCCAGCGTGGCCCATCGATGTTGCCCGTGCCTTTGGTCAGTGGCCAACGTGGATGGCTGCCCATGCCAAGATTGTGGCGATCTATGATGACCCGTTTTGGCACACCAATGGCTTGTCTGGTGGTGCCGTCAGCCAGATTGGTCCGCTGGTCGAGGTGGCGGATCAGTCTGATCCTGACGCGGGCGTCTGTGGGCTGTTCGGGTTTGTTGGTGTGCCGTTTGAGCATCGCCAGGACATTGAGGCATTGAAAGCGGCAGCGCTTGAGCAGTTGGCCCGGCTGTTTGGGGACGCCGCACGAGCCCCGACGGCCTTGCATGTGATGGACTGGGCGGGCGAGCCATATACGACGACGGACGCTGATCGCATCCCCCCGAAGGGCCACCCGCCCTATGGCGCGCCCGCACTGTCGCGCAGCGTTGCGGGGCGATTGTTTTTCGCAGGTGCCGAAGTGTCGGCGCGCAATGGTGGCTTGATCGAAGGGGCGATTGAAACCGGAATGCGCGCCGCACAAGAAGCCGCAGCGGCGTTGATCGCCTAGCCCGCATAAAGTCAGATTACAGGCGCAGATCGCTGTCAGACTGCGCAAACGTCGCCTTCATGTCAAAGAACACGCCACATTCGTTCAAGTGCGCGCGCAACGCGGCAGCCCCGTGTGTCACCAGACTGTCGTGCGGCACCGCAAGGATCACCGCATCATAACCGCCCGATCCTTGCGGTAGCGTCGCATGCAGATCAAGGCCATGCAGATTGTGCACCTCGCGCGCGTCAGCCCATGGGTCATGCACATCGACACGCAGCCCATAGCTGGTGAGTTCGTCGATCATATCCACCACTTTGGTGTTGCGGATGTCGGCGCAGTTTTCCTTGAACGTAATGCCAAGCAGCAGGACCCGACCACCGTGGACCTGTGCCTGCTTTTGGATCATCTTCTTGATCAGCAGCCCGACGGCATGACGCGCCATGCCGTCGTTGATCTCGCGTGCCATGCGGATGATGTCGGGGATATGCCCGGCCGCGATCGATTTGTGCACGAGGTAATAGGGATCAACGCCGATGCAGTGCCCGCCGACAAGGCCGGGTGTCAGGCGGTTGAAGTTCCATTTGGTCGCTGCGGCATCCAGCACCGCCGCGGTATCAAGCCCCAGATGTGAAAAAATGATCGACAACTCGTTGATCAGCGCGATGGACACGTCCCGTTGTGTGTTTTCGATGACCTTTGACGCCTCCGCCACGCGGATGCTGGGCGCGAGGTGCGTGCCTGCAGTGATGATGGTGCCATAGAGCGCATCGATCAGCTGCGCCGCCTGCGGTGTGGACCCTGAGGTGACTTTGCAGATTTTGGTCAGCGGTCGCGTTTTGTCGCCGGGGTTGATCCGCTCGGGGCTGTAGCCGGCATAGAAATCCCGGTTCAGGGTCAGCCCAGAGGCCCCTTCGACCAATGGCAGGCAGTCGTCTTCGGTTGCACCGGGGTAGACCGTGCTTTCGTAGATCACGATATCGCCACGTTTGATGACGGACCCGATAGCGCGCGAGGCGGCCAGCAAGGGCGCAAGATTGGGCTGGCGCTGGTTGTCGATGGGGGTCGGAACGGCGACGATATAGACATTGCACTGCGCGATGTCGCTCAGATCACTGGTAAACGTCAGATGAGTGGCCGATGCCAGATCGTCCACCTCGCCGGTGCTGTCCAAGCCGGATTGCAGAGCGGCAACGCGCTGCGCGTCAAGGTCATAGCCGACCGTTGCGCGCTGTTGGCCAAAAGCCACGGCCAAAGGCAGACCGACATAGCCCAGCCCAATAACGGCCACGCGCAAGTCATCAAGGATAGGCAATGGTGCGGGTGTCGTCATGAGCGCGGTCCTTGCAATGCATGCCGCCCTGCCTAGCCAGCGTTGCGGTCGAGCGCAATATGAGGGTGCGCGCACAGAATTACACCGGGCGCGCGCAGTGACGTGTGATCAGGGGCCAAAGATGGCCTTGAACTGGTCGATGCAGGCACGGAACCCTGCCTCGAAATCACCATTTCCGGGGTGATACACGCTTTCGAACGAAATCACGCCGTCATAGCCATCGGCCCGCAACGCATCAGCCATGGGTTGGAACAGTGGACCAAGCTGGCCTTTGCCCATTTCGCGCACTTCGAGCGTTGCACGGGGTGTGTCGACCTGCACATCCTTGATATGGACATGCCCCAGATAGCCATCCCGCACTGCATCATAGCCATCAGGAAAGGCCAGTTCATGACACCAGCAATTGTTGCCGGGGTCCCATAGCACTTTCAACGCGTCTTTGGCGTCCAACTCGTCAATCAACCGCACGGCAATGTAGTTCGAGTTGACCATGGTGCCATTGCCGGTTTCGACCACCAGCGTGACCCCTTCAGCGCGGGCCAGTTCGACGGCGGGCGCGATCATCGGAGCCGTCGTGTCCCATGCCCCATGTCCGACGTTCCACTTTTCCGCGCCGTTCCTACCCCATAGGATCTGTTCCTTTTTCTGGGTCATGATGCGCACCAGCGGGCTGCCGACGATATGCGCCATGTCGATCACACGCTTTAGGGCATCCATGTGCTGGGTGTGCAACGCATCGCCGGGTCGGTTGGCCGTTGTGGTACCCGCAAAGATGTGGCGCGACAGGCAGGATACGGGTTTGCCCCGATCCCTGAGCAGCGTGTCGATTTCGCGGATTTCCGCGGCGGAGTGATCGCCGACCTCTGTCTCGCCCACGAATTGCAACTCGGCGTACATCAGGTCAAATTCATCCATGACGTCGATAGCATGGCCAAGATCACGGCTGATGCCGTCGGTGATAACCCCCAGCTTCATCGCGTCACTTTGGCCGCGTCGCGGTGCAGTTCGGCCCCCACGATTTCTTCGATCACCCGGGTTGCGACCCAGTTGTCACCGTTCGGATGGCGTGTGCGACCCGCGTGAAAAATCTGCATCGCAGCCGCTGCCGTATGGAGCGGGACGCCAAGCTCCTCACCCAAGGCCATCGAGATGGTGAGATCCTTGTGCATGGTGTTGATGTGGCTGCCGGTGCCTTCGAACTGTCGGTCGATGATCTTTTGCAGCGCGTTGTTGGTGATGCCAGATCCGGCGGATGAGGTCGAAAATACATCAAGGATCACTTGCCCCGGCACGCCAGCCTTGGCGGCCAATGCTGCTGCTTCAAAGGTGGCAGAGAAGATTGAGCCGATCAATGCTTGCAGGCAGGCCTTGACCACTTGCCCCTCACCGGGTGCGGTTCCGACATGGTGGATAGAGGTCGAGACGGCCTCCATCACCGGCCTTGCGTCGCCCAGAACATTGTCGGGCGCTGCGGCCATGAGGGTCAGCGTACCGCCCTGCGCGCCGGGATAGCCACCCGACACGGGACTGTCGATCAGGTTGAGCCCTGTGTCTTTCAGCCCATCGCCGATGGCCCGCGCCTCGGCTGGTTTGATGGTGGAGGTCAGAAGAATCGTACCGCCCGGTGCCATAGACTGCGCAAGGCCACCCTCACCCAGAATGACATCGTGCGCTTCGGCTCCTTTCATCACCATCACAAAGACATATTGCGCGTTTACGCCCACGTCAGCCGTCGATGAGCCGGCGTGCCCGCCCATCTCTACAAAGGCCTGTTGGCGCGCGTCGATAAGGTCGCGCCCCCATGTTTCAAATCCATTTGCGATCAGGTTCTTGGCAATCCCGCTGCCCATGTCACCCAATCCGATCACACCAACTGACGGCATCAGCTGCTCCTTTTCTCGGTTTCAGTTTTCGGGTGGGGTTTCACGTCATGCGCGGACGCCGGGCAGGTCCAAAAGACACCCCCTGCCCTATCGCGGCGCACTCAGGTACGCATGATCAGGCTAGCACAGCTTTGTCGCGACGCTATCGAAATCTTTATGCGATGGCGACAGATGTGCCCGTTTGTGCGGCCTGCTTGATACCCTCGATCACGCGCACAGCGCGCAGGCCATCCATTGCGCTGACCAACGGCGCTGCCCGCCCCGCGATCACATCGGCGAAATGCACAAGCTGTGCGACCAGCGGATCACTGAGAGGGATGGGTACACGCGTCTGCTGTATCGGGGCCCACCAATCAGGGCCGTTTTCCTGGCTCCATACGGTTAGGTTTGGCAAGGCGAGTGACCCTTGGGTGCCCCCGATCAGATAGCTGGATTGGTCCGTCTTGGGATAGGCCGGGTTTTCGCCTGCCGTCAGTTCCCAGCTCCATGGCCCCAAGGCAACATCAGCAAGGTTGAGCGTGCCCAACATTCCGTTGGCAAAGCGCAGGATGGCGACGCTGACCTCTTCGGCGTCTTTCCCGCGAATTGCATTGCTTTGCAGGGCTTGAACCTCTGCAATGGGGCCACACAGGTGCATCAAGACATCGACATCATGGATCAAATTGATGAACAGCGGCCCTGCCCCCGCACCTTGGCGCCATGCGGCGTCGTAATAGTGATCGGGTTTGGGGAGCCAGCATTGCCCATGTACGGTCGTGAGCGTGCCCAGAGTGCCCGCATCAATGATCTGTTTGGCCTTGGCAATCAGCGGATTATGGCGGCGGTGATGGCCAACGAGGATTGGCACATTTGCCTTTTGCGCCGCCTCGACGACCGCGACGCCTTCGGCGGCGGTTCCGGTCAATGGTTTTTCGATCAAGACGGGGCAGCCGACCTTGATCAACGCCTGCGCCATGGGCGCATGCAGCGCATTGGGCACCGCAAGGATGATGCCATCGGATTTATGTGCAAGGTCATCAAGGTCGCTTGCAATGACCCAAGGACCGTCAGTCACTGTTGGGTCCAGCACAGCGGACAGGCTGACGCCGGGCGTCCGTTCGATCGCTGCGATATGCTGTCGACCGATCAACCCGGCCCCAGCGACTCCGATCCGGGTCATGGTTGCCACCCGTTATACAAGTCGTGGTCTGATGGCAGGGGCAGTGCCACACGCACCCCACTGCGATCCGAGGCGTAGATCGCGGTGACAAGCGCGATGGATGCCGCGCCATCTGCCAAGGTAACGGCGGTGTTGTCTTGGTCGTTCAGCGCCTTGGCAACTTCGTTCAGGAAGCCCGCAAACCCGGATGGGCCGCTGGGCGTTGCCGCGATCACGGCGTCAACCTTGGGCTGGTCTGCTGGGTTGCGCGCGGCAAATGTCCATGCGCTGCTGGCGGGAGCATACGGATTAGTATGCGATGTCGCTGTCAGGTGTTCATAGACCAACCGCAGCCGCGTTTCGTCCTGCGCATTGCCCAATGTGATGGAACTGGTCGCAAGCGCGCCACCGGCAAGATCAAAGATCAACGCAGCGGTGTCTTCGGTTTCAATGCTGTTGACGAGGGTGCCCAGCCGGGCCGTAACGCCCGCAATTGGGGCCATGAAGGTCCCCAACAGGTCATGCGCGTGAATGGCGTGCCCCAATACCGCGCCTCCTTGTTCGCCTGCCCATGTGCCTCGCCACGGGATTGCATAATAATCCGCCCCCCGGTTCCAATGCGTTTCCAGTGCCGCCGCGCGCGGTGCGCCTGCCAGCCCAGCCTCTTGCAATGCCGCAAGCTGATCAAACGCGGGGCCAAAGCGGTACTGAAACACCGGAAAGACCTGTTTGCCCGCGTCCCTTGCCGCAGCCCTGATCGCGTCGACCTGCGCCATTGATGTGCCCAACGGCTTTTCACAGATAACATGTTTGCCCGCCTGCAGTGCCGCGATTGCAACAGGAGCATGCAAGTGCGGTGGCAGGCAGATGTCGATCACGTCCACATCCGCGTTGATCGCGTCATCAATATCAGACAGCCCAATGACCGCAGTGCCACACAGCGCGTTGCGCCGCTGGTCGTCCTGATCGGCGAGGTGCGTGACCTTAAACCCGTCCAGCGCGTTATACGCATCAAGGTGCTGCGCGCCGATCCCACCGCCAAGGATAGCGACCCGGATCATGCTGTGCCCTCTTCGGCCAGTTGCTGCGCGGTCAGGGCCAGTTCCATCACTTTGAAACAGTGGCTTTGTGTCATCGCCGTTTCGGTGCGATGCGCGATGTCGTGGGCAAAGCGGTCAAAATACGGCAAGCCCGCGTCGCGCGCATCAATGGTTTCGCAACGTGATCCGTTGACCAGCACCAGACTATCGGTGCCAGCGCGCCCGCCCACATCGACATATTTGCGCAGCTCGATATACCCCTCTGTACCCAGCAGCGTCAGCCGCCCGTCACCCCAGTTGGGCAACGCATCGGGGGTGTACCAATCAACGCGGATATAGCCCGAGGCAGTGTCGGATCGCAGTGCGACTTCGCCAAAGTCCTGAAGGCCGGGGGTTTCAGGATTGGCGTGGTTTGCGACGTGGGCCATTGTGACCTGTGCTGTGTCGGACCCGGTGAAGTGCAGAAACTGGTCGATCTGATGTGATGCGATATCAGTCAATACGCCTCCGTATCTTTCGCGTTCAAAGAACCAGTCGGGACGTGTGGGCCGGTTCAGCCTGTGTGGCCCCAGCCCCGTTGTATGCACGACACGTCCGATGACACCGTCCTGCACCAACTGATCGGCCAGCGTCACGCAGGGCACTTCGAAGCGTTCCGAAAAGTTGATGGACCAGATGCGACCCGTTTCGGCCACGGTGGCCTTGATCCGGTCAAGCTGCGCTTGCGTTGTGCATCCCGGTTTGTCAGTCATCACGTCATGGCCCGTTTGCATGGCCCGGATCGACAGGTCGGCGCGATCTGCGGGAATGGCGGACACCAAGGCAAGGTCGGCCCCAGCCGCCAGCGCGTCGTCAAGCGAGGCAAAGCGCACAATATCTGGAAAGCGTTGCACGTATCCGTCCAGAGGTTGCGGGGTCCCTTCGGTCCAGTAGCCAAGGCAGCGCGCGCCGATCTTCTGCATGTTCTCTGTCATGCCATAGATGTGGCGGTGATCAAGCCCAAGGGCGATAAAGCTGAGGGTCATAAGGCGACATCCGTGCGTGTGCCGCTGCGCGCGGCCTGTTCCATTGCGTATATGACGGCATGTACATGCAGCGCGTCATCTGGTGGGGCAAGCGGGGGTGTACCCGATTGAATGACCTTCACGAAATCCTCGATCATGGTCTGATGCCAGCCGTGCGAAAACGCCATGGGGTCCGCGCCGCCACCGGTACCTGTTTGCGTGACTGGTGCGATACGATCTTGCGTGCCGTCGTGCCAGTCGATGTTGAGCGTATCGCCCTGCAACAGCACTTGGGCACGGGTGGTCGTGAGCGCGATATGCTCAGCGCCTCCGGGGTAGGCCGCTGTGCTGGCGTCCAGCACACCAGAGGCCCCCGAGCGGAATGTGAACAGGGCGGATGCGATATCTTCGGCCTGCATATTGTGCAGCGGGCTGGTTTGCATCTGGGCCTGCACCTGCGCAACAGGTCCCGCGAGCCACAGCGCGAGGTCGAGCGTATGGATCGCCTGATTGATCATCACACCGCCACCGTCCCGGTCATATGTCCCCCGACCCGGCGCATCGTAATACGCCTGATCCCGCCACCACGGGACCCGAATATCGACGTGAACGATCTGGCCCAGATCACCTGCATCCAGCGTTGTTTTCAGTGTCTGCGCGGCCTCTCGTGCCCGATGTTGAAAGCATATACCAAGCGGAACATTCGCTTGCCTATAGATATCTACGATTGCCCGTGCGGCAGTCAACGTCCGTTCAATCGGCTTTTCCATCAATGTGGGAATGCCCGCTTGCGTCAGGGCAACGGCATAATCCCACCGCGCGTTTGGCGGGGTGATCAGGATCGCCATATCCGGTGCACTGGCAAGCGCCTGTGTCATATCGGTGATGGGCGTGACCAGCGCGCCGACTGTGTCGCTGGCCTGTTCACAAAATGCCGCTGTGCGATAAGGATCACGCCCCAAAACCGCTGACAACCGCGCACCAACAGTGTTGTCCCGCAGGGCCATCACGTGGGTATGTGCCACCATCCCCATGCCGATCATCAATATATTCATAACTTTTGGCCCCTTCCCACAGGCGGTCACATCAACGCGGTAGGATCGCGCCTTTGTGCCCGATGACCCGCATCGCAAGGTCGTGCCCTGCGCGCAATGCGTCCGCCTGATCCGCACCTGTCAGCAATACGGCCAGATACCCGCCGTTGAAACTGTCACCTGCGGCTGTGGTATCCACCACTGCAGCAGCTTGCGGGAAATCATAATGCACACCCGTCTGCAAACACAGAGGGCCAAGCGGGCCGCGCTTGAGCGCGCCTGTCTGCCCCAAGCCCAGGAACCGTATCGCAATGTCGTCGGCACTTTCCCCCGTCAGGGCCTGTTCATCGTCAATGGATGGCAACGCAATGTCTGTCAGCGCCCACATTGCATCATTCATCTGGCGCGCGGTGTGCACGTCTGACCAAAGGCGCGGGCGATAGTTGCTATCATAGCAAAGCTTGCCCCCGGATTGCCGAAAGCCCTGCAAAAACTCCAACAGGGCCGCGCGCACGGGTGCCGATAAGATCGCCATTGTGATGCCGGACAGGTACAAAACATCATAGCCCGTCAACGCCGAAAAATCTGGCCCGCTGTCAGCGATAAACGTCTGCCGCGCGGCAGCACTGTCGCGCCAGTAGGTAAATGACCGCTCGCCCGCATCATCCGTCGTGATTGCGTACAAACCTGGTGTCCCATTCGGGTCGCGCAAAATGCCATCGGTGCCGATCTGTTCTGCCGCGATAAAGTCACGAATACGGTCCGAAAATGCATCCGTGCCCAGCCGCGTAATATAGTCTACCTGAAGGGACGGCGCGCTGCGTTTCAGGTAGATCGCCGTGTTCAGCGTATCGCCAGCAACACCAACCCCCGCGCTGTCTCCCGCCATGGAGAGTTCGATCATCGCCTCGCCGATTGCTGCGATTTTCATAGTACTTCCTTTCGGCTCGTGCGCCACCATACGATAAAGCCAGAGCATACGATGATGCTTGCACCCAGCAGGGTCCAGCCGTCCGGCACATCGTTGAACACCACGTAACTGGCCACAGCGAGATAGAGCAGAAAACTGTACGTATAGGGCATCAGCGTGTTGGCGGGCGCATAGGAATGCGCGCGCGAAAAGATTTCGTGCCCCGCCCAGCCCCAAATACCCAGCCCAATCATCAGCGCCCATTGCAGCGCATTTTCCGGCATCACCCAGACGTTCAGCGCAAAGGGTGCCAGCATGATGGCCCCGAATGCGCCCATATAGAACTGCATCGTTTCCGCCGCAACTACGCCTGAAATCTTGCGCGTGATGATCGAATACAGCGCCAGCGACACGGCGTTGTAGACGTTCAGCAGCGCAATCCAGTGGAAATCAGCATTGAACGGCCGGATCACCACCAACACCCCGACAAAGCCGAGCGTGATCGCGCCCCACCGCCACGGCCCCACCCGTTCGCCCAAAAGCGGCCAGCTGAGCGCGCAGACGATGATGGGGGCCGAAAACATGATCGAGCCCGTCACCGTCAAAGACAGGTATTTCAGCGTGATGAAGTTGAACAGCGTCGCCGACGCCAACAGGAATGCCCGTAGCATGACCAGACCCAGATGCGCGGTCTGAAAGTTGGACCAACTGGCCCCCTGCCGCAGCACCAGAATGGTCGAGATGATAAAGTGCGGAAGATACCGCATGAATGCCAATTGAAACGCTGGCAGCCCCGCAAGGACCAACCATTTGACCGAGGTATCGATCAACGAAAAGAAGGCGTAGGCCCCCAGCGTCATTGCAATGCCAAGGGCCGCGCGATCTTGTTGTGCACGGGCCACGATGGCCATGGACTTACCCCTTGAACCGGTCGGCGTAGAAATCGACCATTTGCGATACCATGTCGTCGGCCCGTCCTGAATCGCGCGCTTCGTTCAGGGCAGACAGGGCGCATTTGGACATGATCGAATCCACGCCGGCGTCTGACGCCATCTGTGCGTAATATCCAACATCCTTGGCCGCGTTCTTGATCGCGAATGCAAGTTGGTTGGGATCACCATCAACGGCGTAGCCTTTGACGAAATCCATCATGCCCGATTTGAGCGGCCCAGCGGCAACCACGTCATAAAGATCCTGACGCGGTACACCGGCGACGTCGGCCATGGCAAACGCCTCGCACATGGCGTTGGCAACGGTCATACCAAAGAAGTTGTTGATCAGTTTGATCGTATGCCCGGACCCAAGCGCGCCGAGGTGAAACACGTTTTCGCCCAGATCGTCGAGCACAGGTTTGACTTTGTCATAGGCCGCCTTGTCACCCGACCCCATAATGTTGAGCAATCCATCCTTGGCGTGCGAAGGCGTACGGCCCAGCGGCGCATCAAGGTACTGACCACCGGCAGAAGCGACTTCGCCGCCCAGCGTCCTGGTCGATGCAGGAAGGGACGTGCCAAAATCAATGACAACCGCACCGGGTTTCAGACCCGCGATAACGCCGTCGTCGCCGCGCATCCGCGCCTCGACATTGGCCGATGTGTCCATGCACAGCATGATGATGTCGGACGCTTCGGCTACGGCCTTGGCTGTCGTAACTTCGGTCGCACCACGCGCGACGGCCTGATCGACATAGGTGCGCGTGCGATTGGCGATCACGGTCAGGTCATATCCCTGATCCTGAAGCCGTCCGACCATCGCGCCCCCCATGAGGCCAAGGCCGATGAATCCGATTGTTGGTTTGCTCATGTCAAGTCTCCTTTGGGGGGATAGTATCGAAGGCGCGTGTTTTCAGCCCCTTCTGAATTTCATAGATCGAAATGGGGACATCCGGCTGTGGTTGCGGGATACGGATCGGGATGTCTTTCAGCCGTGGCATCAGCGTGGGTTCGCCGCATAGCATGCGCGTGTTGTAATCTTCGATGCCCGCCCATTTTGTCATGCTGCCCATGATGGGAAACGCGTCTGCTGCCATCATCTCGTAAAAGAGAATGCGCCGCGCCCGATCAGACGTATTGAGCGCAGAGCCATGCACGATCCGCCCGTGATGGATGCTGATCGACCCCGCAGGTCCGGTCAGTTGCACGGCATCGTCCGGGTTCAATCCATTGTCCTGCGGCAACATCGCTCCGGCGAAAACACCGTCAACGTGATGGTCAAACACCGGTCCCTTGTGTGACCCGGGATAAACCATCAACGGCCCGTTTTCCGGGGCCATGTCGTCGATGCAGATCCCGATGGCGACAATGTCGTCATTGGTATGTGGATAGAACGCATAGTCCTGATGCCATTCCACCGCAGCCCCGTATCCGGCGGATTTCATGTTCAGCTTGGTTGTATGCAGCCGCAGATTTGGGCCGATCAGATCGCGCGCGGGCGCAAGCACGTGGTCGGAATACATCAGATCGCGCATCACGTCCGATATCGTATGAGGTAGCTTGATCCGGCGCAGCCGTGGTTCGTCTGCGGTGTGACTGTCCTCAAGATCAAGGCGGTCATTGCTGACCGTCATTGTGGCGGCTTCGGCCTCGAACCGGGTGATTTCGTCGCGTATCTTTTTCAGCCAGTCGGCCGGTATCTGGTTTTCGACAAGTAAATAGCCCTGTTCCTCAAACTGCGCTTTTTGGTCAGGCGTCAGGCATTCCATTACATCACCGCACCGATCTGCCATGGGACGAATTCATAATCGCCAAGGCCCTGTGCCTCGGATTTCGACATCTCACCGCTGGCCACGCGCAGGAACAGTTCGTAGATTTCGCGCCCCTTTTCCTCAAGCGATACGCCGTCGGTCATCATCGCGCCTGCGTTCACATCCATGTCTTCGGTCATGCGATTGTACATGTCCGTATTGGTTGCGACCTTGATCGTGGGTGCCGGTTTTGACCCAAAGGCAGAGCCCCGACCGGTGGTAAAGCACACAAGGTTGCACCCGCCCGCGATCTGTCCCGTGACGCTGGCCGGGTCATATCCGGGGCTGTCCATAAAGGTGAAGCCGGATTTGGTGACGATCTCGGCGTATTTATAGACGCCCGTCAGGGGGCTCGTCCCCCCCTTGGCAGCCGCGCCCAGCGATTTTTCAAGGATGGTGGTCAGCCCGCCAGCCTTGTTGCCAGGGCTTGGGTTGTTGTCCATGCTGCCCTTGTTGCGCAGCGTGTAATCTTCCCACCATTTGATCAGGCCGATCAGGCGGTCGCCTGTGGCACGGTCTGCGGCGCGGGCGGTCAGCAGGTGTTCGGCCCCGTAGATTTCTGGCGTTTCCGCCAGTACCCCAGTGCCACCCTGCGCGACCAGCAGATCAGTTGCATAGCCAAGCGCCGGGTTGGCCGTGATCCCGGACCACGCATCCGATCCCCCACATTGCAGGGCAACCTTGAGTTCCGAGGCGGGGCATTCGGTGCGTACAGACTGGTTGGCAATAGGCAGCATGGCCGCCACTTTTTCGATCCCTTTCGCGATTGTCTGGCGCAGGCCCGCAACAGCCTGAATGTTCATCGTCTGAAAGGTCGGGCCTTGTTTCAGGCCCCATGCCTCGAGCAGCCAATCAATCTGGTTCATCTCGCAGCCCAAACCCACCATCAGCACGCCTGCATGGTTGGGATGGCGGGCATAGCCCCACATCACGCGCTGTAACGCTTCGAACCCGTCGCCGCTGTCGGCCATGCCGCAGCCCGTGCCATGCACGAACGCCACGACGCCATCCACGTTGGGATAATCGGCCATGATGTCGGGCGTGAAATGCGCCGCAATCATGCGCGCCGCAGTGGCCGAACAGTTCACAGACGTGACGATGGCAATGTAGTTGCGCGTGCCGACCTGACCGTTTTCGCGGCGGTATCCCATGAACGTATCACCGCTGGCAGGGGCCATGGGACGCAGGTTGGTTCCGAATTCGTAGTCAACGTCGGTGGCGCGAAATTCGACGTTGTGGGTATGCACGTGATCGCCGGCCTTGATCGGCGATGCGGCGTACCCGATGACTTGGGCATATTTGCGGATCGGTTCGCCCTTGGCCAGATCGCAGCTGGCGATCTTGTGACCTGACGGGATCAGAGCGCGCGTCGCTGCATCCCCAACCGGGACGCCCACTTCGAGGGCACGTGTTGCTGTGACAACTGTGTCGGTCGGATCAAGGCGAATGGTGTCGGGCATGGTGTTCCTCGAAAGCAAGGGGGGCAGTATCGCCCGCGCTATGCACAATAAGGGGCGTCAGACGCCCAGCGGTGAATCGGAATATGTGGCGTTGTGGCAAGGCGATCGCGGGTGTCGAACCACGCATTCCGCCAATCGCGCCAATCACGCAACGCCGTATCGGGCCCAACCTGACTGCGGGCCACGAAACTGGGAAAATGTTCGCGTCCTGTGTTCTGCCCCGTCTTGTTGAACCGCAAATCGAACGACCAGCGGAAGTCCTCGGACGTGTTGGGCAGGGACGCATGTGGCACCAACGGATGGAACAGAACCACGCCACCAGCCTTGACCGGCAAGGGCACCGCCCGATCCGTATCGAGGTGCGTGGGCGCAATCGCGGTCTGAACCTGCGGGCAATGGGGCAACATACCCGCATCAATCCCCGGCACCACCTGCAGGCAGCCGTTTTCTACGGTTGCGTCGGTAATTGCGACCCAAACCGTGACCATCTCGGTCTGATCCGCCTCTTGCAGGCCGACGGCCCGATCTTGATGCCAATCCGTGCGGGTGATGTGCGCACGTGTTTCATCTGAGCTAAGTTGCGGGCTGGGCGGTTTGATCCGGACGTGTTGAATCGGGTTCAGTGTCAGTTCAGGGCCAATCAGCGCCTCGGCGAGGTCCATCAATCGATCGTGCATCACCAGATCAAAGATCGCAGGGCCAAAGTGCATCGGCGTGTCTTGTGCGATCTCGCCACCGGGCAGACTGATATCCATCGGCTGAAACCAGTCGCAGCCCGCAGAATAAGACGCGCTCAGCTTAGCCCAGAAATCAAGGCCCGCGCCGTCGCCAACACGCCCTTGGGCGTGCCAGCCTGCGTATAGCTGATCCATCAGGTCGGAATATTCCGCCTTAACAGCGTCCAGCACCGATGTGGGCAGAACGTCATCAATCACCAAATAACCATCCGTGTTGAATTGCCTGACTTCAGCTTCAGTCAGCATTCGACCCCTCCTAGGGCAACAAAAGTGACACGATTGGCGGATAGATCAGCAACACCGACAGCGCCATCAACTGGATACAGATAAAGGGCAGGAACCCTTTGAAGATGTCGGTCAGCGAGATGTGCGGCGGTGCCACGGATTTCAGATAGAACGCCGCAGGTCCAAACGGTGGCGACAAAAAGCTGACCTGCATATTCATACAGAATACCACACCAAACCAGATCGCCACGTGACGCGGATCCAGATCACCAAACAGCCCGATTTCATCCAGCGGCAGTTTCAGAACGATGGGCAGGAACACCGGAATGATCAGCAACACGATGCCGACCCAGTCCATGAAGGCACCCATGAACAACAGGATCAGCATCATGACAAGAATGACGACCATCGTCGGCAATTCCGACCCCACTATAAAGTCAGCCACATACACCGGTCCACCGGCAATCGTATAGGCCCCGGCCAGCGCGGTTGCGCCAATGGTCACCCAGATAATCGTGCCTGTGGATTTCAAGGTTCGCATCAGCGAATCCCACACTAGGCCTACCGATGCCTCTCCGCGCAGCAGCGCGATCACAAAGACGGCCAGCGCCCCCATGCCCGCCGCTTCGGTGATGCCTGTGATACCGCCATAGATCGACCCAAGAACAACGCCGATCACCACGATAGGCGGCACAAGGCCCTTGCCCATCGACCAGCCCGTCGCCGTGCGCGCGCGCCCAAAGACAAAGAATGCCAGACCCATCGTCACGATGAACATAATTCCAAACCGCGTGATGTATTCTGCAGTCCCCCAAAAGGCAGCGTCGCCCGTGTTGGCCGCATTCGACCCGGAGTATTCAAAGAACGCAGCCCGCAAGAACAGCGCCGCGGCAAAGCCTGCAACAACCACGTTCATAAACGCGGCAAACAGCATCCATTTCTCGCCGCCGCGCGGTTGCGCGTCGAGGTCGGCTTTTTCTTCCAGCACCAAAGCCAGTTCTTTTTCTTCTTCCTCGGTCCGTTCGGTGATCGCGTTCAGGGCCGTCAGACGTTTGTTGATCGTCTCTTCGGGCAGGGGCGCGTCCTCGGGATTGAGGGTGGTGCGGATGATGATGTAAATAATAATGAACGATGCCAGCATGAAACCGGGCACAAAGGCGGCGGTAAACAATGCCTTGATCGAGGTTTCGGTGATCAAACCATAGATGATCAAAACGATCGACGGCGGGATCATGGTTCCCAGACTGCCGGACGCGCAAATCACACCAATGGCGAGGTTCTGATTATATCCCAGCCGCAGCATTTGCGGCAGTGCGATCAGACCCAGCAGAACCACTTCGCCCCCGATGATGCCCGACATCGCGGCCATGATCACAGCCATGATGGACGTCACGATGGCGATGCCGCCGCGGGTCCGGTTCAGCCAGATGTTCAGCGATGAATACATTTCCTTGGCAATGCCGGACCGTTCCAGCAGGGCCGCCATAAAGATGAACAACGGAATGGATATGAGGACGTAACTGGTTAAGACATCCCCGTATATTCGTTGCGGCAAGATGTTCAGCGGCCCGCTGCCCGGTCGTCCGGTCAACAACCCTTCGCCCCAAAGCGTAGGGTCCATCAGCAATGCTGGTTCGAACTTCATGAACAGAACCACCACCGCCATAAAGGCAGAGGCAAACCCAAGAGGCATGCCAATGGCAAGCAGCAGGATCAGGCCCAGCATCAGGACCAGTGAAATTGTACCGACATCCATGGCTTAGTTCCCCGCCACTTGCGCTTTGATGCGCTCTATTTCTTCTTCATCGAGGTCTTCGCCGCCGTAGTACACTTCGTCCTTGCCCCAATCCGAGATCAGATTGACGACGGCCTGCACGGCCACCAAGGATACGATGATCAGCACCATCGGTTTCATCGTCGCCGGAATGGGCGGGTCGAATGCGGTGCCAAAGGTTTCCCAGCGATACAGCTTTTCAAACGCTTCGCCATAGCCGCCGTAGCACAGGAAAAATGCGAACACGACGATCAGGAGCGTCGAGATGCTGTCAAAGATGCGCTGCACCGAACGCGGCACGGCATCATACAGCAAAACAATACGGATGTGGCTGCGTTGCTGCATGGCATAAAGCCCGGAACACAGGAAAACAAAACCCGCCAGCCATAGCGACATTTCGTTGGCCCAAAGGGTCGGTGCCTCAAACACATAGCGCAGCAGCACTTCGTACAGCATGACGCAGGTCAGCACCACCACTAGCATCATGGTGACGCGTCCGACGAACACGGCCAGACGGTCGGCTGGTTTCCAGCTTTCGAATTCCATGCCTGCGCGGCGCACTGTGCGCACCCCGACATAGGCGGTCAGTGGGATACCAATCAGTGCGAGCCAGTCGATGATATCGGCAAATCCGCCAAACAGACCACTCAGGCCCGAACTCACATCTTTTGCCTTGAAAAGGGCTGACAATTTATCAAATGCAGAAGGGTCTTCCGGTGGAAACAGATCCAGCGTGAAGGCCGGCAAATGCCAGACAACCCAGCCGGCGCATAAGATAAAAGCGAGTGGCACAAGCCATTCGATCAGAGTGCCAGAACGCACCTGCATCATCGTATCCCCCTTGTCATGAAAATACCCCTGCGCCTTTGCTGGCGTCTTGGGGCAAAACGGGGCCGCGCTCGCGGCGCGACCCCTATTTTTGTCGCTTACTCTGCAACCAGACCCAGTTGGGCGAGGTATGCCATATGCGACTCAACAAGCGCTTTGGCTTCTGGTGTTGTCGCAAACTCAGGCCATGTGGCCTGCGCCGCAGCACGGAACTTGGCCAGCTCTTCAGAGGACCATTCAGACAGCGTCACGCCTTCGGAGCGCAGTTGAGCTGCCGCTTCGGCATTGGCCTTTTCGAACGTCAGAGCCGTACGCAGAGCAAGGGCTTCGAAGCCGACTTTCATGATCCGCTGATGATGCTCAGGCATCGCGTTGAAAACATCGAGGTTACACGCGAGGTGATCCGAAGGCATCGAGTGGAAGCCGGGGAAGTTTGCGTATTTCACGATGTCATAGAGACCCAGACCAACGTTGTTGGCCAGACCCGATGCGTCCGCACCGTCAATGATACCAGTTTCAAGGGCGGTAAAGATCTCGGTGAAGTCCATCACGATGGGCGAGGCACCCAGTTTTTCAAAGATTTTGGTTTCCATGCCGGGGGGCGAACGGAATTTCCAGTCTTTGAAGTCAGCCACTTTTTCGATTGGCTTGGACGAAGCAAAGGACTCTTGCCCGTAGATCCACCAGCCGATCAGCTCCATGTTGTATTTGTTATAGAGCGGCTTGGCTGCTTCGCGCCCGCCACCGTAATACAACCAGCTCAGCTGTTGGTAAGGCGTGGCATAGCCACCCATGATGTCGCCCACGAACTGGAACGCTGGGTTCTTACCAGTCTGGTAACCACCACCGGTAAAGTCGCAGTCCAGAATTCCGGATGCGGCCGCGTCAAAGGTCTCAACGGATTTCACAACCGAGGAGCTCCAGAACATTTCGACCTGAATTTCACCGTTCGACATGGTTTGGATGTCGTCAATGTAGCCTTGAGCCAATTTGCCCGAAACAGTTTCAGGAGCGTAGTGCGTTTGAATGCGCAGCTTCGTTTCCTGTGCGCTCGCGGAAATTGCTGTTGTCGCTGCCAACGCAGCAACTGCGGCGACAGATGCCGCCTTCTTCATGAATGTCATGATATCCTCCCAGATACATTTTGTTTGCGTAGAGGCGAGTCTTTAAGCTCGCTTTGGCGCTCCGTATCGCTAATGCTATGCGCAGATTTCGCATCCGACAACAAAAAACTAGAAATAATGGTTATTTTTGATATTTCGTTGGAATTTCGTGATTTTCTCACTTATCGATGTAGCAACACAATACGCAAGACGGTGCCGCATGCTGCGCGATAATGACATTTACGAAACGTTGCTTCACCGATTGATGATGAATGGGTTTACC